>Ga0129311_1000101_pt1 | contig 85078 bp, 83 predicted proteins | sample Go1ome_FD_94435 | JGI IMG/M metagenome (GOLD analysis project Ga0129311, IMG submission 94435) | Western lowland gorrila individual fecal microbial communities from Wisconsin, USA - Go1022B metagenome | ecosystem: Host-associated > Mammals > Digestive system > Large intestine > Fecal | place... | reverse complement strand
CTCTGCTCTGCTCTGCTCTGCTCTGCTCTGCTCTGCTCTGCTCTGCTCTGCTCTGCTCTGCTCATGGTAGCAAGCCCCCTTTCCTCTGTCAATAGTTTTTCTACTTTTTATAAAATATTTATATATTTATAACTTGTTCACATTTTTTCACATTAACGATAAACAAGTTTAAACTAGCAGAAATTAATTGTCAATAATTATGACTTATGTTTTTTAAGTAAACGACATCACATTAACATATGTTATTTATATGAGAAAAACTTAACACAGGTTTATTATAAAGAGGTACTTTTTGCATCATTTTATTGCAACACAAAAAAATTGAGTCAAACAACGATAACGGCAAAGCAACCATCAGTGTTTGACTCACTCTTTTTAGAATATAATACCTATTTTTTACTTAGAAATAATTTCCAAATATTATTCATTTCTATTTTACTAAAATTATCTATCTGTAACGTAAAACAACCAAGGAAATTTTCCTTGGTTATCCTCACTTATTTGATACATTCAAAATAAACCATTGACCCTTCTGTATGGAGATTTATTTTTGAATATAAATTTTCTAACAAATCTTTTAGCTGTTTTTCTGTTTGAAATGGTGGGGTAAACCAACCTTCCTTGGAAAGAATATTTTTTACTAGCCAATCTGTAATTTTTGATTTCCCTTTGATATAGAAACAAGCAATAAATTTACCACCAGGCTTCACCACGCGCCATATCTCTTGAAAAGCTTGGTTTTTATCTGGAAAGGCATGAAAGCCATTCATACTCAAAACAATATCACAAGAGCTATTTTCTAAGGGAAGCTCCCCCACATCACCTTGCATACACAAAATATGCGAATAATTTTCTAAGCGTTTTTTGGCTTGTAAAATCATATCCTCACTGTAATCAAGGCAGATAATATTAGCATTTAACAGTCTCTTCCATTTTTCCTGCGTAAAAACCGCAGTTCCTACAGGAACATCTAGCAAAACACCACTAAAATCCTCTGGAATATAGTCAAGAATCACTCTGGCAATTTTATTATCGTCCACTCCGCTCCAAAACAACTTGATATAAAGCTTGCTAAAAAGACTTCTTTGTGTCAAAACATCATCATAAATCCCTTTTGAAGCACGGTATGCTTTTTTTATTTTATCTGCCATATGGTAACCCCCTTTAAGACTTGTTGTTTCTGCGATATTCTTAAGGTCTCATACTAGGAATTTGAAAGAAAACTTTTTATTTATATCTTCTCTTTATTATAACATATTGAACATAGGCAATGATTTCTTAGTTAGTTTCAATTCTCTCGAAGAATTCAGAAAAATTTGCACAAGCGTTTGCTTATTCGCATTTATTTTGTATAATAAATATAGACGAAACATTAAAAACGAAGAGCTGGATTGCTTATGCTGAGATATCTATGGAAATTTAAAAAAGAAAATCTACTTTTGCTTGCTATCATCATTTTCTGGGTTATTTCTAATGTCATGAGTTCGCTATCCTTGACATGGATGTTGGATTCATTGATAAAAAGTAAATGGGATAGCTTTGTTTTTTGGAGCGTGATTGATATTCTTTGTTGGGGAGGATACAGTATTTTTCAGATTTGGAAAGATTCCTTGAAAGAAAAGCTGTGTCAGGAAGAAGTCAATCTTATTCGTAATGATTTATTAGATTCTTTAATTAGTCATTCATATGCAGGTAACTCTCATCATAGCAAGGACGAATACAATTCATGGTTAATTAATGACATGAATTTATTAAAAGATAACGGTTTCAATCAGTTATACAGCGCCATTGAAAGTATTATAACTGTGCTATTTAACGCTTTTGCTATCATTTATTTTCATTGGCTACTACTTGCGGTTAGTATTTTAATGACTGCTTTAGTTTACTTTCTTCCTAAAATTTTTGAAAATAATATTGCACAAGAAACGGAGGCTGTCTCATCTGATTTGACCGTTGCTTTAAATCGTACAAGTGATTATTTAAGTGGTTTTGACATTTTTTTCCACAATAATCAAACTGCTTACTTTAAAAATCGCATTTTAGCAGACTTTTCCACAGTGGTAAAATCCAAGGTTAAGTTGGCAAGAAGCTCTAGTACGGCTAATTCTCTTTCATTGATGTCAAGTGTTGTGGCACAAGTAATTATTTTTATGGTTACTGGTTATCTAGTCATTAAGGGGGAAATCACTACGGGGGTTATTTTCTCAATTGCCAATCTAACCAGTTGCCTATTCAACTACACCAGAGGAGCTGCTTATAACATTGTTACCTTTAAAGCGACCTTTAAATTGCTAGAGAAATATCCTAAAAAAGTAAGTATTGAGAATCTCGATACTGTAACTAACTTTAATCAAGAATTGGTTATTCACGATTTGTGTGTCACTTTTGAAAATGGCAATAGCATCACCTATCCTAATATTACGATTAAGAAAGGAGAAAAAGTTGCTATTGTTGGCGGATCGGGTGCTGGAAAATCAACATTAATCCGAGTATTAACAGGAGAGTTGACCTGCTATGACGGTGATATTGTGATTGATAATCATCATTACAAAGATACGCTGCTAGAAAGTTTGCAAACTATTTTTGCCTTGATTCCTCAAAAACCACATATTTTTAAAGAATCTTTACTTGATAATCTGACCCTTGGTCGTTCTGTGGATAAAGAGCAGTTTGAAAAAGCTTTATCACTGTCACATGTGGACAACTTTATTGAGGGACGTTTGAATCAAATCTACAACGATGACTTGTCTGGTGGACAAAGAGCAAGAATCTCTATTGCCCGTGAATTAATTGGTAACAAACCAATACTCATCATGGACGAGAGTGTTTCAAACCTAGACAAAACGACCGCTATTAATATTGAACGATGTCTGCTTCAAACCAAAGAACTAACAGTTATCATGATTACGCATCATCTCTATGACGAAAATAGAGCACTATTTGACCAAATTATCGAGATATAGGATATATTTTACGAGGAAAGCTAGTAGAAAATACAGCTTTTATACCGTACAAAACAGGTATTTATTAGTACCTGTCAGATTGAAGAAAAGTCCATTTTGGATATTTTTCTTCAATCTTTTTTCTTTTTGTTAAAAAAATAAAAACTCTTAGAAACGCCGTTATATCAGCATTTTTAAGAGTTTGTTCAAATCGGTAGACACACTCTAAATTTACAATATTTATACTGCTGAGAGGGGTTGTCTGCGCTCTACACTACAACTATGGTTATCAACTAGCTGACAGTACTTGGTAATTTTAAAAATAAAGTATTTCTGAACTGATAGTATTAATATCTTTATTACTATTAGCACATGCAAACGTATTTCTTCATATTCCAGATACTTAAGCATTTAGACTTTTACAATAAAATAGGTTCTAATTTCTATTAGGATACATTGTTTACCTAATGTCACTTCATAAAAGATTGTTTTGGAGATATGAAAAAGCTAACTAAGAAGATAAAGGCTGAGGTTAAAACGATACTAGAGCCTACTGCTATATTAAACGTGTAGCCTAAAAATAACCCTACAATCGAAGTAATCGCTCCAATTCCTGATGATAGGAGTACCATCACCTTAAGACTATTCACATAAAGATAGGCTGTTGCTGCGGGGGTAATCAGCATTGCTACAATTAAAATAGTCCCTACGCTCTGCATCGCTGTTACAGAAACTAAAGTTAATAGTACCATCAAAAGATAGTGAAAAAATTTGACATTCATCCCCATTGATTCCGCTAAAATTGGATCAAAAGAGGTTACTAACAATTCTTTGAAAAAAATAAGAAGAAACCCTATTACAATTCCTGAAATAACTATAGTAACCCATTTATCACTATCTTGTACGGCTAAAAGATTTCCAAATAGAATATGAAAGAGGTCTGTTGAACTGTTGGCTACTCCTATCAGAATAACACCCAACGCTAGAAAAGAAGAAAACGTAATACCAATAGCTGTATCCCCCTTAATAACACTATTTTCTTTAATAAAAGTTATGATGAAAGAAGCTAATATACCGAAGATAACTGCTCCAATAAAAAAGTTAATTCCTAAAATAAAAGATATAGCTACTCCGGGTAATACTGCATGTGAGATTGCATCTCCCATCAGTGACATTGAACGTAAAATAATAAAGCAGCCAATAGCTCCTGAAACAATTCCAATAACAACAGCCGTTACCAAAGCATTTTGTAAAAAATGATAGGTCATTAAATCGTTAATAAATTCCATAAATACCCTCTTATAATACAACAATCGAATCCCCATAAGCTTTTTTTAAAGCATCAGGAGTAAAAGTAGTAGCTACGTTCCCATAGCCTACCAACTTTTTATTCAAAATGACTACTTTATCAAAGTAATCCGCTACCTTACTTAAATCATGATGAACAATCACAATCGTTTTTCCCTCTCTTCTTAGTGATTGCAATAAATTCATAATAATTTGTTCACTCACCAGGTCTATCCCAACAAACGGTTCATCTAGAAAAAGAATATCTTGCTCTTGAATCAAACATCGAGCAATTAACATTCGTTGAAATTGTCCTCCGGATAAAGTGGAAATAGGGTGATTACTAAATTCTTCTAACTTTACTTGCCTTAAAACATTCTCAACCTTTCCCCACTCTTTTTTGCTTAAATGTCGAAAAAGTCCAACTCGTTGATAAGTACCAAGGGATACGCACTCCTTAACAGTAATAGGAAAATGATAGTCAACATGACTTTTTTGCTCAACATAAGCCACTTTCCCACGTAAACTATTAACTCTTTCGTGTGAAATAGTAATCATTCCTGTACAAGAAACCAACCCTAATAGTGCCTTCATAAAAGTTGATTTCCCTGCACCATTTGGTCCAATAACACCAATAATATTTCCTTCTTCTAAAGTAATTGACACATTAGCTAAGGCTTGATAATCATTATTATAAATAACATTTAATCCTTGTATCTCTATCATTTGTCTCCTTTCATAGTTTCATCAACTTTATCATACATATCATCACTGAGATAATCCTTCGGCTATTTTATCTAAATTCCACTTCATCATACTATAATAGCTGTCCCCTTCTTCACCTTTATTAGCAATAGAATCCGTAAAAATTTTTGAATAGATACTAATTCCTGTTTCTTTAGAAATTGTTTTCATTGGACGGTCATCAACACTTGACTCCACAAATAATGCTGACGGCGTTGGTCCTTCTTTTAATTTCCTAACTAAGCTAGTAGTCTGCTCAGGTGTTCCTTCTTCCTCAGTATTAATTTCCCAAATATAGGCTGATGGCACGCCATACGCTTTAGAAAAATATTTAAAACATCCTTCACTTGTAACAATTAATTTTTTATTTTCTGGGATTTTTGAAAATTTTTGCTTAGCTTCCTGATCTAATTTATCAAGTTTATTAATATAGCTAGTAAGATTTTTGGTATAAAATTCTTTATTTTTAGGATCTTTAGCTATCAATTGTTTCGCAATATTTTTTGCATAAATAATACCGTTTTCTAAGTTTAACCATGCATGTGGATCTTCTTTTCCTAAGTCATTCTTTCCCTCAAGATATATGACATCAATACCATCGCTTACCGCAAAATAGTCTTTATTAGCCTCTTTATGAGCATTTTTAACTAATTTGGTGAACCATGCATTTCCACCAGTCTCTAAATTGATACCGTTATAAAAAATAATATCTGAATTTGTTGTTTTTTTAACATCTTCAGGAAGCGGCTCATATTCATGTGGATCCTGACCAATAGGAACAATACTGTGTAAGTTTATTTTATCCTTACCAATGTTTTGAGTAATATCAGATAATATAGAATTAGTCACAACAACATTTAACTTATTCTTTTCTGATGTCCTTGTAGTAGCACATGCTCCCAAAATACATATTATTAGTAATAAACATATAAGTGATGTTATCTTTTTCATTATAGAACTCCCCGTAAAATATTTATTTTTAAAAATTAAGCATGCTTAATTTTATATTTAATATAACTTAATTACGTTACAGTGTCAAATATTATTTAAAAATAAGTTGATCAAAATTTAGAGCTTAAAAAAATGACTAGAACTTTCTAGTCATTTTTCAACTCACTACAGATAGCTTACATGGTTATTATATCATCTAAAAAATATTCAATCTTGCCAAAGAACAAGAATGAATATTTTTCCAGAAGTTGTTGAATTAATGTAAAAATTGGATAAGGATTCCTCCTAGGATGAGGACAATTGCGCCGCCTAGGCGGTTTGCCATTTGGGCAAAGGCAATCATTTCCATGCGGTCCGCCGCAGAAAGCACAGCGATATTTCCTGTGCCACCCATGGAATTGTTAATCATCCCAGCACCGATAGCTGTTTCGACTGGATACATACCGAGAACCTGTCCCAAAATCCAGCTAGCAAGTCCCATTGACACAACAGATGTTAAACTGATAAGGACAAATTGCCATGTCATGGCTTGCGCTAATGAACTCAAATCAATCATTGAAAGCCCGATACCTGCCAAAACAGCGTGTGTCAAGTTAGTCATAATCACACGATTAAACATAACCACTGCTTCTTCTAATGGTTTTGGTACAATATCAAGCGCTTTGAGAACAAAGACAATAATAATCATAAAGGCATAGCTGTGCACTTTTGGAATAAAGGCATTTAAGATAACGCCGATAAGGAAAAGGGCAAAGGCAAGCATCATTCCGACACCGATTTTTGTAGGGTCAAGCGGAGCTTCAGATTTTTTCAAATCGTCTTTGTCAACAGGGATGAGCACACCGTGCCCATTGAATTTGGTGTTAGCAAATCCACGCGCCAACACAATGGCACCGATAATGGCAAAAATATTTCCTAGCGTGGTTGCTGGGGCTAATTGTGACAAGATTGATGAGGCATCTGTGTGCAATCCAGCCGCATAGATTTTGGATAATGGCACGATTCCTGCACCCATTCCTCCTGCCATTTGGGCAAATGAAATGTACATGACAGAATGTCCAAAACCTTGACCGAGCAAAGCCCCAACAGCACCAGTGGCAAAGAAACCGATAACCATTGATAAAAGAGCGACAGGAATGAATTTAGCAGAGGCTTTCACCAAAAGTTTGCGGTTCATTCCTAGAATTGAGCCACAAATAAGCGCTGCAATATAAAAATCTAGAAAGCCCCAATCACTCATAAAACTAGAAGTGGCTGAAACGACTGATTTTGGAATCAATCCTGTTGAAGCTAAGATTGCGGCTAACAGCAAGGTAAAGACTGACCCACCACCAAGGTAAGTATTCCAAAATGGTAATCGTTCACCAAGGAAGTAGAAAAGATGTCCTAAAACGACCAACATGAAAGTAATTCCAACCATGTTGAGCGGTAGTTTTCCCATTGCAATAACAACAGCTAAAATGATAACCAGAGCCGTATAAAGCGGAAGAGAAAGCCCCGCAATTTTGATATTAGATAACTTTTTCATACGAATGGTTATCCTCCTAAACTAATATTTTGGATACCATTTAAGGTCGCGAACAGCTTTAGCCATGTCTTTTTCTTCAGCTTGAGCTAAGCCTTGTTCTTGAGCTTTTTTAGCAACAGCTTCCGCAACTTTGATTGACACTTCAGCAACGTATTGGAATGGAGGAAGAACAGGTGCTCCTGGTTGACCTGGATCTACAAGACCACTGAGTGAGTGAGCTGCAGCACCAATCATTTCATCTGTAAGAAGTGATGCTTCAGAAGCCAACATACCAAGACCAAGACCTGGATAGATTAGGGCATTGTTTGCTTGACCGATTTGGTAATCAACGCCTTTGTAGCTTACTGTACCTGAAGGCACACCAGTCGCAACGAAGGCTTTACCGTCTGACCATTCGATAACTTGTTTGGCTGTTGCTTCTAATTTCTTAGTTGGGTTAGAAATTGGGAAGATAACTGGACGTTCAGTGTTTTCGCACATTGCTTCAACGACTTCTTTAGTGAAAGCACCAGCGTCTGTTGATGTTCCGACCAAGATTGTTGGTTTAACAGCTTTGATAACGTCAAGAAGTTTAGTCATGTCACCGCAATTTGCAAAATCTTCACGTTTTTTAGCAAATGGTTTTTGGGCAGGTGTCAAATCTTCCATATCGTCGAAAAGGAGACCTTGTTTGTCAATCATGAAGAAATGTTTGTAAGCTTCTTCTGATGAAAGTCCTTCTGAAACCATTTCAGCATGAACACGGTCAGCAATACCAGCACCAGCAGAACCACCACCGTAACAAAGATAAACTTGGTCAGTTAATTTTTCACCTGTGATGTCCATGGCACCAAAGATACCACCAAGAACAACAATACCAGTTCCTTGAATGTCATCGTTAAATGTTGGAATTTCTTTTTTGTATTTGTTAAGAATGTTGGCAGCATTTGAACGACCGAAATCTTCCCAGTGAAGGTACAATTTAGGGAACATATTTTCAGCAGTTTGAACGAATTTGTCAATAAATTCATAGTATTTATCACCAGTAACACGTTCGTGACGGTTGCCAAGATACATTGGATTTTCCAAAAGTTCTTTACGGTTTGTACCAGCATCGATAACAAGTGGCATAACTGAAGCAGGGTCAATACCAGCAGCAGCTGTGTAAATCATCAATTTACCAACAGAAATATCCACACCTTGGACACCCCAGTCACCAATACCAAGAATTCCTTCGGCATCTGTCACAACGATTAAACGAATGTCACGGTCACCAGCAGCATTTTTTAGTGTTTCTTCGATGTTTTCTGGGTGATTAATATCAAGGTAAGCAGCGTATTGTGGGTCAACATACAATTCGCTATATTCTTCAATCGTTTCAGCGATAACTGGATCATACACGATTGGGTTAAATTCAACGATGTGTTGGTTGAATAGGTAGTAGAAAAGCGTACGGTTTGTGTTGAAAATTTCCATTAAGAAATGGCGTTTTTCAAGATTTGATGGTTTACGCAAGAAATGTTGATAAGCTTGTTCAGCTTGTTCTTCGATTGTTTGAACGTAAGGTGGTAGAATACCAAGCAATCCTAGTTCTTTACGTTCTTCCATGGTAAAAGCAGTACCCTTATTTAAGAATGGGTTGTTTAAAATATCATGTCCACGCATGACGTATCCTCCTAAAGATGTATTAAATAAGAAGAAATTTCTTATGCGGGTCATTATAAACTGTTCCAGTTCTTATAGTCAAACGCCATAGTTTTGATAAATAATATTTATAATAAGTTTTAAAAGATTATGGTAAAATAAAGCAAGGAGGTCTGAATGAATTTACGAGATTTAGAATATTTTTACCAATTAGCAAAGCTAAAATCTTATACCGCTGCTGCACAATATTTTCAAGTTAGTCAACCGACAATTACTTATGCTATTAAACGACTTGAAAAAGAATTGGGCTGTGATTTGGTCATCAAAGACCCGTCACATCGCTCAGCAGCACTTACTTTGCAAGGTGATATTTTTCAAAGCCATGTTGAAGATGTTCTACTTCAAATAAAGACAGCGGTCAACGAGGTACATCAGTCACTCAATCCTATGATGGCTGTTGGGTTGCCACCGATTATCTGCAATTATTTGCTGACGGAACTCCTTCACAAAAATGAAAGTATCGCCCCATTTTCACAAGTTAAGGCTGTGCGTGGTGGCTCTAATAGTTTAATGATGAAATTGCTAGATGGACAATTGGATTTCAGTCTGTTGGGTTCGCTAGCGCCGCTCAAAAACGACCAGTTGATTATTCATCCGCTGTTTAAAAAAGATTTTTATGTCGTTCTTTCTCCAAAACACCCTTTGGCAAACCAGAAAGAACTGTCTTTTCAGGATATTCTTTACGAAAAATTTATCTTGTTAGATGAGCATAATATCCACCTAACCGCTTTTAATCAGCTCAATCATCGTTACCATGACCAAGCTTCAATTTTGTTTAAAATCGATGATGTTTCAGTAATTAAGCAAATGGTTGCGGAAAACATGGGCATTTCATTGCTGTCTGATATTGCGCTAACGTCAGGTTCTGACCAATTGGTCAAAGTGCCTCTGGCTGAGCAAGACCGTATCTCTTTCTACGTCAGCTACGCTCATTCACGACATGCTATCCTCTCAAAAGAAGCCAAAGATTTGGTCCGCCTAATCGAAAAAATTTCTTAGTGGACTTTCCTTAGCAAAATGATAATAGCTTTATAAACACTAACCCCTCCTTATGAATCCTATAAGGAGGGGGTTTTTAGATTAATTGGTTGCGTATTGGGCGTTTAGCCAGTCGAAAATATTGTTATAAGAAACGCCGTTGACTTGGGCTTGGGCGTCACCACCATTGGTTGGGTTTGTCGCAACCATGCCCGTTAAACCTGACCATGTAACGACATTCGTTGTGTTTTGGACGCCTGTGGCTTGGTCATGAAAGAGGTAAATCCAAGACCAGTGACCGTTGTATTCTTGGGCTAATTCTGTACCAACGACACTTTCGTAGTAGGTTAACCATTTGTTAGTAGCTCCGCCATTGAGCAAAGCTTTATAATACGGCAAAGTATTGGTATCCACAGGAACGCTGGCGTCTGAACGCGCGGTGATGAACCACATTGGCTGGTCTTTTAAAGCTGTTAATGTGCTCTCATCTAGGCTATAAATTTCCTCACCGCTGTCAGCTATTGTCATTTGGTAAGAAAGCGGTGCAGCAATTGGTACCAAGGCAGCAAAGGTATTTGGATAAGTGAGCCCCATTTGAACGGACATGGCAGCTCCGTTTGAGCCTCCGATTAAATACACACGACTGCTATCAATATCTGGATGAGCAGCGATATACTGATTAATCGTATCCATTAGTTCTGCTTGATTTTGCCCCCACGCTGTCGGTGATTGTGGAACTAAAACATAAGCGCCACGTTGAGAACCTGTTCCTGTCGAGGTGAAATGATTTTGAATAGTGTCCTCGGTTAATAGATTGACTTCATTAGCTAAAAGTGGGAAATTAATATCCGTTCCTGCTTCACCAATGCCATGTAGCCATACAATCAATGGATTCTTTTCACCACCTGTTGCTGACTCAGGTTGGTAGGCAGCGTAGGATAAGCTATAACTGCCATGTTCCGTGAAACGATTAGCAGAAGGCGTGATTTTATTATTAATAGCCTCTTGTTCAGCATTCAATTGAGTGCTATTGTAACCATAAAGTGGGGTCACATTAAGCCCTTCGACTTTGACCACATAACTACTCACCCACGTATTGCGATAAGTGCTTAAATCAAAACTAAACGGTGACGCACTTTGTGCTGGGTCATCATTATTATAGCTCACACTCAATTCTAGTGTAATGTATTGGCTGGTGTTTCTACCGCCCCGTGACTGCACCGCATTGCCATTTGCATCAGACAAGTAGGCATTTGTGACTTGACGTGTTATACCTGCTGTTGTCACCGTTGCCGAACTAGCATCAACATTTCGCAAAGACACATTCGTTTGCAATACGATTTTATCAACACCAGGACCAAACTCGTAGTTATTAATCACAATGCTAGTATTCGTCACAGCGACATTGCTCTGCCGATTAGTATCGACGGCTTCAACTTTCTGGGCTGACAATAACAGTCCGAGTCCGAGAAAAGTTACTAAAATGGATTGTAAAACCTTTCGCATCATTAAAAACCTCCTATTGTGATAGTCGGGAGATATTCTCCAAATATTAAGTGTTAAATGGCTATTTGAGCGTTTTAAATCCAAAATATCACAATGTTTCAGAAGGTAAAATGATTTTAGAAATTAAAAATAACAATCCAGAAAGCGAAATGATAATTTAGTTATAGTTGTTTGCTATTTTTAAACGTTTGTAAGATAACATAATCTGCACGATAACAGAACTGATAAAAACGACTATTGCGATGACTAGAGTGCTTTTGACACCCCTATCTAAAATTAATAGCACAGCAAGTAATAAGTCGGCAATCCTAACATACGTCCCAATTTCTTTTAACATGATTTCCTTTCTTTGCGTTTCAATGTAATGATTTCCGGTCTATAAAACGCTTACAAGGATATTATACTCCCAAAAGATACTATTTTCAGAAGTTTGCAAATATGAAAATTTAACAACAGAAATATTAAAATTCCTTGCCGATTATGACAAGGAATTCTTTTAAGATTTCGCATTAAACTGCTGAACAGAGCCGTCGTAGCTTGCCCAAGCTTTCGTTAAAAATTGGTCATTTAAGTGATAACTTGGTGTGGCTTGTTTCTGACTTATAAACGGATTAACAGCTTTGTCCATGGCTAACCAGCCAGTCCACCCCATGTGAATAGTATCTTGCATAAAGAAAGGTTTGTCGCCATCTTTTGAAAAATCAGCAATATTGGTAAAGCCTTGACTTTGCAATTGATACTTTATCTTAGCAACTGTTTTTTGGTACATGGCTTGATTAAGACCAGTATAATTTGCCCATTTACTGTTGACTGGTGGGATAACAAAGAGAACATTGGTATTGTCCTGTGCAAATTGACTGAGCACTAGTTGTAAATCATTGTATTCTGGAGAGTTTAAGTAATTAAATTTTGTTTGAGACTGTTTTAATCGTTTGAGTTGCGCTTTAAGACGTGTGTCAAAAAAAGTGTTGTCAATATCAAAGGTATTATTACTACTTCGTTTTTTTCCGTCAGCAATAGCTATGCCACCGAGTTTGCCGTAAGAAAAACATGCTGGTAATTTCTTAGCTTGCGGTTTAATCTTGCTGTCGTAATTGTCAAACATAGGGATTTGGCTAAAAAGAGCATCTTCTTTCTGGAAAATCATCTGTTGCGTGTTGAGATTTTCATTGTCAGAGGCAGTCAACGATTTTCCTGCCGCAACATTTTCCATCATATCCTTAAAAGAAGAGTCAGGGTACATTTTCAAAAAGCGTTTAGCAGCGTAGCGGTCATAAACACTGCCTTTTTGATGTTTTAGGAAATCAATCGCTTGTCCGCTGCTAAAATATTCTTGAAAAGCGCTAGCGCTCGCTCCCTTAGATGTAAACCATTGTGGTGATATTACATAAACAGCTTGTTTATTTTTGAGTTCTTTATTAATCTGCTGAATACCAAAATAATGCGTTAGCGAAGCCGAGCCACGTTGTCCGAGTAAATAAGGCGTATAGTCGCGATGATATTTTTCTGCCAAGACAGACGGATGCATTTTATCAAAGCGCAGCCATTCGCTAGAGCCAAAAAAGGGAACAAAGCGGTGCTTAGCATCTGTTAAGGCACGTACCTTTTTATATTTACTCTTAAAACTCGTTTTGCTTAATGACACCGCATCTTTTTTCTCAGCTTTTAAATCATGCTTTTGATTAGCTGTTGGAACACAGATAAAAACCAAAAGAACAATCAGTACAGCACAGACAACTGGTCCTAAAATCTGCCAGAGGCGCTTAAGCATGGCAAAGGTCCTCTATTCCTGCAATGATTTTATTAGCTGTGTTCCAGTCATTACGCCCAAATTCTGAAATCGGAATATCAATGTCAAAATGACTTTCCAATTCCACAATGAGTTCCACCGTTCCCATGCTATCTAGCACGCCCGCATCAAATAAATCTTCATCCATCATGTCAGAAACATCTTCCATGAAAAGGTCATCAATAATCGCTAATACATCTGTTTTAATATCCATGTGATAAACTCCTTTTAAATCTGAAACGGTTTATTTCCCAGCTGTCTTTGGAAACCACAACTGGTCTAAGAAACCTGAAAATAGTAAAAATGACAACATCACAACGTTAAATGTGATAAAAATACCAAGTGCCTGCGTCCATTTGTTATCTGGCAAAGGTGGCAAATCTTGCGCCTTACGCTCTCGATTAATCTTTTTCTTCTTTCGCACCCAAGCATCGTTAATCACAAGCCCAATACCATGAAAAAGACCGTAAGTGATATAATACCAAGTCAATCCATGCCAGAAACCCATGATTAGCATATTGACAATGTAGGCAACACTTGAGGTGACATTTCGATTTTTAAAAACTTTGTGTTTAACTAAAACCTTGACCAAACGCATAAAAACAAAATCACGGAACCAAAATGACAAACTCATGTGCCAACGATTCCAGAATTCCTTTAAATCACGTGATTTAAAAGGTTGATTGAAGTTGACAGGGCTCTTAATGCCCATAAGATTAGAAATAGCAAGGGCAAACATGCTATAACCTGCAAAGTCAAAGAACAAATCAAACCCATAAGCATACATGACGCCAAGCGTTGCAATGTTAAACACACCACCCATTTGCAGGGCACACTCTTTTAGCTGTGGCAATAGCAAGCTACCAAAAACATAAGCCAAAATGAATTTGTAAAGAAAACCAAGCATCAAGTAATGCACGCTTTCTTCTAACATATTCAGAAGCTCAGCTTTTTCAGGAATATTCTCGTAATCTTCATTAAACCGTTTGAAACGGTCAATCGGACCACTTGAAAATGTCGGCATAAAAAGCAAGAAACGCAAGAATTCCCACATGGTAAATTCACTCAGCACGCCGTCTCGCATTTCCATAATCATACCAACCGCACGAAAAGTCAGGTAAGAAATTCCTAAAAAACCAAAAAGTGATTGGTAATTGTCAATGGTCATCAAGGGTGTCAGCTTGATCCAAGCTAATGGCAAAATAGACAAAAACACCCAAAGATAGAAAATCCATTTATGATTATGACGTTTTCGGTAAATCTTGTAAGAAAAGACGAGAATTACTTGCCAAACGACATAAGCTAACAACGACACAAGCTGATTAGCCGTTTTTCCCGTTAACATCAAAATAATGAAAGCTAGGCTAACCAAGGCTTCATACAGCGGAAAGCGTTTTTTGAAAAATAATCCGATGAAAATGGGAAGCACAGCCACAATCAAATACAGAAAATATTGCGGATTGCCATAAGCTTCCAAATGCGGTAATTGCTGAAGAAACTCACTCATCGGCGATTTACCTCGTTCATCAAGCCTTTAATATCGATTTTTCCATTCGGTGTGAGCGGTAAGCTGTCACGATAGAGGAATTTAGACGGCATCATGTAATCCATCATGATGTCTTTGAGTTCTTCTTTGATTGCCTTGGTAATGTCCAGTTGACGCTCAAATTGCTCTGCAACACCGTCTTTTAAAACAACGTAAGCCAGCAGATTTTGTACTTTGTGATCTTTGTTGTAACGCGGGACAGCCACAGCCGACTTGATATAGGTTGATTTATTCAGATTTTGTGAGACTTCCTCAAGCTCGATACGGTAGCCGTTGAATTTTATTTGAAAATCCATGCGCCCACCGTAAAGAAGCATACCGTGGTCAGTCATGATACCTAAGTCACCCGTGTGATAGGCTGGCAAACCATTGAATTCGAAGAAAGAAGCTTGCGTGCGTTCTGGATTATTGAGGTAACCTTTAGAAACAGCTGGACCGGACACGATGATTTCACCTTGTTCTCCATTTGGCAAAGGATTGCCATTTTCATCGATGACAAAAGTGGGAGAATCAGCTTTGGTGTAGCCAATTGGCAGACGCTTGCAAGTCGCTAACATCTCATCTGTGATAGCTACCGCAGAAAGAGCCACGGTCGCTTCCGTTGGACCATAAGCATTCACAATGCGAGCTTTTGGGAAACGACTGCGCAATTTTTGAGCGGTTTTCACCGTTAATTCTTCGCCGTCAAAATAAAAATGCGTCAAGTTGGGTAAGGTTTCATGATTAAAATCATTTGATAACATTGCCATATCAACAAAAGAAGGCGTTGATGTCCAAACACCAATCGGCAATTGATTAATCGTCGTAAAAAGACGTTGAAAGTCTGTTGTCAACTCTTTTGGAAGCGCAAAAAGCGTGCCACCCAAGGCTAAAGTCGGCGCCCAGTACATGACCGACAAATCAAATGAGTACGGTGGCTGCGCCAGCATTTGTGGGCGTTGCGGAACGGAAAAAGCCTCTGCTTCAATCATCCAATTGGTAAAACTAAGCAAATTATCATGCGAAATTTGCACGCCCTTTGGCTGACCCGTTGTACCAGACGTGAAAATAATATAATAATTATCATCACCTTTGACAGAATGTGTGAGGTGATAATCTGATTGTTGAGCAAAAATAGTCTTGAGCTCTGCGGATTTAATGATAGGAATGTGTGTGATTTCCAAAGGAAAGTCACCAACGGCAATAATCAAGCTTGGCTCTGCTATTGCCAAAATAGCTTCAATTCTCTCAAGGGCGGAGTGTTGGTCAACTGGAATATAAGCATGACCTGACTTTGTCAGCCCAACAAAACTGGCTAACATTTCATATTCTTGACCGCCAAAAACCAAAACTGGCGACTTTTCCTCGATTTTCAAAAAATCAATGTAGGTTGCCAAGGCATCTGAATCAGCCTTTAAATCACCATAAGTGTGAACATCTCCCAGAATATTATAGACAGGAAAATCAGCTTGCACCTGTGCAAAATGCTCAATTCTTTCAATCATATCGTGTAACATGAAAACTTACCTTTCTAAAATTCGTTGTAGATGAAGTTACCCTGACCACGCCCAAGATAACTGAAAAAATAGATTAATGCTAAAAAAATCAACACATAAAGTAATGTCTTTAGGACAAATTGACTTATTTCTTTCATGACTTGCTCCTCATACTAAATCAGTATAATCAAATTCACTGGAGAAATCTTGGGCAAATTGTTGCAAAACTAGGGCAAATTTGTGGCAATTCCTCTAAAGTTCAGTTTAACCAAATTTTCACCGCAAGCTCTTACAGAATTGTAAGAAAGAATTTTCAGCACTATGGATGATTTTTCGCAAAAACAAAAAAGCCTCGGACACACGTCTAAGACTTAATCTATGTTTTTTACTCTACCTCTACAATAAATGTTACGGATGCGCTGTGAATTTTAAGCGTTTATAAGGCATCATAAACTGCACAGCAGCAGAAATAATAAAAATAGCTATCGCAAGCACTAAAATGCTTTTAACACCTCTATCCAGTACCAACAAAATAGCAAGTAACAAATCAACTATCCTAATATATGTCCCAATTTCTTTAAACATCGCAACCTCCCAATTATGATGATTAATCGTTTGATTTAAAACGCTTACAAACATTATTATATCACTTTTTCTCATAATTACTAGCCATTTTCAAATATGAAAATAAAAAATCTCTCTAGGTAGTCATTCTAGAGAGATAGTCTTATTTAGTTATCTTTATGAAGAGCTTTTTTGACACCTTCAACAGCACCTTCCGCGCTTTCTTTGACATCACTGGCTAATTCTTTTCCTTTGGCGATAGTCTTTTCGGCAAGACCTTCTGTTTCTAGTTTCTTATCACCTGTTACTTTTCCAAAACCTTCTTTAAGATTTCCTTTGATTTGGTCCAATTTTGCATCATATTTCTTTTCAGACATGTTTATTTCCTCCTGCCCTTAAATTACCTATAGTTTAGCACCTTACAGCTTATAAGTAAAAGAATTCGCTTACAAATTTAACCTAACAAAAAAGCGTCTAAAAGACACTTTTTGTTTTATTTTACTTTCATAATGCGGACTAGGTTGGCGCGCTCTGTTTCTTCGAGTTTTAGTTCGATATAGTGAATGGTTTCTTCTAATTGTGGAATGGTTGAGTATTCCAAACCATTGACGCGACGGCGTGTTTTTTCAATTTCGTCAGCCATTAGTTGACAAGATTTTTCGATTTCAGCCAGACGAAGCAATTTCTCTGTCAAGCCCTCAATGGCAACCAAGGTGTCGTCCATTTCACTATTAGAAGCTAGATAACTGTACACAACGTCACCGTTGTCATCACCATACGGATTTTCAATATGGCTGTGCATTTTGGGAACAGTAACGCTCATAACATTTTCTGTTTCAATAAACAGTTGAACCTCTTTTGTCGGAACTGAAAACATTTCTTCTACCATAAGTGTGTTTTCAAGAGATTTCGCCATGACAAAATCTTGCATATGACCGACCAGAGCCGCTTCTACTTCTTTGCGCAATTCATTATTTTCACGAATGAGGTCAACAAAACGTCGCATTAATTCATCTCGTTTATCTTTGAGTAATTTGTGCCCACGAGTTGCGGTTTTTAAACGTTCCTTGAGATTACTCAATTCCATTCGAGTGGGTTTTACATTTAAACGTGCCATAGAACCTACCTCCTTTACTAAATGTTTTAATGATTACTTGTCATCTGTTTTAGTTTGCGGAAGGTATTGGTCAAGCATATCGTCTTTGATACGTTTGAGTTCGGTACGTGGGAGGATTGATAACAATTCCCAGCCTAAATCAAGCGTTTCTTCGATGCTACGGTTTGTTTGGAAACCTTGATTAATGTATTCTTCTTCAAAACGTTTAGTGAATTCCACATAAAGTTTGTCGGTGTCAGACAAGGCTGATTCACCCAACACAACAGCCAATTCTGCCGCTTGTTTTCCTTGGGCGTAAGCAGCGAAAAGTTGGTTCATTGTTGCCGCATGGTCACCACGTGTTTTACCTTCACCTGACCCTTTATCTTTCAAACGAGATAGTGATGGCAATACATTAATCGGTGGACGATAACCAGAATTATACAATTCATGTGATAAAATGATTTGTCCTTCGGTGATGTAACCTGTCAAGTCAGGAATTGGGTGCGTAATGTCATCTTCAGGCATGGTCAAAATAGGAATCTGTGTTACAGAACCTTTTTTACCAACCAAACGCCCCGCACGTTCATAAAGTGTTGACAAGTTTGTGTAAAGGTAACCAGGGTAACCACGGCGCCCAGGGACTTCACGACGTGCAGCCGACACTTCACGAAGCGCTTCACAGTAGTTGGTCATATCCGTCATGATAACCAACACGTGCATATCTTTTTCGTAAGCCAAATATTCAGCCGTTGTCAAAGCAATACGTGGTGTGGCAATACGTTCGATAGCAGGGTCATTTGCCAAATTGATAAAGAGGACAGAACGGTCAATCGCTCCCGTCTGACGTAAGTCATTCATGAAAAATTCTGCTTCTTCAAAGGTAATCCCCATGGCTGCAAAAACAACCGCAAAATTTTCATCAGAATTTAATACCGTTGCTTGACGCGCAATTTGCGCTGCTAATTCATTGTGAGGAAGACCTGAACCTGAAAATACAGGTAATTTTTGCCCACGAACCAAAGTATTCAAATGGTCAATCGCTGAAATCCCTGTTTGAATAAATTCATCAGGATAATCACGCGCCACGGGATTGATTGCTTGACCGTCAATATCCAAATATTTTTCCGGAATCAAATCTGGTCCACCGTCAATTGGTTTTCCCATGCCATTGAAAATACGTCCAACCATATCTTCTGATACTGGCAATTCCAAAGGATGTCCTGTAAAACGCACCTTCGCCTTTTCAAGATTGATACCACTAGACCCTTCAAAAAGTTGAACCATGGCTTTATCTTCTTGAACTTCAAGCACTTGCCCTTGACGAACTTCACCATTATGAAGCTTGATTTCAACCAGTTCATTGTAGTGAACACCAGAAACTTGGTCAACAATCATCAGAGGTCCAACAACTTCTCTGACTGTTCGATATTCTTTAAGAACACTCATCTTAGATACCTCCTTTTGCTAACACTTGATGAATCGCTTCTTGTGCTTGTTCAGATAGCGCTTTGATTTGGTCAATATTTTCCTCGGCAATATATTTACTACGTGCCATGCGGTCACGTACTTCAACAGTTCCGTCCATGATTTCAGTGAAATAAGCTCCTAGTTCAAGTGCTTTTTTAGCTTCATCCGCAAAATTCAAAATATTGTTAAGCATCGCTTCTTGTTTGGCAAATGAAGTGAAGGTATCAACTGAATCGAAAGCATTTTGTTGCAAATAATCCTCACGGATTTGTTTAGCAATTTCCATGGTCAAACGGTCTGTTTCAGAAAGTGAATCAATACCAACCAAGCGTACAATCTCTTCCAAACTAGACTCACGTTGCAAAATGTTCATGGCTTGTGTCACCTTAGCAGCCCAATTTGTTTTTTGGACTTTATCAACGTACTTGCCAACTTCATCTTTATAAAGTGAATAGGATGTCAACCAGTTAATTGCTGGGAAATGGCGACGTTGGGCAAGCGGAGCATCCAAGCCCCAGAACACTTTAACAATACGTAGAGTATTTTGCGTAACAGGTTCTGAAATGTCTCCTCCTGGAGGTGATACAGCACCAATGGCGGTAATTGTACCTTCGCGGCCTTCTTGACCAAGTACACGAGCACGACCAGCACGTTCATAATATTCAGCAATACGAGAACCTAGGTAAGCTGGGTAACCTTCGTCACCTGGCATTTCTTCCAAACGCCCTGACATTTCACGAAGCGCTTCTGCCCAACGAGATGTTGAATCTGCCATAATGGCGACAGAATACCCCATATCTCGGAAGTATTCAGCAATCGTAATCCCTGTGTAAATAGAAGCTTCACGCGCAGCCACGGGCATATTTGATGTATTGGCAATCAAGACTGTACGTTGCATGATAGATTGACCAGTATTTGGGTCAATCAATTCTGGAAATTCATTCAAAACATCGGTCATTTCATTACCACGTTCACCACAACCAACGTAGATAACAATATCCACATTCGCAAATTTGGCGATTTGGTGTTGAACAACCGTTTTACCAGCTCCGAAAGGTCCTGGTACGGCAGCAGCACCGCCTTTTGTCACAGGAAAGAAAGTGTCAATAACGCGTTGACCTGTTACCAAAGGTTCCTCTGGAATCAAGCGTTGAGCAACAGGACGTCCTTTACGAACAGGCCATTTTTGCAACAGTGTTCCTTTAAAAATAGAACCGTCAGCTTGTTCAATTTCATAAACCGTTTCTTCAACGGTAAATTCACCTGCTGTGATAGAAATCAGTTTTCCTGAGACATTGTTTGGCACCATGATACGGTGTTCGACGACTGATGTTTCTTGAACAGTTCCCAAAATATCACCAGTGCTAATCTCTGCACCAACTTCCAAACTTGGCACAAAGTCCCATTTTGCTTCACGGTCAAGACTTGGGAGCTCGACACCACGAATCAAGAAATCACTATTCGTCGCTGTTTTAAAACGGTCCAAAGGACGTTGAATCCCGTCAAACATTTGAGAAATCAACCCTGGTCCCAATTCAACAGACAATGGATTTCCTGTCGTCACAACAGGTTCACCAGGACCAATTCCTGATGTTTCTTCATAAACTTGGATAGAAGCTTGGTCGCGGCGCATTTCAATGATTTCGCCAATCAAGCCCAAGTCTCCAACACGACAAATATCTTGAATATTTGCCTCTTGCATTCCAGAAGCCACAACTAGCGGCCCTGAAACTTTTATAATTTTTCCTTGGCTCAAGATTTTTCCTCCTGATTAAGATAAGCATTTCTTTTTGTTGTTCCCAACTGCTAATACTCTTCGAAAAGTAAAACAAAACCACACCTGAGAAAACAACAGATTTATGTCAAATGATTAATAAGTTATCCACAGATAGTTTCACAATCACAACGGACTCCCCAGCAGCCTAGCTCGACACCCCACAGAGGCTGAGACAAAAGTACTCAGCTTCTTTGTTTATATAATTATTATTTACAAAGCGCAGTGGTTGAGATAACGAAATCGAATTTCTTCGAAATTACCGATTCGCTTTTTAATCTTTATTTGTCCCACTCCCAATTAAACTGGTACGACGGATTTTTTGGGGGTTCGATAATAAGCCCCTAAAATCCTAGTAAACGAACTAGGCAACTGCCATAGCAGTTGGCACCCACTTACTGTCAGCCAATAGTCAGATAAACAAATTGTTACGACGCGAGAAGGAAAGTTCGTTTTTTAACTTTCCGACGAGCTAGTAAGGGGCTTAGGTTGGCGATATAACGCCAAGCGTGACAGCACTAAACATCTTTGATGTTAGTGCTGTCTAGCCCATTACAAAATATTCTGTCCGACTGCTTTTTCCACGTTATCTTGAACACGTTGTAAGCCTAGCCCTGCTGAGCCTTTGTGCGTTGGGATAAGGATAACAGCTGGTGTCACTTGCGTATCATAATAAGCAATAGTATCTGGAATTTCAGCTGCGATGTCTTCTGTTAGATAAACAATACCATAGTCATTCATTGCCAATTGACGCAGGGTATTGATAGCTTCCTGCGCATGATTGACTGGAAAAGTATTAAAACCAATCATACGAAATGGCAGGATAGCATCACGATTTCCAACAACGCCAATTTTGTATTTTTTATTGTCCATAGATTGGTCGCATCCTTTCTCTGACAACCTCTAGCGGCATATCATTACATAAGGCAGATAATAATAAGCGAAGATTTTTAACTTCAAATTCTCGTCCTAACAAGTATCTTGCCAAGACCAATGGACCTTGCACCTCATAGCGCGCTTGGTCAAGCAATTGAAATTGCATCACGTCGTAAAGGTACTCTAATTCGACAACTGAAATCGTTCCTTGACGCATTTTTTCTTCGTAAGCCACCAGCGAAGTATCTAAAATACCTGGATTAACCTGATTAAACCATGAAATCAAGTCATTATTTTCAACCAAATCAATAAATTCATCAGCCGTAAAACTACCATTATCAGACAACAATTGAAGCATAAAGCTACGCGGTTTCTTTTGACGTAAAGCCCGCTGAACCGTGGTAACATTATAAAAATCAATCATCAACGTTGCTGCCTGACTAAAAGCTGGTATTTCAGACTGCTCTACTATTTTTTGCAAATGGTTAAAGTAAGCCAAATCAGCTCCGATTTCCAGAACGCGAATATCCTTGTAATCTTCATATTCTGCCCAAATATCTCGAATCTCTGCCACCATAAAATCAGGGAAAAAATCGGATTTTAAAGCAGAAATCATATGTTGCAAAGCTTCTAAAGAATGTTCACCAATCGGAATAAGCAAATCTGACAAATCTTTTCCAGTTGCCTTAGCTTTCAGAAGAACCTTGACATTATGATAAACATAACGCAGTGAAAACATATTGACAATCGTTTTTTCAGGCGCTTCTGTAAATGCCCATTTGTATTCTTGCGATAATTCTCGCATCAAACTCGCATCAATGGCTGTTAAATCGTCCAATTCTTCCACCGATAGGTGATAAGGCGTTGTCTGCAACAAAAGTGCGATGTCATCCTTGTTCCCCGCTTGAAGCATTTTTTGAAATGTATCCACGGTGATAAAACTATTTTCTTTAACAGCAATCGTTGTGTTAATTTGAGAAAAGAGATTTGAATCCATATAGAATACCTCCTCTAATTCTCTTTGAAAATATCGGCAGCGATTCGAGAACTTTCTTCCTTGTAAATTGATTCAATCAAGTCAGCATACAAATACGTATCATCTACTTGTCCGATTGAAATGACTGAGCCAGCTTGACCAGCAATAACATCATTTTCAAAAGTTGCCTTTGGAAACTCACTCTGCAATTGCGTGATGTCAGTAGCGCTAAGCTTCTCAGCAGTCACCTGACCGAAAGTAACCACTACTGCCTGACCAGAATATTTAGCCAAAATCTTGCGAATAAAAGCTAACTCATCTGTAACTGTCCATGCAAACATACTGTCTTTTGCCGCCGCAAACAGCTCTTTTAAGACTTTTTGCTTAGACACCAAAGTTGATTGACGTTCTTGGTTACGAATTTGCTGCGCTTCAATTTGAAATTGTTGATTAATATCTTTGAGTTGACTTTGACGCTCTGCTTCTTTTTCACGCAATAAACGTGCTTTGTTTGCCTCAAATTCTGTTGTCAATTTATCTTCAGCAGCAGCCAAACGTAATTTGCCTTCTTGATGAGCCTGTTCAATAATTGATTGTTTTAGTGCATTTGTGTCACTCACTTGAACACCTCTTTCTAAGATAATATCCTAACGGTTATATTAGGAAATAGTCATTAAAATTGCTTCTCATTATCCTACACGAAGTGTCAAAAGGAAAGAAACAACGAAAGCAAGGATGGCATAAGTTTCTACCATGGCAGCAAGGATAGCCCCTTTCATGAATTCTTCAGGACGTTTTGCCAAGATTTGCATACCAGCAACAGCCACATTTCCTTGATGTTTAGCTGAGAAATAACCCACAATCGCAACAGGAAGGGCAACAAAGAAATATGCCACACCTTTTTCCACAGAAAGGTCTGGAGATAATTGCAACCAAATCAAAATTCCGATAACGAATCCGTAAAGTCCTTGTGTACCTGGCAATAGTTGAAGAATCAAGGCTGACGCAAATTTTTCAGGTTGTTCTTTCAACAAAGCTGCCGCTGCTTGACCAGCTTTACCAACACCATAAGCAGAGCCCATACCACTAAGAGCAACGGCTAAAGCAACACCAAGAGCTCCGAAAAATGCACCACCATGTGCTGAGAAGTAAGTAGCTAATTGTTCCATTTTAGTTTTCCTCCGATTGAGATTTTATAGTAACTTTAACGTATTTTTCAGATGATTTTAAAGGTCGGAAAGGTTTTCCGCCACCTTCATAGAATTTTCCAAAAAATTCAACAAACATCAGACGTGCCCCATGCACATAGCCTGATAGCAATGATAAGAAAATATTAATAGCGTGCAGAAGTATAAAGATGACAATACCAATAGTAAAACGTGCTACTGGTGGGAAAATTTCAACAATCAAGTTGAAAGCAGAGCCAATGCTTGCCCCTGACAAACCAAGCGCCATCAAACGCGTAAAGCTGACCAAGTCTCCCACATAACCACTAATATTGTAGAGATTGTAAAGACCGCTTCCTAAGCCGACCAAACTCTTTGCTTGAATAATCGAGACAATCACAATACCAATCGCATTTGCAATGGCAAGTACCGCACCAATTGTTGTCAATACTGATAGATGAGGAAGCATTGCCCCTAACACAATCAGTAAAATACCAATCAATATCAAACACCAAGCAAAGCCAGAATTGTAACTTTCCGCATAATCTTTTAGCCGCAGTTTTTGCAAACCACCCAAAAGTAGCCCAACAACCACTGTCACAAAACCAAATGCAACTGATAAAAGCAAAATAGTCATCACATCAGTCGTCGTTGACAAAAGAACGATTGGCATTGTGTAGCCAAAGAAAGAACCATAAACAATTCCCCACAAGGATACCGCAACCGCTAAAATATTAAAGAATTTCAAGAAACGCCTTGTTCCTTTAGGTAAACTGAACAGTTTCAACGCCAAAAACGTCGCTAAGAATAAGAACAAACCATAACCCAAATCCGCTACCATCATTCCAAAGAAAGTAAAATAAAATGGCATCAAAATTGGTGTCGGGTCTTTCTCATAATATTTTGGCAAAGCGTACATTTCTGTCACTAATTCAAAAGGTTCTATCAATGGGTGATTTTTAAGCTTGATAGGAACATTTTCCCAATCATCTTCAACCACATCCAACTCTTGAATAAAAACACCATCGCCAAATTGTGCCTGAATATCTGACTTCAGACGGTCAATTTGCTCTGCTTCTGCCCAGCCTTCCAAAGCCACCAAATGCTTGGTACTAGCCAATTTTTTCTTAGCTTCCTGACGCGCATAAAGCCCTAAGACATAATCTGTCTGAACTTTCAACTCTTGAAGCTCTCGTTGCGAAACCTTCAGTTCACCCTCGACTTCCAGCTTTTCAGCCGTCCAAGTAGCCACTTCATCTTGCATTTGAGAAATAGCTCGCGCTGGCAGTATGTTTTTGTCATAATCAAAAGGCTTAAAGCCATAGTCATCAAGTGATGACATCACTTTGCCACTTTGAAAAACAATCACACCATACTCTAATTCTGAACTAAAGACATCTTGAACTTCCAAGGCTGAATTAGCTTTAAGATTATGATATAAAGCATCATCATCCGTTTTAGGAATCGTTCCAACAACCGCATGAACAAAGTCAAAATGGCTCAATTCTTTTGGAGTAACCTCAAGCGAACGCCAGTTCATTAAACGATTGATTTCGGCTTGATGTTCTGCAATTCGTCGCTCCAAATTACGATTCTGCTTGATTTTATCATTCACTCGATTGATTAAAACATCAGCAGAATTATCACGACCAAACGCTTCTAATTCAGCAAAAGACATGGAAAAATCAGCTTTTCGTAACGATTGTATCGTTCCCTCTTTTGGAATAAAATGTTGCAATTTTCCAATAGTTGTTTCCAAAGATTGCTGCCTTTTTGCCAAATACGAGAGCACTTCTTCTCCAGTCAACTCCTTATCAGACTCTTGCAAATGAATCTGTGGGAGATTGACTTGAGCAGTTTCAAAAGCCTCTTGCCAATCCGTCATCTGTGTGATATCACGTACCTGAACCATTTGTGATTGCTGAAGAACAAGCAACAGAGCGTCAAGCGTTTCTTTTGAGAAGATTAGAGAAATCTTCTTCATTTGACTAATTGCCATACTTTTCTACCACCCTGTCCACGATTTGCTGAACCAGACCGTCTTTTCTCGTCATCAAAACCGACCTGACATTGCTGTCATTTTTTGCAATGGTTGTCGTCAAGTTTTCTTTCAACTGAGTAGTTTTCTCCGCAAGTTCTTTTGAAAGCCCCTCAACTTCAATTTGAGTTTTCTGGTCACAATCCGTTTCGATACGTTCCAATTCTTGTGTAAATTGCGAACGTAATCCTTGAACCTTTGCATCATAATCCGCCAAAACTTGCTTTGCTTCGGCTTCAATACCCTGCATTGTTTCTAAAATGGAATTTGCCACCGTGACACCTCCTCTCAATAATTACCTTTATTGTACCAAAATTAACACAAGAATATTAGCAAATGTTAAGTTTTTTTAGTCTTATTCCATATTCGCATAGCTCTATTCCTAATATTTTAGTGACAGTTTGCCTTAAGTGGTGGGGACGGCAGCGACCGACTGCGTCGTTCTATGCCTAATTTTCGAGCCTAAGGTCTCGAAAATTCCCACGATTATTGTCCAAATCGGACAATAATCTCATACCGCGGCTACCTTTCGGTCACTTTTACCACCATTTATCTCCCAGGTAAACCTTATGAATACAGATTTTAAGACCCTTTCAAAAATTAGAAACTGTTACCAAAAACTATCGTGCTTTGAAACACGATAGTCTGTAATTGTCAATAAGCTCAGTAACGCTCTATTTCGGCGTAACTATACCGCCGGCTAACTTCTTTGCTAGACGAGCTGAAGCAGGTGCTACGATAAGCATTTGAATAGGAAGAGCGATGGTGAAATTATAAGGAAGGTAAGTCAAGAAATCTACAATTCCCTCGCTCCCTAGTTTACCAGAAGCAAATACGGAAAATACAGTCATCGCAATCGTCATGAGAACAACCATTGAAAAACGTAAAATAAGAAGTTTGAAAATATCTTTATCCTCAGAGCTGGTCACCTTGCCAACAATCCATCGTGACAGAGGTGTACAAATGAGTAAGTCACATAAAATTCCAATGATAAACCCAAGTGGCAAGCGTTCTAATGCTACCAACCACGCTTGACTAGTCATCTGCCCTTGACGGACTGACAGATTTAGTGCTGCCATAACATAAATCATGATGAAGCTCATGATGAAACTAAGAAGCAGACCTTCTTTTTTACTTTGTGGCATTTTGCCCTCCATTTCTTTACTCTACAAACTCAACTTCACTAACTGCGCCGCACCGATAACACCCGCATCATTGCCAAGCTCTGCCAGTACAATCTGACAGGTTTCACGGATTTGTGGAAAAGTGTATTCTCTTGCCTGCTCCGCAATTTTCGCGCGTAGAAACTCACCTGCTGCTGATACACCGCCACCAATCACAATATGACTAGGACTAAGCATGTTGGCAATATGTGACACTGCTAAAGCGAGGTAACCGACAAATTTATCCACAATCAGATTAGCAAAGACATCACCTGTTTTAGCAGCGTCAAAGATGTCCTTGGAAGTTACTTCATCACCATTATCAATACCTGATTTGATAGGAGAATCCCCTTCGTATTCACTTGAAAATTTGTGAGCCAAGTTAACAATACCTGTTGCTGACGCTACAGCTTCCAAGCACCCTTTCTTACCGCAGGTACATTCAAAGCCATATTCTGTATCAACTGTCAGGTGACCTATTTCACCTGCTGCACCTCCTTGACCTGTAACCAGTTGTCCATTGGCAACGATACCACCGCCAACTCCCGTTCCAAGAGTAAACATGACAACGTCTGAATTACCCTTGCCAGCGCCCTGCCACTGCTCACCTAGAGCCGCAACATTGGCATCATTCCCAATAAAGAATGGAAGATTAAAAGCTGCTTTAAAGGCTCTACCAATTTTCTGAAGATCAGACCACCCTAGATTATAGGCGCCGATGACCGTACCAGCTTTACCGTCAACTTTACCAGGCGACCCCATGCCAATCCCAATAAAGTCGGCTTGTGTCAACCCATAAAGCTCCAAATGTTCTTGGATAGAGGCAATAATGTCTGGTACGATATGCTTACCATTTTCTAGAATGTTTGTCTTAATAGACCATTTTTCAAGCAGTTCACCTTCTTGAGAGATGATTGCCAGCTTCACGCTGGTTCCTCCCAGATCAATACCGATTATTTTCTGTGTCATTTGATTTTCCTTTCACGCGCAATAGTGTTCTAAAAAATGAGCAACCCCATCATTATCATTGGTATCCGTGACAAAGTCACTTTTTTCTTTCAACTCTGTCACTGCATTGCCAACTGCGACACCCACCTTAGCCAGTTCAATCATTTCCAAATCATTTTGATTATTACCAAAAGCAATGAGACTTTCAGAACTTAGCTCCAATTCCTTTAACAATAAATTCAGCGCTGTCGCTTTATTATCACCTTTTTGCATGATTTCAAGATAAAAGGCCTCGCTTTTATTCAGTGAAAAAAGATTACCAAAAAGCTCTGGAATGAAAGCCATCGCTTCATCTAATTTTTCTGGGTCTCCAACTGCCATAATTTTGATAATAGGTTCCCTGACATACTGACCATCTTCTAAAACAGTTATCGGAAGATTGCCAAGATAAGATTCTCGGACAGTCAAGGGATGAATTGAGCGATTGTAGGTATACATCTTATCCATGGTCATGGCATGAGTACCTAAGCCATACTGAGCAAAGAACAGAGAAAGATGGTAAAAGTCCGCTGGCGATAGATTAGCTTGATGGAGAATCTTCTCTCTATCACAGGTTTGAATCAGAGAACCATTATAGGAAATCGTGTAATCTTCCTCGTCTAGTCCAATCTCATCAATCAAGTGTGCCATGCCATTGAAAGGACGCCCCGTACAGAGAACCACATGAACCCCTTGTTCTTTCAAGTCTCTAAGCGCTGATTTATTAACCTCAGACAGTTGAAGCTGACTATTCAAAAGCGTTCCATCCAAATCGGTGGCTAAAATATTAAATTCTGACATAGACTTCCTCTCTAATGGAAAATCCTGCAAGGAGATTAAATGCAGGATTTTTTACACCAATGAACTAAGCGATGGTTACCGTTCTTTCACGAACCCCTTTTAGAGGTACAGGAATATAGGCGGTACGTGTAATGACTGTTAATTCAACATCATGGTCACCTGTTGCCAAGCCGCCTTCTTGTAAAACACGGACACGCAGTGTTTCACCATATTCCCACTTATAAGTCGTCACTGTTGTCATTTCATCTAAAGTAAACCAATCAATATCATCGACACTGCAACGAATAGCTTCGCGTGGCACTTGAACACCATCCACTTTTACCTGAATATCATTAACCATTGACAACGGAATTCCACGATAGTAAGTGATGTATGTTTCCAATTCAAAACCTGTTACCTTACCATTAGTAACTGTATTTTTGCAAGAATCTTTTTTAAAGACATTATTATCAAACATGATTTTTTCTCCTTACCCTTCAAGTTTTGCAATAACTTCACGCAAGAGTTTTTGGTGAGCTGCAACTTGCTCTTTCTCAACCATTGGATGACCAGGAAGTGTCCAACGATTACCCTCATATTCTGTTGAAACATAACCATCATAATGATGTTCATGAAGATAAGTCAAAATTTTCTCATAATCGATAGAATACTCTGTACCATCTTCAGTCATTTCAAATAGTTTAAAGTGGAAATGTTTGATGTAAGGCATCAAATCATCAAGAACTTCAAGTGGCGTATTTTCGTAACCGTCAGCCAAACCAATATAAGGCATATCTTTTTCAGTTGCGATAGCTGCCAATTCTGGTTTCATTGCTGCGCTGACATTCCCAAAAAGACCACCACGTTCAAAAGCGTGAGTACCATCAAGCCCTTGTGCAAAAAGATCTTCAAAGTAATCAATTACTTTTTGACTTGTTCCAAGAACTTGCTTATTGTATTCGTTGAAAACACGTGGGATTTTGCTACAGAAAATGCCTGTATCAACGACAAGACCACAATAAGGTGAGTTGACGCGTTTCATTTCTGCAATAAATTCTTGGGTTTCAGGTTTATCAAATCCAAGTCCAGCATGAACTTCCAAGGCGAAAGTAACATCATACTTTTCAGCATAAGGAAGAAGTGGCTCAATAACATAACTTGGAACCATAGATACTAAGCGAATCATTTTGAATCCTAAGCGATGTGCAAGTTTGATTTCATCAATCAAAAGATCAATCGATTCACGTTGGGTCAAGGTACGGTTATTATAAAGGTTAGTGTTCAAGAAAACGTCAGCAATAATTGGTTTAGACTTTGTCTTAGCAATCAGAGCATCCCATTTAGCCAGAGTTTCTTCTGTTGGATGTGGCGTTCCATGAATCATTTGGTCAGGCAAGATTTCAAATCCTTGAACCTGATTGTCATCCAAGAATGCCATAATATCTTCAAGAGTCATCCGTTTATTCATATATTCATCTTGTAGGCTGTACAAGCTGACCGATGTTTTAATTCCCATGATAGTTCTCCTATTTTAAATCACAAAATTTCTCAAATACCGTGTGCTTAGTGTGATAGAGTTACGAACGGCTTGGTCGTCTTTTTCAAACGACTTGTCTTCAACCTCAATGCAGGTGTAGCCTTCGTAGCCAATATCAGTCAGAGCAGAGACATAATTACCCCAATCGACATCTCCAAGTCCTGGTAATTTAGGACTCATGTATTGAAGCGGAGTTGCCATGACACCAACATCCTTCAATTTATCTTCAAAAACTTTAATGTCTTTATAATGCACATGGAAGATTTTATCTTTAAATTCATAAAGTGGTGCGATGTAATCAATTTGTTGCCAGACAAAATGCGATGGGTCATAGTTAATACCAAAATTGTCATAAGGTAAAATCTCAAAAACTTGACGCCAAATCGCTGGAGTTGTGAAGAGATTTTGTCCACCAGGCCATTCATCATCGGTAAAGAGCATTGGACAGTTTTCAATCGCAATCTTCACACCTTTGTCAGCAGCGTATTCAATGATAGCTGGCCAGACCTTTTTGACTTCTTCCAAGTTCTCTGACACTGACTTACTTGGCATCCGTCCAATAAAAGTTGTCACCATATTGACACCCATGAGAGCTGACGCATCAATCACTTTATATAGGTGGTCGATTACTTCTTGACGTTTTTCCAAGTCTTCATCAAGAGGGTTTGGATAATAAGCCAAAGAAGAGATATCAACGCCCTTGTTGGCTGCGTAAGCTGTCAATTCTGCTGCCTTTTCAGTTGTCAAGTTAGCCACGTCAATATGAGAGACACCTGCATAACGACGGGCAGCCTTTCCTTGTGGCCAACATGCCACTTCTACACATTCCAAACTATTTTCAGCAACCACATCAATCAATTCATAAAAATCAGAATGATCCAAAATCGCTGATACAAGTCCTAGTTTCATGTTTTCACTCTTTCTAAAATGAAAGGAAGTCGCTCACTTGCGAGCTTCCTTTATCAATCTAAATTATTCAAAAGCAATACTACGATGTTCTTTAGCCGATACTCGAATAGCATCCATCAGTTTCATTAAGCGGAGGATTTGTTCAGGCTTGACAACTAATTCCCCTTCTCCTGTTACATATTTATAGTATTCATCAAAATAGTTACGGTGGCTTACATTAACTTCTGGAAGAGGCTCGGTAACAATACGTCCTTCTGGTGCAGGACCGAATGAACGTGTTGGACCTGCTGCTGTCATAGTGATTTGCCCAGGAACATTGCGGAGCAAGTCAGTAGTTCGCGTGATTTTACCTTGTGGGTGAAAACCATCGATCTTGGCACTACCTTCATTACCACCTAGGAACCAGTGGCGTTCAAACCAACCATCCTCATCACTCAAAAAGTAAGTTCCCAACTCAACTTGACCAGTCACACCATTTTTGAACTGAAGTTGAATATTGAAATAATCGTCAACATCTTTATTGATAACATTTTTTACCGTAGCATAGACTGTCTCAATCTCACTATCTACCATGAAAAGCATTTGATCTAAGAGATGAATTCCCCAGTCGTAAAGCATACCGCCACCAAATTCAGGATAGATATGCCAATCATGCATATTGCCGTTAAAGCCATAGAGACTGTTTTGGATAGTATAGGTATCCCCAAGTGTGCCACTTTGATAGACTTCACGCGCGATACGATAATCTTTATCCCAGCGACGTTGGTGATGAATTGTAAATCGCACACCCGCAACGGCAACAGCTTTTTGCATTTCTTCAAATTCAGTAGCATTTAGAGCAGCTGGCTTTTCGCAAATAATATCTTTACCTGCTGCTGCAACTTTTTTGACCATTTCCAAATGAAGGTGATTAGGGACTGCAATAATCACGGTATCAATGGCGTCATTAGTCAAGAGTTCGTCAGCAGTTAGATAAGTTGCGTAGTCACCTGTTGCATTTTCTAATTGCAATTTGTTAATGTCGCATACAGCAACAAGTTCTGCATAATCTAGATCTTCTGTAATCATTTTGGCATGAGTTTGCCCCATAAAACCAAAACCGATAATTCCAAAATGTAATTTCTTTTCTGTCATTTGTAGCACCTCATGCCAACTTTCTTACTTTTTAATCGTCAAAGACAACGGCTTGACCAGTTTCAGCTGATTTGTAAATTGCTTCAAGAATACGAGTTACAACAATAGCTTGTTCTGGTTTTACCAATGGTTCCGTGTCATTAATGATAGCATCCACCCATTGTTGCGCTTCAGCATCACGTTGTTCAAGGCTTGCACCTGCGAAACCAAAGACACCGCCTGCTTCCGAAGGTTGTGTTTCTTCCAACTGACCATGAGCAGCTTTATTAAAGACAACATAACCTTGATCCATGAAGGCTTTACCAAACATTTCAGCACCACCTTCGGTACCACAAAGAGTTACTTGCGCTTCTTTAGGATTGATCATGTTGAGAGCCCATGCTGCTTCAAGGAAGATGGTTGCTCCATTTTTCATTTTAATCAAACCAAAGGCTGAATCTTCTGTTTCAAATGTTTCTGGATCCCATGGTCCAAACATGTTACCCATTGGGTTATCTTTGAGTTTTTGGTAAGTTGAACCAAGAACCATAGCTGGTTCATAGTTATTCATATACCAAAGTGTCAAGTCAAGGGCATGAGTACCGATGTCAATAAGTGGTCCACCACCTTGTTTCGATTTATCTGGGAAAACACCCCAAGTCGGAACACCTTTACGACGAATCGCATGTGCTTTAGCAAAGTAAATGTCACCAAGTTCGCCATTTTCACAAGCATCTTTAGTTGCCAAGGAGTCTGCACGGAAACGGTTTTGGTAACCAATAGTCAATTTCTTACCTGTGCGTTTAGCCGCGTCAAGCATAGCTTGAGCTTCTTTGTAGTTGATAGCCATTGGTTTTTCACACATAACGTGTTTGCCGCCTTCAAGTGAAGCAACTGTGATTTCAGAGTGAGAAACATTTGGTGTTAAAACATGAATAACATCAATATCAGGATGGTTAGCAATTTCATGATAATCCGTTGTAACAAGTGCTCCCTCAACACCATATTCTTCTGCTGCTTTTTGAGCACGTTCTTCAATAATGTCGCAGAAAGCAACGATTTCAAGTTTGTCTGAAAGTTTAGCAAGTGCTGGGAAATGTTTGCTATTAGCAATACCACCGCAGCCGATAATACCAAATTTAAGTTTTGTCATTTGGATTTCCTCCGTTTTTTGTTTTGTTATCGTTTACATGTATTATTATAGTTTAAGTGCCTTTTTTCATCTTCTCGATTTTTATAAAGTCATTCTTCTTTTTTTATGGATTTTGACTTTTTTGATAAAAAAATATTTAAAATCTACCATTGAAATGCATACTTTTTAAACTCAATGTTTTATAAAATCACTTATTTCTCCCTCCATGTATAGAAATAATTAGATATTTGTTGACAATTGACCCCCATTTAAAGCAAAAATGAGTGGCTACAGCTTCTTCTTTGCCTTACCATTTCCAGCAAGGTAAACTTCTTTGAGAATTTCACCAAAGATTGCGAGAAAAGCATAAATATCATCAGGTGTTGAATTTTTCATCTTGGATTTTCTTAAATGCTCTAGGAATTTTTTCAAATCTCATAGGAAAAGGAGAAATTCCAGTTGAAGTTTTCACTTTTCTTAAAATCTTTACTCAAATGATAGTTGCGGTTAATCATTTCTAAAAAGATGAGGCCGAGTGCAACAGAAGTTTGCGATTTGCAAAAAAGTTTGAGAGAAACTTATCCCTACTTTTGATGATTTCTCAAAAATAAATTCAAAAATTCTCAAGTTTTTGAATGACATTACGAATAATAAGGTGAGCAGGTGAAAAATAACCTGAAATGAACTATCATAAGGAGAATATTCCATTGGAACAATCACTCAAAAAAGTTACCCTATCTATGGGGAAATTGCCCTTACTCGAATCATCACAATGTATCGCACATACCTTGGACGTTTTTAAAAAGCAAGGATTTGACTTTTCAGATGAAAAGAGACCAGCCATTATATTAAACCGCTTAAACGAGAATCTGCCAGCCTATGAAAAAGCTATCAAGAAAGATAAAGCAAAACTTGAGACAATGTCTGTCAAAGAGGCTGATGAACGACGTGACTATGACATTCGAGCTCTTTTTTCAATTGTTAGCACCCATAAGCATAGCTCTGTTAGCGAGAAACAAAAGGCTTATCAATTACTCAGTAAACTTTTTAAAGAATACAAAGGAATTCAAAAAGCGAGCTATGAAAAAGAAACAGCTATGATTAAGAATCTTCTTGAAAAACTGAATCTGACGCATTATCAAACGGCTCTCCAGACCCTCAATGCTAGAGAATTTGTCGATAATCTTATCGATAGTCAAAAGCAGTTCTATCAAATTTATTTAGATAACGAAGAGCTCAATAGTGTTGAAACGATCACGGGAACTAAGTTACGTAAACAAATTGAATCCGACTATCAGCTTCTCTATAATTACCTTTATGAAGCCTATAAAGTTGACCAAAGCCCTTTGTTTAAACAATGTATCCTCGCTATGAACGAAATTCGGCAAAACTATGTCGAAAGCACCAAACGTTCCACATCAGCCAAAGAAGAACCTGTCTTGTTGCTGGAATGATTATCTTTACCATCCATAAACAAAAAAATGCCTATCCAACTCCGTAAAAGTTTGGATGGGCATTTTTTAATGCTATAGTTAATTATTTTGCCAATTCAATCACTTGATCAGAACTGTTAATAACACCATTCGTAAGTGTGCGAATAGAACTGTAGTCAGCCGCATTAGTTACAAGTACCATGACAATATCATCTAGGCCAGCATCTGTGATAACATCTCTGTCAAAGGCACCAAGTTGGTCTCCTACCTTGACTTTATCACCAACTTTGACAGTCTTAGCAAAGCCTTTACCATCTAAGGTAGCTGTATTGATACCAATATGGAGCAAAATTTCTGCACCAGAATTAGTCCGCAAGGTGTAAACATGTCCTGTTGGAGCAATACTTGTAATTTCACCATCAGCTGGTGCCAAGAGTGTATTAGCACTTGGCTTGATACCTGCCCCTTTACCAAGGGCACCACTGGCAAAGACATTATCGTTAATCTTAGTGTAATCAAGCGCTTGACCTGAAACAGGCGCAAAGATAATTTCACCACTTGTTGGATTGTCTGCATTAGAAGCTTCGTCAACAGATTCACGGATAGTACGCTTGTCTTCCAATTGGAAATGAATGTCATCCATACGTTCGGCAGAGAGATCCCATTTCCAAAGTGCGATTAAACCTGCAAGAACGAAAAGAATAGCAGGCACCAAGTTAACGACAAGGTTGATACCATTCTGCGTTGCAACAGATTGTTGAACGTTTGGTTGATACCCAAAATAAGAAAGCGCCAAAATTCCTAATGAGCCACCAACGGCATTACCAATTTTAGTTGCAAGACCATAAGTAGCGTAAGCTGTACCGTCTGTACGAACACCAGATTCTAACTCTTGATAGTCAACTGAGTCGGCAACCATGGTCAGAGTGATAGGGAAGCCGATATTGGCAATACCATAAAGGATATGCCCAAAGACAATCATACCGATATTTGAAAAATCAGAGAAATAAACCACAAATAGCCCTAAAGCTTGAATGAGGAATGAAGCTCCCAAAACATTTTTCTTACCAAAACGTTTGACAAGCGGAACAACCAACATGGAACACAGAGCTCCTCCGATTGACGGAATTGTCATCAAGATTGAAATCAAGGTAAAACTACCTAAACAATAGATAACGTAGTAAGCAGTTACTGCAATGCGCCCCATAAATCCTGTCATTTGGAGCAACATGATAACGAAGACAATCATCAAGTGACGGTTCCCAATGACGTTCTTCAAAGTAACACTCATAGGTACTTTTTCAGAACGGATTGGTTTGACAACCTCACGAGCAGTTTTAAACACTCCGAAAAAGAGCGGAAGAGAAATAATTGCATAAATCAGGACAGTTGTAAAATAACCTGATTGCGTTGCAGTTTTAGAACCATGAGAAAAGGCTAGCATCAAAATTGAGGAGAGTGAGTTGACAATAACCATCCCCAAGTTCATACCAACGGAACGAAATGAGTTCAGCATATTGCGTTCATGGTCATCTGTCGTCATGACAGCAGCCATTGATCCATAAGGGATATTAACCAAGGTATAAAGCATACCAGCGACAATATAGGTGAAGGCCGCCCAGATAACACCTGCTGTACCATTACCAAAAGGTCCTGTAAAGGTCAAAACGCTAAAAATGGCTAAAAAAGGTGATCCAAAAAGGATGTAGGGTCTGAAGCGTCCCCATTTTGTATTGGTACGTTCAGCAATCATCCCCATCATGGGGTCATTGACACCATCCCAGATACGTGCAATCAGCATAATGGCAGAAGCTGCGGCAGGGGCTAGACCGACAATATCCGTATAATAAACAGTAAGGTAGGTTCCGACAAAAGTCCAGACAAATTGACTAGCCAAATCTCCCATACCGTACATCATCATGCTAAATTTACTTAGCTTTTGACTCTGATTATCCATCTAAGAAATCCTCCATTTTTAAATTAAATTGTAAGCGTTGCAACATTTGTTTACACTCTTATTTAACCAAAATTGAAAACGATTTACTTCCAAATAATCATAGTCGCACTAACACTTTTTTAACGATTTGCGAATTAGCCGATTTTTTTGTTTAAAAAAGTCATAGTATGTTTTTATCTATGGCTCTATTTCCATCAGAATCATTTCATGTGGAGGGACATCAACCGCAATTTCTAACTGACCATTAACAACAGTTGCTTCTTGTCTTTTTAAACTTGGCACACAGCGTAACTTTAAATAATTGACTTCTTCACGGCTAAAGTTATCTGTCAAACTCAAACGATTAGCCTCAGTCAAAAATGCTCCCTCTTCAATTCCTATATGACGTTGCTTAACCTTATATTGGCGCCCTTCTTTTGGTAATTCTATGACAAGCTGGTATTTGCTTACACCGTCATTTTCAAACATATTTGTCAAGTTTAATTTGTCGAATTGCCCCGATTCAGAATAGTAGTAAAGACTGTTCAAATGACAATAGTGATAAAGTAAAATCTGAAATTTACTCCGTTTTTGAGTTACAATAATGCCTTCAGAAAAATAGAGCAGCTCGTCTCCCAAACCCTTCAAAAAGTCAAAAGCAAATAAACTAGGCTTGGGAATGCCATTTTTTGAAAGAAGACCATTACCTCCAAAAACTTCTTTCTGATTAACATCAAAGGTCACAAAGGACACATCTGATAATTGCCAATAGCCGATAAGGTCGCAGCTATCTAAAGCTGAAAAAATATTTTTCAGAATAAAAGGACCTTTAAAGGCAGAATCGTTGATAATATCACGCGCGCTAATAGTGACATTGAACTCAGAAACAATCAACTGAGAACATAAGTCCACTTCTTCTAACACCTGCCGAGCCTTGTTCACTTTGTCCTTTAGAAAGTCAGAATTGGAAGAAATTCCCTCACCGGCAGTTGATAATCTCAATAAATCAAGAGGAAAAACACTCAAACTGAGAAAATCTGGCTTTTCATTCTGCTTTGACCAACCCTCAATAAATGTACGGTAGTCTTCTTCAAGATCAATACTTAAACCACTACCACCTACTTCAAGCTCAGGAATGATTTCCTGAATCTCTTGCTTGACTTGACCAAAAAAGATAAAATAATCCTCATTTTTAGTAATATCAAGTTGGTGTTTGCCATCTCTAATATTAGAAAGTTGTCTTTGATTGATTTCTTCTAAAACAAGAGCATTGGGTTTCCAAATCTCAATCTTCCAGGTTGACACATCATCATAACCAAACTTAGTAATCAGATGCTCCGTCAAAGCACGATAACGTTTCAAAATAGATGCCATATCTTGATAGGGAAGCTGGAAGGGTTCTTGATCAACAATTTTTGAAATACTCTCATGAATCTGCTTGCCTTTAAATCCCAGTTCCAAAAAAGGCTTTAGCCCCAAATCCAAGATGTTTTGAATAATGTCATCAACACGGCTAAAATCAAAATTATCTCCTCGTTGTTGCAAAAGAATATCACTCAGTAATCCCCAAACACGACCGTATTGGAAAGATGTGTAAGCAAGTGCAATGCCAATTTCTTTGACAACTGAAGTTTGCAGCAAATCACCTGCATAGCCCAAATTGATCATCAATTTTTTAAGATCAAAAGAATGCCTTTTATCGGGTGAAACGACTACCGTTTTGACTTCGGGGTTGTAGTTTTCTTCTCTGAGGTAAGCTTCCACTCCTTCATATTCATCGTCTTTGTCGACATTCAAATGGTTATTGACCTTCAATTCCTTCTTGACTTCAAAACGATAGGCACTTGGTGTCATTCCCTGATATTTTTTGAAAATACGATTAAAGGAGTTAATATTAGAGAACCCTGCTGAATAGGCAATGTCCGTAATACCATCCTCGGTTTCCAGAAGTAATTGACGCACCTTTGCTAAACGCCGCTTAATCAAATACTCTGACACACCAATACCATTTTGCTCTTTGAAGATACGTGACAAATATTGCTCCGTCACATAAAGTTGATCTGCTAAGTCAGACAGGTGAATATCCTTCTCAAAGTTATTATCAATGTAGAATTTCAAATCTTCAATTTGACCACGAATATTCTTTTGATGATTACTGCGAAGTTCAACTTGGTAGTATTTTTCCAACAGGGTAATCAATGAAAAATACTGATGATAAATCTTAGAGTAAGTCTGCCCATCAGTGATTGTTCGCATCAGCAATAATTGCTTAAGCTGATAAATAAGATCACTATCCGTCGCTTTAGCTCTATTGACACTATCACCTCTGAAGGCATAGATATAATTGTCATTTGCATTCTTAACAAAGTAGTCTAAGGTAAAATAAAAGACCTTACTCTTATGCTTAACATCACAACTATATTTTTCAGTTTTGGATAGGATATAAAAATCGTCTTTCCCCAACTTGACTTGATGCTCTTGATTTTTAATAGTAGCTTCTCCAAGCAAAACATAAATGATATGGATTCTAGAATCAAAGTATTGAAGTTCTTCAATAGGATTAAGTGCTCTAATTTTGATATTATCCCACGGATCTGTAAAGTCCATACCAACACCTCCTTTTTGTATGCGTTTACAATAAGCTGCTTATTTATTATAACACAATTACTATTCTTAAACTAAAACCAATTTTCAGAAAATAAAAAAACCGTCAGACTCGAGCACTGACGGTGACTTTTTGTATTCTATCAATTAAGCAGATAAAACTTTACGTCCTTTACGACGGCGAGCAGCAAGCACGCGACGTCCGTTTTTAGTTGACATACGGTGACGGAATCCGTGTTTACGTTGACGACGGATTTTACTTGGTTGATAAGTACGTTTCACGATGAATACCTCCTCATAGATTTTCGTATTCGTTTAGCCGGCTATATTTGATCAGTTACTAAACATACCATACTATTTTATAATAAGAATAGGAAGCTGTCAAGGACTACTTGGTTTTTATTTCAATGTCTCTCTTTTAAAAGATGACGGCAAATTTCAAGTCCAAATTAGCCATCTTGTAAAAACTCTCTAGGAGATTTGTAATTCAATACTTTCTTTGGATAGTTGTTGATCCAATATTCGATAAAGGCAACTTGTTGTTGGGTCACATTTTTACTTCCTTTAGGTAACCAACGCCTAATAAGTCTATTGTGGTTCTCATTGGTTCCTCTCTCCCAAGACGAATAAGGGTGGGCATAATAAATGTGCTCAGGGTCAAAAACATCTGCTAAGCGACTAAATTCCGCTCCGTTATCCGCTGTAATAGAGTTAATCTGATACTCGTGTAGGATACTTCTCAAGGCTTGATTAACCGACTCAGCCGACTTGTCAGGGATGAGTCGAATGATTTGATAGCGACTCTTTCTATCAGTTAGTGTCAGTAAGCACTCATTTTTAGCCCGTGTTTGAATGACGGTATCAATCTCAAAATTACCGACATTCTCACGCTTATTGATACTCTCTGGACGTTCCTCAATAGACTTTCCAGCAGATTTAAAGTCAGGACTAGCTTGCTTCTTCTTAGCTTTCATTTTGCGGGGATAAAGCATGTCAGCTTCGGTTAGACCTAGATGCCCATGGTGAATCCAGTAATAGATGGTTGAGATAGGAACAGGAACTCCCTTTGCTCTTACCATCATTTCAGGAGAGTATTTCTGATTCATATAGTGAACAATCTTTTCTTTAAGTTCCCTAGTAAGAGAGGACTGTTTCACAGAATGTTTACGGTTGCTTTCATAGCCTTTCTGTGCAAAGTCAGCTGAGTAACTGACTTCAAACTTCCCTTTACGAACCTGTTGTCTAACTTGTCCCCGCTTGACTTCATTGTTAATGGTTTGAGGAGCTTTAGCTAATCTCTTAGCAATTTCACGATTGGAGAGTCCTTCTTTGAGCCAACGTTCCATATTTCTACGATCTGCTAGTGTTAAATGTTTGCCTTTTGGTGTATAATAGTCTTGCATCTCAGAGTCCTTCTAATGTTGTTGTGGTGATTACATTATATCTCTCTGAGATGTTTTTTGATACGCTCAAGTGGCTAACTTCATTTTAGAACTTTCATTTTAAAAGATGACCCCAAAGAGCTTTTATAGTTTAAAAATACCCCAGCATATAACTGGAGCATTCGTTATCATTCTTCTAAAGCTTCGTACAAGGCTTCTTTTAGCTCTCCGACCGTTGTTGCTCTAGGGGAATCTAAGCTTAGTTCTTCCACGACTTGACCGCTGTCAGTATCGTATGTCTTTAGAACCGCATGGTTATCAGTTAAAGAATAAAATAGACCACCTTCCTCATCAGCGATGACTTTAGTATTTTCATCAATACTCCAGTTGTTAAACATCTCATCAACGTAATCTTTTGTGAAAAATTCTTCGCCCTCATAGCTACTAAGAATTTTATCAATAGTATAATTGCCAGTTTTATGCGATACCGTACTAGCATCAACATCAGAAGCCACTAAATAACCATTAGCCCCAAGCAATGAAAACAACAAACCAAATGTGCAACCCACAACTACAATAAACTTTTTCATAATGTTCCATCTCCTAAAACCATAAACGCTTAAAAAATATATACTTTAAACAAGTATATCATTTGTACCACTATTTTCAAAATATTTTAATGTTAAATATAGCAAAAGGGAGTGAGACAAATAAAGTCTCCAGTGGAGACTTTATTCATGAGCATAAAAACTAAAAAGCGAATCGGTAATTTCGGAGAAATTCGATTTCTCAGCAAATCTTAATTTTTTGTTGCTGACCTAAAACGGTCTATCCCCAGACCGTTTTTGACACTTACTTCGTAAGTTTTATTTCCCGATTATAAAGGTTCCCCGAACCTTTATAACTCACCCCCGCAAGGCTTGAAAGATTTGGGGAATCTTTCAAGGTGGGAAATAGAGTCAAGCTAATCTTGATGTCAAGTAGGGTTGTAAAAGCTGATTCAGCAGCATATTAGAACCCACTCAGCAGTGATTGATTGGCACTGAAGTGCCTAATCAATTGTGCATGGGAAACTCTAAGTTGACTAAAGTCAACAGAGTTTCTCCAAACTACTGCGTCTTGCAAATAATAACTATATAAACAAAGAAGCTGGGTACTTTTGTCCCAGCCTCTTGAATTTTTTATAATTACTTTACCCATTCTTCTCACGTAATCTTTGGTTAATATTTTTCACGCGGTTATTGAAACTGATATAGATGACAAACCAGATGACTAGATAAGTAAGGAAAAATTCACCTAAAAGATGCCATGACCAGACAATGCCGTTAAGTTTCTCAAGCCAACTATATAGCCCATAAACCAAGCAAAAATGAATCAGAATTTCCCATGCGATAGGAATGGCTTCCACTTCAAAAATCATACTAACCAAACCAATCAATCCACTAATGAACACCACATTTGCAATATGCTGAACCGTCTGCGTCTCAGCACCACTCTGCCACAAAAAGAACAAGTAAACCAAACTCCCAAAACCTACTCCCATTAAGAAATAGATAATCACTCGTTTAACATAATTCATCAATGTCACCTCACAATTCCAAGCGTTTTTCCAACTCTGATAAATAACGCCGACTAACATCTGTTTTGATTTTTCCTGTCAATATCGCTAACATATTGCCTGAAAAGCTATTCTCAAGTGCTTTCAGATGATTGATATTAATCAAAGCATGCTTAGAAACTTGGACAAAATCTGGGTTTGCTAAGCGCTGGCGAAATTTATACAAGCGGTCGTTAGTCAACAATCGTCCCTGCGTCGTTTCCAAAATAAGGGCAGAGCCATCAACATCAACGAGAATCAAATCTGCCACACGCAACATTTCAATACGATCCACCGTTTTTATCGGCAAAACTGTTGGCTCTTTTTGCTCAAATTGAGCAAGATAATCCAGAACTTTTTGTACGGAATTGTCAAGCTGACAGCTTTTTACTAAGACTTCAATAACATCTTTTGGTAACTGCTTATCTTCCTCAAACTGATAATGCACAACTCTCTCCCTCATTTTCTACTTATCCACTAATCACTGGACGTTTTTCCTTGACGATTAACATCATTCCTAGAATGCCAAGGCTAATAACTAGCACACCGCTGATGATTAGCAATTCTTGATTGACCGTTGTTAATTCTTTTAATTTTAAGCCAATGCCTAAGTACACTTTTTCTGATTTTCCCAGATAATCTTGGTTAATCAACGTCTGACGATAAGCCGCAGCGACGTAAGCTGCTGGCGTTATTTTAACCACAATTTGTGCAATGTTCGGTAATGTTCCAAGTGGCATATAAACGCCCACGAGAAAACCTGAAACTGTCCCAACAATGGTTGATAAAGCCTCACTAGACTCTATCGATTTAAAAAATTGTAAAATCAGCAAAGCAAGACTTGCTCCGAGCAATGACCCTAAAACCATTATACCAAGTATTTGTGGTAAATGTGAGCCAGAAAGGCTAATATTATCTTGCCAATGAAAGTAGAGTTTCATCACGACAAACATAAATGCTTGCATGGTAAAGCCAATGACGCTCGCTGACATTAAATAACCTAGATAGACTTTAAAACGTGACGTATCAGTCAACAGAAAATCTTCTAGCTTGTGATTTTCTCGGTCATGAACTAAGCGAACAATTCCTGTCCAAGTAGTCGTAATGCTCGTTATCGCCAAGGTGCCACCAATCACCCAATTATCTAAAATTTCTTCCAAATGTGGGGTTCCAGACCAAGAATCCTGCATATTTTTTTGCAAGAAAATAATGTATAAACCAAAAGCAATCAAAGCTCCCAACAGTGAGAAAAAGACACTCATTTTATTGGAAAAATAAAGTTTCAAATTTCGTTTTGTCATCGCAACCATTTACGCCATCTCCCTTCCCGTAATGCTTAAAAAGACATCGTTGATATTAGCCTTTTTGTAATCAAAATCCTCAATCACGGCTCGCTTGTCCGACAAAATCGCTAGAGCTTCTAACACACTGTTAACCTCAATTTTCAAACAATCATCCGCTTGTAGATAATAATCAGTATCCTGAAAAGCTTTCACTTGCTGTGTTTTGATTAATAAATGTGGCTGTGTATAAGTTTCTTTCAATTCTTTGGCTGACCCCTTTGCCAAAACCTTGCCATGGTCAATGATATAAGCCATATCCGCATTTTCAGCTTCTTCAAGGTAATGCGTTGTCAAAAAGATTGTTAAATTTTCTTCCGCTTGCAACTGGCGCAATAATTGCCAAATAGCTTCGCGTGTCTGAATATCAAGCCCTGTTGTCGGCTCGTCCAAGAAAAGCAAATTAGGCTTATTTAAAAGTGCACGAACAATATCAACGCGGCGACGTTGTCCACCTGACAAAGTGCCATATGTCTGATTAAGAAAAGCATCAATCCCCGTCAAACGAATCAATTTACCCATCCAATCCTTATCACGGTTACGATAAAGTGCCGAACGACTCCTCAAATTATCCAAAACAGTCAATTCAGCGTCCAAGACACTCTCTTGAAAAACCATTCCGATTTTCAAATCTGGCGCTAATTCAATCTCACCAGATGTCGGTGCCAAAAGCCCCGTCAACATCCGCATTGTCGTAGATTTCCCAGCACCATTTGTACCAATATAGGCTAATAACATTCCCTCTTCAACTTCCAAATTCAAATGGTCAATCACCAATTGGTCATCAAATGTTTTCGTAAGATTCTTCGTTCTAATCAACATAACCTTTCCCTCCCTTTTGCAGCCATTATAGCAAAAAAGCCCCAACAAAAGAGGCATCTTACGGTAAGCGGCGAAAAAAAGCAACTAAGCGGTAAAAAAAGAGCCTTAACGGCTCTGTAAATTTATTGAACAGCTGTCACAACAACGTAGCGATTTGGGTCGTTACCTTCTGAATAACTATCCACACCATCAATGCTTGTGATTGTTTTGTGAACAATTTTTCGCTCGCTATTGCTCATTGGGTCCATGACATAATCTTTACCAGTTTCGAGAACACGATTGGCTGCTTTGCGAGTAAATTCAATCAATGTCTCTGTGCGGTGTTCCACATAATCATGAACATTCAAAATGACAGAAAAATTCTTTGAATAACGGTCATGTAAGAAATTTTGTGAAAGCAATTGAAGAGACTTCAAAACTTTTCCGTGATAACCAATGACACGACCAGCTTCTGGCGTTTCAATTTGCAAATTGATTTGACGGCGATTGTGGCTAGTTTCAACCGTTGCATCAATGTCCATTTCATAGATGATTTTTTTGACATATTCTGCAACTTCTTCCGTAGCTTTTTCGATGTCTTTACTCAATTCACGTTGAGCTGGAAATTCACTAGCAACAAATTCTTCAAAAGATTGCTCAGTTTTAGCCACTTCTGGGCTTTCGTCAACCTGAACATCTTCTTCAACTGGTTCTTCAGCCTTTTCAAGCGCTTCTAAAACCTCTGTATGCCCAGCTTCTTCAAGAATGGTTTGTGTTTTTTTCTTGTGCATGACAATATCTTCTTTAACTGAATCGTCAATGACTTCGCCACGCTCTTCCATTTTCTTAATAATGCTGGCAACTTTTCGAAGTTCCATTGTATCTTCAAATTTTGATGATACAGGTTCATTTTTTTGATTAACTTCCTCTGGCACACCCTTAACCACTTTTTGGTTAGCTCGGTGAGCCGTCACTTCATTAATCCCTTCGATATCAACCTGAGCAGGCTTTTTACCAAAACCTAAGAACCCTTTTTTTTCACGAGAAACCACTTTAATGTGGGCTTTAAGGCGCGACAAATGCAACTCTTTCAAGCCTTTTTCAATAGCATCTTCAACAGTTCTACCTGTGAATATTACCATACTTTCTTCCTCTTACTTTCTTCTCTTTTGCGCTTTCTTCTTAGCACGACGAATCTTAGCCGCACGTTCTTTTTCAGCTTGTTCCTCTTCCAATCGTTTGGCAATGATTTTGAAAGGATTATTCAACAAAAGAATTTGGAATACCTGAAAAGCATAAGAAACTGACCAATAAAGCACAACCCCTGAAGCCAATCTGAAACTCATAAAGAAAATCATAATTGGCATCACATAAGTCATCACCGTCATGGCAATATTTTTCTCACGCGCTGCTTTGTTTGTCAACCAAGATGAAAGGAATGTGAACAAAGCGGCTAAAACAGGCAAAATAAAATATGGGTCTGGTTTTGATAATTCAATCCATAAAAATGTACCTGTTTTCAAAAAGGCAACACGTGTTAAGGCTTGATACAAAGCCATCAAAATCGGCAATTGAACGACTAGTGGGAGCATCGTCGCATATGGATTAACACCGTATTCCTTGTAAAGCGCTTGGCTTTCCTCTGTCAACTTCATGCGGCTGTCTGTATCACGACCAGGATACTTTTCTTGCAACTTTTTAAGCTCTGGCTGCAAGTCTTGCATTTTTTGCCCTGATTTGATTTGCATATTGTAAAGTGGCATCATGATTGCTCGAATGATAATGGTAAAGAGAACAATCCCAACTCCGATTCGACCATTAATCGATAGCCACTGAATAGCTTTGGCAAAGAAATAAACAATTTGATCCCAGCCATTAGTTGATGAAGCGGTTACTTCGCTGCGACCACAAGCAGCCAAAAGTATTAAAGTAAGACTACTTAATCCTAATAATTTAATCTTTCTTTTCACTATTTAGACCTTCCTGATATAAATTGGCAAGTTTTAAAACATGGAGTAAATTTTTCTTCACTTCATGATAATCAAGTTCCTCGACACCTTTACGAGCAATGATAACAAAATCATGATGTCGTAAATTTGGTGACAATTCCATGACAACATGTCGAATTTTTCGCTTGATGCTATTTCGGGTAACAGCATTACCAAGTTTTTTGCTTACAGAAAGCCCTACACGATAGTGGCCTTGATTTTTTTCTAATTGATAGACGACAAATTTTCGATTGGCAACACTTGTTCCCTTGCTAAAAATTGCCTGAAAATCTTTGTCACTTTTGACACGATAGGTTTTCTTCAACGTACGACTCCATTCTAAATTATTTTTATTATACCATAAAAATTTAAAAAGCCCTAACCTCTAAGGATTTTGGGCTTAATATCTTTAAATATTTTATTGGAAAATGCTTTAGGAAGTAGAAAAAATTGTTAATGAGTCGCTTTTAGACTGTTTTTGGCTTCTTTAATTTGCCATTTGACTTGGTCAAATCCAGTCCCACCAAGAGAATGGCGACGCTCAACAGCGGTGTGTGATTTAAGAGTTTCATAAATGTCCTCATCAATCAAATCAGAAATTTCTTGGTAACGTTCAAACGGCACGTCTTGCAAATAATAGCCAGCTTTAGTACATTCTAATACTAATTTACCAACAATTTCATGAGCTTGACGGAATGGAAGCCCTTTACTTGCGAGATAATCAGCCAATTCAGTTGCATTTGAAAAATCTTTTTCAGTTGATTCAGCCATATGCTCTTTATTGACCGTCATGGTTTTAAGCATACCAGCCAAAATATCAATAGCCACCGTAATGGTTTCAACCGTATCAAACATGCCTTCTTTATCTTCTTGCAAATCTTTATTGTAAGCCAAAGGCAAAGATTTCATAACCGTCAAAAGCCCAAAAAGATTACCGTAAACACGACCAGATTTTCCGCGAATCAATTCTGCCATATCAGGATTTTTCTTTTGCGGCATGATTGATGAACCTGTTGAGAACGTATCTGAAAGCGTCACAAACTTAAATTCATTTGAACACCAGCTGATGATTTCTTCACAAATACGGCTCATATGCATCATCAAAATCGAACTATTTGCCAAAAATTCCAAGATAAAATCACGGTCAGACACTGCATCAAGTGAATTGCTGTAAGGTTTGGCAAAGCCCATAAGCTCCGCTGTCATCTCACGGTCAATTGGAAAAGTTGTTCCAGCAAGAGCAGCCGCACCAAGCGGTGATATATCCGTATGTTTCACATTAAATTCAAAACGTTCACTATCACGCGTAAACATATTATAATACGCCATTAAGTGATGCCCAAATGAAATCGGCTGTGCGTGTTGCAAATGTGTATAACCTGGCATGATAGTATAGACATGCTCATCAGCCAAGTCCACCAACGTTTGACGTAAATTGCCAAGCTTTTCAATCACTTCATCAAGCTTAGCTTTTAAGTACAAGTGCATATCAGTTGCCACTTGGTCATTACGTGAACGCGCCGTATGCAATTTTCCAGCCACAGGACCGATTTTAGCAGTCAAGAGACTTTCCATATTCATGTGAATATCTTCGTTTGACACGTCAAATTCAATTTTTCCAGCCTTGTATTCTGCAAGCAATTCTTCAAGACCTTCTTTGATTTGCGCAGCTTCGTCTTTTGCAATAATGCCTGTTTCACCAAGCATGGTCACGTGAGCAATTGAGCCTTTCAAATCAAATTCTGCCATTTTTTGGTCAAAAGAAATCGATGCTCCAAATTCTTCAACCCATTTTTCAAGACCAGCTTCAAAACGCCCGCCCCATAATTTATGATTTTCTGTTGCCATAACAATGATACAATGAACCACCAAAACACGTGGCGTTCAAAGCCTTTCTCTTTTCTTATTTGTTTAATTAATAAATAAGTCCAAGGAGCGACCTAGGACTTATAGGGTGTTGCCTCACGGGGCGTTGGTCTTAAATGATTCTCACAGGATATCATTATTTAAGCTCGATGCCACTCTCTGTTGACATTAACGAGATAGGTAAGTTATAAGAAAAGAGTCTCAGATGGGGCTCCCTGTCCCCTTTTATCTGAAGCTTGGTGGAAATTTTCGGTACTAATCATCGTCATCATGGCTTGCCGTACCCTAAGTACTGCCTGCGCCATTCTTCCTTGATTAGCTTTAAAAATTCCTCACCAATTCTTTTCTTACTTATTAAGATTTTTATCTACGGCTCACTTCCTTGATTGATATCAAAGTTACGCCTTAGAAACTATTTTATTTATTTTTCTGTTAATTATTTATTGTTTACTTGTGAATTAACTTGGGTTGGTAGTCCCCAAAGTTTGATGAAGCCTACGGCTGCGTCTTGGTCAAAGCTGTCAGCTGATGTGTAAGTTGCCAAGTTTTCGTCGTAAAGTGAGTTTGGTGATTTACGAGCCACAACTTGAGCATGACCTTTGTAAAGTTTAACTTTAGCAGTACCGTTAACCACTTTTTGTGTTTCTTTGATGTAAGCAATGATAGCTTCTGTCGCAGGGCTAAACCACAAAGCATTGTAGATAAGGTTTGACAATTCATTTTCAAGAATTGGTTTGAAATGAGAAACTTCACGTACCAATGTGATGTCTTCGATTTCTTTGTGAGCTGTCAAAAGTGTGATAGCACCTGGGCATTCGTAAATTTCACGTGATTTGATACCAACCAAACGGTTTTCAACATGGTCAATACGTCCAACACCGTGTTTACCAGCGATTGTGTTTAATTTTTGGATAAGGTCTGCCAATTTTAGCTCTTCGCCGTTAAGTGCAACTGGTTTTCCTTCTTTAAATTCAATATCAACAAATTCTGGTGTATCTGGAGCTTCTTCTGGAGAAGTTGTGATACCAAAAGCATCCTCTGGTGCTTGATTCCATGGATTTTCAAGGACACCACATTCATTAGCACGCCCCCAAAGGTTTTGGTCAACTGAATATGGATTGTCAAGGTCAGCAGGAACTGGCACACCGTTTGCTTTAGCGTATTCAATTTCTTCTTCACGAGACCATTTCCATTCACGAACTGGAGCAATAACTTTCAAGTTTGGATCAAGCGCAGCGATTGCCACTTCAAAACGAACTTGGTCATTACCTTTACCAGTACATCCGTGAGCAATAGTAGTCGCACCAGTTTTATGAGCAATTTCAACCAATTTTTTAGAAATGACTGGACGGCTAAGCGCTGATACCAATGGGTATTTTTGTTCGTAGTAAGCGTGAGCTTGAAGTGCTGGAAGCACATATTCTTCAGCAAATTCATCTTTAACGTCAAGAACGTAAGATTCAACCGCACCGACTTTAAGAGCTTTATCATGAATAAAATCAAGGTCTTTACCTTCGCCGACGTCCATACAAACAGCAACAACATCATAATCTTTCATGAGCCAAGTAATGGCAACTGAAGTATCAAGACCACCCGAGTAAGCAAGGATAACTTTTTCTTTTGACATAGGAATACTCTCTTTTCTTATTTTTGTGTTTTTATCAACTTTATGTGTATAATTATACATATCAAAAACAATCCTGTCAACACTTTTTTGAATATTTTTTCAAAAAAAGCGAAATTTTTACGATTTTATAACAAATATACAGTATATATACAGAAAACGAGCGATTTTATGCAAAAAAATAACCATCCATAAGTGGATGGTTTTTCCTAAATGTCACGATTACTACATTACCATTTATTTAATTAGCTTACTTCTATTGATAAAAACGAGTATGCTTTCTAAAATCAAACAAACCATAGCTAACCAAAAACCCGTTAGCACTCCGAAATAATCGGTTATTAAGCCTATTAAAAATACAAAGCATGAAAAAGCAAGCGTAGAAATGACCTCAAAAACAGAATAAACATTTGCTAAGTTATAATCATCAACAGACTCCTGAAGCATAACACTTTCGGAAATTTCTTTGAGTTGCGACAAGAAACCTGTTAATGCAGAAAAAATCAGAAAGTAATTCGCTTTTGGAACTTGAATAATGCAAAGTGTTACGATAGCCATAGCAAGTAAAGAAAAAAACATACTTTGCCATTTATAGTTGAGAATTTTTTCAGATAAACGAAAAACGAGAAATCCTCCTAATAAAATCCCCAAAGAATAAGCTGAGTTCGCATAGCCCCAATAACTTTCTGTTTGATGCAAAATATCAGTCACAAAAACCAAAATAACTGATGATACCCATATGGTATTCGCTAAAATTTCTAAAAGATTTGCTTGTACTAAAAACCTTAATTGCGGGTGCTTAATGACTAAAAACCAACCTTTAGTTAGGGTTTCAAAGCTTGTTTCAGATTCTACTTTTTCTATGTCAACTAACGGCAAGAAACACATCACGACTGTGGAAATAATAAACATTACCAGAATAATTATCATACTAGTGCGCAAACCCATTATCGCAAATAAAAGCCCACCTAGCCCCCAGCCAACTAATTGAATACTCTCATCACTCATGGATAGAGCAGCATTTGCTTTTCCTAAATCAGTCGCATATTGTGGAATAATAGCATGAGAAACTGGTGCCGCAAATCCATCTAATAACGAAACCAAAATGATAAAAACATAGAGAAATAGGAGAGAAACATTTCCAAAACGATAAAATAAAAGCACTAAAAGCAGAAAAATAACCGTTTTACCACCTTGTGTTAACAAAAGTACCTTATTTAGAGCGATCTTCCGTGTAACTAACGGCACTAGAAAACTAGCCACAAAAGATGATAGACCAATCAAGATAGGTGCCATTGAAGTTGCTAATATCGACCCTGATAAAACAAATATATTTGCAATGATAACCACTCTAAAAAAAACATCTGCCAAATTTGCCACAGATTGTGAAACCAATAATCTCCAAAACGCTTTAGTCACTTAAAACTCCCAATTTATCTTTTTTCAAAAAGCCATCCATATGTCATGAACAGCTTCTAATCAACCCTTTACTTTAAATATCATCTTTTTTGATTTCTCCAATAAAATAAGCGGCAAACCAAAGTGAAATCGTCAATAAAATATTATAAATGATGTACAACCAGTCAATAACACTCGGCAAGAGCAACAAGCAGAGATGATAAGCAATTACTGGCGCTAAAATAAATAATATAATTCTAAGCATTTCCATCATTAATCATCCCACTTTCTAATATCGTTTCCGCCTATTTGGCAATCATTAGTAAACTAATCGTATCAATTTTTATTTATAAATTCAATTAAAAGTATATATATTCTAAAAATTTTAATAAAATCTCCTCAGTATAGCCTACTGGGGAGAAGTTTTTCATCTATTATAGTATTTTTTCAAAACGTTCGGTGTAGAACAAAGCTACTGTCATGATAATCGTACAGATGAATAGGCAAAGGGCTGCTACTGTCCATGAACCAAAGAGGTCAAAGCTATAACCAAACAGTGTTGGTCCAAAGGCTGCTAGGAAGTAGCCTCCTGATTGTACCATACCAGATAATTGAGCGGTTTGGCTTGGCGTATGAGATTTCATTGAGAAAGCGACAAGCAGATATGGGAAAAGGGCGCTAACAGCAATTCCGATTAAAACATTAACAAGCAACCAATAGACAAAGTTGCTTGATTGGAATAACAGCATACCAGTTCCGATGATACCACAAGCAGAGACAATCGCTAACATGATTTTACGATTCTTAGCCGATAAATTAGTGGCTAAAGTTGGAATTGTCAATGAAAATGGCAAACTAATCAATGAATAAATAGAAGCCAAGATACCTGCTGCTTCGCTTGATACACCAGCTTGACTTGCCATTGTTGGTAACCAAGTCATTCCTGTGTAAAAAAGAAGAGATTGCAAACCACCAAAAACAAGCAATGCCAGCGCACGCTTATTTTTCCAAAGCGACCCAACGTGTGCTTCTTCATCCTTTTCAGTCACATGATTGTGGAATGTATTTGGAAACCAGATCACCAAAGCAAACAAAATCAAGAAACTAAGAAGTAAAATCAAGCCTTTCCATGATGTCATCTTGACAATTGGCACAGCCACAGATGAAGCGACCGAAGAAGCTAAGCCCATAGCTGTCGTATAAACAGTCGTCAAAAGCCCAATACGCAACGGTTGATTAGCCAAGATAACGCTTGGTAGTAAAACGTTCATCATGGCAATACTAACCCCAATAATCATAGTACCGAGATAAAGACTTGGTAAATTAATCACGCGCATACTTGAGCCGATAAACATGGCAATCAAAACCATGGTGAATAATTTTTCAAGCCCAAATTTATCTGCCAAGCGCGGTGCCAAAGACGAACAAAAAGCAAACATAATCAACGGAATACTCGTTAGAATCCCTAGTGAATTGACCGAAACGCCCAAACCGTCCGCAACATAGCTCAAAACCGTTGGTATCGTTGTAAATGGAATCCGCAAAACAGCTCCCACTAAGATGATACCAGGAACAAAAAAGCTCGAATAATCTTTTTTCATGTAACCCCTCTTTAACTTAGAAATAAACAAATTCAATGCCTATTATAACAAGAACGACACACGTTTAGAATAGACATTATCAAAGAAAACGTTTTTTACAACAAATTTAAATATTTCTCAAAATTCATTATTTTAAGCAAAAAGCCCAAGATTACATCTCGGGCTTTTATTCTATTATTTCAAGCTGTTAAGCATATTTTCGATGTGTTCAATTGATTTTTCACGACCAAGAAGGTAGATAGTATCTGGAAGTTCTGGACCGTGCATTTCACCTGAAACAGCGATACGAATTGGCATAAAGAGGTTTTTACCTTTGATACCAGTTTCTTTTTGAACAGCTTTGATTTGTGGGAAGATATTTTCTGATTTGAAATCTTCGTCACTCATCGCTTCAAGTTTAGCTTTGAAAGCTTCAAGAACTGTTGGAACGGTTTCACCAGCCATGAATTCTTTTTCAGCATCTGTCAATTCTGGGAAATCTTCGAAGAACAAGTCAGTCAATGGAATGATTTCGTCAACAGATTTCATTTGTGGTTTATAAAGTTCAACCAATTTTTCAGCTTTGTCAGTCAAACGACCAGCTTCTTCCAAGAATGGTTTTGCCATTGCAAAGATTGTATCAAAATCAGCATTCTTGATGTATTCGTTGCTCATCCAGTCCATTTTCTTTTGGTCAAAGGCAGCTGGAGATTTGCTCAAACGATTTTCATCAAAGAGTTTGATTAATTCTTCACGTGAGAAGATTTCGTCTTCACCACCAGGATTCCAACCAAGAAGAGCGATAAAGTTAAAGACTGCTTCTGGCATGTAACCTTTTTTACGGTAGTCTTCGATAAATTGAAGGGTATTTGTATCACGTTTTGACAATTTTTTACCAGTTTCAGAGTTGATAATCAATGTCATGTGACCGAATTCTGGCGCTTCCCAACCAAGTGCTTCGTAAACCATCAATTGTTTTGGTGTGTTTGCGATATGGTCATCCCCACGGATAACATGAGAAATTTCCATCAAATGGTCATCAATAACAACGGCGAAGTTGTATGTTGGGTAACCATCTTTTTTCTGGATAACCCAGTCACCACCGATGTTGCCACCTTCAAATTCGATGTCGCCTTTAACGATATCATGCCATTTGTAAATGCCTGATTCGTTAACAGCCAAACGAACAGTTGGAACGATTCCTTTAGCTTCACGTTCTGCGATATAAGCAACTTTTTCGTCTTCTGACATACCAAGGAATTCGTTAATATAACGAGGTGTTTCACCAGCAGCTTCTTGGCGTTCACGTTCTGCAGCTAATTCTTCTTCAGTAACGTATGATTTGTAAGCTTTACCTTCTTCCAACAATTGATCAATGTATTTTTGGTAAATGTCCAAACGTTCTGATTGGCGATATTTTTCATGAGTTTGTGGGCTTTCATCCCAATCCATTCCCAACCATTTAAGGTTTTCCAATTGTGAACGTTCACCGTCTTCGACATGACGTTTACGGTCAGTATCTTCGATACGGATAACAAAATCACCACCATGGTGACGAGCATAAAGATAATTAAAGAGCGCAGTACGCGCATTTCCGATGTGTAAAAGTCCTGTTGGACTTGGTGCATAACGCACGCGAATTTTCTTAGGCATTTTCGTCTCCTGTTGAATTTCAATCATTTCTATTATAGCACAATATTTATCCTTGGAACAAAAAATCAGCTGAAAACAGCTGATTTCCTACGTATCTTTCAACATTTGATTTCCAGCAAGTCTTAGTTTCTTGTTATCGACCTCAAACGGTCCATTCCCAGACCATTACTCCCCAACTCTATAATCAGCTTGAGGCAGAGCTACTTGATGATTCGATTGCTTTGACGTAGTCGATAGCAATCACTAGCGAAATCACTAAATCAGCAAGACTGTCATCGTAAATATCAACATGGTAAGTCGAGGCTATCTTGAACCATTCTTGATGAATACTTGCCACTTCACGCCCTTGGTCGAGCAGACTAAAATTCATATTCCAAATGTCTCCAGCCACTTCCAAACCAAAATCAGAAATATCATATTTAGCTTTAAGCAATGAAAAACGTTGTTGAATCGTAATCTGTTTACCGTCCACAAAAGTCACCGTAAACCGTTGAAAAGGAAAGCTAAAATGATGTTTGATATGACTAACAAACTGCCCTTGACTGTCAGAAATCGTGAATTCCTTTAAAAACTTTAAAAATGATCCTTGTACGTGATAGGCAAGTTGACCAGTTTCATCTTTAATATCAAATTTGCCAGCTAATGACCAAAGTTTTTGTTTAATCTCAAAACTTCTCATCTTGTACACCTCAATATTTTCATTTTATTTGTACCAATATGCTAATACAAAAATTATATTACTTCCTCAAAAAGCTGTCAACAAAAATCCGAAAATTCATCTTTATTTGATTTCTCTCATGCGTCCTGTGTCCACATCATAAACAGCTCCCGAAATCACAACATCCTCTGGGATTAAGGGAGAATTTCGCAAAATAGCAATGTCCTCACGCACACTTTCTTCCACATCAGAAAACGGTAAAAAATCTTTATCATGGACATCAACACCCAAATCACGCTCTAACTGCGCTGCAAAAGCTTCATTTGTAAAACTTTGTGCCCCACAATCTGTGTGATGAAGAACTACAATTTCACGTGTCCCCAATTGTTGCTGAGAAATCACCAAAGAACGGATAATATCATCAGTCACACGACCGCCAGCATTTCGCAAAATATGAGCATCACCAAGCGCTAACCCCAAAGCCTGTGCCACATGTAGACGAGAATCCATACAAGTCACAATAGCAACATGCGTTTTGGGCTTCTGTGGCAAATGCTCTGTACCATGTAAATCAGCATAAGCTTGGTTAGTTTTCAAAAAATTTTCAAAATAAGACATCAAAAGTCCTCCTTGACTACGTGACTAATAAAGTTTTTCTTATATTATCATTTTTCATACCTCTTGTCGCCTAAAATGACTTTAAATGAGGAAATAAAAAAAAGCGGAAATACTCTCCCACTTTTTACGCAAAAACTTGTTTGAGGACTTCGCCCACAGTTGTCACACCAATGACTTGAATATTGTCTGGAATATCAATACCTGACAGTGAGTTTTTAGGAGCATAAACTTTGGTAAAACCAAGTTTTGCTGCTTCGTTGATACGTTGCTCAATACGTGTCACACGACGAATTTCGCCTGTCAAACCAATTTCACCGATGAAGGCTTCCTGTGGATTTGTTGGCTTTTCTTTATAGCTTGACGCAATGGCTACCGCTACTGCCAAATCAATCGCTGGCTCATCAAGTTTAACACCACCAGCCGATTTCAAATAAGCATCTTGATTTTGCAATAAAAGTCCACAACGTTTTTCAAGCACCGCCATAATAAGGCTAACACGGTTAAAATCCAGTCCTGTCGTGGTGCGTTTAGCATTTCCAAAGACTGTCGGCGTTACCAAAGCTTGGACTTCCGCCAAAATTGGACGGCTACCTTCCATGGTAACCACGATAGCTGACCCCGTTGCACCGTCCAAACGTTCTTCTAAGAAAACTTGGCTCGGATTAAGCACTTCAACAAGACCACCAGATTGCATTTCAAAAATGCCGATTTCGTTAGTTGAACCAAAACGATTTTTCACAGCACGTAAAATACGGAAGGTGTGATGACGTTCCCCTTCAAAATAAAGCACCGTATCCACCATATGCTCAAGCATGCGCGGTCCTGCAAGCTGCCCTTCCTTAGTCACGTGACCAACGATAAAGGTTGCAATATTATTTGTCTTAGCCAGTTGCATCAACTCTGCAGTCACTTCACGTACTTGTGATACCGACCCTTGAACCCCAGAAATATCAGGGCTCATAATGGTCTGAATCGAGTCAATAATCAAGAAATCAGGCTGAATTTGCTCAATCTGTGCGCGAATGGCTTGCATATTCGTTTCAGCATAAAGGTAAAATTCATTGTCAATGTCGCCAAGACGCTCACTACGTAGTTTAATCTGCTCTGCTGATTCTTCCCCAGAAACGTAAAGAACTGTTCCCTTATCTGCAAGTTGAATAGATACCTGCAAAAGAAGCGTTGATTTTCCGATACCTGGGTCACCACCGATAAGCACCAAACTACCTGGCACCACACCGCCACCAAGCACGCGGTTAAATTCATCCATGCCAGTCTTCGTGCGTGAATAATGAATCGAGCTAACATCCTTTAACTTAGTCGGTTTACTCTTTTCACCCGTCAAACTAACACGCGCATTTTTGACTTCTTGCACCTCAACTTCTTCAACAAAAGACGTCCAAGACGAACAATTCGGACAACGTCCCAAATATTTCGGAGAATGATAGCCACACTCCTGACAAATAAATGTTGTTTTTTTCTTAGCGATAGCCCATTACCTCCTACTTATAAATCTACTGTTATTATTTCACCATAAGCAATTTCTTTCTGAGAAACAAATTGGCGCATTAGCACACCGTGGGTCACAATAATAACCGTGTCATATCTACGATATTTTTCCAAAGCGGCTAGAAAACGTTGCTTAACTTGTTCTGCTGTCTCATATCGATAACAAGAATTTTCTTCTAATTTTCCATTATTTTCCCCAAAAATCCGATAAGCTTTTGCAACAGCTTCTCCTGTGTAATTCAAATTATCTAAATCAGGTCGCCACTCATGAAAGAAAGGCTCGACTAAAAGATCCAAGCCAGTTTCACGTGCGATATAAGTTGCTGTTTCAAGTGCGCGAGTTATCGAGGATGAGATAATGACATCAGCAGATTGAAATACCTCTTTTTTAGCAACCTCTCGTGCTAAATGCCGACCATGTTCGGTCAACGGTGCTAAATCACGTCCAAAACCACTATATTTTTCAGGGTTCTCACACCTATCTAACATGGAATAGTCTGGTTCAGAATGTCGAACAAATATTATTCTCATAAAAGTCTCCTATCAACTCGCAAATATCACTTATTTCCCTGTTGAACCAAAGCCGCCTGTACGAACGCCGTCTGCTTCGTCACCGTCAGCAACCAAGAAAGGCATGAAAACACCTTGAACAATGCGTTCGCCAGCTTCGACCACAACAGTCTCATTAGTGATATTTTTCATTTGTGCGAAAATGTGACCTTCATTAGCAGGATTGCCATAATAATCACCGTCAATGACACCTACCGAGTTAATCAAAACCAAGCCTTTTTTACGCGGATTTGAAGAACGGTCAAAAAGATAAAGCACCTCACCAGCTTGCATGTAAGCTTTGACACCAGTTGGCACTAATTTAATCTCACCAGCTGCAATTTCTGTTGTTTCCGCAGCTTTCAAATCATAACCTGCAGCGTGTGCTGTTTCTCGCTTTGGTAGCAATGTTTCATCAGTAAATTGTGAAACCAATTCAAATCCTCTAATTTTACTCATTTTGTCTCCTTTTTTCTGTATTAAATCATCTTCATATTATAACATAAAAGCTATTCATCAAAAAAACTTTCCTTGCTTGGAAACAAAGAAAGTTTACTTATTACTATTTTTCCTTACACTATTTAATTCCGTAAATGGTAGGGCAAAAAATAGCAAAACCAATATTATTGCTAAAACAGCACTACCGTCAAAAAAGATTGTTGTCAAATGGCAGAACTTTTCAACAATAGCAAAGCAAGCTGTTAGACTAAGTGTTAAAACAACCGAACTTGTCCGTAACAACGATAATGATTTTCCTTGATGATTATCTGGAGTAACAAGCATTCTTTCTGCTGAAAGCAACCCAAAACACGGTAAACCTGTTCCAAAAATAGCTCCTATCGCTAAACCAAACAATAGGAAATGCTCAACAGTTTGTGCATGACCAACAAGATAGGTAAAATACCCACTACAAGCAATTAAGAGCATTGAAAGAACTTTTCTTACCGATACCTTAGCTAAATAAAGAATCTTATTAAGCACCGCACCACCTGCTACACTAAGCAGAATTCCGATACCAATGATATGAATATGAGTAAATCCCTTATCAATCTGTCCAATTCTAAAAATCAAAAGGCTCATGACAATCTGATTTTTCACCATGAAAAGAAGATTGGCAAGGTAAAGACCTACTTGTTTTAGCCTTACAATCACTTGCAATAATTCTCTTAACGCCAAAATAAAGCTTTCTTGTGTTTCAGAAAGAGGCTGTTTTTCCTTCGTTTCCTTTGGCAAATGAAAAATAAATATAGCACTAAAAAGGTAACAAATGCTAACGATAATAAAATAAGTGTTAATTTTGAGAAAAGAAATTGTCAAAAAGACAAAAAGATAGCCAACAATAGCAAAGGCTGAATCAACAATATTAATGCTCTGTAAAACCGAAACGGATTTTTCTTTAGTTGTGATAAGGCTGAGATAAACAGGTCTTGAAATCTCATCTAACTCCGAAACAACTATCGAAATCATGTCAATAATGACTATTGAAATCAGAAATAACGGAATTGAAACTTCAAAAAGAAAAATAGGAATGATAAATAGCGGTATCAAAACCAAGTCTGATAACAAAATCAACTTCCACGGCGATTTCTTATCGACAATATAACCTGTAAAAAATGCCATAAGCATGCTTAATGTCACGCTGATATTGCTAACTAAACTATTTAAAAATTGACTATCAACATAACGCTGAACAATAAATGATAGCGTTAACCCATAAACGCTACTAGCTACAATCCCAGCAGCTTCAGATAATAGAAAAAACGATGACCTAAATTTTTTCATAACCTCTCCTAAAACCTACGATAATTCACCCTTCACCAAAACGCCACTTTTTATCAATAAATAAACACCGATACCGAATGTCATTATATTAATCGAAATTCCTAAAACCGTTATATTTTGATAAAAACTTGGAATTAACAAAAATAAAATACCAAAGATAGCGTATAAACTAGAACTAGCAGTGTAAATTAAAGCAACTTTATTATTGTCATATTCCGCATAAATCATTTTTTCAAATATATTTCCAGATACTCCAATCACAACAAATGCGATAAAAAATAGCAGTAATTTCACCAATGGATAAGGAATAATGAATACAAATAACAAGCACAGTCCAGATATGGTATAGTCAATGCAGAAAAAATGTCTAGGACGTATTCTGATACGTGGTGCTAAAAGTGCTCCAAGCAAATCTGCTCCACGTTGCACAGCAAGCACAACACCTAAATACCCAATAGGAATTTTCTCCTGCAGTAAATATAAAGGAACAAGAGTCAACAGTAAATCCGTACCCCCACTCAAAAAAGCCTCGATGAAAATAATAAGCGAAGCAAATTTTGACTCTCTAAACGCCTCTACCGATTCTAATAGACGAAGTTTTTCTTTCTCATGCTCCTTAGAAAATTGCCTTGTCGCCCTAGTGTCAAGTTTAACTCGAAACATAAAATAGATAGCTCCTATAAAAAATGGAATACTAAGTTGCAAAAGGACTAGATACGAAATAAAAGCCAACAAAGAGGAAGCTATGAAATTACTAATAATATCTAGCACATTTGACGTTTTGTATTGAATATCGACAGATTTATCAATCAGCTCGCTATCATTATCCAAAGTTTCAGGAGTAATTTTCATTTGCATGGTATTTAACAACGTTGTCAGCAAATTAAAAATGAAATTCAAACTATACATCCAAAGAACAGCAAATTGATAGTTAAGACACAAAATAATTCCCACAATTACAACTAATTGCGATATTTGGAAAATCATTAACCATTTTTTGTCATTCTTTATGCGATTTAAAAAAGGACCATAGAAAATCGAGGTCACATTAGGAAGCAGACCAAGTAAAGTAAATAAAGACAATTTCGCAGCGTCTATTTGATATACCTGTACCAAACCAATAGAAAGAGCAATCAAATAAAAACTATCCGCTATATTTCTCGTTGAACGACTTAAAATTAAATGATAAAAATTACTCGTAAATGTTTTAATCTTCATACCGACTTATTTTCCAATCTCCAAATCTATCTTCCCTCTTCTTAATTCCCCCCTATTTTATCACGGTTTAACATAGTTTTAAAATATAAATATATACTTTTTAAAATTATTTATCGGCAACAAAAAAGCAGGACTAGCTTGAAACTAATTCTGCTTTTCTTGTATTAAATTTCTTTTCCTTCGAAGGTAAAGCGGATGTGTGGGAATTCTTTTTCGCCGTCTTTTCCGACCATAAATTCTTTGGCTTCTTTTTTGATTTGGGTGAAGTCAATGCCCTGCATTTTAGCGGCAAAAACACAGCCACAATAACATTGACGATAGATGTCATATTCCTCGCACATTTCTACTGAACGGCGGTAGCCATTATTTTTCTTGAAATCGCTTGGTAGGTACTTGGTTGCATAAACTTTTTGGACTTCGATTCCCACGCTATTAATAACCTGTGAATTTTTGTGCGGACTAATGGTCAAGGCACTGGCAAAATAATCAAAGCCAAGCTCAACAGCCATTTTTGCTGCCTTATCTAAACGGTAATCAAAGCAAACACGGCAACGCTCGCCACCCTCAGGTTCCTCCTCAAAACCATGTACTTTTTGAAAATACTCCGACGGGTCGTAAGGCGCTTCAATAAATTGAACGTTATTGCCTGTTTTTTCATTAAAATCCGATACAAATTTTTGAACGACATAAGCTCTACGGTAATATTCTTCCTTGGGATGAATGTTTGAGTTGGCAAAATAAACCGTCAAATCAGCATATTGCGTCAAATATTCCAAGGTATAAGTTGAACAAGGTGCGCAGCAAACATGAACAAGAATACGTGGTCGAATCTCTTCTTGCATCCACCGTTTTGCCATTTGTTGCATGACACGGTCATAGTTGATTTTCTGATTGGGATTCATTTTGGATAAAATCTCTTCTAAATCAATCACAACTTATTTCTTCCTTTCCTAGTAACGTCATTTCATTATACCACAAGTTATTTTTCAAAAACATCATCTAAACACCTTGAAATTTTCCCTTATCATAAATAATTCCACAATTACCTTTCCAATAAAAAAGACAAACAAGGGGCTCTTGTGATATAATGGGAAATGAAATCTTGCTCGTTTGAGAGAGGAGAAAAAATGACAAGACAAAAAGTTGCTGTCTTAGGGCCTGGTTCATGGGGAACGGCTCTTGCGCAAGTATTAAATGACAACGGACATGACGTTTGTCTTTGGGGAAATATCCCAGATCAAATTGAAGAATTAAATACAAAACACACAAACACTCGCTACTTTAAAGATATTACAATCTCTGAAAATATCAAAGCGACACTCGATTTAAAAGAAGCACTCACAGACGTTGATGCTATTTTATTTGTTGTACCGACCAAGGTAACACGCTTGGTCGCAAAACAAGTAGCTGAAACACTTGACCACAAAGCTGTTATCATGCACGCTTCTAAAGGACTTGAACCTGGCACACACGAACGTCTTTCTACTATTTTAGAAGAAGAAATTCCTGCTGAATTGCGTTCTGAAATCGTTGTTGTCTCTGGACCAAGCCACGCTGAGGAAACAATTGTTCGCGATATTACATTGATTACAGCTGCTTCAAAAGACCACGAAGCTGCTAAATACGTTCAAGAACTCTTTAGCAACAATTATTTCCGACTTTACACTAATACTGATGTTGTCGGTGTTGAAACAGCTGGTGCTCTTAAAAATATCATTGCTGTTGGTGCTGGTGCCCTCCACGGTCTTGGATACGGTGATAATGCCAAGGCGGCTGTTATTACACGTGGACTTGCTGAAATCACTCGTCTTGGGGTTAAAATGGGAGCTAATCCACTAACTTATAGCGGACTTTCTGGTGTCGGTGACCTTATCGTGACAGGAACATCTGTTCATTCTCGTAACTGGCGAGCTGGCGACGCACTTGGACGTGGTGAAAAACTCGAAGATATCGAAAAAAATATGGGTATGGTTATTGAGGGTATTTCAACCACTAAAGTTGCTTATGAACTTGCTAAAGAATTAGATGTTTACATGCCAATCACTAGCGCTATCTACAAAGTCATCTATGAAGGTGGCGACGTCCGTGAAAGTATCTTAGGTATGATGTCAAATGATTTCCGTTCTGAAAATGAATGGCACTAATATTAGAATTGTAGTATAATTTAGTCCAGTATAGTTAATTTATGAAAAGGAGTTCTCATATGAGAAAAGTTAGAAAAGCCGTCATTCCCGCTGCTGGTCTTGGAACACGCTTCTTGCCAGCAACTAAAGCACTCGCTAAAGAGATGCTTCCAATTGTTGATAAACCAACCATTCAATTTATCGTCGAAGAAGCCTTGAAATCAGGTATCGAAGACATTTTGGTTGTTACTGGGAAATCAAAACGTTCAATCGAAGACCACTTCGATTCAAATTTTGAATTAGAATACAATTTGGAACATAAAGGGAAAACTGACCTTCTCAAACTTGTGAATGATACAACAGCTATCAATCTTCACTTTATCCGTCAAAGCCATCCACGCGGATTGGGAGACGCTGTTCTGCAAGCCAAAGCCTTTGTTGGTAACGAACCTTTCGTTGTTATGCTTGGTGATGACCTTATGGACATCAATAATGACAAAGCTGTGCCATTGACAAAACAACTGATCAATGACTACGAAACCACACACGCATCAACTATCGCCGTTATGCCCGTACCGCACGAAGAAGTATCATCCTACGGTGTTATTGCTCCTCAAGGCGAAGGCATTGACGGACTTTATAGCGTTGAAACATTTGTTGAAAAACCAGCCCCTGAAGATGCACCAAGTGACCTTGCAATCATCGGTCGTTATCTTCTTACTCCAGAAATCTTCAATATCCTTGAAACACAAGAACCTGGAGCTGGTAATGAAATTCAATTGACAGACGCTATCGATACCCTTAACAAAACACAACGTGTTTTTGCGCGCCAATTTAACGGTGACCGCTATGATGTCGGTGACAAATTTGGCTTTATGAAAACTTCTATTGACTATGCCCTTCAACACCCTCAAATCAAAGATAGCATGAAACAATATCTTATCGATTTAGGTAAAGAATTAGAAGCTGATTCAAAAAAAGAAGAAACTAAATAAATGCTTATAAAATAAACCCCTTAGAAAATTTCTAAGGGGCTTATTTTTATCTCAACGCAGCTAAAATCAAAATAAGATTTAAAATAACATACGCACCTGCAGCAAGCCAACGTTGCCAAGGTTTAAACATATCTTTTTCTACAATTGTTGGCAAGAAGATAGCACATAAAATACCACCAACAAGACCACCGATATGTCCGATAATCCCAACACCCGGGGTAAATAAATTAAAAAGTAAATTAATCAAAATCAACAACTGGTAATTGCGTCCCAATTCTTTCAAAAAAGGATTTCTACCAAAATAGCCAACTACCATAATAGCTGCAAAGACACCAAATAGCGATGTTGAAGCACCTGCCGCAATCACATTTGGCGTAAAGAAAAGGGTAAAGGCATTTCCAACCACTCCCGATAACACATAAAGCGCCAAAAATTTATGATGTCCCCAAATCTGCTCTGCAATTTGCCCAACAAAATAAAGCGTTAAGGCATTAAAGAAAAAATGTTCCCAACCAATATGTACAAAAATCGGTGTCACTAAGCGCCACAATTGTGTCGGAACTAGGCTAACGTAAGCACCATACATGCCACCAAAATTAAGAATCGCTTGCCCAGAGGTCGCATTGCCAAAATAAACAATCTGCATTGCCAAAAAGACAAGTGTTGTTAAAACCAGTAAAAATATCGTTATTGGATTTCTTTTAATTTCATTTTTCATCTACTAAAAACCTCCTTCACAGCCATATCATGACAATCTGCCTGAAACTCTGCTTTCTGAAACTCATAAATTGTGCTAACAGTATGTCCGTCATAATCAGCTAAATAACGGTCATAGTAACCGCCGCCATATCCGATACGAAAACCAGCCGGATTGAATCCTACGCCTGGGACATGAATGACATCAATTTGCGACTTATCCACAGCATTAGCTACCGCTGGCTCCCACAGACCAAACCTTGTTTTCACCAAATTATCCTTATCGTAAGGGCAAAAAATCATTTTTCCTTTGGAATAAGTCTTGGGAACAAGAATTTTTTTCCCATCTTTTTGGGCTTGATTGATTAACAATTGCGTATCGTATTCAAAATCAAAAGCTAAATACGTTGCGATTGTTTGCGCATTTTGATAAGCTGCTGACGCGACTAAATCTTCTAACAAAGCCTTATCTTTAGCAGCTTTCTCCGCCTTGTCATGCTCTTTTAACTGAGTCAGAATAGCTACTCTTAACTGTGATTTTTCCATGCTATTATGATAACACAAAACTGGTTTTTTACTTAGCAAAAATCTTAAAATTTACTTTAAGGTTTCTTTAAGGTTTCTCCGATATACTATAAACATCCTAAATAGCGGTTCTCCCAAACCGCTGGGAATAGGCTCTTTTGGGAGTTATTCCCTTTTCATAAATCTCCTGGACATGGTTGAGAAATCATGTCCTTCCCTTTTTAAGCCGCTAACTCCCAATAGCGGCTTTTTTGCTGCCTAAAAAAGAACTTGAGTCTTAATTCTCAAGTTCTTTTAGTTATTACTATTTTGCTTTTTCTTTGAGAAAAGCTGAAATCTCACTAACCGCAAATGGTAAAGCAGCTTCATTTGGGCTCATCTGTGGGTGATGAAGCGCATAAGGTGTATCAACGCCAAGCCAAAACATCACACCAGGGATTTTATTTAAAAGATAGCCAAAATCTTCTCCAGTCATCGCAGGCGGGCAATCAATCAAATTAACAGCCTCTCGATTTCGGAAGAACGCCATTAAATCTTGTGCCAACTCTGGATTATTCTCCACAGGCAAATAGCCACCTTGTTTCAAATTGACATCAACTTCCATGTCAAAGCTGGCAGCAACGCCTTTGGCAATTTCCGTTAAACGTTTTTGAATATGCAAGCTCATATCCTGCGTCAATGTTCGAATGGTACCATGCAAACGCGCTGTCTCAGCAATGACATTGTTAGTTGTTCCAGCATGGAAAGAACCAAAAGTCACCACACCACCTTGAATTGGGTCAACATTACGGCTAACAATTGTCTGTACTTGCGTGACAAAATACGAAGCAGCAACCAAAGCATCATTTGCTTCATGTGGAAAAGCAGCATGTCCTCCTTTTCCTTTAAAAGTGACCAACACTTCGCAAGTTCCTGCAAACAATGTTGAGGTATTAGTCGCAATATCACCAACCTTGAAATCAGGGCGAACATGAAGCCCATAAAATTCATCTGGTTTCCAATCGCCAAAGGCATTATCTTGATACATGAGCATGCCACCAGCTTCATTTTCCTCTGCTGGTTGGAAAAGAAAGAGTACATTATTTTTTGGCTGCACTTGCACCAATTCATTAAGTAAACCAAGCGCAACGGTCATATGCATATCATGCCCGCAAGCGTGCATACGACCCTCATGCTGGCTAGCAAACGGCAACCCAGTTTCTTCTACAATAGGCAAAGCGTCAATATCTGTTCGCCAACCAATCGTCTTTTCAGGAGCTGAGCCATTTAAAAAGACAAGAATCCCAGTTCGCCAAGTACGTTGCTCTACAAAATCTTTTCCAGCCGTAATTTCTGCAATACGCTCCAAAAGATAAGCTTGTGTTTTAAATTCTTCCAAACCAATTTCAGGAATCTGGTGCAAATCACGGCGGATATTAACTAAATCTAAAGTCATATTTTTTCCTTTATTTTTTAAAAGGGAGTGGAACAAATAAAATCTCCAGTGGAGATTTTATTCATGAGCCTAGAAATTAAAAAGCGAATCGGTAATTTCAAAGAAATTCGATTTTCAGCAAGTCTTAATTTCTTGTTGCTGACCTAAAACGGTCTATCCCCAGACCGTTTTTGACACTTACTCCGTAAGTTTTATTCCCCGATTAAAAAGGTTCACCGAACCTTTTTAACTCACCCCCGCATGGCTCGAAAGATTTGGGGAATCTTTCAAGGTGGGAAATAAAGTCAAGCGAAGCTTGATGTCAAGTAGGGTTGTAAAAGCTGATTCATCAGCGTATTAGAACCCACTCAGCAGTGATTGATTGGCACTGAAGTGCCTAATCAATTGTGCATGGGAAACTCTAAGTTGACTAAAGTCAACAGAGTTTCTCCAAACTACTGCGCCTTGCTTACTACAACTACATAAGTAATGAAGCTGAGCATCTTTTATCTCAACTTCCTTTATTACAAATTACGCAAAGCGTCTTCGAGTGCTGTTTTTTGCTGTGTTTTGGCATCAATTTCTTTAATGACACGCGCTGGAACACCTGCTACAACAACATTTTCAGGGACATCTTTGGTAACAATAGCTCCCGCAGCAACAACAGAACCATTACCGACTTGAACCCCTTCGATAACGACCGCATTAGCACCGACAAGGACATTGTCTCCGATACGAACAGGGTCAGCTGAAGCTGGTTCAATTACACCTGCAAGAACGGCACCTGCACCGATATGGCTATTTTTACCAACAATGGCACGACCACCAAGAACAGCACCCATGTCAATCATTGTTCCTGCACCGATTTCAGCACCGATATTAATCACAGCTCCCATCATAACAACCGCATTGTCTTCGATTGTCACTTGGTCACGAATGATAGCCCCTGGTTCGATACGAGCGTTAATATGGCGTTTATCAAGCAATGGCACAGCTGAATTACGACCATCTTGTTCAACAACATAATCTTTATTTTCAGTCAAGTTTACCAAAAGTGGCTCAATGTCTTTCCAATCACCAAAAAGTACATTACCAAGCTTAATGACACTTTCTGGAACAGCTGCTGCTAATTCACCTTCAAATGTCACTTTAACATTTGTTTTTTTCTCCGCATTTCCGATAAATGCGATAATTTCTTGAGCAGTCATTTTTTGTGCAGTCATATTTAAGATACCCAGAGCGTTGAAGCGGCTCACAGAGCCTTTCAATCGAGAAAAATAAAGTAGAACATCTACTACTAACCAATTTTCCCTTTTAGCTCAGATACAGTTATTCAAAACTCCCCTTGCTAAACACTCAAATCCTTCTAATTCAAATTTTATTATATAATTTACTATTATAACAAATATTCAGAAAATTTGGAAAGAAATTCAGATAAAAAATCACTCAGCAAAATACCGAGTGATTGATTTATTATTGAATATCTAATTTCACAACAGCTGGTTCTGTTGTAAATGAAAAACTTGGTTCAACTTCGACTTCAATGTCACCGCTACCGTTAACACCAAAATATTCAACAGCACCCTCATAACTTCTACCTTTTGAGATTGAATCAAAAGTGCTGCCATTTGGATAAGTGTCCATTTTTTGTCCATTGACATAAAGTTCTAAGTCTGTTCCTAAAACGTAATCATCATCTGATAAATTTTTAACATTGTAAGTAACTTTAAGAACTCTTTCAGGGTTAGTATCATCGAATTCGTTACGTTCATCAGTCCATTCAGCACCAGTGATAGTAAATTCTGCTTCATCGTCAAAAGTGATAACATCACCAACTTTATAAGTAGTTTCTGTTTCTTCCGAACTTGCTTTACTTGATGAATCTGTCGTAGTAGCTTTACTTGTAGTCGTTGATTTCGAAGTTGCCTCTTCCGAATCATCGCTACCACCCATGCTAGCAAACACTCCGATAACAACAATTACTGCCAGCACGATAAACCATACACGTTTGTAAAATGGTTTCTTTTCAACATAAACTTTTCCGTCTTCGGCTTTGATTTTTTTAGCCATTTTCGTATCTCCATTTTCCTTAAAATTTTCCACAACCATTATATATATATAATTTTTGTCAATCGGTTTCAGAGAATTTTTTAAGGAATTTTTAAGGAATTTTTTCACACAAAAAAGCTCCCTTACGGAAGCTTTTTTATCTATGTTAATGATGAATTAAAGACGTGCGTTCAATTCTGCTGACAAGTCTTCAAATCCTGGTTTACCAAGAAGAGCAAACATGTTTTTCTTGTATGCTTCTACACCTGGTTGGTTGAATGGGTTAACAGCGTTAAGGTAACCTGAAAGACCGATAGCCAACTCGAAGAAGTAGATTGTGTAACCAAGAGTGAATTCATCTTGTTGAGGAAGTGTCAAGAACATGTTAGGAACACCACCGTCAGTGTGAGCAAGAAGAACACCGTCAGTTGCTTTTTTGTTTACGAAGTCAACGTCTTTACCTTGAAGGTATCCAAGACCGTCAAGGTCTTCTGACAATTCAGGGATAACAACGTTTTTACGTGGTTTGTCAATACGAACAACTGTTTCGAAGATGTTACGGTAACCTTCTTGGATGAATTGACCAAGTGAGTGAAGGTCAGTTGAGAAGTTAGCAGATGTTGGGTAGATACCTTTTTGGTGTTTACCTTCTGATTCACCAGCTAATTGTTTCCACCATTCACCGAAGTATTGAAGTGATGGTTCGTAGTTAGCCAAGATTTCAGTGATGTAACCTTTACGGTAAAGAATGTTACGAATAGCAGCGTATTGATAAGCGATGTTTTCTGAAATTTCAGCAGAAGTCAATTCTTGACGTGCAGCGTTAGCACCAGTCATAAGAGCTTCGATGTCGATACCAGCGGCAGCGATTGGAAGAAGACCTACGGCAGTCAATACTGAGAAACGTCCACCAACGTTATCTGGAACAACAAATGTTTCCCAATCGTTAGCAACAGCTTCAACTTTAACAGCACCTTTAGCTTTATCAGTTGTAGCGTAGATACGTTTGTTAGCTTCTTCTTGACCGTATTTTTCAATCAAAAGTTCTTTGAATACACGGAAAGCGATAGCTGGTTCAGTTGTTGTACCAGATTTAGAGATAACGTTTACTGAGAAATCTTTATCTTTAACGTATTCAACAAGGTCTGCAAGGTAAGTTGAAGAAATTGAGTTACCAGCGTAAAGGATTTGTGGACCTTTACGGTCTGCAGATGCTTGTAGGTTATAGAAGTGGTTGCTCAAGAAGTCGATAGCCGCACGAGCTCCAAGGTAAGAACCACCGATACCGATAACAACAAGAACTTCGCTGTCTGATTGGATTTTAGCAGCAGCTTTTTGGATACGCGCAAATTCTTCTTTGTCGTAGTTTTCAGGAAGGTCTAACCAACCAAGGAAGTCAGAACCTGGACCTGTACCTTTGCGCAAGTATTCGTCAGCAGCGTTGACTTGTGGTTGCATGAAGTCGATTTCTTCTTGTTCGACGAATTGACCCAAAAGTTTTGAATAATCAAATTTAATATGTGTCATTACAATACTCCTCAAAAAATTAAATTTCTCTTCTATATTACTCTTTTATGCATGATTTTTCAATGATTTTTACTAAATTATCTCATTTAAATAAAGCGTTTACCAAGTTACTGAAAACTTTCATGAAACAACCATTTTGTGATGAAAATTTCACAGATTTTTACAGTTATAGCCACGTCATCACACAGATGACACTTGATTTATCTAAAAGATTAAACACGATTAAAATATTTTAATTCCTGTCCCTATTTCGCCCCTTTAGTCTCTTAAATAAAAAATAATCCTCTGAAACGATTGATTTCAAAGGGTTTTAGTTTTATATACAAAAAGAGCACACACCTACAATCGCTTAGGGCTGCTGGATTCCTCCCCTGACCCACTTCACGCGCAGATGTTGCTCCGAAGAATATTATATCATAATTTCTAGATTATGCAAACTAAGACTGTTCTTTGGCAGCTTGCTTGGCTGCTTTTTTCTTTTCACGGTTTTTACGGAAAAAATCTTGCATGATAGCTGCACATTCGGTCTCTAAAATCCCAGTCTCCACTTCCACTCGATGATTGAGACGAACGTCCGTCAGAATATCATAAAGACTGCCTGCACCGCCAAATTTTTGATTGGCAGCCCCATAAATCACTTGCGGAATGCGGGCAAGCCCAATAGCTCCGCTACACATCACGCAAGGCTCAATGGTCACAAATAGGGTGCTATCTAGCAAACGCCAACTACCTTCGTTTTCATTGGCATCATCAATCGCCATGATTTCAGCATGCAAAATGGCTTTCTGACGTTCTTCACGCGCATTGTGTCCACGTCCAATGATAACACCGTTTTTCACGATAACACAGCCAATTGGGATTTCCTCTTTTGCTAGCGACTTTTGCGCTTCCTTGAGCGCTTCTCGCATGAAATATTCCTTTTCTTCTTGTGTAAATTCAGCCATTATAGCTCACCAAGTTGCCATGATTTGTGTGGCTCAGCTAAATCAACAGGAACACCGTCAGCATAATTTTCTGCTTCTTTTTTAAGCACTTGAAGGTGATTTTCGGCATCAATGCCTTGTGGTGGAACTGGTGGCGTATGCGTCAAGACAAGGGATGTCACACCTGCAGCCTTGGCAATTTGCCCTGCTTCTTTGGTTGTCAAATGCGCTGGGTGATTTTCATTTCCCGCATAAAGGTAAACATCTGCCAAAAAGAGGTCAGCGCCTGCAGCAAATTTATCCAAGCCTTCAAAATAGCCTGTATCACCAGTGAAAACAAGTGTTTGCCCTGTTGCACGTTCGACAATACGAAAAGCATAGCAAGGAACAGGGTGAACGGTTTTGATAAAGGTAATGTCGAATGGACCAATCTTCTCAACACCGTTGACATCATAGGCTTTCCCTTGAGAAACGCCGTCTAAAGTCAGTTTAGCAAATTCTTGCTCATCTTCGGTGTGTCCGTAGATTGGCAAAATTTTAGGCTCCCAGAGATGTTTGGGATATAGTTGGAAATAATGGCGTAGCACGCCTAAATCAGCAACATGGTCAGGATGATAATGTGAAATAATCACCGCATCCAAGTCAAGTGGGCTGATTTCTTTTTCTAATTCTGTGACAGCACGGCTTCCGCAATCCATAAGCAATTGAAAACCGTCCTCACTCGTAACGAGATAAGAGGTCGTTCCGCCGTCTTTATATGGGTAAGCTCCCCAGCAACCAAGTGTTGTGAGTTTCATCGTAGAATCCTCCTCTAGTAATGCTTACTCACATTATAACATTTTTTGAAAACTATCTCTTACGACACCATCAGTCTATCTTTAAATTTATAGGCTACAACACTAGCAATAATTGCCTTAATCGTATCTCCTGGGATAAATACAAGATTTGATAAAAGAGAAGTCAACAAAGGTGTGTGTATATAAACAGATAGATAAATTGCTCCCACCACATCAACAAATAAAACACCGCCTAGTAAAATTGCAATTAAATTATTAATAAAAGATGATGTCTTAAAAATTTTCAAAATCACATTGATTAGAATTGGCACAAAAAACCAAGCAACCACATAACCAGCCGTTGGTCCAGCAAAAACAGCAAACAAGGTACTACCAGAAAAAGCTGGAATAAACATCCCCAAAAGGAAAAACAGAAGAATCGACAAGCACCCTTTTTTCCAACCTAAGAGCACACCTGCTAACATGATTCCCAAATTTTGCAAAACAATTGGAACAGGGATAAAACCCAGTGGAATGGCTGGAATAAAACCTAAAATGACAAGAATAGTTGTCATCATTGCAATATAAAGTAAATCTCTCACGTTTTTCGTAAATTACTCCTTAAAATAAATGGTTTCGTGTAAGCGACAGTTCGGATTAAAGTCATGATAACAATATGGACAAGCCCCTTTTTTATACTCCGCATAAGTTAAAAAATGGCGGCAATTACCACAAAGAACAGGTGAGGCAGCTTTTACCGAAACTGATTCAAAAGGGTGATTTCGTAGCTGATTATGACATTGATAGCAAGCAAAATAATCTTGGCACTTACCACATTTGAGAGCAACAATGTCCTGTTTTGTATGATAATGTTTGCATCTTCCTTTACTATCAAGATTAATTCCATAAATTATCATAATCATCAACCTCCTAACAAAGTTTACTACTTTATTTATTTTTAGTCAACTCATTTATTTTTATTGGTTAACTCTTTTTTGAAATCTTCTCACTGATAAAGCGCAAAAAGTCTGGAGCAGCTTTGCCCCAGACTTGGTATGATATTAGAAATTACGGTCACTCTTGTTATAGCCGTAGCGTTCAAAGAAATCTTCGCGGAATTCCAAGAGATTGTCATCCATAATAGCTTGACGAACTTTTTTCATCAAGTTGACAAGGAAGTAAAGGTTATGATAGCTTGTCAAACGAAGCCCAAAGGTTTCATCAGCTTTAAGCAAGTGACGAATGTAAGCACGTGTGTAATTGCGACATGTGTAGCAATCACAATCATGGTCAAGTGGTGTGAAATCTTCTGCGTAAGCTGCATTTTTAACCACCAAACGCCCTTCACTTGTCATACATGTTCCATTTCGAGCGATACGTGTTGGAAGCACGCAGTCAAACATATCCACACCGCGGATAACACCGTCAATCAAACTATCTGGTGCACCAACTCCCATAAGGTAACGTGGTTTATTTTCTGGCAACATTGGCACTGTGAAATCAAGCACCTCATTCATTTCTTTGTGTGATTCTCCAACGGCAAGTCCACCAATTGAATAACCTGGGAAATCCATGCTGACCAAGTCACTAGCTGATTGGCGACGAAGGTCTTTGAAACCAGCACCTTGCACGATACCAAAAAGCCCTTGGTCATGTGGACGGCGATGTGCTTTCAAGCCACGTTCAGCCCAACGACTTGTACGTTCGATTGATTTTTTAACGTAATCATACGGTTGGTAGAATTGAGGACATTCATCAAAGCTCATCATGATGTCCGAGCCAAGATTATTTTGAATAGAAATGGCTTTTTCTGGTGAAAGGAACATTTTAGCACCGTTAAGGTGGTTTTTAAAGGTCACCCCTTCTTCGGTGATGTTACGTGTATCAGCCAATGAATACACTTGGAAACCACCACTATCAGTCAAAATTGCTTGGTCCCAATTCATGAATTTATGAAGTCCACCAGCACGAGCGATTAATTCGTCACCTGGACGTAACCAAAGGTGATAAGTATTTGATAGGATAATCCCTGAGCCCATTTCCTTGAGCTCTTCTGGCGATTGTGTTTTAACCGTTGCTTGTGTCCCAACCGGCATGAACATTGGCGTTGGGAATGTGCCGTGTGGTGTGATAATTTCACCCAAACGCGCACCTGTGTGTTTTTCTTTCTTAATTAAGCGATACTTAATCGGATAATCTGTCATTTTCTTCTCCTAGCTACCACAAAAAACAGTTGTGGGCATTTTTTAATATTGTCATGATTAAACAGTAATCAGACTGAGAATTTGAGACTGAAAAGCTCATTAATCTCTTGCCTTGTATTATTAAAAATACAAAGCACAACCTTTACGATTTTACCAAAAATCACATCTTTTGTCATGTCTCTCTGATTTAGTGTGCTATCTCTAATACAATATGATATAATTGAAAACGTGGAAGTAATTATTTTTTAAGGGATATAAAGGAGGTCCATTATGAAAGCTTCAGAAACACGTCGAAAAGCTAGAGAATTTCTTAAAACACTCTCTGGTAAATATCAACTATTTATTGTTTCTATTGTTTTAGCGATTCTTACCGTTTCAGTTTCTTATCGTCAAGCGATTTTTACAACAAGCAACGGTACTGAATTTAGCATCACAGAATCAGTTCCAAGTATCATTGGAATTCTGTCTGCACTATTTCTTGCGTCAGCAAGTTATGCTGTACTTGACGTGATTCGTCTCAAACGTGACCACGTCGAAGTAGGAGACAACATGATTGTCTTTTCAAACGAATTATTTGGGAAATACGTTTTGACAGCTCTTTTAAAATGGCTATTTCTCTTCTTATGGTCTTTGATTGCTGGTGTCGGAATATTCATTTTCGCTATCGGAATTACTTACGCAGCTGTGGATGATTCTGCTGCGGGGTGGGTTATTGTGATTATTGGTTTGATTGCGATGATTGCAGGATTTGTACTTGCTATTATGAAAAACTATTCATACAGCATGACAACCTACATCCTTTATGATGATGTCCAAAACGGCACTTATGAAGGTCCTCGTAGCATTATTGATAAGAGTACAAAACTAATGAAAGGAAACAGATGGCGTTTCTTCTGCCTACAATTTAGCTTCATTGGTTGGCATATTTTAACAGCATTCACCTGTGGTTTGCTTTACTTCTACACACTACCATATACCACAACAGCTAACCTCTTCTTCTACGAAGATTTACTAGAAAATGCTGAATAATATAACAAATCACCCTAGCCTTGCTAAGGTGATTTTTTTATGTTCAGGTTTATGACCAAAGTCCAACTTGAACCTTTACTTATCCTCGTAATAGGTCATAAAAGATTCGCCTGCTGCTTTTAGTTTTTCTTGGCATTTTGGGCAAATACCATAAGCTGTCAGTTGAATTTTTGTGATTTGATAACCTGTTTGTTCATAAGCTTCTTTGCCAATATCAATGGCATCAACATCCATAAAATCAGCAATTTCACCACAGTTTTTACAAACAATGTTAATGTGCTGATGTCCCATAAAATCATAGTAAGTTGTGGTGTCGTTTGTTACTTTTAACTCGGCAACAAATCCTTCATCAACCAATACTTTCATATTGTTATAAACCGTTGCTAAACTCATATTAGGGTGTTCTGGCAATAGGTCTCTATAAATTTTATCGGCACTAGGGTGCTCATGACTATTTATAATATAAGCAATAATGGCTTTACGAGTCTCCGTTATACGGATGTGTTTCTTTTTGAGATGCTCAATGACATTCTCATAGGCATCCAAAGGACGGTGGTGAGTGTGAACATCCATTATAGCTCTCCTTATCTAATTTACTAAGTTAATTATAACATAGTTTAAAAAAGTACATGTCAAGACACGCTCACCTATTTTATTACAAAAATCAGACAATTTCAAGTTACTGAGAGATTTTTTAGTAAAAAATTGATGAAATCGGATTTTTGAAATGTTACTTTTGGATTTTTGTAAATATCGACATAAATTTCTTGACTATTTCTCAGATTTAGTCTTATAATATATTTGTCGTTAACGACATAAAATAATCAAAAGGAGATCAACAGATGACAAAAACATTTAAAACTTTGGACGATTTTTTAGGAACTCACTTTATTTACACTTACGATAATGGTTGGGAATACGAATGGTATGCTAAAAATGACCACACTGTTGATTATCGTATTCATGGCGGTATGGTTGCTGGGCGTTGGGTCAAAGACCAAGAAGCTAATATCGTTATGCTCACAGAAGGTGTTTATAAAGTTGCTTGGACAGAACCAACTGGTACTGACGTTGCCCTTGATTTCGTGCCTAATGAGAAAAAATTGAACGGTACGATTTTCTTTCCTGCTTGGGTTCATGAACATCCTGAAATTACGGTTTGCTTCCAAAATGAACACATTGATTTAATGGAAGAATCTCGCGAAAAATACGCTACTTATCCAAAATTAGTCGTTCCTGAATTTGCTCACATTACCTATATGGGTGATGCGGGGCAAAATAACGAAGATGTCATCTCTGAAGCACCATACGAAGGCTTACCAGACGACATTCGTAATGGGAAATACTTTGATGATAATTACAAACGTTTGAAAAAATAATTATCTAATCTGGCGAATTCTTGCTATACTAGTTATAAACAACTATTCATTACAAGGAGGTCTTATGCCTAAAGAACGTCTCTTACCCTATATCATTTTGGGGATTGTCAAACATTCTTCACCGATTACTGGGCAGGCTATTACGAAACAATTTGACAATGAGATTGGCGAATTTTGGCGTGCTTCTCATAGTCAGATTTACCCTGAATTAAAACGTATGTCCAATGACAATTGGCTCAAACAAACGACCTCTGAAGATAATGCTAAAGAAAAATATTACCAATTAACGAGTGAGGGGGAAGCAATTCTTTCTAACTGGTTAGAGGAGACGGTCGAGGAAGCGCCTATTCAAAAGGACCTTTTCTCTTTAAAAATGTTCTTTATCCACGACCAATCTAATCCACGGATTTTGTCCTTATTAGAGGAAGAACGTCAGATTTTGCTAGAACAGCTGGCGCATTTTAAAATGCGAGAAAAATTACTTTTTTCAAGCTCAAAAGATATTGAGCGCGCCTATGGTCACTACCTTATCCTAAGCCGCGCCATTTCGCGTGTTAGCAGTCAATTGAGCTGGATTGAGGACACTATCCAGCAATGGCAGAAACATCATAAAAACTGAGAGTCCGCAAAAAGCGACTCTCAGTTTTTTTGTTAGCTTACAAGCCTTGATATTCAATCTTGATGCATTTGTTCATGACAATTTTATCACGTCCTGCAGCTTGTAAAATATCAGCAGCTTCTTGACTTTCTAGACCAAGTTGCGCCCAGAAAATGTCGGCATCTGTTTCAATGAAATCTTTGGCAACTTCTGGTAGAAATTCACTTCGTCTGAAAACATCAACAATGTCAATGTGGACAGGAACATCTTGAAGTCTAGCATAAGCTGTCTCGTTTAAAATTTTCTGTCCTGCTAATCTTGGATTGACAGGAATAATCGTATAGCCAGCTTCTTGCATGATTTTTGAAACACCATAAGCTGGACTATTTTCACGATGTGATAAACCAACAACAGCAATGGTTTTGGCATTTTTTAAATAATCAGCAATCACATCTTGACTAGGATTTTGAAATGTTGTCATCTGGCTACCTCCTTTGTATGACGTTTTTCTTAAGTATAACATAGTTGATGCAAAAACTGAGCTGAGGTATAAATGAGGTATAAAAGTGCTCAATTCTTTGTATGTTATAGTATTAATTGCAAAGCGCAGTAGTTGAGTGGGTTCTAATACGCTGATAAATCAGCTTTTACAACCCTACTTGACATCAAGCTTCGCTTGACTTTATTTCCCACCTTGAAAGATTCCCCAAATCTTTCAAGCCTTGCGGGGGTGGGAGTAAAACGGTCTGGGGATAGACCGTTTTAGGTCAGCAACAAGAAATTAAGACTTGCTGAAAATCGAATTTCTTCGAAATTACCGATTTCTGTCCCACTCCCGGTTTTTTATTTTTATTTTGCTTCGTACCATGTTTGTCCTGCATTTTCGTCTGCAATGAGGGGGACTGATAAGTCAATCGCTGATTCCATGGTTTCTTTGACCAATGTTTTAACGCCTTCAAGTTCATCTTTTTGTACTTGAAGAATGATTTCATCGTGTACTTGTAGAAGCATTTTTGTCTTAAATTGACCGTCAACTAAGGCTTTGTCAAGGTTAATCATGGCAATTTTGAGAATGTCAGCTGCGCTACCTTGGATTGGTGAGTTGATAGCTGTGCGTTCTGCAAATTGACGAATATTGAAATTACGTGAATTAATATCTGGCAACTCTCGGCGACGGTGGAAAAGCGTTTCGACATAACCTTTGTCTTTGGCATCACGTACCACGCGCTCCATGTAATTTTTAATGCCTGGGTAGCGTTCAAAATACGTTTCAATGTATTGTTTAGCCACTTTACGTGGAATGCCGAGGTTATTAGCAAGCCCATAATCCGAAATGCCGTAAACAATACCAAAGTTAACAGCCTTAGCATTACGACGGTCATTTGGTGTGACATCTTCTGTTTTTTCAATGCCAAAGACACGCATGGCTGTTGACGTATGAATGTCTGCTCCTTCACGGAAAGCCGCAATCAAATGCTCATCATTTGAAATGTGAGCTAGAACACGCAATTCGATTTGTGAGTAGTCAGAACTTAAAAGCACTTCATCTTCTGTCTCTGGGACAAATGCTTTACGAATCAAGCGCCCTTGTTCTAAACGTACTGGAATGTTTTGCAAGTTAGGGTCAACACTAGACAAACGACCTGTTTGCGTCAAATCTTGTAAGTAACGGGTGTGAATTTTTCCGTCCTGCAAAATGAAATCCTGCAAACCAACGATATAAGTTGATTGCAATTTGGCAATTTGGCGATATTCCAAAATTTTAGACACGATTGGCGAAATTGGCGCCAATCGTTCCAAGACATCCACCGCTGTTGAATACCCTGTCTTGGTTTTCTTCGTGTAGCTTGTTGGCAATTGCATCTTGTCAAAGAGCAATTCACCCAATTGTTTTGGCGAATTGATATTAAATTCCATGCCCGCCAAATCGTAAATTTCTTGTGTCAACTCATCGATAACAGCCTGGTTAGAAGCTTCCATTTCTTGAAGCGTTGCTTTTTTAACCGAAATACCTGCAATTTCCATTTTAGCAAGGACATTTGCCAACGGTTGCTCCATGTCAAAGAGAAGGCTGGCTTGTTGGTGTTCTGTCAACTTGTCTAGCATGACTTTCTCAGAATGGTTCAAAACCACAATCTTACGTGCTAAATGGCTGAGCAGCACTGCTTTTTCAGGAACGGCACGCTTAACCCCCTTGCCATAAACAGCTTCGTCACTATCTAAAACATAATCCGTGTAAAGTCGTGCAATAGTTGACAGTTCATTGTCATCAACCGTTGATAGGAGGTATTTTGCCAAACGGCTGTCAAATGCTGGCGCTGGTAAATCAACACCCAGATGACTAAGCAAGACTTTGCTACGTTTAAAATCGTAAGTTTTGATTGGTTTAGCTAGCGCTGCTTTGAACAAATCGTCCTTGAGAAGGTCAAGATTGGTTGACGCATAAATCGCCTTGTCATTTCCCCAAGCAAAGCCAATGATATTTTCAACGTGATAATTATCACCTAAAATTTCAAAATAGAAAAATTGGTCATCCGTGAACATATCCGCACTCAAGCTATCTACTTCGATGTAGCTAACGTCGAATTTTTCTTGTTTCTTCGGAGCACCTAGATTGTCTTTAAATTGCTTGAAGCCCATTTCATCGTAAAATGGTACTAATTTGTCCAAATCTGGTCCTTGATAGTTGATGTCGTCCAAACCAATGGTAATCGGTGCACTGATATTGATAGTCGCCAAAGTCTTAGATAAGAAAGCTTGCTCTTTATCATTAATCAAGTTTTCTTTCATCTTAGATTTTTTCATGCCGTCAATGTTTTCGTAAACACCTTCAAGGCTGCCGTATTCTAAAAGTAATTTAAGACCAGTTTTTTCGCCAATTTTTGTAACGCCAGGGATATTATCTGATTTATCCCCCATGAGCGCTTTAAGGTCAATGAATTGTTTAGGGGTGATTCCCATTTTTTCCATGAGGTAGGCTGGGGTAAATTCTTCAAATTCTGCCACACCTTTTTTGGAAATTTCGACGGTTGTGTTGTTATCAGCTAATTGAATAAGGTCTTTATCTCCGCTGACAATGGTAACGTCGTACTCGTCCTCATTTTCAGCTAATTTATCCAGCGTTCCGATAATATCATCAGCTTCATAATTTTCCAAATCATAGAAAGTAATGCCAAGCGCACTAAGCATTTCACGAATATAAGGCAATTGCTCACGGAATTCATCTGGCGTTTTGGCACGACCTGCCTTGTAATCTTTGTACATTTCTGTACGGAAAGTCGTCTTACCAGCATCAAAAGCCACCAAAACGTGTGTTGGCTGAACTCTTTCTAATAAATGATTGAGCATGAGGTGAAAACCGTAAATGGCATTGGTATGCAAACCAGCACGATTTTTAAAGCGATCAATCTGATTATACAGTGCAAAAAAGGCACGATAAGCAACGGATGACCCGTCAATTAAAAGTAATTTTTTCTTGTTTTCCATGGCTTTATTATAACATATATTGAGCTTTCATTTGGCTTTGGAAAGTTGAAGAAATCCTTTTTTCTGAATTTCCCTAAAATGACACAAAATCTCCACTTTTATAACATTTTTCTTGTCTTGGAGTTAATAAAGGCATTAATTTCAAAGATTATGGTGAATTTTCTGGTTTTCCTGTCTTTAACGGAAAATAATTTTTTCCTTAAGATTTCTTTAAGGCTACCTTTTTATACTTTAGTCATTCCTAAAACTTTCACAGCTGGCTTTGCTAGCTAACGTTCACTTTAGCACCTCCCAAGCTAAGTGAATGTATCTTTTTCATAATCTCCTTAAAGTCTAGCCTCTAGCTAGGCTTTTTGTGTTGAAAAAACACTTCCGCTATGCTGGAAGTACCATTTTATCATTATAAATAATTCACTAAATACATCAAAATTGGGACGATGAGCATGGTGAGAAGGGTTGATTCGGTCACCATAATAGCTGCGTAATCTGCGTCTGCTCCGTAAAGTTTTGCGACAACGGGGGCGTTTGTCATGACAGGCATGGCTGATTGGATGATAAAGACTTGTTTCATTAGTAATGGCATTTGCGTGTGGCTAACAATCACCATCATTAACAGCGGAGCGACAACAAAACGTCCTAAAAGGACCAAAACATTGTCTTTACTAAAACGCAAACGTGACAGCCCTGCATTTGCCACCGAAACCCCAATAAAAATCATTGATAGCGGAATCGTAAGGTTGCCCAAATATTGAAAGTCGCTAAGTAAGAAGGCAGGCAGTTGGATGTTCAATAGCACCAAAATCACCCCAATAATAAAGCCTAAAAGCGGTGGTGAGAAAATTTTTCGTAAACTATCACGAAAGTCAATCGTGGCAGAATGACGTCCATCTTTTTGGATAAAATAAGTTCCAATCGTCCAAAAGAAAGTCGTGTTGCACATGTAATAAACCAAAACGTAAGGAATGCTTTTATCACCAAAAAGGGCTTGATTGATAGGCAATCCCACAAAAATGGTATTGGAATTAAAAAACATAGAGACAAACAAGCCCTGATGTTTTTTATCTACGGCAAATAGCTGCGCTACCGCCATGGCAATCGCAAGTAGAATAATCATCGAAAGAGCAGGAAAACGCAATTGTGGCAGCATTTTTAACAATTCATCAGCCGTGAAACGACCAACAATCGTATAAATCATGTAACATGGTAAAGCCACTTTGGTAACCAATTTTGCAATCAAAGAGGGAGTCTGGTCATCAAACCAACCTTTTTTAGCTAAAACATAGCCCACCATAACCATGACCAAAATAATTAAAACACCTGAAATACTATTCACAAACGTTGCCATTATTTACTTCCTTTTAAACTAATTGCTTTCAGTATAGCATATTTTCTTAGGTTTCTTAAGCACGGTTAAAAAAATCAGTAAAAAACGACTGGAAAACAGTCGTTTTAATGTTAGGTATTAGCAAAAACATCTACTGTATTAAGGGAGTTATCAAATACAGTAGGTACGAAAGCTCCCGAGGAGATTAGAAGGAACTTTCTTTGTATCGTAAAACATTATTAAAGATGATTGACAGTGTTGACAATATTATCAACTGTGAAACCGTAGTGTTCAATCACTTCCGATGCTGGTGCTGAAGCTCCAAACGTATCAATACCGATGACTTTGCCGTCTAAACCAACGTATTTATACCATGGTTGGGTTGCCGCCATTTCAATAGCAACACGTTTACGAACAGCATTTGGTAGAATCATTTCTTTATATTCTGCTGATTGGGCATCAAATAATTCTGTTGACGGTACTGAAACAACTCGAACCTTACCACCTTGGGCAACTAATTTTTTAGCCGCTTCTACCGCTAAATTAATTTCTGAGCCTGATGCTAAAAGAATGGTATCAAAATCTGTGCCTGATTCGTAAACAACATAAGCACCTTTTTCGACGGCTGTGAAACTTGTTCCTTTTTCAACAACTAGATTTTGACGTGTTAAAACAAGCGCTGTCGGCGTTGATTTTTGTGTCAAAGCATAGTGCCAAGCAGCCTGCGTTTCACGGGCATCTGCTGGGCGAAGCACTGTCAAATTTGGAATTGCTCGCAAGCCTGATAATTGTTCAATTGGCTCATGAGTTGGTCCATCCTCACCAACAGCAATGGAATCATGAGTGAAAACATAGACAACTGGCAAGCCTTGGAGAGCAGACAGACGCATGGCAGCTTTAAGATAATCAGAAAAGACAAAGAATGTCCCACCAAAAACGCGAAGCCCACCATGCAGTGCCATACCATTCAAAATAGTTGCCATACCAAACTCACGAACACCAAACTGAATATTGCGATTAAGTGGATGTTCAGCATCTTGTAAGCCATCATCGTTAATATAAGTCATGTTTGAATGAGCAAGGTCAGCTGAGCCACCAAGAAAATTAGGAAGAACCGCTGCTGCCGCATTAATCGCAGCTTGTGACGAGTGACGTGTTGCTTGTGAAAAGCCATCGTCAAAAACAGGAAAATCTGCTTCTGTGAGCGTTGTTGGGTTCTCTCCTCTAATAATAGCTTCAACTTCTTTAGCTTCATTTGGATAGGCTGTTTTGTAGTCTGCGAGCATTTCTAACCATTTTTGATATGCTGCAACCCCACGCTTCTCTACATTTTCTTTAAAATCATCATAAACCTCTTCGGGAACGTCAAACGGTGGATACTCCCAGCCAAGATGACGTCGTGTGGCAGCTGTTTCTTCAGCACCGAGTGGAGCTCCATGAACTGCATTGGTTCCACCTTTTGTTGGTGCACCGTAGCCAATCGTTGTTTTAATTTCAATCAAGCTTGGCTTGTTAGAAGCTTTTGCTTCTTCGATAGCAAGACTAATGGCATTGATATCTGTGCCATCTTCAATAATAGCAGTATGCCAACCATAAGCATTGTAGCGTGCACGAACATTTTCAGTAAAAGCAGCATTTGTCTCACCATCTAGGCAAATATCATTTGAATCATAAAGAACAATCAACTTATTCAATTGCTGTTTAGCTGCGTAAGATGATGCTTCGCCAGACACTCCTTCCATAAAGTCACCGTCACCAGCGATAACATAAGTATAGTGATTGAAAATTGGAAAATCTGGTTTATTGTATTTTGCAGCTAAGAAACGTTCCGCCTGTGCTAGTCCGACAGCCATAGAAATCCCTTGACCTAGTGGCCCAGAGGTTGCATCCACACCATCAGTATGACCGTATTCGGGATGACCCGGCGTTTTTGACCCCCATTGACGAAAATGTTTCAAATCATCAATTGTAACGTCAAATCCTGACAAATGAAGAAGAGCATAAAGCAACATTGAACCATGCCCTGCTGATAAAATGAAGCGGTCGCGATTAATCCAGTTTGGAACAGCTGGATTGACATGTAAATGTTTAGTGTAAAGACTGTACGCCATTGGAGCAGCTCCCATAACGATTCCTGGATGACCTGATTTGGCTTTTTCAATGGCATCAATTCCTAAAAAACGAATAGCATTAACAGATAATTGTGACATAATATTTCTCCTTGTGAAATCATTCTGCTAACTTTTAGGATTATTCACCCTTAAAAATTTTCCAATCCTGCATAAACTGTGTTAACCCTGAATCCGTCAAAGGATGTTTGGTCATTTTATCAAAAACAGCATCTGGAATGGTAGCAATATGAGCACCTCGTTTCGCAACGTTCTCAACATGAACTGTATTACGAATGCTGGCTGCAATGATTTCCGTATCAAAGCCATAAAAATCAATGATTTCTCGCAAATCTGAAATCAATTGGTAAGCATCTGT
>Ga0129311_1000100_pt1 | contig 85105 bp, 83 predicted proteins | sample Go1ome_FD_94435 | JGI IMG/M metagenome (GOLD analysis project Ga0129311, IMG submission 94435) | Western lowland gorrila individual fecal microbial communities from Wisconsin, USA - Go1022B metagenome | ecosystem: Host-associated > Mammals > Digestive system > Large intestine > Fecal | place... | reverse complement strand
TTTTTTGCTTTTTTTGCTTCTTTTTTTCAGCACCTGTTTTACGGCTGATAGAAAAAGCCCCGCCGCTTTTCGCGGTGGAGCTTTATAGTAACACTCATCCCTGCTTTTGTCAACACGGTTTTTTGAGTTTTTGCGATACCTTTTTATAAAAAGAATCTTGAAAACGGATTTTTTGTATATATGTAGAACAGTATGTCATTTTCTGCAATCTGCCCCAGCCAGTTCACACTTTGTCCGGCAATATCATATTTTGTAATCACAATAAATAACGCCCATACTACAACCAGTCCTTCTGCGATTCCTATAATCATGCCCAGAAATCCGTTTAAGAAATGGATTACCGGTATTTTTGTTATGATTTTTAAAGAAGTAATGATCAGTTTCAATATCTGTGCGAGAAATGCCAACGCTACAAAAAAGATTACCGCCTGCACGATTCCGCTTGTATTTTTTTCAAGATAGCTTCCAATTCCTCTGACGATCAGTGCCATTCCAAGCAGTGACAGCAATACCGAGATCAACGATGTGATTTCCAATGCAATTCCTTTGCAATGCCCCCGAAATGCAAATATCAGTATTACAATCAGAACCGCTCCCATTACAACGCTCATGTTTTTTCCTCTCTTGTTATCCTGTGTTCTTCATTTCATGTGATCCTGATATCCTTTTATTTCAGGCTGATATGAAGAATCTCATTTTTTCCGATCAAAGTCATCTTTTCCCTGGACTCTCCCGGGATCAGGCATTCCACCGGGATCTCGAAATCTCCCGTATACTTCAGAACACCTTTCATATTATAGATATCGCAACCGCTCTGATTGTAAATATAGACAAAATCATTTTTAAAAACAATATCGTCATATTCCCTGTTAAACCGGTATTGCTGCACCAGATTCCCGGCTGTATCATAGGTATCCATACGATACTTTTCTTCACTTTCCGTATTCAGATAAACAAGTCCGATATAATTTTTTCCATAAAAAACACTTTGGATCTCTTCCATCAGCAGAATTTCTTTTGTGCTGGAGGGAATCTGTTTTCCGCTGTAGATCATTAATCTGTTATCCGCTACCGCAAAGGATGTCTCATTATCCATAAACCGGAGCATCGGCACTACCGCATCATGATAGCTGAAGCCGCTTACAAGATTATCCTGATAATTGTCGCCAACCTCGTTCAGATTATAAAATGCAATTCTGGATGTGACCGCTCCGCTGTCCGCATATAAATAAGAAACCGCCAGCATCATACTGTCATCGGAAATTGCCACACTCAGAGGATAGCCATAGTCCGGCATGCTTGTCGGAGACTGGAGCAGGACATCCCCCTCTTTATTATAAAGATAAAGCCAGGTTACCGTTCCATCATCCAGAACCGCCAATACCGTTCCTTTTTCCGAAACATCCAGATTTCTGATCGGCATTCTGGTATCTATGGTCCACTTTGTTCCGGCTTCATTTACCAGATATATCATAGTTCCGTTATAATCTCCCGCAGCAACATACTCGCCACGAACGGCAACAATCGGATTCTGCATCTCAAACGACTGATTCCATAATGTTTTTCCCTTTGTACTGGTGCAGACCATTCCGTCTTTTCCATAGGTAAGTATATGTCCGTAATAGGACTGTATTTTCAGGCCACTGTAATCGGACCATTCCTGCTGTGATGTCACGCTATAACCCGAATAAATCTTATTGTTGGCATACACCACATACGCAATCACCGCCGCGACGATCACAACCACCGCTAACAGGATCCGGTAAAATACCATCTGTCTATGTCTTCGGATCTTTGTTTTATAATCCGGTCTGTTTTTATCTTCCTCAGAAGGAGCTGTATTCTTTAACGCTCTTAAATAGGTTCTCTTCCCATTTATACTTCGTATTTCTGCCATGGATCTTCCTCGCCTGGTATAGCCCATCACTCTTCGTATTGTCTTTTTTACTTTCTTATAGAATACCATACTTTCCGCCTCATGGCAGTAAAATTTTTTGTCCAACCGCCAGCCGGTCCGGATCCGTAATTCCATTCAGCGTGCACACCTCATCTACTTTACTGCGATCCTGATAAAACCGATAGCATATGCTGCTCAGTGTATCTCCCTGTTCCACAATATATTCTCTGTAAGTGACGGTCTGCATTACATCGTCCGTCGGTACCGGCTCCTGTGTCGGCGCTTCCGCTTCTGCCGGCTGTGCTGTCACAGTTTCCCCCCGTGCAGTCTCTTGCGCGGCTATCGGATTTTCACTTTCTGTCGGTATCGGAGTTTCTGTCAGCGCCGGTATTTCCGTTATCACCGGATTCTGTGTTCCGGCAGATGATGTTCCTCCCGGAACATACACCGGCAGATCCTGTATACCATCCGCAGCCCCATCCACTGTTATATCCCGGTTCTCATTCACTTCTGCTCCCGACTGTTCCTGCACCGTTTCCGCTTGCCCATCCTGATCTCTTTCGTAAAAAGTCCTTGCAATTCCTTCAATGTAATCTTCAACATGCTGCATTTTCTGATAATTATTGATGCTTACAATCCCTAGCCCGCATACCATCGCCAGAAGCGCACACGCAAGGCCTTCCATTACAGGAAACGATGTCTGTCTTCTATATGCAATGATATTCTGAATTTCCTTCTGCTCCCTGATCTCCTCCTCTTTTTTTACAGCACCACGATGCAGCATTTCATTCCACCTGATCAGATAATTCTGCATACTTTCATTTCTATCATAATATATATAGTAGCTTTCTACTTTCTGTACCACACCATATGCCGTTACCCAGATTCCGCGAATACCTTCCTCACGGTCCGCCATAAGTACAATATTCGTTTTAGGGCTTGTCCCACCCATCTCCAATAACATTTCACGAATCCGCTCATCCGGCACATGCTGTGTCTCCGTATCCGCAATAAATCTTCCCAAAATGCGCTGTCCGCAAAAATCAGCTATACACGCTTTCTGAACCTGTCGGTAGGATTCCTCCAAAAACAGCTGCTCGATTCCCTCTGCACGCTTTTCGCTGACAGCGATTCCCTCAATTACGATATCCGTATGATCCGGTTTTTCATAGATTCTTCCACTGCATGCACCCATTCCGGCACCTGCTCCTATGGTTTTAACAAACTGAGAAATAAATGTTACGGCATAATCCTCTATATATATATGTATGTTTCCCGCGCTTTCCCCTACTTGTCTGATGTTCTTTGGTACAATCCATTCATCCTCCATGACAACCTCACTCTCCGCGTGCAGGCAGCACCCGTCGCCATCGTTTTTTATCAACCATAGCATAACCATCCCGCAAAAAAGCGCAAAAAAACACGATGCATTTTATCATGCATCGCGCTTTTCTTTGTTTACCAATAGAATTTATAAATTGTTGTGTAATCATACTTTCGATCAGGTCCAAAAATATCACTCGGAAATTCCGGATGATTCGGTGCATCAGGGAAAAATTGTGTTTCAAGCGCAACTCCCATTCTCCTGTCATATGCCGCACCTGCTTTTGCCGTTTGCTTTCCGATAAAATTACCGGTATACACCTGGATACCCGGAAGATCTGTATAAATCTCCATGCTCCTGCCAGCCTCAGGACAGCTTAATCGTGCCGCTAACTGAATGCTTCCGTCATAATCATCCAATACAAAATTATGATCATATCCACCCGTCAGTCCAACCTGCGGGCAATTTCCATCCACATCCTGACCGATCGGCTTCTCTTTTGTAAAGTCAAATGCAGATCCTGACACAGGAAGTATCTTACCCGTCGGAATGCCCCCTTTTTTCAGCTCTGTGAACCTGCTTGCATGAACCCACAATATATGGTCGTGAATTGTCCCCTGATCATGACCTTTCAGATTAAAATATGCATGATTGGTCATATTGATCAATGTATTCTTATCGGACACCGCTTCATAATGAAGTTTCAATTCATTTTCATCCGACAGAGTATAGGTAATACGGAATTTTCTGTTTCCCGGGAGTCCGAGTTCCCCGTCCGTACTTTCCGTTGTCATTGCAACACCGTTTTCCAAAGCCTCAGCCACCCATACTTTTTTGGATAAACCGGCTGACAGATCAGTGTGGAGGTTATTTTCTCCATCGTTTACTGCCAGCTGGATTTTTTCGCCATCCAACATAAAAGATGCTCCTCCGATGCGGTTACAGTTTGGTCCGATTGTCGCACCGAAATTATCTGTATTGGCCATATATGGCTCCAACCGGTCATATCCCAGGTTGATATCTGTCTTTTCACCATTTTTTCCCGGAACGATCAGATTGACCAGATTTGCGCCATAGGTCATAATTTCCACACAGATCCCATTCTTATTTGTGATGCTGAAAAGCTCTATCTCCTGTCCTTCCGGCATTTTCCCAAAAACACGTTTTGCTACTGCCATGATTTTCTCCCTCTCTATATTTCCGTTCTGCCTTCCAGCGCACGAAGCAATGTAACCTCATCTATGTATTCCAGATCTCCGCCAACCGGAACTCCGCTTGCGATTCTGGTCACACGGATCCCGGCATTACCGATCAGTTTTCTGATATACATTGCCGTTGTCTCTCCCTCCAGGCTGGAATTCGTGGCAATAATTACTTCTTTCACATCTCCCTGAAGGCGCTGCATCAGCTCTTTTAATTTGATATCTCCCGGTCCGATTCCAAGCATTGGAGAAATCGCTCCATGGAGTACATGATATACGCCGGTATATTTTCCTGTCTTTTCATATGCTGCAAGATCCCTTGTGTTCTCAACGACCATGATGGTCGCATGATCCCGCTTGGCATTTGCACAGATGGGACATACTTCCTGATCCGTGAGTGTATAACACTCTTTACAATACCGTACATTTTCACGTGCTGTAATCAAGGTATCTGCCAGTCTCTTTACTCTGTCCTTCGGCATCCCAATAATATGAAACGCAAGACGCTGCGCTGATTTCGTCCCAATTCCCGGCAGGGCGGAAAGTTCTTCGATTAACCGATTAATATATCCGCTGTACAGATCCATCAGAACGAAAGACCCCCGGTCATTTTGTTCATCATTGCCGCGCTTTCTTCCTCTGCCTGACGAAGTGCTTCATTGGTTGCCGCTACGATCAGATCCTGCAGCATCTCAATATCCTCAGGATCCACTACTTCCGGCGCAAGCTCCACCTTGACAATTTCTTTCTTGCCGGTCACGGTTACTTTTACCGCTCCGCCGCCTGCTGCCGAGGTAAATTCCTTCGTCTCCAGCTCTTTCTGACTCTCTTCCATCTGACGCTGCATTCTCTGTGCCTGCTTCATCAGATTGTTCATATTACCGGGCATTCCCATTCCACCGGGAAATCCTCCACGTTTTGCCATTGTTCCATCCTCCTGATATTCTTTAAAATTCTTCGCTTTCTTCTTCGCCCTCTTCCTCTTCGATCTCCATATTGATCACCGAGGACAGATCTACATAGTGGTTCTCAAACTGTTCATCATCCCGCAGGGCCTGAACCTCAATCTCCACTTTTTTCCCAATATATTCTGAGATCAGCCGTTCCAGCTGCTCACGGTTTACCGGTTCCTGAATAAAATAGTCGGACATGATGCCATCCGGCAGTACCACTAACAGTCTGTTATCACCGCCCAGGCTCAGCCTGGCGTTCTGCAGATACAGCTTCATGGGCTGTTCCGCTCTCCCGATAATTGCCTGCCAATTACCGACCACGCGCTCCACTTCTTCGGGAATCGCACTGGGAAGTTCTCTCTTTATTGTTCCTTCCTGTACAGCTGCATTTGCGGCTCCTCCCTGTGGGAAGGCTCCCTGCTGCATAACGACCGGCACTCCTTTTTCTACTTTTTCTTCGACAGCACGGATCCTCTCAAGCAGACTGTCTCTTTTAGTTTCCATCTGCGGTCTGCACAGTTTGATCAACGCAATCTCTGTCAAAACACGCTTCTGGGCCGCATACTTGATCTGGGAGGACAGTTCGGAAAAGATCCTGATATCGCGGATGATCGCATCCGTTTCTATTCTGTCCGCCTCTTCCTGTAAGAGCTTCATATTATCCGAAGATACATCGATCACCTCCGATGGATCCTCGGAAGTTTTTACAAGCAGAAGATTCCGCAGATACCATGTAAAATCAGTGATAAACTGCGTGATCTCTCTTCCCTGGACAATAATAGTGTCCAACAGTTCTATACATCCAAGTACATTTCGGTCCAGAATATTGCGAAGCAGTGTGGAGAACACACTTGTATCCACAGCTCCAAGCACATCCAATACCTTATCATACGTCAGTTCGCTTCCAAAGTGAAAGGCAATGCACTGATCCAGCAGGCTGAGCGCATCACGCATGGAGCCGTCCGCCGCTTTTGCTACATAACGCAGCGCCTTTTCCTCAACCGGTACCTGTTCCTTTTCTACCAGTTCTTTCAACCTGTCTGCGATCGTGTCAATACTGATCCGCTTAAAATCATACCGCTGACATCTTGACAGAATCGTAATCGGGATCTTATGCACTTCCGTCGTTGCCAATATGAAGATTACATAGGATGGCGGTTCCTCCAATGTTTTCAACAGTGCATTGAATGCCCCTATGGATAGCATATGGACTTCATCAATAATATAAACTTTGTATTTTCCTTCCGCCGGAGAATAGGACACTTCATCCACGATCTCCCTGATATTATCGACACCGTTATTGGATGCAGCGTCGATCTCGATCACATTCATACTGACTCCGGCAGCAATCGCTTTGCAGGTCGGGCACTCTCCGCACGGACTTCCATCCACAGGGTGCTCACAATTCACTGCCTTTGCAAAGATCTTGGCAACCGTTGTTTTCCCAGTTCCGCGCGTTCCGCAGAACAGATACGCATGACCGATCCTGTCCGACTGTATCTGGTTTTTCAATGTCGTAACAATATGATCCTGTCCCTTTACATCTCCAAATTGATCGGGGCGGAATTTTCTGTATAATGCAACATATGACATAATCAATCACCAAAGCTGATACCCAGTAGTTTTGCCTCGTTTACGATGGAGGCATCCGGTGCAACCATTTTCAGCTTACCGGCAACCTCCTCCAATGGTACCTTAATGATCTCGCGGTTTTTGATGCCGACCATAAAACCATACTCTCCGTTTAAGATCAGTTTTCCGGCTTCGGATCCAAGTCTTGACGCAAATACACGGTCATACGGACAGGGGCTTCCGCCTCTCTGTGTATGTCCCGGAACCGTCACGCGCACTTCCTGTCCTGTCTTCTCCTGAATCTGCTGTGCCAATTCATAGGAAACACTGGGGTATTTATAATTTTTCATTTTTTCTTTAAAATCTTTCTTGGAAAGCTTGGCGTCTTCTTTCGACATAGCTCCTTCCGCAACTGCCAGAATGGTAAATTTACTGCCGCGCTCAGTCCTCTTATTGATTGCCTCGACCACTTTATCAATATCATATGGGATCTCCGGAATCAGAATGATGTCGGCGCCGCCTGCCATACCGGCATTCAATGTCAGCCAGCCGACCTTATGTCCCATGACCTCCACGATGAACACCCTGCCATGGGAGGATGCCGTGGTGTGGATGCAGTCAATCGCAGTTGTTGCGATGTCTACCGCGCTCTGAAATCCGAATGTCATATCAGTTCCCCACAGATCATTGTCGATCGTCTTTGGCAGTGTTACAATATTCAGTCCTTCTTCACGAAGAAGGTTTGCTGTTTTATGAGTCCCGTTTCCGCCAAGGATCACAAGACAGTCCAGATTCAGTTTATAGTAGTTATGCTTCATTGCCTCTACTTTATCAAGTCCGTTCTGATCCGGCTCCCTGATTGTCTTAAAAGGAACACGGCTGCTGCCGAGAATAGTTCCTCCCTTTGTCAGGATCCCCGAAAAATCACTTCCTTCGAGCATTCTGTAATTACCATAGATCAATCCTTTATAACCTTCCAGAAATCCGTAAATCTCCACTTCCTCAGAAGAATAAGAAAGTGTTTTTACAACGCCTCTCATTGCCGCATTTAATGCCTGGCAGTCACCACCGCTTGTCAACATGCCGATCCTTTTCATTGCGTTTCCTCCATTTTGTTCTCTCTATGGCATAACCTAAATGCCCACTGTTATCAGTATACCCTATTTTCATGCCTATCTCAATCTTTTTCTCGGGATGCGCAACAATCTGTTGACGTTATTTTTATCAAACGGTATAATAACATCTGCGCAGTATTTTTTCTATCATTTCTGTATATGGAGAGTTGTCCGAGTGGCTTAAGGTGCGGCTCTCGAAAAGCCGTGTACCCCCTAAAAGGGTACCGTGGGTTCAAATCCCATGCTCTCCGTTAAAAAAGGTGCAGTCCGATGTGTTCGGATTGCACCTTTTATTGTGAATGCTTTTATTTTTTTATACAATAACAATTTATCAGTTTCTATAATTTTCCTGCATCAGTCATAAAAGGACATATGATATTTGCAGCAACGGTAGATCTTGTATCCCAGTGTTCCAAACAAAGATACCACTACATATAAGCAGGATCCGATTCCGACAACGGTTTCCAGAATAATAATAAGTAACATAAAAGGATTCATAATTTTATACACTCCCAAGTTTTTTATAGTACGCAAACAAACCCATACCTTTTGTACGGGCTCCTCTGATTCATTTCTTAACTCAGAATTGTATTCGGTTTTTTCCCATCCTTTTGATGAATATACTCGACAATCTCTGCTGCATTATAAATATTATCCGGTGCTATCCGGACAGTCAGACGATCAGAGAACAATACAGACGGCTCGATAAACGGCAACTGGATGATTGAAGTCAATACACTCCTGCCGCTTGCTCTGCCTTTGACACGTACCTCCTGTATGGAAGCCGTTCCGTAAGTACGCACCCCGATCAGTTCATTGGTGCAGACATCCTGATTGGCAGACAGCATCTCAGATGCCTCATATACCGGCATCTGCTCCTGTTCCTGACCTGCTGCAGACACTTCGATCCTGTCAAACTCATAACCAAGTCCACAAAAGATGATGCACAGAATTAATATGAAGTTTATCCATCTCTTCTTTGCTGCTGTCACAACATCCACCTCAACCAACGGGTATTACATACTTTCTTATCTTACAACAATATATACACTATACGCAAGATAGCATAATACACAAATGATACCTTCCAGACGCGTCGTTTTTTTCTTTGTCCAGGCCAGCACCAGCATCAGCACACTGACAGCCAGCAAAACTCCCGTGTCTATAATCAGTTCCGATACCGCATGGATTGGTGTCAGAACCGAAGCCATACCCAGTATAAACATGATATTAAACAGACAGGAACCGACTGCATTGCCAAGCGCGATTCCGGAATCTCCCTTTCTGGCGGCAACAATGGATGTTACCAGTTCCGGCAGAGACGTTCCGATCGCCACGATCGTTAATCCCACAAGCGTATCACTCATTCCCCATGCCCGCGCAATCAGGCTGGCATTATCCACAACCAGATCACCGCCAAACACAACCGCGGCAAGCCCGCCTGCCATACACAGGATACTCTTCGGTACGGACATTGTTTTCATCTCGTCGCCCTGTGTCCGGTTTTTCAGTGCGCTCCGCACTACAATAACCAGATATACGATCATTCCCACCAGAAGAATGATACCCTCCATACGGCTGATGTTATGATCCAGTATGATAATCAGCAGTCCCGCAGATACCGCAATGTTCCACCACATATCACGGCGGATGATCTCTATCTGTGATACGATCGGGCACAGGATCGCACTGACCCCAATAACCATCAACAGGTTAAAAATATTGGACCCAACAATATTTCCAAGTGAGATATCACTGTTTCCGGCAAGCCCCGCATTGATACTGACCGCCGTTTCGGGTGCACTTGTTCCCATGGCAACAATCGTCAGTCCAATCACAACCGACGGCACCTTCAGGATACGTGCAATGGATGACGAACCATCCACAAAGATATCCGCCCCCTTAATCAATAGGACGAATCCAACCAGTAGTAACAGATACATCATATTAGCCTCCTATCCGCGCAAACGCGCACTGAAAAATGTGTTTGCCTGTGCAATAAGAGACATAAAAAGAGACCCTTATTGCACAAAAAATAATGCAATAAAAGTCTCGTTACTCACAAGCTTCGTAAGTATATTGCCCGGTCAGACTCTCGTCCGGCGTGATGACGAACAATATCCCATCTCCATAAGAGATGCTAACTACTCCCTAATATCAATATATTATATACCACAATATCCGTTCCAATGTCAAGAAAAATGCTCCTGATGAAACCTGTATACGTTACCCCGACAGCCGGCTCGGCCCAGGCACCCCTGCGGCACAAGGGAGGATCTGCTTAGTGCTGCTTTGTTCCCAACCTGACACGATTCGCAGTTCCCATTGCGCAGGACCCAGACGTCAACGCTGCCCTCCGGGGGCGGCTATACAGGCTTCATCAGAAGCACTGTATCTGAAAGTATATCGTTTTTCCTTATATTTGTCAATCTGCTTCGTCCTGCTTTGCCTCTTTTTCGAGTTTATTGCGAACACGGAGTGCCTTGAAAAAATTCTTCAGCAAGAAGCTGCACTCTTCCTCCAGAATTCCTCTGGTAACCTCCACCTGATGATTAAACTGAGGCATCTCCAAAATGTTTAGAATCGACCCCGCACATCCGGCCTTCGGGTTCATGCATGCCATGACCACTCGTTTGATCCTTGCCTGAACGATCGCTCCGGCGCACATCTGACATGGCTCCAGCGTCACATACAGGGTACAATTCTCCAGACGCCAGTCTCCCATCTTCCTGCTTGCCCTCCGGATGGCGGTGATCTCTGCATGCGCAAGTGTACTTTTATCCGTATTGCGGCGGTTATACCCCCTGCCGATAATTTTATTCTGATATACGATCACACAGCCGATCGGTACTTCTCCAAGCGCGGCAGCTTTTTTTGCCTCACGGATAGCTGCACGCATATATTTGATATCCTGATCCATTGTTATCCTCGTTTTATCCTGTTTTACTCTTTATGTATAAGAATACACGTTTCCTTTCTGCTTGCCAATCTCTATTTTACATGTATCTGTCCGGTGCTTTCAGATTGCTACCTCCATCATGTAGTAGCCAAAATTATCATTGTTTTGTTCCGCTCCTTTTTCTCCGTCAACAGACTTCTTTGATGCCCGTTCAAATCCAATAAATCCAAACATTGCTGCCGCCAACCGCTCCTGTTCGTGCATGATCCCGGGAACCCCGATATAATACTTATCCGGATATTTCCCGAGCAATATGTAGTGATAATTATAATATCCGTGCAGTAAGAAGCTGTTGCGTACAAGGCTCTGATATTCCTGCCGCAGTATCACAAAATCCTCCGGTCTGATCTTCACAAATTCAATGTCATCCCCGATCGGACGAACTCTTTCATACATACTGCACAGCTGTTCCCATTTGTTGTCCAGCAGCTTCGTTGCCGACAAAGTCTCGCGCTCCCTACGGATCTCTTCTAACATATTCCGTTCGGTCTCTGCCGCATGTGTCTCAGGTTCCGCAGATTGGTCCTCCGGCAATCGTTCAGGCAACCTATCCACAGATTCCGTCCGTGTACCCCCCATCACCGGCAGACTGCATACACCGCAAATCCCGCCTGATGCCTCAAAGCGCAACTGGCTTTCATCCCCCCATACCGGGATCCAGTCCGACTGATAAATTCCCCGTCCGTGAATGATCGGAATATCATGCAGTTTATCCTCCTGCTCCTTTTCCTTTCTCTTAATCACCGCCGATACCAGCGTATGTCTGTCCAATCGGCACAGACTTGCGTTGAACCGATACTGTTCCTCATCCCATTCTAATCTGACATGTCCCATATTTCCGCATTTTAACCCATTTTTATACAGATCGATATAACACATTTTCTGCTGATACATAAAAAACCCCTTTCATAGAACTGTTATCATTCTATGAAAGGAGCTGTAAAAGTATGCTGTCTTTAGTTCTCCAGACTATCCAGATAATTCATGTAATTAACGACCATCAGTGCGATCTCTAACGTCATGGCATCGTCAAATACACGAATATCAAGTCCGGTCGCCTTTTGCAATTTTTCAATTCGATATACCAATGTATTTCGATGCACAAACAACTGTCGCGATGTTTCCGAAACATTCAGATTATTCTCGAAGAACTTATGCACCGTTGCAAGTGTTTCATCATCCAATTCTTCCGGAATCGTGTCCCCAAAAATTTCCTTCACAAATATCCGGCACAGATTGATCGGCAGCTGGTAGATCAGACGTCCAATCCCTAGTGCCGCATAGGAAACGATCTTCTTTTCTGCATAGAAGATTTTTCCGACATCCATTGCCATCTTTGCCTCTTTGTAGGATTTGGATACATCCTTCAGACTACGGACAGGTGTTCCATAGGAAACGCGCACCTTTGCCATTGCCTCCGTATTCATCATATCCGCAATTGTCGAAGCAATATTTTCCATTTCCTGCGTCTGATCCTGCTCCGATAATGATTTGATCAGAACAATATTATTCGAATCCACCGAAGTGATATAATCTCCCGACTGCGTTGAGAAAAGCCCACGCAGCATTTCGCTTGCCTCTGAATTCTGTTCTGACTGAATTTCGATTAAGAAAACTGTTCTCGGAACCTCTATCGAAATATGCAGTTTCTTTGCACGATTAAAGATATCAACTAACAGCAGATTGTCCAGCAACAGATTCTGAAAGAAATTATTCTTATCAAAACGCTCCTTATAGGCAATAATCAGGTTTTGTAACTGACTCACCGCAATCTTTCCCATCACATAGGAATCGGTTCCGGCTCCGCTTGACACCAGCACATATGCGACTTCCTCTTCATCCGCTACTTTAAACAAATGACAGTCTCCGATGATCTGGGAATCTGCAGGTGAATGTACAAACGCATCCAGAATTGCCGGCTGTAGCAAAACCTCCGCATTTGTAGTCGCTGCTACCGTGCCATTTAACTCAAGTACCGCAAAATCCACTCTGGTAATCGCATGGAGTTCATCAATGCTCGTCTGAATAATCTGATTTGTGATCATAAGTTTCCTTCCTTATCCGAATCTTATTTTTATTTTAACTCAAAAAAGAAAAAAAGAAAAGGGAGACGCAATTGCATCTCCCTCATTTTTCTTATTATGGACTAGTTGGTAATGATCATCTCTGTCTCTTTGTCGAATACATGGATCTTCTCAACATCAATAGCGAATTTAACAACATCACCAGGTCTTGCAGTTGTTCTCGGATCAACACGAGCGGTCATCGGGAACTCTTCAAGATCGAAGTATAAGAATACTTCTGCACCAAGTAACTCGTAAACTCTGATGGTAGATTCAAACACTGCGTTCGGAGCAGCTTCGATCATCATTTCGGAATCATATACATCTTCAGGACGGATACCGAAAGTAACTGTCTTTCCTTCATAACCGCCATCGATCAGCTTCTTGGATTTTGCAGGAGGAAGCGGAATGCTGTGACCTGCAACCTTTAAGGAAGCAACATCGCCATTTACTTCTACTACTGCATCAAGGAAGTTCATCTGCGGAGATCCCATGAATCCTGCAACGAACAGGTTCTGCGGTTTCTCATATAAGTTCTGCGGAGTATCTACCTGCTGGATAACACCGTCTTTCATAACAACGATTCTGGTACCAAGGGTCATAGCCTCTGTCTGGTCATGTGTTACGTAGATGATGGTGGTGCCCAGTCTCTGATGTAATTTTGCAATCTCAATACGCATCTGTACACGGAGCTTTGCATCCAGGTTGGAAAGCGGCTCATCCATAAGGAATACCTTAGGATTACGAACGATTGCACGGCCCATGGCAACACGCTGTCTCTGTCCACCGGAAAGAGCCTTCGGCTTACGATCAAGTAATGCTGTCAGATCCAGGATCTTTGCTGCTTCCTTAACCATCTTATCGATTTCATCCTTCGGTACTTTTCTCAGTTTCAGACCAAATGCCATATTGTCATATACTGACATATGAGGATACAGAGCGTAGTTCTGGAATACCATTGCGATATCTCTGTCCTTCGGCTCAACGTCGTTTACGATTCTGTCACCGATCTTTAATTCACCGGAAGTAATATCTTCCAAACCTGCGATCATACGAAGGGTTGTAGATTTACCGCATCCGGAAGGTCCTACGAAAATAATGAATTCCTGATCTGCAATTTCAAGATTAAAATTTTTTACTGCTTCAAATCCGTTCGGATATACTTTGCAGATGTTTTTTAATGATAAGCTTGCCATTTTTCTGCCTCCATCTAAAAGATATGTTTTTATGCCGGGTGTACCCACCCCAAAAATCTATGTCTAGTATAGCGAATCACGAAGATTTTTGCTATGCAACTATTACACAAAGATTTCGCTTCAGTTTGTAACATGTGCTTATAAAACCGCACTTTTTTTATTCATTTAGGCATTTTGTCCAATAATACGCATTTTGATTATGCAATTTGTCCATTCTATTCTACTTCGTTTTCATCATCCTGCCCGTCATTCTCCGTTTCGGTCACACTTTCATATTTCTGAAAAATGCCACGGTACGCAAAAGAACTGATATAGGCAATTCCCGCAATTCCCCAGCCGAAAGCAACCAGCAAGCCCGGATTTGACACCTTGGCAATCACTACCCATGGCATCACCTGAAGCAGTACAAACACGATCGTATACGGCAGATGAACGAGTGCCAGCTTCAGTGCATTGCCAAGTGTTCCACGGATGGTATTTTTAAAATATGCCTGTAACGGAAATGCATACAGATACAATGCAACCAGCACCAGAAAGATAAAGCACATGGGAATCAGCATAACTCCGATATAATCAGTCAGATAATTTCCGACAATATGTACATCTAAAAGCAGCACTGCCGCTCCCACAAGGATAATCAGCCACATTGCTGTTGCCTGAAGGAAGTTACTCTTGAATGCCTTAAAAAAGCTTCTGGTAATATAGCCCTCCTCATCTTTCGTCATCGGCAGTGTCACACTGTACATTGCAGTAATCGCAGCTCCGGCAGTCACAACCGGTATGCAGCAGATCACAAGCAGGATGTTCAGCCACAGCAGATTGGCTAACTTCGTCATCCCATTAAAAAATTTGCCTTCCATACTGAAGAATTTCTTCATAAAAATATTCCGTCCCGTCCGTTTATTATTTCCCTTTATCTCCGCCTCATACGGTTACAATCTGATCTCCATCGGCGTAAAGCGGATCCCGTCCGCCTCCTGCTCGGGCATCAGATCGCAAAATCCCAGTCCATGATAAAACTCCACCGCATACGGTGCTGCATGTACCGTGAGCCGTGCACTGCCGGAGCCGGATCCTGCGATACAGTATCTGCATGCCGTATCCACCAGCTTCATTCCGATCCCCTGCTTATGGTGTGCCCCGTCCACGAATAAAAGCGATATGTGTTCCGTTTTCCGGACCGTGATCATTCCAACCATCACATCATTTACATATGCACAGAACAAATGATAGCTTCCCGCCAGAAACATGCGGTGCAGTGTGCTGTCTGTAATAAAGTGAAAAAAATTCTTCACGCCATCCTCCGGATAATCCGCCGCATTAAATCTCAAAAAGACCCGCCACGCCAGCCCCATCGCATCCTGCCACTCATCCGGGGATGCCTCCCGGCAGATGCAGGTTTTCCTTTCCTCCATCGGCACACCTCTTTTTCTTCTGTTTCCTACAACCCAGTATATCTGCCCGCGTCTTTTCCCGCAAGTGCTTTCGCACACCGGCTCCGTTACCGCCTGTCATCCCCCAGTCTCTATGACACCCGGTTCACCAACGGCAGCCCGTTTTCCAGTGCATAGGCATTTTCCAGTGTTACCTGCGCAATCGCCTGCATTGCTTCTTTTGTAAAAAATCCCATATGGGAAGTGATCAGCACATTCGGAAAGGTTGTCAGCCGCGCTAAATTCTTATCCCGCATGATCTCATTGGATCTGTCTTCATAGAAAACACCTTCTTCTTCCTCATAGACATCCAGTCCGAGACCACCGATCTTCCCTAAGATCAGCCCATCGATCACTGCCTCCGTATCGATCAGTCCCCCTCTGGAGGTGTTCACCAGGCAGACACCGTCCTTCATCATGGCAATGCTCTGCGCATTGATGATATGGCTCGTCTCATGGGTCAGCGGGCAGTGCAGGGACAGAAAGTCCGCATTTTTCAACACTTCCTCAAGCGATGCATATTCCACATCCAGATTCGGGTTCGGAAATGGGTCATATGCCATGACGTGCATGGAGAAGCCGTTGAAGATCCGGATCATTGCCTGTCCGATCTTTCCGGTCCCGATCACACCTGCGATCTTGTGGTACAGATCCTTACCCATAAATCCGTTGATATTCATATTAAAATCGCGGGTCCGCCCATACGCCTTATGTGTATAACGGTTCACCGTCAGGATCATTGCCATTGCAAACTCCGCAACCGCTTCCGGTGAATAACTCGGTACTCTTAGCAGCACCAGCTTATCCGCAGCCGCCGTAACATCCACATGATTAAAGCCGGCACTTCGCAGCAGGATCGCTTTCACCTTCATTTCATATAATTGATCGATCATTTTCGCATTGACATGATCATTTACAAAAATGCAGATCGCATCATATCCTTTTGCAAGGAAGATGGTTTCCTCATTACAGGGCATTTCAATAAAATGAATGTCAAAGCCATAATCCCTGCCCATCGGCTCAAACCAGATCCTGTCATATGGCTTTGTACTGTAAAATGCAATTTTCATGAGAGTCTCCTTTTTCAGTCATTCCGGTTCATTCCGGTCCGCTCCCAAGTATATGCACTTTACCGCATTCTAATCCTCATTTCTGAACACTTCGCCACAAAGAGGCGAAGAGAATTTCGCAAAGGCGTTTTCCCTTCTTCATTCAGCCGAAGATCACCTTTACAAGTCCTGAAACAAAATCAACAATAAATTTCCAGACATTTGCAAAAAAATCAGCTATGATATGCCACAGGTTATCCCAGAATCCACTGTGTTCCTGCGTAAGTACACCGCTTCCGTATTCCTGCAGCAGCTTTGCCGTCTGTTCGATCAGAAAATCCGTCCCCAGTCCCGCAGACTGCATATGGACAACAGCATCCACCAACGCCTGCGTCATTTCTTCCGGGATCGTAATTCCAAATTTTTCTTCCCCCAGTTCGATCGCAGCACGGATATCCTGCTCTGTTGTAAGCTGTCCCTCCTGCATCTGTTCTCCGAGCCATGTCACTAACTCCTCGGTCTTTTCTTCTTTTGCATATACGGGTAACGGTCTGAGTATGCCCGCCAGAATCGCCAGAAACAGGACCGCGATCACCGCATAACCATGGTATTTATTTCTTTTTTTCATGTTGTACTCTCTGTTTCTTTTTCAGTCCGCATGTGCCTGTCGATCCACTCATAGATATCCTGTGCGATCTGTTCTCTGTCATCCTCGTTCAGGATCTCATGCCTGTCCTCGTCATAGAGTTTGATGCACAGATCACGGATGCCCGCTTTTTCATACAGGGCATATGCTTTTTTCACGCCTTCCCCGTAATTTCCGACCGGATCCTCCGTTCCCGCAACAAAGAACATGGGCAGCTCCTTCGGGATCTGCTTTCTCCATGAAGCAGCCTGCGCTCTTTTCACAAACTCAAACAGGGTATAGAATCCGTTTACGGTAAATCCAAATCCGCAGAGAGGATCCTCATTATAGCGTTTGACATTATCCGCATTGACGGACAGCCAGTCCGTGTCCGTGAGCGGTTTCTCAATGCGTTTCTGATAGGCGCCGAATGCCATCTTCTGCAGAAGCGGACTCTTATACTCCCATCCATGGAACAGCGCCAGTGTTCTTGCCACAAATTTACCCAGTCCCAACACAACTGCCGGCTGATAACCGGTTCCCATGATCACCGCACCGCGGATCCCGCTTCCGTACCGGCAGATATAATTTCTGGTAATGAAAGAGCCCATGCTGTGTCCCATAATAAAAAACGGCACATCCGGCAACTCTTTTTGCACAATCTTCTTCAATCTGTGCACATCCCGTACCACGACCGTGGCAATGTCTTCCATGCCAAAATAACCGTGGACCACCTCGTCCGATACGGACTGCCCGTGTCCCAGATGGTCATTTCCGATCACGCAGATTCCCTGTTTATTCATGAACTGTGCAAATTCATCATACCGGTCGATATATTCTTCCATGCCATGCACGATCTGAAGAACAAGACGCGGGTTTTCCGGCTGTTCCTTCAGCATGCAGTCCGGCTTCCAGATCACTCCGTGGATCTTTGTTCTGCCATCCCTCGATTCGTAATAAATATCTTCTTTTCTGGACATCTGGTTCCCCCTATGCTGTTTCGGGGGCAGTTGCCCGCCCCCGATCATTCTGTCTGTTTTTCATTGTTTAACAAATCTCTGCGCCTGCCGGCATATCCTTTTCCGGTGTTACAAGTGCAAGGTTGCCGTCCGCATCCTCTGCACACAACAGCATGCCTTCGGAAACAACACCCGCAAGCTTCGCAGGCTTTAAGTTTACCAGCACCATTACCTTCTTGCCCACCATTTCTTCTGCGGTGTAATGCTGCTTAATGCCTGATACGATCTGTTTTACCTGACTGCCGATCTTTACCTGGGAGCAAAGAAGTTTTTTGCTCTTTGGTACCTCTTTGCACTCAATGATCTCGCCCACCTGGAACTGCATTTTGGCAAAATCATCATAGGAGATCTCCAGCTTTGCCTCGATGTCGATCACATTTTCCTCTGCCTTTGCATCCTCTGTGACAGCTTCTTCCTTCGGTCTTCTTGCCGCGAACATTGCCTCTACTTTTTCCATAACCTCGTTCAGATCCTGACGTGCAAATAAGATCTCCGGTGCATCGGTTACTTTATTTCCCGAAGGATACAGTCCAAACTGTCCGAGTGTATCAAACGGACGGATCTGTGTATTTAACTGTGCCACGATCTTTTCTGCGGTTTCCGGCATATAGGGCTCAAGAAGTGTTGCACCAATGCAGATGCTCTCTACCAGATTATACAGGACAGTCTCCAGACGTTCCTTCTTACTCTCATCCTTTGCAAGCGCCCAGGGCATTGTTTCATCAATATATTTATTGCAGCGCTTAAACAGGACGAAGATCTCAGTGATCGCATCTGCCACACGCAGCTCATCCATCTTCCTGCATACGCGGTCATAAGTAGAAGTTGCCACTGCCTTCAGATCAGCATCCACATCCGCTTCCCCTGCTGCCACACCGACACCGGCATTCGTCACAATGCCGCCAAAATATTTATTGCTCATGGAAATGGTACGGTTTACCAGATTTCCGAGTGTATTGGCAAGGTCGGAGTTCAATCTCTCAACCATCAGATCCCAAGTAATGACACCGTCATTTTCAAACGGCATCTCATGCAGAACAAAGTAACGGACCGCATCCACACCGAAAAATCCGATCAGATCCTCTGCATAGATCACGTTTCCTTTGGACTTACTCATCTTACCGTCCCCCTGCAACAGCCAGGGATGTCCGAATACCTGCTTTGGCAGCGGCTCACCAAGTGCCATTAAGAAGATCGGCCAGTAAATCGTATGGAAACGGATAATGTCCTTTCCGATCAGATGAAGATCCGCCGGCCACAGCTTCTTGTACTGCTCCGAGCTGTTTCCGTCCGCATCATATCCGATTCCGGTAATGTAATTGGTAAGGGCATCCAGCCATACATATACGACATGTTTATCATCAAAATCAACCGGGATGCCCCATTTGAAAGAAGTTCTGGATACACACAAATCCTGTAAGCCCGGTTTTAAGAAGTTATTCATCATCTCATTTTTACGGGATACCGGCTGTATAAATTCCGGATGTGTTTCAATATAATCGATCAGACGATCCGCATATTTGCTCATTTTAAAGAAGTATGCCTCTTCCTTTGCCGGCTTTACTTCCCGTCCGCAGTCCGGGCATTTGCCGTCCACAAGCTGTGATTCCGTCCAGAAGGATTCACAGGGCGTACAGTACATTCCCTCATACGCACCCTTATAGATATCTCCCTGCTCATACAGCTTTCTGAAGATCTTCTGCACCTGCTTCTCATGCGGCTTGTCCGTGGTACGGATAAACTTATCATAAGAGGTATTCAGGCTGTCGCAGATCTCACGGATCTGTCCGGCAACACCGTCAACGAACTCCTGCGGAGATATTCCTGCTTCCTGTGCCTTTAATTCGATCTTCTGTCCGTGTTCATCCGTTCCTGTCTGGAAAAATACGTCATAGCCGTCTTTTCTCTTGAATCTTGCAATGCTGTCAGCCAGCACGATCTCATAGCTGTTGCCAATATGAGGCTTGCCGGATGTGTAAGCGATCGCCGTTGTAATGTAATATTTTCCCTTATTCATGTCTCTCCTCCGTTCCAACGCAATGAAATAAATAAAAAACCCGTCTCCTGTATCTACAGAAGACGGACTATTCAGCCGTGTTACCACTTCTATTCGCAGCTTCCTCACGGAAGCTACCTCTGCGGGTACTGCATACCCTTCCGCTGTAACAGGCGGATCCTGTCGCAGCCTTGCCGTTCACTGCTCTTCCTGTGATTCCGGTTCGGTGCGCTGCTCGTAAAGCCATGTTCCACAAGCCTCTGCCCGGTTCCTCTCAGCGTCTGCCTATTTTGTGGCATTCAGAACCTTCTCTGGAAAGTTTCCGCTCATGTACTCTCTTTGTCATCGCGTTTTTATATGATTGCTATTATTCTATAGCAGATATTCCCAAAAGTAAAGAGTTTTATTCCTGTGTCTGTAACGATTCCAACAGTTCCTCATACGGTTCTGTATCCAATGTGTCATATGGGAAGATCTGTGCCCGGAATGTGGAAAGCGCCTCTGCCAGCAATTCACTGCAGGTAAAATAGCTGTCCTCTGTTTCCGTTGTATACTGCACATCCGTCGGGTGATCCATGCAATATGCTCCGGTCCTGTCCTCATTGAAGCAGATTGGTTCTCCCTCAGGACCCAGTCCGTATTCCCGCCTGCCGATCTCATCCATCTTCTCAAAATCCACTTCACCGGCCTCACGTATCAGCTTTGTAAGGTCAGCACCCACGAATGCTCCCTCTGTCTCATATTCCCTGAGTCCGCGCCAGTTGATCCAATACAGGGCACCGATTGTTGTATCCGTTAACCGCACCAGTCCTTCATTCCCCTCCACGGGTTCGGTTTCTGCCAGTTCATCTAACACAAACACCACGGATATGACAGAATCCCCGGATACCGTCTCCTGATAACTTACCTGATACCCCACTTTTCCGACAAGTGCCTCAGGTACCTGCATGGAAAAGTACTCATTATCGATCACCGTATCATTGATCAGTTCATAATGCGTGGGCGTGGCAAATCCATTTTCCTGCCCGTTCTCCGCTTTATTCCTTTTTTTGACAACTACCAAGGTCACAATAGCAACTGCGATCATCAGAACCACGATCACTGGTACCAGCCATGTTTTTGTTTTTTTCATTGTACCCCCCATTCGATCTGCCTGATCATAAGTACTGCGCAAAAGCCGGTTCCCACTGTAAACGCTTGTGTGGCAGGGAACCATTCACCGCAGGCACGCTCTCGCTGCCACACAGCATTTTTCAGTTACAAATCCGGGTTTTGCAATTATATATTCTGATAAGTAGATTCTAACATATGGGGATTATCTGTCAACTATCCTGCCATCGAGCATCGTGATCAGGCGGTCTGTACGCTCTGCAAGCACCGGATCATGGGTTACCATTACGATCGTCAGTCCCTGTTCCCGATGGAGCCTCTGCAGCAGCTCCATGATCATTTCCCCGTTTTCCCTGTCCAGATTACCGGTAGGTTCATCTGCCAGCAGCACCTTCGGATGATTTACAATCGCTCTTGCAATCGCGACCCGCTGCTGTTCCCCGCCGGACATCCGGTTCGGATGCGCTTTCAGCTTCGTTCCAAGTCCTACCAGCTCCAGCGCTTCCGCAGCACGTTTTCTGCGTTCCCTGATGCCAACTCCCGCATATCCCAGCGGCAATGCAACATTATCCATCGCATTCAGCTCCTGCGCCAGATGGAATGCCTGAAACACAAAGCCGATACTCTGATTGCGGAATTCTGCCAGCTCCCTGTCCTTTAACCGATCCACGTTTTTTCCCATAAACTGATAGCTTCCGTCTGTCTGCCTGTCCATTCCGCCCATAATATTTAACAGCGTACTTTTTCCGCAGCCCGATCTGCCCGTAACCGCCACGAATTCTCCCTCTTTTATCTCAAGATCAACGTCCTTCAATACTTCCGTTTTTATCTTCCCTGACCGGTAATTTTTAATGATCCCTTTTAATGCAATGACTGCCATGCGCTCCTCCTTACACATCAGTTTTCCTCCCGTAATGTTTTTATGATCTCTTTTCCGTGGATCTCATGTATGCCAAGCATAACCGCAAGAATCGTGAACCATGCCACAACTGCACCAAGGATCAGATACGGCTCCGCGCTCTGCTGCAGGGTGCCTGTATAGATCAATATGCCCCGAAATGCCGGTGCCAGCAAAATGCCGATCCCTGCACCTGCTGTAAATACCAGGCCTACCGTTATCAGTTTCTCAATCACGATCCGCCGATAGGTTGCCCCATAGGCGATCGCCACTGCCATGGCATGCTTTTCTCTATTCATCTGCATAAAAAGATATCCGACACAGCCGATCCCGGACATCAGTATCATGCTGACCGACAAAAGCAGCCAATGGTAGGTATCGTTTTTCAGGCTGTCCACCTGTTGCTTGAACTCCAGATACGTCTGATCGGCGACATACATGGTATCCGGCTTTGCCTGCGTCAGCTCCAGTATGATGCGCGGCACGAGATCATCCGCCCGTCCCGCCCGGTCACGGTCGATCAGTGTCAGGTTTGCACTTACATATAGGCTTCCGAAATCATAGACAGTTCCCGGAATTTCCTGCATCTCTTCCACCGGCAGGATCAATACCTCCCGCATATCCGTATGCGTTTCAGTCAGATCATCCTCTTCTGTGTATCTCGCTTTTGCTACGACCTCCTGATCTTCATTCAGCACATGTACTATCTCACAGCTTCGTTTCCTGCCGTCCGCCGTTACAAGCTTCCCATCTTCCATCCATATATCCGCCCCTGCGGGTTCCATCAGAATTTCCCCATTCTCCTTTGCTCTCTGTACGGTCATCAGTGCCTGATATGCCTCTTCCCCCAGATAGACCTTATCCTGTTCCCGGTCAAAGCCGTACAGATATCGGAACATATCCTCGTTCATATACTGCACAACAACCGCCGGCGCACAGATGTTATCTTCCTCCGAGACCAGCCATTCCTCCACACGGCAGGCAGAAAACAAAATATCCATATCTTCTGCATATTTTTCATATATAGCATGATAGGTCTCATAATCGATCTGTATTTCTGTAGCGTGTTCGTCCTTTGTGTCAACAATCCATGATTCCGTATCTCCCACTTCCCCGGAATCTTCCTGCGCATATCCCTGTATATGGATCTCCTGCCCAACCCGGCTTTCCCGGTATTCCCGCAATAGTTCCCTCGTTGTGACCAGATAATTCATGCACATCGTAAAAATCGCCGCACCCATTGCAAATTCAACCAGAATAATTGCATACGCCAGCTTTTGTCTCCACAGTCCGCGGAGTATCCGTTCGATTGAATATCTCATACACGCCTCCTTAATAGCATGGAAATGCTGCATCGATGCAGACTGTACCATACGGCAGTAAAGCTGATTACGATCAGCATGCCGATTCCTATCGCTGCCACTTCCCACAGCGTATTCAGACGCAGATACGGGTTTGCACCACGGATCTTACCGGCAATCCCTTTATACAACAAGAGATCCACAGCTAACGCTGTCAGCATCAGGATCAGATTCTGTAGGATATTCTCCAAAAATATATTTTTCCGATCCGCACCAACTGCCATCCTTACACCGTTTCGATACCGTGTGTCCATGGTTTTTCCAAGTAACAGCATGAACATACTGATTCCCGTAAATGCAATAATGATTCCGCATTCCCTGCTCTGCCTCCGGATCAGGCTGTTCACGGATTCCAGATATGCTACCTCCATCTCCGTTCCGGTTTTTGCCTCTTCTACGGAAGCCCCCGGAAACATCAGCTTTGCAAGCTCCCTTGCCTTCCATTTTTTCTCCGGATTTCCATATATCATCATCTGATACTGATTTCTTCCCACAGAGAGCATGTCCTTCCCGGCACAGTACGGAATCACGACACCGCCATGTATCTTCGGCGCCCGGAGTATCCCAATCACTCTATAGGAAGTTCCCAGAAAGCTTATCGTATCTCCTACGCCCACGCCGTCCGATTCTAACACCCCGCGGTGTATCAGCATACAGACATTTTCTCCATTTTCCGCCTCCGCCTGTGTAAACATTCTCCCTGCTACGATTTCATTTCCATCAAGCTCAAGATAATGCCGGCTGCAGGCATTCACATACACGGAAAAAGAATCCGTTCTGCCATAGACGATCTGTCTTGCAATGGCATAATAGGCTGCATCGGTGATCGCCCCCTTCTCTATGCCCGCCGCTATTCTTTCCTCTATGTTCTCTGCTTCCTCATACATCTGGCTCACATCGACCACATATAGCCTTTCCTCTTCCCGATAAGCTGCCAGCTTTGCATCCGCCCGCAGATCATTGATCCCGTTCACACCAAACAGCAGAAAGAAATTGCCGATTGCAAGCGCAAGCAGTAATACCATGCTCATAAAATGTTCATATCCGATCTGCTGCCGGACGTCACGCAAAATAAATCCGATCTTTTTCACACCGTTTTCCTCCACCGGGCATTAACCATATTTCTATCATTGAAACGATTCAGGGATGGATTCTGTGACAGAACGGATCAGATTTTTGTGTATTTTGCGTAAAAAATGTATATAGCATAAAAAATGCAGGCAATCACCCGTCACTTTTCGTGATGTCCCGGTAATTGCCTGCTGTTTATCGATACTAAATTATATTATTCTGTCTGCAACGTAGCCACAATCTCTTCCAGTTGCCTGATCTGTTGAAGCTCTGCCTCATCCATAGCTTCCTCGAATACGGGTTCCACATAAGTCCCCTGATAGCTGACCGCAAAATCCAGATGCGGACCGGTACTCATCCCGGTATTTCCCACACGCGCGATCACCTCGCCCTGTGCGACTGTCTGCCCTTCCTCCGCCAGAATCTCCTTACAGTGAGAATAGTGCGTGCAGGTGCCGTTACTGTGACGGAGGATCACATAATTCCCATTTGCACTGCTATAAGCTATCTCCTGTACTACTCCATCCGCTGCCGCATAGATATCGGTTCCTTCCTCCGCTGCAAAGTCGATACTCCTATGCTCTATCAGTCTTCCATCCGGTGTTTGCGCAGATACCGTATAGGGTGTTGCTATCTGATAAGTTCCTTCCGGCAGCGGAACATTGTATGAAACCTCATTGACCTGATCCTGTGCCGCCTGTTTTGCAACCTCCTCGGAAACATACCGGAGCTCTGCTTTCTCTGCTTCACTCAGATTCGGTTCCTCCCGGTCCACTGTCGGCACATCCGTTTTTTTACTGCCATTAACAGATAATACCGCAACCGCTCCCAGAACCAGAACTGCGGCACCCACCATGACCCACGTTTTTGTTTTCTTTAATTGTAATGTGTTTTTTATTCTTTTTTTCACGTTATTCTCCCCAAATGCCGGCGGATATCCGCCAAATGTTACGGCTCCCCCACCGGACAATGCCAACAATGCCTGTGCATATGTCTTTTTTCTGTCATAGCCAACCCTGCGTATAACTGCCTCGTCGCAGGAGGTTTCCATATCCTCTTCCATAAAATAAAAGGATATCCACGCAAACGGATTAAACCAATGGATACAGGTGACAAAATATGCCACCGCTTTGATCAGATAATCCTTTCTCCGAATGTGCATCCGCTCATGCTCCAGAACCATCTCCCGATCCGTTCCCTTTATTCCTGCCGGGAGATAGATTACCGGTTTACAGATGCCCGCCGTAAAGGGAGTCTCAATATGCTCGGAATCTACAACCATGCACCCGTCATAGCTTTGTTTCCCAACCGTTGCCTTTTTCAGCATGCGGAGCTTTCTCTGCAGCCTGCAATAACTGACTATTGCATTCACGGCGAACAACACCACGCCCGTAAACCAGATCATACTCATGATACGCCACACTGATGTCGACACGGTATGTTTTGATGCCACTTGATTTGATGCCGGTTGTTTCGACACGCGGTGCTGCATCATTTCTCCGCTCACAGTTTTATCGGGATCATAGATTGCGATGGTTCCCTCCGTTGTTTCTATGGGTATTGTCCGTCCGGTATCAACAACCGCTTTCGGTTCCTCATAGATTGCTTGCATCTGTACCTGTCCTGCCCCGATCCGGACATCTGGCACAATCCCATAATCGGTTTCTATTGCAATCGGGCAGATCAGCCGGATCAGCACAACACTCCACAGCAGATAGGAATAGATCCTGGGCAAACGCCTGAACAACAGGCGCACGCCCCACACCGCCAGTATAACCACTGTTCCGGTCAGGCTCATATTCAGAATTGTCAGAAACAGCTTCTCCATACACATGCCTCCCCTCATTCCTCATATGTATCAATCAAACGCTTCATTTCCTCCACTTCTTTGGCTGACAGCCTGCGTCCCTTGCAAAACGCCGTCAAAAAGCGGGGCAAGGAGCCTTCAAATACCTCTTCCACATATTCTCTGCTCTGCAAGCCATAGAACTCTTCCCTTGTGAGCTTTGCCGATACTACTGCATTTTCATTCTGAAAAATTCCTTTTTCACACAAGGTTTTTAATACGGTATAGGTTGTTGATTTCTTCCATGTAAATGCCTCCGCACAGAGTTTCACCAGCTCTGATGATGCCAGCGGCTCTTTTTCCCAGATGAGATCTGCAAACCGTGCCTCTGCTTCCGTCAATTTATAATCCTTCATCTCATTTCCTCCGTTTGTCTATATTTTATAGACCACTTTTGATAGTTATAGTCTATAAAATATAGACCATGTTGTCAAGAGGCTTTTCAGAGAAAAAATTTTTTCAGAGCAATTTGCTGCCATATAAAAAAGTAGTGGCATTACAAACTTGCAATACCGCTACTTTTTCCCTACTTATTGATATTGTATAACAGAATACTCCTCCGCCAGTATCATCCTGTCACTGTCTGGATCGTATTTCAGGATCCCCTGAATCTCGCCTGCGTAATCCAACACTCCATGATTCAGTGCATAGCCGACAGCTACCCGGATCACATGATCCTCCTCCCAGGTTATTTTTCTATATATATCGTCCATAACCACTATGGCTGCATCGCTATAATCATTTCCGTAAACGGTCACTTCGCCTTCTATGACCATGCCATCACTCATGGTCAGCTCATAAGGAATGTCGTTCTGGTCGGTATCAGGCTGCGCCGGCAGGATGACCCGTGTGGACTGAACGTGGTCCCTCAGCTCTGTATGCCATGCGGGATCAACTATGATCTGTTTCATACGGGCAACATCAACAATGAATAATTCCTGCGATGACACATCCGTTCCACCATCTGTTTTCAGAATAATCACTTCTTCGGAGCCATCCCCGGTCACATCAAAATAGGCGATTCTGACATCTCCGTTTTCCAATATTGTATCCCATTCCTCCGGAAATGCGGTCTGATTCGATCCATATTCCGGGTCATGCGCCGCTACCTGCGGTTCCTTTTCTGTTTGCGCCTCAGAAGATCCTGACTGCCCATTTTGTTTTTGATCCGACGATCCCTGACATCCGGCCAAAAGCATCCCGCTTAAAATAATCCAACCTATTGCTATTCTTTTTTTACTGCTTCCTTTCCGTGTCATCCAATCCCCCTCCTCTTATCTATTTTCAACGTAACATGTCTGTTGTCCTAATATAAAAATAACGATTCACCTTTCGTAGGTCAATCGTTATTTTATAAACATCCCTATATTCTTTCTGTCTCTCAATACGCTATTTCTGGAATTTGCCGATAAATCCCTGCACACGCTCGTTATCCGTTGCAAAGATCTCCTCCGGGCTTCCTTCCGCCTGGATCACACCGTTTTCCATGAAAATAATACGGTCCGAGAGTTCCCTTGCAAACTGCATCTCATGTGTGACAATGATCATTGTCATATGCTCCCTTGCAAGCTGTTTGATTACCTTCAGAACCTCGCCTGTCAACTCCGGATCAAGTGCCGAGGTCGGCTCGTCAAAAAACAGGATCTTCGGCTGCAATGCCAGTGCACGCGCAATGGATACCCGCTGCTGCTGTCCGCCGGATAACTGCTGCGGATAGGCATCTGCCTTGTCCGCGATCCCAAGCTGCTCTAGGAGCGCCATCGCCCGTTCCTTTGCCTCTTTTTTGGACACCTTATCCACCTTGACCGGTGCATCCATGACATTCTTAAGCACACTGTAATGCGGAAACAGGTTAAAATTCTGAAATACCAGACCAAAATATTTGCTGATATGCTTCAGCTCCTTCTTGCCCGCATAGACACATTTTCCATTTTCATCCCACGCGGCATTCTCACCAAGATAAGTCAGTGTTCCGCTATCCATTTTTTCCAGCATGGTTGCACAACGAAGCAGAGTTGACTTGCCGGAACCGGAGGGACCGATAATGGACAACACCTCGCCCTCTTTTACCGAAAGTGATATGTCCTTAATGACCTCAAGCTCATCAAACCGTTTGCTCATATGTGTGATTTCCAATAATTTTCTGTCGCTCATCCGGATCTCCTTACTTATAATAGCTCATGCTCTTTTCGATTCTGCCCATGACCCATGCCACCAGCAGGTTAAAGACATAATAGAATACACCTGCGACCATAAGTGCCATAACACTGGACTGTGCAGCCGCAATCTCCTTTGCTTTCTTGAACATCTCGGCATACGCGATCGCAAATGCGAGGGATGTATCCTTTACAAGCGTGATCGTCTCGTTGGTAACCGGAGGCAGTACACGTTTTACCATCTGCGGAAAAATAATGTGGAAAAAAGTCTGGAGCTTGTTATAGCCGAGTACCTTGGCTGCCTCGTGCTGTCCGACCGGGATCGATTCAATACCGGAACGGAAGATCTCAGCAAAATAAGCTGCATAGTTAATGGAGAACGCGATAATAACGGCGGTAAACCGATAGCTTGATGTGATCTTTTGTCCGAAAACATAATACGGTCCGAAATACACAACAATTAGCTGCAGCATCAGCGGGGTTCCACGCATGACAGATATATACAGTTTTGTCAGCCAGCTAAGCGGCGCGCACTTTGACATTCTGCCAAAGGACACGATCAGTCCAAGCGGCAGGGAAAATAATAATGTCAGGCAAAAAATCTTAAGCGTCTCCACAAACGCCACTCCCAGTTGGGAAACCATGGTAAGTAACGACATAAGTATCTCCATTCTATAAAAGAAAGAGCAGCTATGACCCTGCTCTTTCCCGAATCATTCAAGTTTATTTCCGGTAAAATTAGTTTTCATTTCCTAAGCAGACACTGCCTTCCAGTCCCCACTCGGTTGCGATCTGCATGAACGTTCCGTCGTCAACCATCTCCATCAAAGTAGCCTGAACGGTATCTCTCAATGCCTCGTTTCCAAGCTTGAAGCCGATGCCGTACTGCTCGGTTGCAAGATAATCGCTTAAGATCACGAACTTGGCATCTCTCTGGGAGATCTGATATTCGGCAACACCGATATCCATGGCAACTGCATCTACTGCACCTGCTTCCAGATCCATGAATGCGGTATTGTAATCTGCATACTCCTGAAGACCTCCGAAGGAATTCAACAGATCAGCCTGCGCTTCATCCTTTAATGCTGCAAGCGCGGAAGAATCTGCCTGAACAGCAACAACCTTGCCTGCAAGATCTGCCTGACTTGTAATTCCGGAATCTTCTGCTACAACAAATACCTGACTGTTATCTACATAAGGCACTGTCCATGTATATTCGTCCTCACGTCCGTTCATCGTAAAGCCGTTCCAGATACAATCGATTGTTCCGGAAGAAAGCTCCATATCCTTGCTGTCCCAGTCGATCGGCTGTGCAACATAGGTCCAGCCCTGTCTTCTGCAGACTTCCTGTGCAAGGCTTAAATCAAAGCCCACATATTCACCATTTTCATCCAGATATCCGTAAGGCGGGAATTCTGCATCAAAACCAACGGTAAAGGTTGTTTTTGCGGATACATCCTCCTCTGCGCCTTCTACAGCATCTTCTACTGCAGCATCATCCGCTGTATTATCTGCTGCATCATTTCCTGTATTCTCTGCTTTGGAACCGCAGGCACTTAACATACCAAGAACCATGGTCATTGTGCAAAGAACAGCTACCAGTCTTTTTTTCATAATATTCTCCTCCTTTTGCTCCGGTCTTTTGCAATTTACCGATTTATCACAGTGCAGTGACCGGCACATGAATTATCATAGCATACGCTTTTTTCCCCGTCAACCGTCTCTGTGACAAAGCATACCCCATTGCATAAAAAGCGGTACAGTCCGATCTTTCGCACCATACCGCTTCCTATTATCTGATCAGTTTCTTATTTTACAAACGCTTTTACCTGCTCACAGATTCCTTTTCCATCCAGCTTGTACTTTTCTACAAGTGCACCTGCTGATCCGGACTCGCCAAAAACATCCTGCATACCGATCTTACATACCGGTGTCGGTGCCGCCTTGCAGAGTGCATCGCATACGGCACTGCCAAGTCCGCCAATCACGGAATGTTCCTCAACAGTTACCACTTTTCCGGTCTTTTTCGCACTTGCTACAACCAGTTTCTCATCCAACGGCTTGATGGTGCAGATGTTGATCACCTCTGCACTGATGCCGTCCGCTGCCAGCATATCGGCTGCCTCTAACGCATTCGCAACGCAGATTCCGGTTGCAATGATCGTCACATCCGTTCCCTCTCTTAAAACTTCGCCTTTGCCGATCTTAAAAGAATATTCCGGTCTGTCATTGATCACGGGAACCGCTGCACGTCCGAAACGGATATATACCGGCCCGTCATGCTCGATCGCCGCGCGAACGGCTGCTTTTGCCTCCACATCATCGGAAGGGCACATAACGACCATTCCCGGAATGGTTCTCATCAGTGCAAGATCTTCGTTACACTGATGTGTGGCACCGTCCTCACCAACAGTGATACCGGCATGGGTCGCACCGATCTTCACATTCAGATGCGGATAGCCTACAGAATTGCGGACCTGTTCAAAAGCACGTCCTGCCGCAAACATGGCAAAGGAGCTGACAAACGGGATCTTTCCTGTCGTTGCAAGTCCTGCTGCAATTCCTACCATGTTACATTCTGCGATACCACAGTCGATATGTCTGTCCGGAAATGCTTTTTTAAAAATACTGGTCTTTGTTGCACCGGCAAGGTCTGCATCCAGCACGACCAGATTCGGGTATTCATTCCCAAGCTCCGCCAAAGCGTTTCCGTAACTCTCTCTGGTTGCTATTTTCTTTACATCTGCCATTATGCTTCACCTGCTTTCTCTAATTCTGCATCGATCTTCTCAAGGTCTGCCATTGCAACCGCATATTCTTCATCATTCGGTGCTTTTCCATGCCATCCGGCATTGTTCTCCATGAAAGAAACACCTTTTCCTTTGATGCTGTGTGCAATGATCGCGGTCGGCTGTCCCTGGGTTGCCTTCGCCTCTGCAAATGCAGCACGAAGTTCATCAAAATTATGTGCATCCACGTTGATCACATGGAAATTGAACGCTTCAAATTTCTGATCGATCGGATACGGAGAACATACATCCTCGATCTTACCGTCGATCTGCAATCCATTGTTATCCACAATCACGCAGAGATTGTCCAGATGTCTGGCGCCTGCAAACATGGCTGCCTCCCATACCTGTCCCTCCTGGATCTCACCGTCACCAAGCAGGGTATAGACACGGTAATCCTTCTCATCCATTTTTCCGGCCAGTGCCATTCCGACTGCCGCGGAGATTCCCTGTCCTAAGGAGCCACTACTCATGTCAACGCCCGGAATATGCTTCATATCGGGATGTCCCTGCAGATAGCTTCCTAACTTACGCAGTGTCTGAAGATCCTCAACCGGGAAAAATCCACGGTTTGCAAGTGCCGCATAATATCCCGGTGCCGTATGCCCCTTGGACAATACAAACCGGTCACGATCCGGTGCCTTGGGATTCTTCGGATCCACATTCATTTCTTCAAAATATAAAAAAGTATAGATATCCGCTGCGGAAAGAGATCCACCCGGATGTCCCGCTTTCGCACTATGTACGGAAGACACGATACCCTTGCGCACCTGATTGGCAGTCTTAGCAAGCTCTAAGTTCGTCATTTTGATTCCTCCATCATTAACAATATCGCTCCGGTTGACTTTTTACCCCCGGTCTTTTTCATTGTAGCATATTCCCGTTTTATCGTAAACGGATTCTTTTATAGGTTTTTCAGTTCAAATCTTGATATTCCTGTCATATATTGAAAAAAAGTATTCCGATATTGCCATGTCCTCTCTTATGAATCAGTTATCCAATCTCTTTCTCCGACTATTTGCCGTGAAGCCTTCTCCACGGTTAAAGAAAAAACTCCTGCTGTGCGGTTTTCTTCTTCTGTTTCTCACCGTATCCGCCCTTCTCTGCCGCTGTTCCTCTGCCGGATCCGACTCTGAAGATCTGCGCACGCTCTCCGGTGAGATCGCTGCTTACGAGTTGCAGCGCAACGGATTAAATCTGCATTACACGATTTCAGACTGTGCCTCCTATGGCATGTCCGCGCAATATGGACTTTCCGCCTCATCCGCATTGTTTCCGGTCTTTTCCCCGGAGACCCTGGAAGAGGAATCCGCTGTCTACCGACGCTTTTTTGATTCTCTGAATGCCATTGATCGGTCTTCTCTCTCCGCGCATGAACAGTTTCTATATGACATTCTGCATGAATCGCTCTCCCACACCTGTGAAAGCCTCCAGTATCCCTATTTTGATGAACCTCTGTCCCCTTCCTCGGGTGAACAGAATTCCATGCTGGTGCTTCTTGCAGAATATACCTTCCGCAGCGAGGCGGATGTTGTGAATTATCTGGTTCTCCTTGACAGTCTGCCGGACTATTTTGACGGGCTCTTAGCCTATGAACAGCAAAAAGCGGACGCCGGACTGTTTATGTCGGACCGTACCGCGGATAAGCTGATCGAGCAGTGCGACAGTCTCTGCACCGGAGAAGCCTTATCCTCACATTCGCATTTTCTTCAGACCACCTTTGAAGCAAGACTTGCTTCTCTTGTCACTGAAGGGCAGCTTTCATCGGATCAGGCTGATGCTTATATTGCACAGAATGAAGCAATCCTGCGCGACCGGGTATCCCCCGCATATACGGCGCTTGCCGATGGCATCTTCTTATTAAAGGGCAGCGGACATAACGAATACGGACTCTGCTTTTATGAATCCGGGGCGGATTATTACCGGAATCTGCTCTCCTCAGTTACCGGCTCTGACAAAAGTCCGGAGGAGTTGTTGCAGCTATTAAAGGAATCCTTTTCCGCCGATTATCTGCTTCTGTGCGATGTTGCCGACAGGCTCGCTGCGCTGTCCTCCGTGACAGAAGCCCCGTCCCCGGTGCTTCCTTTTTCTACTCCGGAAGAGATGCTTTCGGACCTGCAGGAACGTATGCGTGCAGATTTTCCGGCGTTGCAGGCGGATATCGATTTTACCGTGCATGCGGTCGATGACGCGCTCTCTCCCTATGTCAGCCCTGCTTTTTATCTGATCCCGCCCATGGACGATTATTCACAGAATTACATCTCCATCAATTACGGGGATCACCCGGACAGTCTGACTCTGTATACCACACTCGCCCATGAAGGCTATCCGGGGCATCTGTATCAGACCATCCATCACCTGTCCGGCATGGATGAGGACAGTATTCTGCCATTGAAGGGCATGCTGTCCTGCGGCGGCTATGTCGAAGGATATGCCACCTATGTGGAGGATCTGTCCTATGGATATGCGGCTCAGGTACTGACTGAACAGTGTGGTTATCCGGCAGAAACCGCGCAGCTGGTCACGGACTTCTACCGGCTCGACAGGCGGCTCCAGTTATGTCTGTTCTCGATGTTGGATATCTCCATCCACTATAACGGAATGACCAAGCCGGAAGCAGTCGCTCTCTTGAATGCCTACGGCATTACTGATCCGGATACCATCTCCTGGCTCTATGAATACATCGTGGAAGAGCCTGCCTGTTATCCGAAATATTATGTCGGATATCTGGAAATCCTGGCATTAAAAGAAGCCGCCAGAGATATTCTCGGCGACTCCTATTCGGATCTGTCCTTCCATACTTTTCTGTTAGATGCCGGACCCGCACCGTTTTCCATAATCACTGCCCGGCTCAATCACTTAGACTCCTGATATCCTGCCCGCTTTCTGTATCCATACAGTGCTGTTTCCTTACATCACCGCTTCCGGCTTATCCGCGCTTTCGTGTCAGAAAGATCCCCGCCACAGCACCGATCAGAACGATCGGTGCGATTCTGACATACAGCCACTCAAATGCATGAAGTTCCACACCCGCAACAGCCGTTTCGGGATCCCCGTAATCCCAGCCCAGATATGGGCTCTTCCATAGGATCAGTCCCATAAAAACAAGAATGATCACCACACTCAATCCGATACAGAATCCATGAACTACTTTTCTTCCGGCGTTTTTTCTCTGTGCAAGCTGTAAGTTCAGAATCTCCAGTTTTTCGGAAATTGCTTTTAAGTCGTCCGCTTCCGGCTCAGAAATCGTTTCTCCCAACAGCGTGCTTACAGGCGTTTCCAGCGCCTCTGATAAGGCGATCAGCATATCCGCATCGGGAACTGATAAGCCCTGTTCCCACTTTGATATGGTCTGCCTTACCACGTTAAGTTTGATCGCCAGTTCCTCCTGTGACAATCCTTTGGTTTTTCTGATGGTTTTTATATTCTCATTTAACATTAGAGATAACCTCCCCTCTTTCAGTTGTTACCTCTAGCGTACGGATTACTGCCCGTTGCTGCAAGCAATGTCTGTTAACATCAATAAGCAATTGTCCTATTTTTTATCATAAAAAAACTGTACCATCTTCGTCAGCGCATTTGCCAGAACACGGCTTTCCTCAAAATCCATCTGGGAAATAATACTGTTTATCATTTCCTCATGGAATTTCTTATGTTGGGCATATGCTTTCTTTCCCGTTTCCGTCAGAGAGATCAAAACCACACGCCGGTCTTCTTCACTGCGGACGCGATTGACAAATGCTTTTTTTACTAAGCTGTTAACCGCAATCGTAAGCGTTCCTGTCGTAACTGACAGTGCTTTTGCAACAGAGCTCATGTTCTTGGGTTCCCCTGTTCCGATTGCTTCTATAACATGCATATCATTCATGGTCAGATTTTTATAACTGCCATTCCTGATCTCTTTTTCTTCGATTGTTGTGATATCATGAAAGAGCTTTACCAGAAGCTCATTCAGGCATTCATTGATTTCCATATTTTCCCCTTTATGCGATACGATGATGCTCTGTGCAGGCACAGCGTTATATGCTTACCTCAGGTTATTTTACCTGTCCTGCATGTGCATGTACATTATATCGTGAGCATAGCTCACTCCATAATTTCGCCGTTCGTCAATCACGCAAGCGTGTTGACTCACTTGCGCTCATTATATCATAAGATGAGCCAGGATTGTCAGCGGAATCAGGAAAATCAAACTGTATACGAATAATACACCTACAAATTTTCCCTTATGTGCATTCTTTTCGTTTGCATAGAACTTGTACGCAATCAGGCTTGCCATAGAACCGATCAGGGTTCCAAGCCCTCCGAGATCCGCGCCAATCATGACTGCTGTATACTTGTCCGTAAAACCACTCAATAAGATCGTTGTCGGCACATTGCTGATCACCTGGCTTAGAAGCAGTGATACTTCCCACTCCCTGCCTGTCAAAAGCTTCGTAAGCACATCCTGTACAGCCCCGATTCTTGAGACATTTCCGGTAAACACAAACAAGAATGCAAAGGTAAGCAACAGGCTATAGTCCACTTTTCTTATGGAAGTCCGGTCCATGATAAGCATGATTGTCAACACCAGCACAAACAGAACCTGATACGGCAGTATATTCAATACAGTCAGAATACAACATACAAACAATGCCACATAGACCATCAGATGTTTTCGATGCTCCAGTTTTTCCTCCTCCAGCTTTAATCCATCCGTCTTCTTCCCCGGCCGGATCCCGATAAACAGAAGGATCATGATCAGCGACACCACCGTATAAGGAAACATCACTCTGAAAAACTGCAGAATATTCATTCCCGATAATGTATATATATACAAGTTCTGCGGGTTTCCGATCGGAGTCACCATACTGCCCAGATTAGCAGCAATCGTCTGTAAGACCAATACCTGTACTATGTCCTTTTTTCTGTCTGCCAGATTTAACACTAAAATTCCAAATGGTACAAATGTAATTAGTGCCACGTCATTGGTGATAAACATGGCTGAAAAAAAGCATAATAGCACCAGCACTGCGATTATCTGGCGTAGTGTCTTCATACGATTCAGCATTTTTACAGCCAATTTACGAAAGACGCCAATCTGTGCCATGCCTGCCATTACCGCCATAAGGCTGAATAAAATTGCCAGAATGCGAAAATCAATATAACCAAGATATTCTGCATCCGGCGGCACCATAAAAGATGTCACAACAGCCAATACCGCGGATACTGTCAATACAATTTCTTTTTTGCAAAATGCACCCAGTTTCTGCATTTTTCTCCCTCGTCCGTAATAAAAATATGGTAATCACAGTATACCAATCTTCCTCTCTTCAAACAATATCTATCCTTCAAATTTCCGCATCCTCTGTCTCTGTACATTGGCAGCAAAAATAATCACGACACACCCCCACATGCAAAAAGCGGCTCCGCATAAACGGAACCGCCCTTTGGGAGAGAAAATCTATTCAAAACTTTCGTTGTTGTTAGTCGAAGCCAATAGGCAATAATGCGATTGCTGTTGATTCAATGTTGATGTATCACCCGTGACTTCATTTGCTAAGATTAGTATATGCAAGAAATATGTCCAATTTGTGTTCAATTCTTAAAAGAATTCTAAATTGATCATAAAAAAAATATACACAAACAAAAAAGACTTTAGAAATAAAATATCCCACTTCTAAAGTCTTTTTCAAATACTTTTTTCTTTTGTTTCCTAATTTGCAAGCATCATACGGTCATTTGCAAAATGTCCGCCGCTTGCCTCCTCAAATTTCTTCAACAGATCGCTGACCTGAAGATTCTTCTTTTCTTCTCCGGCAACATCATAGATGATGCGGCCCTCATGCATCATGATCAAACGGTTACCGTGTGTAATGGCATCCTTCATGTTATGGGTCACCATCATGGCAGTCAGCCCGTTCTCTTCAATGATACGGTCGGATAATTCCAGCACCTTGGCTGCTGTTTTCGGGTCAAGCGCGGCCGTATGCTCATCTAACAAAAGCAGCTCCGGCTTCTTTAAGGATGCCATTAAAAGAGTGATTGCCTGACGCTGTCCGCCGGACAGAAGTCCAACCTTGCTGGTCAGTCTTTCTTCCAAACCGAGATTCAGTTCTGCCAGCATAGCTTTATAACGTTCCCGCTCTTCTTTGGTAACACCCCATTTCAGTCCTCTGGTCTTACCGCGTCTTGCTGCAATCGCAAGGTTTTCATCAATAGACATGGTTGCAGCGGTTCCCGTCATCGGATCCTGAAATACACGACCAAGGTAAGGTGCTCTTTTATGCTCGGAAAGCTTTGTAATATCCTTTCCTGCAATAATGATCTTTCCTTCATTGACCGGCCATACACCTGCAATTGCATTCAGTGTTGTCGATTTTCCGGCTCCGTTTCCTCCGATGATTGTGACAAAATCACCTTTATTCAGCTTCAGGTTTACACCGTTTAATGCCACCTTCTCATTGATGGTTCCCTTATTAAAGATCTTATGAACATTCTGGATTTCCAACATATAGCCGGTATTTTCACCGGTTGTTTCTTCACTGAACTGCTTTGTCATTTTTCTTTACTCCCTTCCGTCCGTATTTCCCCTTCAGGTAAGGAATTGAAAGGAATATTGCTACGATAATCGCTGAAAACAGCTTCATATCCTCAGAAGGCATCTTCAGCCAGATAACGATCGCATATACTGCCCAGTACAGGATCGCACCGATCACAACGGAAAACAGCGTAAATCCAAAAGCAAGTTTACGCTTTGCACAGAATTTTCCGAAAAGGACTTCTCCGATAATAACGGCAGCCAGTCCCACAACGATGGCACCACGCCCCATATTAATATCGGAGGCTCCCTGATACTGTGCATAGATACCGCCGCACAGACCAACAAAACCGTTTGAGATCATCAGTGCAAGCACCTTGATAAAGCTGGTGTTGATACCCTGGGCCCTTGCCATCGCCTCATTACATCCGGTTGCACGGATGGACTGACCGATCTCTGTTCCGAAGAACCAGTAGGTTGCTGCAATGATCACGATCACACCTGCAAATAATCCGGCAAAAAAGATTGCTCTGCTACTTCCCTGTGCATTTACATATCGCAGTGATGCAACAAGGGAATACTTATCAACGCTGACTGCCTGATTGGATGCTTTATCCATAATGTTGTAATTAATGGAATACAGTGATATCTGTGTCAAAATACTTGCCAGAATTCCCGGTATTCCAAGCAGTGTATGTAAAAGTCCTGTTACAAGACCGGCAAGCATACCTGCACAAAATGCAAATACCAGTGCCAGCCATGGAGACATACCGTTTTTGATCAGCATAACGGCAACTGCGCCTCCTGTTGCTATGGAACCATCCACAGTTAGATCTGCGAAATCAAGCAGCCGGAATGTAATATATACACCCAGTGCCATAATTCCCCAGATAAGACCCTGTGCGACACTTCCGGGCAGCGCATTGATCAGGGCTTCAATCCTAATTGCCAATAACATGTTCTTTCCTCCGTTATAAACCGGTAAAAGGGATGCCAATGGCATCCCTACCGATCATTGTTCATTCTATTGTATAACAAATCGAGTTATTCTTCAACCTCAATTGCCACATAATCCTCCGGAACTGCGATCTGAAGTGCCTCACAGTTTGCTGCATTGTACTCTTTTGTTACATTCGGTGCATACTGAACTTCCATGGAGCTTACATCTGCGCCGTTTACAAGGATTTCATATGCCATCTTGCCTGTTGCATATCCAAGATCGTAGTAGCTGATGGATAAGGTTGCAATACCACATCCCTTACAGATACCTTCCTCACCTGCAATAACAGGAATGCCTGCAGGAAGACATACGTTATTGATAATCTCTGTGTTGGAAGCCATTGTGTTATCAGTCGGAATATAGATTACATCACAATCCTGAATTGCATTTGTAACAACTGTCTGGATCTCATTGGAATCTGCTGCTGTATATTCCTGGTATGCAATGCCGTCCTCTTCCAGATATCCGCCGAATACTCTTGCCTGATATGCAGAGTTTGCTTCAGCGGAACAATATATGATACCAACCTTTGTCACGTTCGGGCAAAGCTCTAATAACATTTTTTCCTGCTGATCAAGCGGTGCCAGATCGGAAGTACCGGAAATATTTCTTCCTGTTACTCCTGACCAGTCGGACATATCAAGAGCGGTTGCGTAGTCTGTAATAGAAGTTCCCAGAATAGGGATATCTGCTGTTGCAGATGCTGCTGCCTGTAAAGGAGATGTTGCATTTGCAAGGATCAGATCTACCTTGTCTGCTACGAATGCGTTACAGATGGTTGTTGCATTTGTCTGCTCACCCTGTGCATTCTGAACATCAAATTTTACATTGTCTCCCAGGAGTTCCTTTAACGCATCCTGAAATCCCTGTGTGGCTGCATCCAGTGCCGGATGCTCTACAAGCTGGCAGATACCGATGTTGTATACTTTTGCAGCATCACCGTTATCACTGCTGCTGTTGCCATCTTTGCTGCCGCATCCTGTCATCATACCAATGCACAGTACAACGGACAGTGCCATTGCCAATATTTTTTTCATAATTGTTTCCTCCCTGTTGCGTTATTTCATTGGTGCTTTAACGCGCAAAAGCATTAACGCATAAACCTACTATAAAAGAGATTATCACAATTGTCAATAAAAAATATTTTCATTTACCCGTACGTCCCTTTCCTTTACCAGCCCATATATGCCCTGATCTTCGTACTCAGGATCTTGGCTGCCTTACGATGTGTGATTTTGCTTGGATGTCCGTCCGCACCTATTCCGTCCTCATCAAGCTGTTTGGGCATCTGTAACGCTTCTATCTTTACATCCGGATGAATCTGTTTAAAATCTGCCACTCTCTTTGCCTCTTCTTCACACAGATTCTGTCCCATCGTTCCAAGGATACACAGCATTGCTGCATTGGGATTGCTGATATGTACCTGTTCCAGAAAACGCTCATATTTTGTTCCAAAAACTTCTTTTCTATCCTCTTTATTTCTGACATAACTGTCATCATTCGTTCCAAGGAAGATCACAATCAGATCCGGCTTATATTCGTTAAAATTCCACTTTTCCTCCGGCAATCCCAGTTTTTCATCCAGTCTCAGATCTCTGTACTGGTACAACTTTGGCATCAGGATCTCTTCCAACGGCTCCTCTGCAGTCTCCGGTACCCAGTTTGTGATAATACCGATCCCACTCCAGGATACCAGCTGGTAATCCGCGTTCACACTTTTTGCCGTAAGGATCGCATATGCATCTTCCGGATTTTCCTGTGACGTACAGAAAACATCCACTCCGTTGACTCCTTCATTTCCATATCCGCAGGTAATGGAATCTCCGATAAACTCGATCTTTCTTTCCCTGACCGGAGTCGGTAAGACAGGCTGTTCCCCCTCAACCATAAGATCCCTGATTCCGACCAGCCCGAATGCTGCTTCCGACATTTTTACAATACGGAGTTTTACCTTACGCGCTGTCTGTTCCTCAAAGATTGTCAGTGTCTGCTGCGGCTGTGTCAGTGCAAATCTCATGGATGGCTCCCGCTCATCATCCACATAGACCGCTGCCCAGCCGTGATAGATTTCTTCCATCACCACCTGGTCCGTGCAGAATGTAGCTTCCACCCGGGAAGTTACCGTTTCAAATTCCACATAGGAACCGGAATATCCGAGATACAGCACCTCTCCTATCTTTGTCGTTCTTCCGGAGATCTTCATATGCTCTCTGTCTAACTCTGTTTTTCTCATTTCCCTGTCCTCACTTTTTATTTATTCTATGGATTTCAACGATTCCGCCATATCAATCTTCTGAAGCTTAAAATACATAAACGCATTTACGATCATCGCAAACACAAACGTCAGCACCACTGCTGCCAGATAGGATACCGGCAGTATTTTTGTCTGGAAGCTTACGCCGTCCACATTGATCGAATGCATAATAAAGCCATGAAGCCACTTTCCAAGTCCCAGTCCGGCTAACGCCCCGATCGCAGTCAATAGCAGATTTTCCCGGAAAACATATGCTGCTGTTTCTCCCGGATAAAAGCCCAGTACTTTTATGGTCGCGATCTCACGGAGCCGTTCCGTAATATTGATATTGGTAAGATTGTAAAGTACGATAAACGCCAATGCCGCAGCGCATCCGATCACAAGTACAATGATATAGTTCAGGCTTGTCAGCATGGATCTTACCCGCTCTACCATATCCTGTGTCACGGAGACCGATCCGACCCTGTCATCCTCCATCACTCTTGTTCCCGCCTCATGGGCATCCACGCCGTCCCGCACATGGCACCAGGCGCCCCGGTACGCCGGCATATCTCCGGTCTGTTTCTCATAAGTATCCGCAGTCAGATACAGATAATTCCCGACATAGTTATCGCAGACACCGCTGATCGTTACTTCCATCCGGTTCATATCATCATCCATGAAGGTGACGGTATCCCCGGAAGTGATCTTCAGCCGCTTGGCGATTCCCTGCGAGATCACGGCCTCACCCTCTGACGGATACGGCAATTCCCTTCCCTTATCATCCAATAACGTTAAGAAGCCGTCCAGCTCTGATCCGGGCTTTGGTATCATCACCGTCACAGATTTCGTTTTTCCCTCAAAGCTGACATCTGCGGCAGTTGTCATATGGTATAAAATATCCGCCACCGTATCCTGCATATCATTGACGAAGCACTGCTGTTCTTCTTCATTCAGAGGATCTTTAAACGTGACATTCATGTCATATATCTGGATCTGTCCATACTGCACATCCACAACATCCACAATCGAATCGTGAAGCCCCAGACCTGCGATCACCAGCGCCGTACATCCGCTGATCCCGAATACCATCATAAAAAACCTCTTTTTATAACGGAAAATATTACGAAGTGATACTTTATACAAAAACTTCAAATGCTTCCACAAAAACGGGATCCGTTCCAATAATATGCGTTTTCCGCTCTTGGGCGCCTTGGGTCTGATCAGCTCGGCGGCTACGCTTCCAAGCTCAATCCGGCATGACATCCATGTCGTACCCACCGAACATAACAGGGATACCACCAGGGAGATGAGCGCCAGCCGCATATCCAACAGATAAGCGGTTCCGCTGACAGAATACATCAGTCCATAGGTATACCAGATCACCTTCGGAAATACATAAGTTCCTACTGCAAAACCAAAGATACAGCCTGCGATCGCCGCACTTCCTGAATATACCATATATTTTCCCATGATCGCAGCGTTACTGTAACCCAGCGCTTTTAATACACCGATCTGGGTCCTCTGTTCCTCAATCATACGGTTCATGGTCGTCATACATACCAGCACTGCCACCAGAAAGAAGAATACCGGGAACACCTTGGCGACTTCTTCTACAATATTGGAATCATTCTCAAAGCAGACATACCCGACATTCGTTCCACGGTCCAGCAGATAATAGGAGGCATCCTCCATGGAATCGAGTTCTTCCTGCGCATCATCAATCTTACTCTGCCCATCGGCCATCTGCGCCTCATACTCTGCCAGTCCTTTTTCATATTCCGCTCTGCCGTCATCCACTGCCTGCTGCGCCTGTGCTAATTCTGTCTCCTGCTGTGCGATCTGCGTCAGTCCCGCCTGTGCAGCAGATAACTGTTCCTGCAGACCTGTCCGCTGCTGTTCCAATGCCGCTTCCAGCTCTGCTTTGGTTTCCTGCAATGTGGCGCTGCCCGCCGTGATCTCATCCTGCGCTGCATCCAGATCGTTCTTCGCCTTTGTAAGCTCTGCCCACGCCGCAGCGCTCTCGCTGTCAAGCTCCTCCTGTGCCGCATCAATCTCATCCTGCGCATCCTGCCTGATCGCATCCTGTCTGCGCTTTGTCTGTATCCTCAGCGTTTCCTCCACAGCACTCTCATGTGCAGCCACATAATCGTCATATTCCTGTGAATACAGTGCTTCCTCCACATTCATTGTCAGATAGATCTCCGAATAATAATCCGCCTGAAAACCATCCAACGGTATATAGATAAAACAGTTGATCACACCGCTGCCGATGGAAGTACTTCCTCTTTGGAAATTCGTATAGGTGGGCGATAAAGCAACCCCCACGATGGTATAGGAATCATATGCCAGAAGATCCTTCGTCTCATCCTTATTTTCCTCTGAGATCAGGATCTGTGTACCGATATCCGCCTCTGTGAAACGGTCTGCATCCACAACACATTCATTTGCCTCCTGCGGCATCCTGCCCACGGTCAGCTTCAGCCGATTCACATCCTCCGTAATGGAATGCACGCTTGCCACCAGATTGGCCTCCGCTTCTCCATGACGGTAGAGTACGTCACTGAACAAGGCGCCCTCCGCTGCCTTAACATCTGGAAGCGCCCGGAATGCCTCCACATCCTCTTCTTCAAAGCCAAGCGTACTCAGTGCCCTGTAATCAAAGAGTTCCTGCTCCCTTGTATAATTTTCAAATATCTTTACAATGATCGGTCTTGTTACTTTCAGTCCCGCAAAAAAGCCGACACCCAGTGCAATAATAGAGAAAATTGCCATGTATCTGCCAAAGCTTCCCCTGATCTCTCTGAAGGTTGTCCTTCGCATCATGGATTTCATGCCCGTACCTGCCTTCCTTACCACTCGATCTCTTCTACCGGAACGATATGATCATTTTTCTTCATTTCCGTAATTGTCCCGTTTTTTACCGTAATGATCCGGTCCGCCATTGCCGTGAGTGCCTGATTATGGGTGATGACAACAACGGTCTTTCCCGACTTGCGACAGGTATCCTGCAACAGCTTTAAAACAGCTTTTCCCGTATTATAATCCAACGCTCCCGTCGGTTCATCACAGAGCAACAGCTTCGGATTCTTGGCAAGTGCCCTTGCGATCGCAACACGCTGCTGTTCCCCACCGGAAAGCTGTGCCGGAAAGTTTTTTGCACGATCCTTCAATCCGACCTCTGTTAATACCTCCATGGCATCCATGGGCTCCTTACAGATCTGTGCCGCCAATTCCACATTCTCAAGCGCCGTCAGATTCCCGACAAGGTTATAAAACTGAAACACAAAACCGATCTCATAACGTCTGTATGCTGTCAGTTTTCTGGAACTGTATGCCGATATTTCATTTCCGTCCAGCAATACCTTTCCGTCGGTGAGTGTATCCATCCCGCCCAGAATATTTAAGATCGTTGTTTTTCCTGCACCGGACGCTCCCACTATCACACAGAATTCGCCTTTTTCTATCTCAAAATTCACGTCACGAAGTGCTTCAATATCCACTTCTCCCATATGATAGGTCTTTTTCACATGCTGAAATTCCACAAATGCACCCATAGCTGCTCCTCGTTTTCTGTTCTGATTTTTCAGTCCCCATCCTCAATCATCTCATCCAGGTAGCCCCTGTCCCACAACAGGATCTTGAGTTTCTTGGCTGCTTCCACAGCGGGCTTTGTAAAATACTGGTTTGTCAGCACAGCGCCCACCATCCGGTCATAATAATCGCGTCCCGCATAAACCTCCTGGATTGCTTTGACCCCGACCGGCGTCGTATAGGCCTTGCATTGGATCGCATAGGTCACGCCATCCTTTTCTGCAAGAATATCCACTCCGTAATCGCCGCTGCCTTTTGTGACCTCTACCTCATAAAAGCCGCGCCTTGCCAGCAGATCGGCACAGAAATATTCAAATTCATGCCCTTCCATCCCATCCAGTTGTGAGGGTCTTCTATGTAAATGCCGGTACAGGAAATACCCTCCCATTCCCGTCAATAAAGCAAGTGCCGTTCCGATGATCACTGCATACTGCATGTCCACATCCCCCTGCTTATCTGCGTTTTCCGGTCATTCCCAGTACTTCCAGACAGAATACCTGTGTATGCTGCAGCACATTTTCGTCATAATGAAAGCTTGTCCCTGTTCCGTGATAATGCTGCATCAGACAGTCCAGTGCCTCTTTTTTATCTTCATCGGGCAGAACCGACATTGTTCCATACCCGATCACGCTCTCATAATTCATTGCACAACGACAGGCATTTCCGTCAAGCGCCGGCTCCAGTGCATGCTCCCCGTCCATCTCAAAGCTCGCCCGCGGATCCGCCTGCATCAGCTCATATTTTCTACCGGCCGTTGCTCCGTGAAAATAGAGTTTCACTTTTTCTCCTTCTACCCGCATTCCAAAATTCAGTGGAAGGATATATGGATATCCGCTCGAATCATTCAATGCGACACGACATACATCACAGTGCTCCATGATCCTGATCATTTCTTCAAAGTCTGTTATTTCCCTGTCTGTTCTTCTCATTTTCATTCCAACCTTCGTTTTTTCTAAACCGCATCGATCCGGGCTCTTCTACCGGATATCTCTGATTCTTCCTGCTCCCATACCCATTGGATTCAAAAGTTATGTTTATCTTATAATAAAATGTCGTGAAAATAAAGAGCTTACCGCCAATGTCACACAACAAACACAATTTCTTCACACTTCCGGACGATCTCAGGTGATCACACCCGCGATCACGACACTTGCCACAATTCCTCCAAGGGTTGCCACCAGCGCTCCCGCAAGTGTCCACCTTGTTTTCGTCACCTTTGCGGCAAGATAATAGACGGACATGGTATAAAAGATAGTCTCTGTGCAGGACAATAATAGGGAGGTCAGCATTCCGATATAGGTATCCGTTCCGTACTGCTTGAACATATCTAACGCCAGTCCCGTTGCCGCCGATGAGGAAAACATCCGGATAAATATAAGAGGCATCAGTTGTGCCGGCAGTCCCACCCGGTCCGTAAGTCCCCGGAACAAATTACCGATCAGATCCAGAAAACCGGACGCCCGCAGGATCCCAACTGCGATCATCAGACCGATCAGGGTCGGCATGATGCGGATCACCGTATGAAATCCGTCCGTCGCACCTTTTACAAAATCCTCATAGATATTTTTCCTGGCTGCAAGCCCCTGTGCTACCACATAGAAAATAAGCACCGGAATAATAATATTGGAAATATTGGTCAATACATTTGCCATACAGAATCTGCCTCTTTCTCCCTCTGTCCTGTTACAGAATTCCTGCTTTTCTATCCCGGTATGCCATGATCAGGGCAAACAGTAACCCTGCCAGAGTTGAAACCGTTGTCGCAAGAATCGCAGGCGCAATGATTGCCGCGGGCTGTAAAGATCCGTACTGACTGCGGTACGCGATCATATTCACAGGAATCAGCTGCAGGGATGAGATATTGATCACCAGAAACATACACATTTCTCTGGATGCCGCCGAAGCATGTGCTTCCCACGCTGCCGGATACTGTCTTTTGCATTTCTGTATATGCAGCTCCCGCAAGGCCTCCATTGCCTTTAAACCCGCCGGCGTACACGCCCACCCCAGCCCCAGAAGGTTGGCAATGATATTCATGGATATATATTCCCTTGCTTTATGCTCTCTTGGGATGTCCGGGAAAAGAAAAGACAGTACCGGATCGAGCATTCGATTCAGCTTCGCGATCACGCCCGCCTGTGTGGCAATTTCCATGAGCCCCACCCAGAACGACATCACTCCTACCATAGTGATGCACAGCGTTACTGCTTCTTTCGCTGATTCCAATGCCGCATCCGTTACTGCCTCCATACGGCCGGTCAGTGCTCCGTACAGAACACCGATCAATATCATAAAACCCCAGATTTTATTTAACATATGCCTCCATATTGGATTCATACTGCCATTTTGCTTATTACACTGTACGCTGTACCGTATTCTCTTATGACTGCAAATTCCATGGCACGATCATACAGTTTTCCCTGATCCGATACTTTTTAAAATAGGCATTTTCCTTGGGAATCCACTCCTGCACAAAGCGTTCCAGCATCTTTTCCCCATTTCGCACACGGATATTACGTAGCTGTCTTTCCTCCGTACTTTCCGTAAATATCCGCAGGTCGTAGCAATCCCCGAAATACGGGTGCAGACTATAGGAGCCCTCGATTACGTTCAGCCTGCGATAAGGAACCTCCGTCTCCTTACAAATTTCACCCGTATGACAATCATAAGGCCTGTACTGCACGGCTCTTTTCTGCATAACCGGTGTCAGTACCTCTTCCAGAAATCTCTCATAGTCCACATTCCCGCCGATCTCCTCCAGCCGCTCTCTTGTCCGTTGCCGCGGGCGCAGAAAAAAATCATCCATATGGAACAGATTACAATCAAACAGTTCCGTCAGATAATAACCAAGGGTGGTTTTGCCCGTCGCACACATGCCATCAATTCCTATGATGACCGGACATTCTCCGATATGCCTGTCTCTGCTCTCTAATTCTCTTACCGCTTCCACCACGGGTTCAAACCTTGCCTTACAGCATTCCCTTAATCCCATGTCTTTCTCCCTATGCAATATCCTCCATTTGTGCGGTATATAGCCTGTAATAATAGCCTTTTTTTGCCATCAGTTCTTCATGGGTACCACATTCCATAATACCGCCCTGATCAATATACATAATCTTATCACAATTTTTAATTGTGGACAGGCGATGTGCAATAATAAACGAGGTTCTTCCCTCCAGCATGGCATTTAACCCCTGCTGTAAAGCTCTCTCCGTCTGAACATCAATGCTGGAAGTCGCTTCATCCAATACCAGAATGGACGGATCCGATAATAAGGTTCTTGCAAAAGAGATCAACTGCTTCTGTCCCTGGGACAGCATGGAACCGCGTTCTTTTACTTCCGTCTGATAGCCGTCCGGCATCCGGCTGATAAATGCATCCGCACAAACAGTCTTGCTTGCTTTCCTGATCTCTTCCAATGTTGCATCCAGTTTTCCGTACCGGATATTATCTTCAATGGTTCCCGAGAAAATAAAACTGTCCTGAAGCATGATACCCATCTGTGAACGGAGCGAATGCAATGTCACCTTTGAAATATCCTGTCCATCAATCAGCACTCTGCCCTCATCCACATTATAAAAGCGTGAAATCAGATTTACAATCGTGCTCTTTCCGGCGCCCGTAGGTCCGACCAGTGCCACGCTCTCTCCCGGATTGACTGTAAAGGATACATTGTGCAGCACTGTTTTATCTTTTTCATATCCAAAGGCTACATTCTCAAACGTCACCTGACCCCTGATCGGCGGCATAACCGCTGCATCCGGTTCATCCGCAACGGTTACCGGTTCATCCAGCGTTTCAAAAATCCGTTCCAGGTATGCAATATTGTTGATAAAGTTATTAAATATATTTCCAAGGTTCATAATCGGCTGCCAGAACGTAGCTGCATAGGAGGATACCGCTACGATTGTTCCAAGCGACTCATTCCCCTGTCCGAAAATTACAAGTCCGAAGATAAAGATCGCCGCACGCACCCAGACAGAAATGTTATCAATTCCCGGCCATACCAGGTTACTGTATTTGACTGCCTCCATCCAGCTGCCCCTGCAGCGTCCCGACAATATTTCAAAGATCTCGGCATTCTCATCCTCTCTTGCGAAAATCTGGGTGATGCGCGCCCCTACAATATTTTCCTGCAAATAGGCGTTCAAATTGGAGTTTTTATTGGATACCGCCTGCCATGCTTTACGCTGCTTATTCTTCATATACAGCATAAATACAGCCAGAACCGGCACACCCGCCATAACCACAAGCGACAGCTTCACATCCACGCAAAACATAAAAATCACGATAAAGATTAAGTTTATGATCTCCAATATCATATTGATCAATCCGTTGGAAAGCATATCCGACACCGAATTGACATAGTTGACAACACGGATCAGGATCTTTCCGTGCGGTCTGTCATCATAATACTGAAAAGGCAGCTTCTGCAAATGTCCGAACAGATCCTTACGAATATCATAGATCATATCCTGTCCGACACGCACCATAATCCTGGATCTGATCGTTGTAAACAGAATACTGAATACATAGATTCCCACCAAAGCTCCTACCAGAATAAATAACTGCTTCTCATCCTTTGCAGGAATTGCAACATCCAATGCCCTTGCAACGATGATCGGGGAAAATAATCCGGCAACACCGCCGATCGCACTGAAAATCAGCGCGATGATCATCTTGCCGACGTATTTCCTGATATATACAGAAGCCCGCAACAAATGTCGGAAGTCAAAAGGAGTTTCCAGGACTTCATCTTCTTTGTATGTATTTCTTCTTGCCATGATTATACCTCCTCCCCTGTCTGCAGTTTCACAAGCTGATCATAATAACCATGCTTTGCAATCAGTTCCTCATGCGTACCGGATTCAGTGATCCTGCCATCCTGCAATACCAGGATCTGATCCGCAAATTTTGTCGTTGAAATACGCTGGGCGATAATAATCTTGGTACACGGAAAATCCAGTTCCTTCAGGCTGTGCTGGATCTGTTTCTCCGTTTCCATGTCCACCGCGGATGTGGTGTCATCCAGAATCAGGATCGCAGGCTTGACTGCAAGTGCTCTCGCCAGAGAAATTCTCTGCTTCTGACCGCCTGATAATCCCACTCCTCTTTCTCCGACAATCGTATCATAGCCCTCCGGCATCTTGGCAATAAAATCGGATGCTGCGGAATAGCGTGCAAATTTTACAACATCCTCCTGGGAAATATGGCTGTCTCCATATGCGATATTACCATCGATTGAATCCGAATACAGCAATACATCCTGTGTCGCCAGACCGATATTTTTTCGAAGCTGATGTATCTTCAGATCACGCACATCGATTCCGTCCACCAACACCCTTCCTTCGGTCGCTTCATAGAATCTCGGGATAAGCTGGATCAGAGAAGTCTTCCCGCAGCCCGTCTCACCCATGATCGCAATTGTTTCTCCCGGTTTCGCCGTAAAAGAAATATCATGCAGGATCGGCAGATTGGCATCCGCATATTGGAAGCTGACATGATCAAACTCCACTTTTCCTTCAAACCGCTCCGGTCTGTCAACCGCATCCGGTTTATCCACGATTTCTGCCTCAGAATAATAGATTTCCATTACCTTTTTAGATGCTGCAGAAAATCTCTGGAACTCATTCATAATGGAGCCCAGCTGACGCATCGGATTCGCAATTGCCCAGGTCAGTCCGGAAAATGCCACATATTGTCCCATACTGATCTGTCCGTGGATCAGGAACAGACCACCGACAAGCAATAAGATGACCGGCAGAAGGTTTGCAAAAGTTTCCACATAAGGAAAATAATCCAGCCATACCAGTGACGTTTTTTTGTTTACTGCCGAATAATCCGCATTGCATTTATCAAACTGTGCAATCTCATAATCCTCTCTTGCAAACGCTTTTACGACCCGGTTTCCCGAAATATTTTCCTGTGCTGCCGTGTTCATCTGTGCCAGCTTTTCGCGGAGCAGGGCATGCATCGGTGCCACTCTATTTTTAAAAAGCACAATAATCAGGAAAATAAACGGTGCAATGGCAAGCAGACAAAGAGCCAGACGCCAGTCCATATAAAAGAAATAGATCGCTGTTGCTCCCATTAATGAAAATGCTTCCACGATCATACGGATGACCCATGCCAGCATATGGCGGACGGCATCCAGATCCCCCGTCAGTCTGGTCATCAGATCCCCCGTTCGATAGGTGCTGTAAAACTTCATATCCTGCCGTTCGATCTTATCAAAGAGATAATTTCTGACCTTATATAAAACACTTTGTGATACATGCTCAAACCCCATGCAGGACACATACACCAGAATGGTTCTGATCAATGTCAGCACGATCATTGCAACAATAAGTTCATAAAATAACGGTCTTTTTGTTGCCATATTCTCCACTGCATGTTCTCCCGTCAGAAACAGATCAATGATCTTTTGTGAAAAATACGGAACTGTAAGCTGCATGCAATTATATGTAATCGTTCCTAAAATGGCTAATCCGTATATAAGGCGGTTTCCCTTCATATTATCCCATAGCCACTGCATTCTTGTTCTTGGCATACTTCTGCCCTCCCCACAGTTAGTGAAATTGAGGAAAGTATAGCACGCATGCTATTTTTCGTATAGAAGAAACACCCCCAAAAATCGTATAAACCTACTTCACCTGCTTATGAAAAAGAAAAAGGCCGCGACCTTGTCGCAACCCTGCTTTTTCTGTCTCATAATACCTTGGATCCGTTAACGGTCAGCTTAAATCCGGCCTCCAATACCTCCGCCGCCCGCTTACACATCATCATGCGTCCCAGAAAGATTTCAAAATACTCATACATGGTACAGATCTTCGGATCAATCTGCAGATTCAGTGTGATTTCGCGTTTTTCCACGTTGATCTTCAGTTTTGTATCTGTTACCGCATAATTGACTCTGTCATGTTTATCAAACGTTGCTTTATTTTTTGCGCGCACCCTGCTTCTGCGCACATCCGTCTTATCTGCAATGATCAGTGCCGCGGATATGGGATCCGTAGCACCACCCGTGGACTCATCGTGCAGACCGATCGCCGATACGATCTGAACCCGGTCCTCAAGCTGTATATCTTCTTTTTTTAAAATATCATTTGCAAGCAGCGCCCCATATTCCGCATGGTGGCTGCGATTCACCGCATTTCCGATATCGTGCATAAATCCGGCGATCCGCACCAGTTCAATATCCCTTTCCGGATAATTGAATTTTCTCAATATCTCTGCGGCACGCTCTGCCACAAGGCCCGAATGTGCTTCTGAATGATCCGTATATCCCATGGCTCCCAGATTGGCATTTCCTTTTTTAATAAAAGCCAATACTTCTTCGTTTTTCTTAATATCCTTATATTTCATTTTTCTCACAATCCCTTCTTCTTTGCATAACTCTTTTTACATATGCAGCATATTCCCTTTTATCCGGATACCCTGTCTCTCATCCGCCTGAAGCACCGGCAGCTCTATTGTACGAAATCCCAGTACACCTGCCACTATAGACGTTGGGAATTTCATGATCTCCGTGTTATATTTTGTAGCAGTATCATTGTAAAATTGTCTTGCTTTGCTGATCTTATCTTCCGTCTCGGACAATTCCCCGGACAACTGTAAAAAATTTTGATTTGCCTTTAATTCAGGATATTGTTCCCCTATCGCCAAAATCTGTTTTACTGTCTGATTCAGGGTCTCCTCTGCCGCCAATGCTTCTCCTGCAGCCGTTCCACGCATCACTTTTCCCCGAAGCTCCACTATTTTCTGTAACGTATCCTGTTCATATGCAGCATAGTCTTTCGTCACTTCGATCAGATTCGGAATCAGATCCATTCTGCGCTTTAATTGCACATCAACCTGAGCTTCCTGATTTTTTACACGGTTCTTCAGAACAACCAGCCGGTTGTAGCACCTTGTCAGGGCAATGATGCCCACGATCAAAATAACTGCTATTATTATTCCTATGATCATACTTTGCTCCTATCCCTTATAATCGTTTCCACAATACTCTTATTTTCTTCCAGCACAACGGCATAGATCAGGTAATCATCCCATAAACACAGCTGTTCTTTATCTGCCTCACTTAAATTGGAATAATCATGTATAAAATTTTTCATGCCATAGATACATTCGGTGAACTGATTGCCCGAATCAGTGCGTTTATAGGCAACCGCTTCTTCGCCGATCCGTGTGATAATGATGTGCAGTACGACCGGCCACAGGATCGTCACCGCCATACCCAAAAACAAGATCAGCATAACAGCGATCAGAAACAGATACGTTCCCCCGGCTGCCAGATATTCCATCTGTTCACGAAATGTTGCATGATCGGGCATTGCCCTCAGCCACTCCAACATTTCAGTAACCCCGTCATAACGCAGCCATACGACTGCTTCCATAACAATGATCAGTGCCAACGGGATTCCAACGACCGTCAACCAGCTTTTTCTCTGCTCCTTCTTACTGACAGTCCCGCGAAACGGCAGGGGTCTGTCCATAAGAAACCCCCGCTTCTTTTCCTGTGCTATCACAAGCTCTTTCCAGCTATGTATTTCTGCATCCGTTATTCCGTCCGCTATTGCATCCGTTTCTCTTCCTATTATTTTCTCCAGAAGGAATCTGTCACTGTCATACAGCAGCTTCTCTTTTTCGTTTCTGTCACATCGAAGATACTTGCCGTCTTCTTCCTTCAGGATGCCCAGCTGCTCATACCAGAGAACGCATGCCGCAAGATCTTTTTCCCACTCGATCTTCAGGTCCGCCAATAAACTGGTGGTTACCGGAGACACTCCTGTCAGCTTGTCCCGGTAATATTCTATATTTCGGATATTGATAAAAGAGCAGTTCTCCAATACGCTCTTTTCACTGCCATAAATCTTGGCACGCACGATCAGAAAGGGCCATATTCCAATGACAAATGCTGATATGATCTCAAACAGCAAAAAACCCGACAATCCAATCCAGGATATCCCGTCCCTGAAATTATCGGCAACTCCTCCGGATATCAGGTTTGTAAACAACACCAGACACATAACGGAAGGAAAAATGAGCCATGCCGATCTTTTTTTGCTTTCCAGCTCGTTCAGTCGTTCTGTTTTGAATATTGCTTTTGCCATATACCGGTAATCCTTTCCCTGGATATCCGCGCCGCAGTTTTATAAAAAATCTCCAAAACCTCTTATTATCATAACCGACATTTGATCTCTCCACTATCAGCATAAAGTAAAGTCCATGTGATATTTGTGTAAAAAAAGAAAAAACCACGATTTTTCCGTTTCCTGAAAAATCGTGGTCATAACTGTCTGTATGGATTTTATTTCAGATTGAAGATTACAGTACCTTGGACAGGAAATCGCGCAGTCTCGGGTTCTTCGGGTTGCCGAAAAATTCCTGCGGAGTTCCCTCCTCCTGAATATCACCTTCATCAATGAATACCACACGGGTACCCACTTCCTTTGCAAAGCCCATCTCATGGGTTACAACCGCCATGGTCATTCCGGATCTTGCCAATTCCTTCATCAGTTCCAGAACTTCTCCGACCATCTCGGGATCAAGTGCGGAGGTCGGTTCATCAAACAGCATCACATCCGGGTTCATGGCAAGGGAACGCGCTATGGCAATACGCTGCTTCTGTCCGCCGGAGAGCTGGCTTGGATATGCATCCGCCTTGTCAGGAAGTCCGACACGTTTTAACAGCTCCATTGCGCGTTCTTCGGCTTCCTCTTTTTTCATGCCGAGCAGCTTAACCGGTGCCAGCATAATATTTTTCTTAACCGTCATATGCGGAAACAGGTTAAACTGCTGGAATACCATTCCCATCCGCTGACGAAGATGATTCACATTACATTTTTTGTCGTTGATCTTATTTCCTTCAAAATAGATCTCCCCCCCGGTCGGTTCCTCCAGAAGATTCAGGCAACGTAAAAATGTGGACTTTCCGGATCCGGACGGTCCGATGATTACCATAACTTCTCCGGATTTAATCTCTGTGCTGATTCCGCGTAGCACCTGATTATCACCAAAGGTTTTGGACAGGTTTTTGATTTCAAATAATATTTCACCCTTATCGATCACTGGTACGCAGCCTCCTTTCCAGACGGTTTACAAGTGCGGTCAATATCATAACGATCACCAGATAGATGAGCGCAACCGCAAATAACGGCAGCATAGCCTCGTATGTACGGCTTCTGATGATATCGCCGCCACGTGTCAGATCCATCAGTCCGATGTAACCGCAGATGGAGGTTTCCTTCAACAGTGTAATGAACTCATTCATCAATGCTGGCAGTACATTCTTAAATGCCTGCGGCAAAATGATATGGTACATGGTGCTGACATAGTTAAAGCCCAGACTGCGTCCTGCCTCAAACTGTCCGATATCAATGGACATGATTCCGGAACGCACGATCTCTGCCACATATGCACCTGAATTGATCGCAAAGGTCATGATCGCGATCAGGATCTTATTGTTACTGTTCGACATAATGACAAAGAACATAATTAACAACTGGATCATCGTAGGTGTTCCGCGGATAACCGTCAGATAGATACGGCATAAGGCATCTGCGAATTTCAGCTTGCCCGTTCTGTCCGCCGTTGAGCGGATGATCGCCACGATGAATCCGATCAGAATACCGAGCAGCGCCGCAAACAACGTAATGATCAGCGTATTGCGCAGACCGTTTAACAGCAGCGAATACCGGTCTTCCTGTATAAAGCATTGTATAAATTTTCTCTTAAGCTCGTCCAAAACAGTTCCTCCCGTTCCAATTCTTTACTCACTATACCATACCTTTTCCCGTAAAAAAAGAAAAAGTTGTATTTTCCTGTTTTATGGACCCGCTTATTTTCCCGGGCTTGTGATGATCACTTTTCCGTCCTGATATTCCACAAGCACCTTGTTTCCCGGCAGCTTCAGTTGATCCAGCATATCACGCGGGATCTGTACACGCCCTGCTTTATCCACGATCACGTACTCCTCCTGCGTCTCTTCCCCGGTCCAGTCAAAGGTTGCTTCTTTTAACCGTTCGGCATATTTTTCTTTTAATACGCGCTCACTGCTGATCTTTCCGTCACGGATGGCAACGACGCGCTGTACCTTTTTGGAGAGTGCGACATCATGTGTTACGATCAGGATCGTCTGTCCCATATCATGCAGTCTGGAAAATATCTCAAAAATCATATTTGCTGTTTTTGTATCCACACTTCCTGTCGGCTCATCCGCCAGTAATAATTTCGGTGAATTTGCAAGCGCGATCGCAATAGCAATACGTTGCTGCTCCCCACCGGACAGCATGTTGAGCCGGCTGTTTTTCCTGTGTGACATTCCCACCAGTTCTAACAGCTCCAATGCTTTTTGTCTCTTATGCTGTGCTCCTGACAGATTCATCGGCAGCATTACATTTTCCACTGCCGACAAATAGGGAAACAGATTTCTGGCATTATTCTGCCATACAAATCCGACCGTATCTCTCTTATACCGCACCAGTTCCTCATCCGTCATGGTAAACAGATTTTTTCCGCCCACAATCAGACTTCCGGCACTCGGTCTGTCCAGACCGCCGATCATGTTTAAAAAAGTTGACTTGCCGCTCCCACTGTTTCCGATCAGCGCAGTCAGCTCGCCCGTCTCCACCGTCAGATCCAGTCCCTGAAGCGCAAGCACCTCTGTCTGTTTTGTTTTATAGATCTTCACCAGCCCTTCGGCCTGTATCATAGCCTCTGCCATATTATCCAACCTGTTCCCCATCCTGAAGTTCCACGATCATATCCCCTGCATCCATCAATCCGACATCATGCGTTGTCATAATGATCGTAACACCCTCCTGTCTGGTCATCCGTTTAAAAAGTTCCGTAACCTCAGCCGCCATTGCACTGTCCAACTCCGCTGTCGGTTCATCCGCAAGCAAAATCCCCGGTCCGTGCGCTATGGCTCTCGCGATCGCGACTCTCTGCTGTTCTCCGCCGGAGAGTTCTGCCGGCATATGAGTCATGCGATTTCCAAGGCCCACCATTTTCAGACAGTTCTCTACCCGCTCCTTATGATTTCCGCGTATGCCTGCCATCCGCATGGCGTATTCCACATTCTGATAGGCATTCATGGTCGGGATCAGGGACACGGACTGAAATACAAAGCCAAACTTCGTGCGTCTCAACGTCTCCCTTTTCCGCTCCGATAAACGGGTGATATCCTCACCCTCTATCAGAATAGTGCCTCTGGTCGGCAGATCCAGTGCCCCGACCAGGTTCATCAGTGTTGTTTTGCCGGACCCTGATTTTCCGCGCAGGATCGTAAGCTTTCCCTGCGGTATCTCCATATGGATGTTGTTAAGCGCACAAAATGTTGTCCCATTCATGGGAAAGTCCCTGCCGACTCCTATAATCTCTACTGCTGTACCCATTATTCTTCCCCTAATTTCAATGCCTTTGTTATGTTCAGCTTCCATACGATCAGTGCCAGTATCACCAGACAGATCACCATGGTGATCCCTACCACACCGTACAGCCGCACCATATCCGACTGCTGTGTGATCAGTGTAAGCGGCAGCACCTGATTGGTCGTTGCATATGCGGTCTGAAGGATCGGGACGTACAGCTTGTATGCTGCTGTCCCAACAATGATTCCAACAAGGATCGCATAGCCGCCCGAGAATACTTGTTCATTGCAGAGCATGTGGAGTACTTCCTCCTTGTGCATACCAAATGCACGCAGGGCTCCAAACATCAGCTCTCTGGATCGGATCGACATAATCCAGTAGATGAGATAGCCGACCGCGCATAACAGGATCATGATGATAAAACTCATGGTCAGCACCCCGTTCATTCCCTGTAACAGCGGATCCTCGATCACCTTCTGCAACTCCTGTGTCCGGTCAACATAGCTCTTTAGCGGTACCTGATATTCCCGTACCCATTCATAAAAAGAATCCGTTCCAGCATTTTCCTTCATGTCGATCCATACCTGATACGGTCGCAATCCCCAGAATCTCTGTAAGTCCGACAGGTGTGCCACGATCAGGTAATTGTCTTCCTCAACGATTTCATTACTTCTGTCAAGCTCCACACTCTTTGGTTCATAGGTCGGCCAGTAGTCAAAAAAGCCAACGATTGTTCCGCCCGCGCTCTCGCCCTGTCCGTTGCTGAAGGTGAGATATTCCCCCACACGATAGCCCAGTACATCACGAAAATTGACGGACACCAGAATTCCGTTTTTCACCACGGCCAGATCATTAAGATACTGATAATACGGCTGTGCCAGCAGTTCATCCTGCACCATGGTCACCTGCCCAAATTCCTTGGTATGAATTCCCATAATAGTTACCGTGTTTCGTCTGTTGGAGCCGCCACTGATATATCCGCGCCTGTCCACATAAACCTTTGTAAAATGCACTGCATCCTGCAGCAGCTCAAATCGCCCATAATCCGGTTCATAATATTGAAATTCGATGGAGGGATCCATCCTTGCCATCATGGAATTATCCTCCCACACCTCCTGCATGACAATATCTGCTCCCGCCAGATATTCTGCATTATTTAATGTATTCTGCTGGATCGTACGCGCAGATACCGCATTGAACATGCCCAGCGAGACTGTCAGGATCATAAACAGGATAATGTACTGCTGCCGTCTGCCGTTTTTGATAATCTCCTGAAAAGAAGCATACATTGCAGGGTGCCATCTGCTCCGTCCCAGCAGATAGATCCCATTGACAATCCACGGCTGGATACGCAGCAACAGCATTCCCATTCCCAATATGAATAAGAAAGAGCTGACATATAATAACGGATCAAGCGTCTCTCCGCGCAGCGCACTCTGCAACAGACTCGCTGTGTGTTTGGAATAATTATAATATCCATAAACAGAAATCCCGATAAAGATCAGATCCAGACAGCAGATCTCCCACCAGGACCGCTTTCTGACCGCCTTCTGCTGTTTCAGATGCACAATGGATAACTTACTATGCTTCAGGGCAGGGATTGTCATGATCAGGACACATACAGCCGCTGCCACCAGTGCATACTCGTAGACATCCGCTGAATAGACGACCGCCAGCCGTCTCCTGATTCCAAATTCGAGAAAATGATCCGCTGATCCTAAAATCCTGCAGAATACACTTCCAATCGGTAATCCGCCAATGATCCCCAGGCCTGCTAACAGCATACTCTGATAAAAATACAGCCGGAAGATCTGACCTCTCGATGCCCCGCGGCTTTTCATGACAGATATGTCATTTCGTTCTGTTTCAAACATTTGACAGGAGATCATGAATAAAAATGCACATAACAACAGCATAACCGGCACCTGAAGGATAAACAGTGTCGTACTGATCCGGGTCTGCTTTGACAGATAGCCTGCGATAATATCCGTATAGGTCATTCCGGAGATTGCACTTCTATAGCTGCTCTCCTGCATCAGATACTCCGTTTTTCTGAGTAATGCTTCTGCCTGCACGGACCGGATTTCTGTATAATCAAACAGCACATAATATTTGCAGGTAATACTGTAATGCCCCGCATTTTCTTCGGTGAAGCATGCTCTGAACAGTTCTTCGTTTACAAACAATCCACTTTTAATATTCTCCGGTTTTACCTGCCAGTAAAAATCTGAGGTATCCGCTTCGCAGAACACGCCAACGATCTTTACTCTGAGCGGTGTTCCGTCCATATAGGACAGCCATTCGAAATCATAGCAGTCACCTACATACAAATCAAGATTCAGCATGGTTGCTTCTGTGATGACCGCCTCCACATAACCCTGCTCATCTACGCCGCTCTCCGAATACATCCTTCCGTCAATCATTTCTGCATGGGTATCAAGCCCCGATAAAAAAGACACCCGCATATCCTTTTTATCCGTATCTTCTCTCTCATGCTCAGATGCAGCGCCCGATGAAACCAGTGCGTAATAATCGATTTCTTCTTTTTTTGTCAATCCGAGTTCTTCCGGCAGGCTTTGCACAAATGCTTCCATTTGCACTAACGCGCTGCCATCACTTCCCTTTTCGGACATCATGACAAGCTCTGCTCCCGCAGGCCATTTACTGTCATCCCTCAGTGCATCCTGAAATTCATCCTGCAGCATACGGTCATATACCGCATTTCTGTACATTGGGTAACTTGCTGCCGTTGCGATCAGAAGAATGCTTCCAAGCAACAGACAGAAAAACAGCCATTTTTTATGCCACATCTTGCGTATCATTACTCCCAGCATATCGTCATACCTTCCTCAAGTCCTTCTGCCACCCAATAATATTCCACATCATAGCCACCTGCAATAAAACTCTGCGCCACAATTGTTCCATCCGCCTGTCTCACATAGACGTATGTCTGCCCTGCCTGTGTAAAAACCGCTTTTTTCGGAACCATCAACACATTTGATACTGTTCTGGGATTACCGGTCACACGAAGCTGCTCATAATAGCCGTCACCCTGCCTGCCGACTTCTTCCAGATAAGCCAGCACTTCATCCGGAAGCTGCAGATATGCCTGTTCCGAACGCAGCTCTCCCGACAGTGCATCCGTTGTCAAAGTCAGCACTTTTGTCTGTGCTTCAGCCTCTCTTCCATTCGCATCCGTATAATGAATACACATAGAATCCCCGTAATTTAATGCCTGTGTCGTATTGCTGATCTGCAGATAGCAGGTATCCGGTGAAGCAATAAATACCAGATTTTCAGATTCCGTCAGCGCCTCGCCGGGTTCTTTTTCATTGATCCATATCACGATACCGTCCGCAGTTGCATACAATTGCGTTGTTTCATAATCCGTCCGGATCTCTTCGATCTCGACCGACAATTCCTCAATATTTTCAAGCAGTACCAGCATCCGGTCATAAATATTCTCCCTTTGCTTTGTTGTCAGTTCAGCCTCCGGATCCTTTGCCTTTTCATCAAGATCCTCCAGACGTTCCTGCAGTCTCTGCAGACGCAGTTCTTTTTCCCGGATCAGGAGCTCATCCCCCTGTACTGTGATTGTTGCAACAAGATCCCCTTTCTGTACAGTGTCATACCGCTGTACCTCATACTGCGCAAACTGGCCTTCTCCATAAGTCAGATCATAGGTGACCACTTCATAATCGGGATACACTACATAACCGCTGGAATCAAAATCACCTGAAAACTGCTCTTTTTTCAATACTGCAGTCTGATCGCCATATGCCGAATATGCAGGAAGCAATATATCATCTCCCGGCTCGATCCCGCTTACGATCTGGGTATAGACATCATCGGAAAAACCTTCTTCCACATAGGTTTTAACATTCTCACCGTTTTTTACCACATAAACATAGCTTCCGCCCTCATCCGTATGCAGGGAAGTTACCGGTACACTGAGTGCCTCCGCTTCCTCCTCATGTATGATCACGAGTACTGCCATTGCTCCGTAAGAGATCCGGTTCTCAGGATCCTTCAGCTCATACCGGGCATATGCGATTTTACCGGTCATCACGATTCTTCTGTATTCCTCGGCTTCATACGGAATGTATTCCACCTCATACTGCTCACCGTTTACAACCGCGTATACTCTTGCTGCCTGATCAAATTCCTCCTCAGTTATATAGTCACAGCGGATCCTTTTTGCAGATTCATCCGCAGTTGCCACTACTGCCGTATCCGCCGGGATCCAATCACCCTTCTGATATTCTCCAAGTGCTGCGACCACACCGGACCGGGACGCAGTCACTGTAGTCTGCGTTCCCTGTTCCCTGAGTTCTTCCAACTGTGCCGTATAATAATCGCAGTCTAATGTGTATAACTGCTGCCGGTTCTCATATTCGCTGTTTATCCCCGCAAGCTCAAGTTCCAGTGTCTCGATCTGTTCCAGAACGGACTCCTCCCCTTGGGCGATCTGTGCCCATTCCCGTTTCTGATCGATCAAAGTCTGCTTCTCTTCTATCCTGTCCTCCAGCTCCTTCAGGTCATTTTCATAACTCTCCCGAAGTCCTTCTAACGTCTCCTCCAGTTGTTCCTCCTGCTTCACAAGCGCTGTGTCGTCCGCATAGGCAAGGACCTCTCCTGCCTCCACATATTCTCCCGGAAATCTGGCAAAATGATCAAATGTAACATCCGTTGAAAATGCATAGCACCCGGTGTCGGGATACACAACTCCCATATAGGTGTCATATTCGTATAAATGTCTGTACTGTGCTTTTTCCACATTATCCGATGCCTGGACCGGATCTAACAGCTCAATATTTGCCGATCCTGCGGACTGTGTTGTTTTTCCGCACCCGGTAAGAAGCACGCATGCCATGAGCGCAGCGCCAAGCTGATACCGCAAATGATATTTCCTCATTGTAAGATAACCCTGTCCCCTTCCGCAAGACCACTTAAGATCTCGACTTTACTCTGGGTCCTCATACCGATTTCCACCCATGCTGTCCGGCAGCTCCCGTCATCTGCAAATACATAGACATAATAGCTGCCGTCCGCCCTGTGCAATGCCTTCGGGCTGATGCACAGGGCGTCCTCACGCCCATCCAGCACAACCGTGATATTTCCGCGCGTGCCAATGTTGATCTGCGCATCTGCGTCTTCACCCGTCAGGCAGAAACGAAGCTTATCATCAGCATTCCCCGGTAAGATCGGCAGCACCTCATAACTGCCGGTGCCGGTACCAACCGGAATCTCTATTGTTACCGGTGTTCCCTCTTCAAAATATTGTGCTTCTTCCACGCGGTCTGTCTCAAAAACACATTCCGTACTGTCCGTAATGGTAATAATACGTTCATCCGCCACCGTTACGGAGCCTTCCAGATCCGGTTTTACATAGACGACGGTCCCACTGATCCCGGCATACAGCTTGCCCTCGTTGAGTTCTTCTTCCAGCTGCTGTAACCGCAGCTCATAGATATATAACTGATCCTCGTAATCCTCGATCGTATAGGCGTAAGCCTCCTCAATCTCAGCAAGTCGTTTTTCATGTGCCTCCAGATCCATATACCATTGATTAGTACGGGAATATTCCAGATCTTCCATATCGATCTCGGACTGCTTTTGGGCAAGTATCCCATCTAACAGGATCTGCGTGCGCTCCATCTGATAAGTAACATCCGTGATCTGCTCTGCAATATCTTCTTTTGCAAGGGATACTAAGAGCTGTCCGGCAGTTACCGGATCACCCTCTTTCACCGTAACCTCCCGGATGATCTGTCCACTCGCAGGGTATGAGATCCCTTCCATATGTACCGCCACATACTGACAATTCAAGGTGATGGACTGCTCAATATCCTGCCTTGTCGCAATACAGAGCTCGTAATCCGATTCTTCCTCCTGCCCGGTCAGGATCAGCGTGTCCGCCTCCTGCAGCTGCCCGGCGCACCCACCTGTCCACAGCATGCCAAGAGCGCATATAAGCAACATCCTGCAGCTGTATTTCATTGCTTTTTTTCGCATATCTAATCTCCTGATCTTGATCCTATTGCTGATTGGATCCTGATTCCTTCATCTGTACTTCATTCTTCTCAAGCAGGAAATCAACCGTTACATCCAAAGCCTTTGCGATCTTATAGAGCGTTCCGGCTGCTCACTTATCGAGTACTGTTTTTTCATTGCAGATATCGGTGATCGTGGTCACCGCCACGCCACTTTCCTTGCTCAAACGATACTTCGACATATTTTTTTCTCTTAGCAGTTCATTGATGATCACAGTTCCTTCCTCCTCATTCTTAATGTATCGGTATACCGAAATATTGTCAATATGGGACAGGCACTTTCTGCGCCTGCACAGGCAGCAAAAAGCCCGGCAGTTACATTTTTTGCAACTGCCGGGCTTTCCATATTTAACTCTATGAACCTGTTTTCAGAAATCCGCAATGTTCTCAGATATTATTTATTGCGAACGATGATAACCTGAGAAGCTGTTGTATACGGATCTGTAAAGTCAATGTTCTGTAAACGGTCTTCTGTTACAGTCATTCCCGCTACACCGATATCAGCTTTTCCGGTCTGTACTGCCGTGATAATGGAATCAAATTCCATATCCTCAATCTTTAATTCCATGCCAAGGATATCTGCTACTGCCTGTGCCATCTCGGCATCAATACCAACGATCTTGTCGCCTTCATAGAACTCATACGGCTCAAATGCTGCATTTGTTGCCATAACCAGTGTTCCGTTGGAACGGTCAACATCTTCCGGAGATACATACGGGCAGGTTCCCTTTGTATCATCACCAATATAATTTGCTGTGATCTGATCCAGTGTTCCGTCTGCCTTTAACTGTGCCAGTGCATCATTGATGGCTGCTGTCAGATCCGGGTTGTCCTTGGATACACAGATTGCATATTCCTCAACTGCAAATTCTTCATCCAGAATGGAAAGGGAATCTTTGTTTTTCTCTACGAATGCAATTGCCGGCTGCTCATCAATGATCACGCAGTCAACCTTTCCCTGCAGTAATGCCTGAACTGCATCGTTACCCTTGTTGTAACGCTCGATAGTAGAACCCTCTGCCTCATAATCAGATGCATAGATATCACCGGTTGTTCCAAGCTGAACACCAATCGTCTTTCCCGGAAGATCATCTACTCCGAATACAGTGTTTGCCGGAACGGACTTTCCACAGCCTGTCATGGAAATTGCTGTTACGGCAGCAAGTAATAAAGAAGTTGCTTTTTTCATTTTCATAATTCTCTCCTCCTAATCTTACCGGATAACCGGGTGGTTATTTTTATACCGATTATCTGTATAATTCTGCATTATAGCACAAGTCTTTTCAGAAATACAACCCGCCACCGGTAAGAACATGGAGAATTTATGCAAAAAAATGTATATTTTTTATCATTTTACGATCTCAAATTCCTGTATGCCCATATAGCCCGGAGCAATTTCATATTTCGGGAAGCATACGACAGGATTCCCTGCTGCATTGATATAGAAAGAGGTATCCTCCGTCACGGTCGTAAATTTCCAGTCGTATTCATCCTCATCTCTTCCATAACCCCAGTAAAGCAACTGTTCTTCTGTATCCTCAGCCAGACGTTCTTTGATCTGTGTATCAATACTCTCATTGCAGATCTGTACCCAGTCATCCCCAAGCAGATCCTGCAGGGTAATATATTTACCACTCTCTACATCCAGATTATAGTAATAGCGTTCCCCATATACTGCCACCCAGGATTCTTCTGTTGTTAATACCAATGACAATACACTGCCTTCCTGATAAGTCACTTCATAATCCACATTAATATCACAGGTTCTGCCTGCCCATTCTTCTTCCGTCCCGCCGGTTGCAAAAAAGCTTTCCTTATATTCTTCAAACCTTGCTTTTGCATCTGCTTCGTAATCTTCTACAATATTACTGATCTGTGTATTAATCTCATCCGTAAAATCCGTTGCCGCACTTTGCAGTGCAACTCCGGCAGCATCACTGTCTGCACTGTCCTTTGCTGCGATTTCCGGCATAGTAACGTTTACATTTGTATCATTTTCCGTATAAGAATAAGACCTGATCGTAAGCACCTGTGCCAGTTTCCCGAGAACCGGTACACTCTGCATCTGTTTTGCAAAGGATTCATTTGTATTTAACGGAATACAGAACAGCACCAATGCTGCTGCAAGTGCTCCCAGTGTTCTTACTGCAATCTTTATACTTCTCTTATGCTCTGTCTTTTTCATGGTTTTTTTCTTTCTCTCCATCTGATTCCGGATCGTGTTGCGAACCAGATCATCCAATTCGTCCGGAATCGGGATCTGCTCATATTGCTTCAGAGCTTCACAAAATTCCGGTTCCTGCTCCAATCTCATCATGCTATCTAATTCTTCCTCTTCCTGCGGTGTTAATTGCTCTTTCATGCGACTCCCTCCTTCAGATATCCCTTCAATCGTTTCAGACCCTGATACAGCCGATATTTCACGGTACTCAGGTTTACACCCGTCACCGTTGATATCTCCAACAGCGTCATCTCTTCAAAGAAATATAACTTTATGACAGTCTGCATATTTTCCGGCAGATTCATGATCGCTGTGTACAGTTCTTCCGGCTTCTCGGTAACCACATTTTCCGGATTTCCATACTGTGCATCTTGTCGCAATTGCTCTTTCTGGGATGTATCCTTCAGAATTTCTTCCTCACAGGGCATTTCACGCCCTGCTTTTCTAAGTACATTGAGACTCTCATTCACGACAATCCGGTAAAACCAGGTCTTCATATACTGTCTGTTACGCAATGACCGGTATCCTTCCAATGCCTTCACAATCGCATTCTGGACAACGTCCAGCGCTGCCTGTTCTTCCCTCACATAACTGTACGCCAGGCGATAGAACTGCCTTTGGTTCTGTATGATATATTCTGTTAGTTCTTCATATACATCTGACATGTTTTTCAACCCCTTGTATCGTAAGCTGCTTACACTACTTAGACGGGACCGCCTGTATAAAAGTCAGTGATTAGCAAAATTTTAAATACTTTCTCACGATTAATTTTTCGCTTTTTCCATATACTGCTATATAACCATTGGAATATCCCCCGCATTCTGATCTCCTGTGGCAGCTATTATGAACGCTCGCGACATCAAAAAAGCACCGCGGCAGAAAGGACTTTTATGCAAGAAATATTATATGTTATCTTATTATCCCTCGGTTCACTGGTCACTCTTTTTATCTTATCCAAAATAATGGGTTACCGACAGATCAACCAGATGTGTATGTTTGACTATATCAATGGCATCACGATCGGTTCCATTGCCGCGGAGATGGCAACTTCCTTAGAGGATAATCCACTCCAGCCCCTGACTGCGATGATCGTATATGCACTTGCCGTTACCCTGTTATCCTATCTTTCCAGCAAGTCGATCAGACTGCGCCGCCTGATCGTCGGAAAACCGGTCATTCTGTTAAATAATGGGGAAATCTATGAACGAAATCTGCAAAAAGCGAAAATAGATATTAATGAATTTCTGACCCAGTGCCGTGTCAGCGGCTATTTCGATGTTTCCAAGCTGCAGACGGCTGTCCTTGAACCGGATGGACGCATCAGTTTTCTGCCATTATCCACAGACCGTCCTGTCACACCGCAGGATATGAACATGAATCCTGTACAGGACACCATGGTGGCCAATGTGATCATTGATGGACATATTATGGAGAAAAACCTGCACCATACCGGGAAAAACGACATCTGGCTGCATCAACAATTAAAAGCACAGGGCGCTGACTCTGCTGCCGATGTGCTTTTAGCGACTGTCGATATACAAAATAAACTTACGGTTTATCTGAAAAATATGGATATCCGCGGAAAAGACCTCCTGATCTGACTCCTTACCAGGTAAGGACTGCCGTTCCCCAGGTAAGTCCTCCCCCGAAACCGGACAGCACAAGGTTGTCTCCCGGCTGTAAAAGTCCCTGTTTGTGAACCTCATCCAACAGGATCGGTATACTTGCTGCCGAAACATTCCCACAATGATCTAAGCTGATCGGCAGTTTTTCCTCCGGTATCTGCAGGCGTTTTGCCACGGACTGCAGAATCCGTACATTTGCCTGATGCAGAATAAAACAACGGATTGCCTCCGTAGTCATTCCCGCCTTGCCAAGCGCACGACGGATACTCTCTGGCACAGTGGTAACAGCAAATTTATAGACCTCCTGTCCGTCCATATGCACGTAGGATGGTGTATCATCATTTGTAACAAGCGGATTGTGATTTAATCTGTTTTTCCCGGCCAGTACTTCCCCCCTGCTGCCATCACTTCCCTGGTCAAATGCAATGATTCCAACATGATCTGCCCTGACAATCGCGGCTCCCGCACCGTCACCAAACAAGACACAGGTACTTCTGTCGTTCCAGTCCATAATCTTGCTTAAAGTCTCTGCACCTATGATCAATGCGGTTTTACACATCCCTGCCTGAATATAGGCATGAACAGTCTGCAGCGCAAACAGAAATCCGGAACAGGCACCGTTTATATCAAATGCAGTAGCATTTACCGCTCCGATCTGCGCCTGTACCATACACGCTGTTGCAGGCGTAATATCGTCTCCGGATAGTGTCGCAACAATGATCAGATCTAATTCTGCTGCCTCAACTCCTGCATCCTCTAATGCCCGTTTTGCAGCTTCCACGGACATGCTGACGGTCGTTTCTTCTTTTACAAGATGCCTCTCCCTGATCCCCGTCCTGGAACGTATCCATTCATCGGAAGTGTCCATGATTCTGGACAAATCCTCATTTGTTACAATTGTCTCCGGTAAAAAACTGCCCGTTCCTATGATTCTGGTCGTCATTATCTCCTACTGCTCCTCTCCGGAATACTACCCGATCGCAAACGTCAGTTCCGCACTTGCAACCAGCTTATCCCCCACATATGCCTTTGCCTCACCAATCCCCATCGGTCCTTTAACCTTTGTCATCGCGGTTTCTAAGCGAAGCATATCACCCGGCACTACCTTTCCTTTGAATTTCGCATGATTGATAGCCGCAAAAAAAGCTAACTTTCCCTTATTCTCCGGCACACTTAAAATTGCTACCGCACCCGCCTGAGCCAGTGCCTCTATGATCAATACACCCGGCATGACCGGTTCTGTCGGAAAATGCCCTGCAAAAAACGGCTCATTATAACTCACACACTTGGTTGCAACTGCACGTACCCCCGGTTCCAGTTCCTCAATGGTATCGATCAATAAAAACGGCTGTCTGTGTGGAATAATTTCCATAATCTCTTTTGTTGACATGAATGACATATTCTTCTCTCCATCCTGTTGGTTTATTTGGCGTTTTTGCACTTCACATGCAAAACACCCTGTTATTTTTCATCTTATCATATCAGTCCGTTTCGTGATACTGTGCAATTAAAATACTCGCATTATGTCCGCCAAACCCGAGAGAATTGGACAGCGCATAAGGAATCTGCATGGATACAGACTCTTTACAATAATCCAGATCACATTCTTCGTCCGGTACCTGATAGCCCGCTGTTGCATGAACATAGCCCGCTTCCATTTCTTTGACGCAGGCAATCAGTTCTACCGCGCCTGCAGCACCTAACAGATGTCCGATCATGGATTTTGTGGAATTGATCTTTAGCTTACCGGCATGGGATCCAAATGCCAGTTTGATTGCTCTTGTTTCAAACAGATCGTTATGATGTGTGGATGTTCCATGCGCATTGATATAAGTGATGTCCCCCGGAGATACTCCTGCATCTGCCATTGCATTCTGCATCGCCCTTGCCGCACCTGAACCGTCCTCTGCCGGTGATGTAATATGATATGCATCGGAGGAGCAGCCGTATCCAACAACCTCTGCATAGATCTTTGCACCTCTGTTTCGCGCATGCTCCAGCTCTTCCAGGACAACCACTCCGGCCCCTTCACCCATTACAAAGCCGTTGCGCTCTTTGTCAAACGGAATGGAGCAGCGTTCCGGGTCCTGAGATGGGGATAGTGCTGTCAATGCTGTGAATCCTGCAATTCCGACGGGAGAAATACAGCTTTCCGTACCGCCTGCCAGCATAACATCCGCATCCCCATATTGAATGGACCGGTATGCTTCACCGATGGAATTTGTTCCGGTTGCACATGCAGTTACTACATTCAGGCTCTTCCCTTTTAAACCATAGCAGATTGATACATTCCCTGCTGCCATATTGCTGATCATCATCGGCACCAGAAGCGGGTTTACCCTGGAAGGTCCTTTTTCCAGAATCCTGCCATATGCTGTTTCCATCTGTTGGAGCGATCCGATCCCGTTCCCGATAGATACACCAACGCGGTAAGGATCCTCCTGATCCATGCACAGGCCGGCATCTTCCATTGCTTCTCCCGCTGCCGCAACCGCATACTGACTGAACAGCTCCATACGCTTTGCGGCCTTAAAATCCATATAATTTCTGGCATCAAAATCTTTTACTTCTGCCGCCAGTCTGCATTTGTATTCCATTGTATCAAATCTTGTAATCGGCCCAAACCCAAGCTTTTTTCCCTTTAATCCTTCAAAAAAAGTATCCACATCATTTCCGATCGGTGTAATTGCCCCCAGTCCGGTTACAACCACTCTTTTTTTCCTGCTGTTTTCCATTTCGCACCATTCTCCCTGTTGACATATTCTCTGCAAATATTCCACTGTTTCTTACATAGACAGACCACCGTCCACGGCAATGACCTGCCCGGTAATATATGCCGCGCGGTCACTTGCCAGAAATGCTACTGTTTCTGCAATGTCCTTTGCACTTCCCACTCTCTTCATGGGAATTGCTGTCAGTACCGCCTCTTTTGCGGCATCCGTCATCGCGTCCGTCATATCGGTTGCAATAAACCCGGGGGCAACAGCATTCACTGTGATGCCCCGCCCCGCCAGTTCCTTTGCCGCACTCTTAGTCAGACCTATCACACCCGCCTTGGATGCAGCGTAATTTGCCTGCCCGGCATTTCCGCCGATTCCACTGACACTGGACAAATTAATGATCCTCCCCGAACGCTGTTTTAAAAAAGTACGGTACAATAACTGCATGGTATGAAATGTACCCTTCAGATTCGTGTCAATTACCGCATCAAAATCCTCCGGCTTCATCATCATCATCAGGTTATCCCTTGTAATTCCTGCATTATTCACTAAAATGTCTACACGCCCGTATAATTCCAGGGCCTGTTTTACCATAACGCTGCATGCCTCATAATCTGCAACGGAGCATTGCATGGCCTCTGCGCGTCTTCCGGATTCCCTGATTTTTGATACCACTTCCTCTGCTGCATCCCGGGAGCCATTGTAATTGACAATGACATCCGCTCCGTAAGATGCCAGAGTCAGCGCAATTTCTCTGCCTATTCCCCGTCCTGCTCCGGTAACAAGTGCTACTTTTCCACTTAACATTGCTGTATTTCCTCTCTTATTATTCTCAGTTGGATCTGCGGTACCGCTCTGCCATCTATGCCTGCAGTGCCGCAGCTACGCCATCCAGTTCTTCCAGTTTTTCTAAATGCAGCACTTTCTTCGTCGGATCAATTTTTTTCATAAAACCCGATAATGTCCTGCCCGGACCGATTTCAACAAAAGTATCCACTCCATCAACGATCATCCGCTCCATCGTCTGCTGCCACTTAACAGAGGATGACACCTGTTTTACCAACAATTCCTCAATCTGTTTGCTGTCCGTAACATAATCCGCAGTGACATTGGTCAGATAGGGAATCCTGATCTCACGAAACCGGATCTGCCCCAGTACCTTTTCCAGTTTTTTTCCTGCATCCATAAGCATGGGAGAATGGAAAGGTCCGCTGACATTTAATTTCAGGCACCTTCTTGCACCGGCTGCCTGCAGCTTCTCTATTGCGATTTCTGCCGCACCGGTCTCCCCGGTGATCACGATCTGCCCGGGGCAATTATAATTTGCAATGCTGATCTGTCCGGGAATCATATCCAGCACTTCCTGTATCACATTTGTATCCAGTCCCAGTACCGCAACCATTGCTCCCCCACTGGGCACTGCTTCCTGCATATATAGACCTCTGCGGCGCACAATGTAAAATGCATCCTCCATCGTCAATGCCCCGCTTGACACAAGCGCCGCATATTCACCAAGACTTAAGCCCGCTGTGACATCCGGTGTACAGCCCTTTTCTTCCAGTGCCTTAAGCATGGCGATCTCGGCTGCCAGCATTGCCGTCTGTGTATATTCTGTGATATTTAATTCATCATTTTCCGTAAAGCAAAGCCTTTCCACATCTAATCCGCTTGCTGCAGACGCTGTCTCAAATACATTCCTGCATACCGGCACGGCGTCATAAAAATCCTTTGCCATTCCCACATACTGGGCTCCCTGTCCTGGAAAGATAAATGCTGTTTTTCCCATCCTGTCCTCCTGTTATTTTGAATCTCAAACTATTTATTTAAAAAATGAAGATCCGGCGTACCGGATCCTCATCCTCGTACTGATTATGCGAATCGGCTTCCCTGTAACAGGTCCTCTGCCTGTGCCATAATCTCCTTGATCATTTCTGCACAGCTTTGCTCTTTTTTTACAAGTCCCGCAATCTGACCGGCCATCATGGTGCCATTGATAACGTCACCGTCCACAACCGCTTTTCGCAGTGCTCCCAATGCCAGTTTTTCCAATTCTTCCATGGAAGCTCCGGACTGCTCAAGCTTAATATATTCTCTTGACATCTTATTACGAAGCTGACGTACCGGATGCCCGTGGCTTCTTCCGGTAACCTCAGAATCAATGTCCTTTGCCGCAATGATCTTCTGCTTATAATTCTCATGCACAATGCTTTCTGTTGCCACTACAAAGCGCGTTCCCATCTGAACTGCCTCGGCTCCTAACATACGTGCTGCTGCAAAGCCTCTTCCGTCCGCAATTCCACCCGCAGCAATCACCGGTATCGTTACGGCATCCACTACCTGTGGCACCAGCGTCATCGTTGTAGACGATCCAATATGGCCACCCGATTCTGTTCCCTCTGCTACAACCGCATCCGCACCTGCACGCTCCATAAGCTTTGCAAGACCGACACTCGCAACAACGGGTATTACCTTTACCCCGGCTTCCTTCCACATTGCCATATATTTTCCGGGATTTCCTGCACCGGTCGTAACGACCGGAATACGCTCTTCCACAATGACTTTTGCAATATCATCTGCTTCCGGATTCATCAACATAATATTGACGCCAAAAGGTCTGTTCGTCAATTTTCCGGCTTCACGGATCTGCTCCCGTACAAACTCCGCGGGTGCTCCGCCTGCGCCAATGAGTCCCAGCCCACCTGCATTGGAAACTGCTGCTGCCAGATGGTGTTCTGCAACCCATGCCATACCACCCTGAATAATCGGATATTCAATTCCCAATAATTCAGTGATCTTTGTTTTCATTGTTTAAGCCTCTACACCTTTGCTCTTCATATATTCAACAACAGATCCGACGGTCGTGAGTTTCTCGAGATCTTCAGAAGGAATCTCTACACCGTATTCCTCTTCAAAAGCCATAACCAGCTCAAACAGGTCAAGGGAATCTGCTCCCAGATCATCCTTAAAGCTGGATTCTTCAGTGATCTCTACTCCGTCAAGATTTAACTGCTCTGTAATGATTTCTTTTACTCTTTCTAACATGTTTCATTCTCCTTTTATTCTTTTTAGGATAGTTTGACATTCAAAGTATATTGGATACTATGCAATTTGTCAACACATTTTCTATGATGAAAAGAAGCATGCTGCCTCTTCATCTGACATTTTCATGACTGCCCCAGCAGATATGCGTAAATCTCCCGCTTTGTCATGCCACGGTCTTTCGCTACCAGCTTCATCGCTTCCTTACGGTCAATACCCTGATCCTCATACTGCTTCATATGATCTTCAATGGACATTTCACGATATTGTCTGGCAAGCTCTTCCTTTTGTGTATGGAAGCTCTTTCCCTCTATAACCAGCACATACTCCCCACGTGGTTCTTCCTTTTCATACATGGCAAGTGCACCGGAAAACGTGGTAGGTACCACTGTCTCAAATTTCTTTGTCAATTCCCTGCAGATACTGATCCGTCTGTCACCTAACGCCTCATACAATTCTTTCAGCGTTTTTTTCAGATGATGCGGTGCCTCATAAATAATAATCGTTCTGCTTTCTTCCTGCAAGTCCTTTAATACATCTTTTTTGTCTTTATGATCTGTAGGCAAAAAACCCTCAAAACAAAATCGTCTTGTAGGCAGTCCCGACATGGTTAATGCCGTAATGCAGGCTGCCGGTCCCGGAAGGCTTGTAACCCTGATTCCTTCTTTTAAGCACATCGCAACCAGCACTTCTCCCGGATCGGAGATACCGGGCGTTCCGGCATCGGTAATCAGTGCAATGTCCTGACCTTCCTGCAGCTTCTGGATCAATGTATGAGCTTTCTCCACCTTATTGTATTCATGATAACTTGTCATCGGTGTATGAATGTCAAAATAATTCATCAGCTTTAAGCTGTTTCTGGTATCCTCGGCTGCAATCAGATCCACCTGTTTTAAGGTTTCCTGTACGCGAAATGTCATATCGGACAGATTTCCGATGGGTGTTGCACATAAATATAATATTCCTGCCATAGTGTTCCTTTTCGTATTCTATCTTTTACAGAACATCTTAATATCCATAGATCTCGTATATTTCATCCGTATAAACACCGGGACTCCTGTATATGATCAGCGGTTTTTCCACATGCATACGCGGATTTCCACCCCTGATACCCTCGATCAATACCATATTGGGTTCCTTATCCACATAAGGATATACCATCTGCATGCGCTTGGGTTCCAGCCTGTATGCAGACATAACACGGATGATTTCTGCCAGCCGGAACGGTCTGTGTACCATATAAAAATGTCCTCCCGGCTTTAACACTGTCGCTGCCTGAGAAACCACATCCTCCAGTGTGCACAGCACCTCATGCCTTGCAATTGCCTTTGCATCCTGCGGATTCTTCAGACCATGCTGCGCGATCATATAAGGAGGATTACTTGTTACCACATCAAAGACGGCACGCCCAAATATCTCTCCGGCATTTTTGATATCGCCCTGCACAATCCGAACCCGGTCCTGCAGATGGTTCAGCTGCACGCTGCGCTCTGCCATATCCGCACTCTCCGCCTGTATCTCAAGACCGGTTAACTGCTTTGCCTGTGTTTTTCCTGCCAGCAGGATTGGTATAATTCCTGTTCCTGTTCCAAGATCCAGCACCTGCGCTCCCGGTTTCACTTTTGCAAAACCGGATAACAGAACGGCATCCATACCAAAACAGAACTTTTCACTGTTCTGAATGATCCGATATCCGTTTCGCTGCAGATCATCCAGTCTTTCATTTTCCTTCAGAACGATATCCATTTTGAAATCTCCGGCCCGTTTTCCGAATTCCAATCCTTAATTGTCTTCCAGCTTGGACTTTCCTTCGTGCTTTTCTTCTTTTTCCAGCTTTTCAAGCTCTTTCAGCTCATCTGCGTTTACATCCAGTTTTTCTTTTCTGTGGCGTTTTCTGAAGCGGAGCTGCTCCACATGATATTCACGCAGTTCTTTCTCATCGTCCACTTCCACCAGTACCTTAACCAGCTGGCGCAGAACATTCACACTGGACACTTCTCCTTTGCATCCGTCATCCGTTGTGACATAATCTCCCACTCCGGGCAGACGGCGGTTCAGCTCCTCATAGGTCTCTTCCTCATTTTTCAGGCAGCACATCAGCCTTCCGCATACACCCGAAATTTTAGTCGGATTCAGAGAAAGATTCTGTTCCTTTGCCATTTTAATGGAGACCGGTGCAAATTCAGACAGATAGGTATGACAGCAAAGTGCGCGCCCACAGATTCCGATGCCGCCGACAATCTTGGTCTCATCACGTACGCCGATCTGGCGCAGCTCAATTCTTGTTTTGAAAACACTTGCAAGATCTTTTACCAATTCTCTGAAATCAATTCTTCCATCTGCCGTGAAATAAAACAATACCTTATTATTATCAAATGTATATTCTGCATCGATCAGTTTCATTTCCAGCTTATGCTTTGCAATCTTCTCAAGGCAGATCTTAAATGCTTCTTTTTCTTTTTTCCTGTTGTTTGCTTCCTGTTCGTCATCTCGCTCACTGGCAATACGCAATACCGGTTTTAACGGCTGTACCACTTTATCATCCTCAACATCCTTGGGATCACAGACAACTGTTCCGTATTCAACACCCCTGGCTGTCTCTACAATGACGTGGTCTCCTTTTTTTACCGGAAATTTCACCGGATCAAAATAATATATTTTCCCCGCTGTGCGGAAACGTACTCCTATTACTCTTGTCATAATCTATCAACCTCAATTCCGGCATTTTCATGCCTCTTTCTCACTGTAACAGTTCATCTGCCGCAGCAAACTATTGTTCCTTAATGGTCAGAAGCAGCATCTCCATGGTCAGATCAAAATTCACATTCGCACGAAGTCTTGCCTTTGCCTTCTCGATCGCCTGAATGATCGTCTCAATCCCCTCATAAGTGCACTTATCTGCCACTTTTCTAATATACTGTAACTCATCCTTAAAAATCAAGTGGTTTGCATCATTCGTCGCTTTAAAGAGCAGCGCATCCCGATACCACACTGCAATAATATCCAGATAATCATCAATATTAAACTTATACTCACTGATTCGTTTAATGGCTGTCACGATCTCACTGACATCCATTTCCGTAATGTATTTTAGCAAAGCAACTGCATCAGCTTTGATATTGTCAAATTCCTCGCTTGTAGCAAGCGCCTTTGCTTTTCCGACATTTCCCCTTGCAAACGCAATGCAGATATCTGCCTTATAATCCGGTACCTGCAATTCTTTCATCAGGTATTCCTTGATTGCTTCATCCGGTGCCGGTTTCATATTGAGTACCACGCATCTGCTGAGGATCGTGGGCAGCATTGCTTCCAGATTCGTTGTCAAAATCAGAATGACTGCATATGCAGGCGGCTCCTCCAGTGTTTTTAACAATGCATTCTGCGCCTGGGGAGTCATTTTCTCCCCCTCATTCAGAATGTAGATCTTATAAGGACTGTTATATGGTTTGATAATGATGTCCTGGTTAATCTGGGTCCGGATGTCTTCCACGCTGATCGTATTCGGTTTTTCATGAGTCACCCGGATAATGTCCGGCTGGTTATCGGACAACGCCTGTTTACAGGAATGGCATTCATTACAAGGCTCCGTCTGATCCGGATTCTGCGCTCGCGTTTCGCACTGCAATGCCATGGCAAACACGCGGGCTATGAATTCTTTCCCGCTTCCACGATCTCCGTTTATCATATATGCATGGGATATTTTCCCCGTCTTTACCGCATTCATCAGGTGCTCCTTGATCTGTTCCTGACCGATAATGTCCCGAAACGTAGCCATAGATGCCCTCCTTCATTCATTATTACATAAAAATATCCAGCAAAAGTCCGCGTATCTCTCCAATCTTTCCGAGAATTGCCAGATGATCTTTCTCCTCTTTTACCAGTTCCTCAGCCAGTTCATCCAGTGTCTCATCCACCAGACGTATGATCCCGTATACCCGGTGCCGTCCGCGTCTGTCCAGAAAATTCTCTCTGGAAAACTTGTGGGAACGGTTTACAACTTCATTTAAAAATTCTTTCACCAATGCACGATACCGTTTCATATCCCGGATGTCCATTTTTTTGGACAATTTGTTTCCCTGCATGGTAATATCTTCCATTAAAAGGTTTAAGCGGTTCTGCAGATCCGCTTCCTCAATACGGCTCGACAGGACAAATTTAAATGCCTCATCTGTCTGCTGCACCTGCTGTGGTTTCGCCACTTCCTGTGAAGCTGTCGTTTGATTTACTTTGATTTCCACAGAATCACCCTTTCTGCTCCATGATCCATTCCCGGATCTTTTTGGTGCATTCTAAAAGATCGTCGTTATAAAATCTTTTGGGAAGCATCAGTTCCTTCAATTTCTCTTCGGAAAAATCTTCGGTGTCCGCAAGAAATCTTCGGCACATTTCCTCATATTTCGGTATGTCCTGTGCTTTTTCCCGATCCAGTGCCCGCTGAAGGCGCACACCGTCATCCAATTCGATGTAAATCGGACATACTTTTCCCGCACCGTAATAGTCCCGGATCTTTATAAATGCTGCCGGCGTCCCGATTGCAAGATAATCCTGCCTGTCCAGGCAGATCCTGTCATCCGCTGCCGTAAAATATTTCCAATCCCCATGACAGGTATGATATACTCTCAGCTCGATGATGCGGTTCTGCTCCTGCATCGTGCAAACTCCCGCCTCATCAGTAAAATAATACTCGACGCCATCCTGCTCGCCCTCCCTGATCGGTCGGGTTGTATATGGTACAATCTGCTGTAATCCAAGCGTTTTATCCGATAAAAGTTCCTTAAAAATCGTATCCTTTCCGGATGAGCTTTTCCCCATCAGATAAAAAATCTTTCCCATGCTGCTATTCCTTCTCCTGCGTATAGGCAAGTGCGCATTGTACCGCTCTCTTCCAGCCCTTCAGGTGTAATTGTCTGTCCTGTGCGGACATCATTGGACAAAATACCTGTTCTTCTTTCCAATTATCCAGAATATCCTTCCTGTCACTCCAGAATCCGACTGCAATGCCGGCAAGATATGCTGCTCCGAGCGCGGTCGTCTCAATACATGCCGGACGAATAACCTCTTCATCCAGAATATCTGCCTGGAACTGCATCAGGAAATTATTGCTGCTTGCTCCTCCGTCCACACGAAGCTTACTGATCTTTGTTCCGGCATCTTTTTCCATTGCCTCGAGTACTTCCGCTGTCTGATATGCAAGTGATTCTAATGTTGCCCGGATCAGATGCTCTCTTTTTGCTCCTCTGGTTAATCCTACAATCATACCCCTGGCATACGGATTCCAATAAGGAGCGCCCATGCCGGTAAATGCCGGAACCATATAGACACCATTGGTATCATTTACAGAACGTGCGGCCTCTTCTGTTTCCGCCGCACTCCTGACCAACTGCAGTTCATCACGCAGCCACTGTACGGCTGCGCCCGCAACAAATACACTTCCTTCAAGTGCATATTGTACCTGTTCTCCCGTACCTGCTGCGATAGTCGTCAGCAGGCCGTTTGCGGAATTGATAGCTTCTGTACCCGTGTTCATCAGCAAAAAACATCCCGTACCATATGTATTCTTCACATCTCCCGGTTCAAAGCAACACTGTCCAAAAAGTGCCGCCTGCTGGTCACCTGCCGCCCCTGCAATCGGAATACTGCCACCGATCAGGGTTTCGTCCGTATAACCATATACGTGACTTGACGGCATAACTTCGGGAAGCATACATTCAGGGATCCCAAAGAGCTCCAGGATCTCCCGGTCCCACTGCAGGGTATGAATGTTAAACAGCATGGTTCTGGACGCATTCGTATAATCCGTTACATAGGTTTTTCCCTTTGTAAGCTGATAAATCAGCCATGTATCCACGGTGCCGAACAATAACTCCCCTCGCTCGGCCCGTTCCTTTGCTCCCGGAACATTCTGTAGTATCCATTCAATCTTGCTGCCTGAAAAATATGCATCCGGAATCAGTCCCGTTTTTTCTCTGATCATCTGTCCATATCCGCCGGCAACCAGTTCCTCAATCCTCTTTGCCGTTCTCCGGCATTGCCATACAATCGCATTATAAATCGGTCTTCCTGTTTCCTTTTCCCATATAATTGTGGTTTCTCTCTGATTTGTAATTCCAATAGAAGCAACCTCTTCCACACTCGCGCCGATTTTTCCCAGTGCTTCGACCGCTACCGACAGCTGCGATGACCATATTTCCATCGGATCATGCTCAACCCAGCCCGGCTGCGGATAGATCTGTGGAAACTCACGCTGTGCTACAGAACACATGGTACCTTTTTTATCAAAAAGAATGCAGCGGGAGCTGGTTGTTCCCTGATCCAGTGCCATTACATATTTTTTCATGCAGAAAATCCCTTCTTATATCCTGATCATTATTCTACTTCAACGACACGGATCATATTGGTTCTTCCGGATACCCCAAGCGGTACACCTGCTGTAAGTACAACAGTATCCCCGCTCTCAACAAGTCCATGCTCTTTGGCAGTCGCAACTGCTTTATCAAATAACGCATTGGTGGTTTCCTGTTCTTCAATACGAAGAGGTGTCACGCCCCATAAAACATTAAGCTGTCTCCATACACGCTGATTTACGGTGCATCCGATAATTGGACAGGCGGGCTTATATCTGGAAATCATTCCTGCTGTAAATCCGGACATGGTAACCGTAATAATTGCTTTTGCCTTCAGATCCATCGCCGTTGTGCAGCAGGCATGCGAAATTGCGGTTGTTATATCTGTTTCTCCATTTTCCTGAATACGCTGCATACGTCCTTTATAATCAATATCCCGCTCTGCTCTCTCTGCAATTCTTGCCATTGTTTCAACCGCCTGTACCGGGTATTGTCCGGCTGCGCTTTCTCCGGAGAGCATAATTGCAGTTGTTCCGTCGTAGATTGCATTTGCAACATCCGTAACCTCTGCTCTGGTCGGTCTTGGATTATGAATCATGGACTCTAACATCTGTGTTGCGGTAACTACAATTTTTCCCTGGGCAATTGCTTTCTTAATCATTTCCTTCTGTAATACAGGAACCTCTTCCATGGCAACTTCAACACCCATATCCCCACGCGCAACCATAATACCGTCGGATACGGAGATAATGCCGTCGATGTCTTCTATCCCCTGTGTGCTTTCAATCTTGGAAATAATCTTCATATGACTCTCATGATCATTTAAAATCTTGCGCAGTTCCAAAACATCTTCCTTACATCTGACAAAGGAAGCTGCCAGATAGTCATATCCGTTTTCAATTCCGAATAAAATATCACTCTTATCAACTTCGTTGATGTAGGGCATGGAAAGTACAGCGCCTGGAACATTTACTCCCTTATGATTACTTACCTTACCACCGTTAACAACCGTACAGGTAATTTCCGTCTCGGTAATATGATCCACCTGCAGTAAGATCAGTCCATCATCGATCAGGATGTGCATACCCTCTTTTACGTCATTGATCAATCCTTTGTAGGAAATGGAGGCCTTTTCACTTGTTCCGAGTATTTCCTCTGTGGTAAGCACAAACTTCTGTCCTGCAACCAGCTCTGCCTTGCCGCCTTCAAAATCACGCAGACGGATCTCCGGTCCTTTGGTATCAATCATTGTTGCTACCGGCAGGTTCAGCTCTGCAGCCACCTTTCTGACTCGTTCCAGTTTTATCTTCTGCTCTTCCTGTGTGCCGTGGGAAAAATTAAATCTTGCCATGTCCATTCCGGCTTTCATCAATTGTGCAAGTTTCTCTTCGCTTTCGCTGGCTGGTCCAATGGTACAAATAATCTTCGTTTTTCTCATTCTGTTATGCCTCCACATATTTATGTTCTCTGATTTTATTCAAACATCTGACCGTAAAACCTGTTTGGTCAGCCATTCCCTGTACGGGCAGATGTTCTTCCCTGTATTGCTGTATCAGTGCCACTGCTTCCGGTATGATATGTTCTCCCGGCAGAATGATCGGTATACCCGGCGGGTATAAATAGATACTTTCCGCACTGATACGACCGATGCTGTCTGAAAATGCAACTGTTTCCAGATGTTCCTTTTCTGCATCCAGCACGTCCCGCATGGTATATACCGGTGCATTCTTTCTCTCTGTTTCAAGTACTTTTTCCAGCAGATACATTGCATTTGAAACATGTCCTGCTATTTCCTGTGTGTCTCTTTCTTTTTTTGCGGCAGGACAATTCCTGTCGATTTCTTTCAGTGCATCTGCCAGCCGCTGCAACCCGCTCCATTCATCCATTACTGTAACGATTGCAACCACATGGTACTCATCCGCCATTTCCATTTGCAAATGATACTTTTGCAGCAAAATTTTCTGAACTTCCCATCCTGTATAACCACTCTTATGCGTCAATATCAGTAATTTTCCCGGATCCAGCTCTTTCATGCTGTTATCTCTGCAAAAATTCTCATCCGGAATCTGCAGATACCGTAATCCTCTGATCTGTTTCAAAAAAGCTGTCCGATTCCGAAAAAACAAGTCAAACCACTCTTTTGCATGTGAATTCATTACCCGCATACAATGATCTGCTGATCCCATGAGCAGATAGGATGGGCTGCTGCTTTGGTAGATCCTGAGGAACCTCCTGACAAGCTCTCTGTCAATTCTTCCACCATTCACATGAAGTACTGCAGTCTGTGTCAAAGCCGGCATCGTCTTGTGCAGACTCTGGATTACCAGATCCGCCCCCGCTGTAACACTGCTCTCGGGTAAACGCTCATCCCAGCCAAAGTGTGCGCCATGTGCCTCGTCCACAATTAATATCTTACCATATTCGTGCACAATTGTGGCAATCTCCTTCACATCCGATACAAATCCATCGTAAGTTGGTGAAGTAATCATGACTGCCTTTGCCTGTGGATTCTCTTCCAATGCCCGTTTTACTTCGTCAGGCTGCACGATTCCGTATAATCCGTATTCGGACAAAAAATCCGGAAAGATAAAACGTAATTTAGCACCTCTCAGATATGCAGCATGAAAAGCACTTGCATGTGCATTTCTGCCCAAAAGCAATGTTTCTCCTTCCTTTACTGCCGCACTGATGGATGTTAATATTCCACTTGTACTGCCATTTACAAGAAAATAGGTCTCTTCGGAATGGCATAAGTGCGCCGCTTCCTTCATCGCCTCTCTGAGAATTCCTTCCGCATGATGCAGATTATCAAATCCTTCAATCTCTGTAATATCCAGATGTGCCATATCACCGGGAATTCCTGCCCGATCCATTCTCTTATGCCCCGGCATATGAAATGGATATTCATCCGTTTTATAAAGCTCTTCTAATTTTTGGTATAAACTGTAATTTTCGTTGTTCATCTTTCCGAAGTTTCTTTTTTGTTCTTATAGATTTCCCCTGATGAAAATGGAATGTTTCCATTAAGGAACAATATTTATCCGCCATAGTAACAATCCATGCTTCCCTGCAAGTCGGCGGAACAACCGTCAGTGGCCACATGTGTTTTTTTATAATGTCTTTCTGCCTATCGGTTAATCGATATTCCTTTTCTGCATTTCTGAGTGCTATTCCGGGATGATAAAATCCATGCAGATTACTGATATCACGATGCTCCCTACTGTGCCAGTCATACTGAAAATAATCATGTAAAAGTGCACCACGTAACAGATCCTGTTTATGGCAGCGGATTCGTAATGCCCTTGCAATAACAAAACTGCATAAGGCTACATTAATCGAATGTCGTCTGACCGACATGTTCCCATGCTGGATATTATTCTCAGAATTCCGAAAATTAGGCGATTCCAATATATCTGCTCCATATTTTTTCATAAAGTTAAAAAAACGGTTCCGCTCTACGATTCGCTTCTGTTCTTTTCGCATAAACACAATTCCTCTTTTCCCAATAAACCCCTCTCTGCCATCGTATTTAGTAATAACAAACGACAGGCATTCCGGCATATACATAACTATAAATCTGCTTTGCCATATTATATGGCAGATTCACACACCCGTGGGATCCGTGCTGCAGGTAAATATCCCCTCCAAATTCTTTTCGCCAGGTTGCATCGTGCATTCCGACAGCTCCATTAAACGGCATCCAGAAATTTACATACGACTCCCAGGTGGGTCCCCGTAAAACCACATTTTTTGTACGATACTCGAGGTCATAGATCCCGGCAGGGGTTCCATTCCCTGTTGCCATGCAACCGGAAACAAAATCTGTTTCCAATATTAATTCACCCTCAATATAAAGATACAGATGTTGATGCCCAAGGTCAATCTCTACATAGGAATCTGCGATATTATTTTCACTGAAATCTTCTCCGCGGCGTTTATACTCCGGCTCTCTTTCTACCACAGCACCATTTGAAAGATCTTCCAGCAAATGTTCTGTTTCTGCATCTACATCAATCATCCAGCCAAATGCACTCCGCAGCTTTTTTGTCACACCGGCAGTTGTTATAAATTCTTTTTCTTTATAGTAGGTATCATGCTGCTCGGCCAGTTCCTGTACATATGTCCGTACAGCAATTTTATCCAGATAAACATTACTGCCGCGCACGGATAACCACTCATGGATCCTGTCTCCGTCAAGAATTACTACATCATTTCCAAATTGATATGTGATCTGACTGTGCGTATAGCTGTTTAAGCGGTCTACCAATCGTACCAGCATTGTATCCTCTGCATCCCGGCCGGGCGTCAGATATAATCTCTTCTCGTCCAAATCAACACTGTCCTGCATCTGCAGAAATGCCTCTGCGATTTCTTCTTCTGCTTCCGGAAGCAGCTCACTTCCCTGTATCTCTTCTATAATATGATACCCCTTATCCTGTGTGGAATAAGCACTGATTCCCGCAGACACCGGCTTTTCCTGATTTTCTTCAGAAAAAATAGACATTTCTGCTATCCTGCTCTGCAGCTCATCCATATCATAAATCACACTTTCGGAAATTGCATACTCGGCACCTCCAAACAAACCATAGATCCACAACAATGGGTTCTGACTCTTCTGTATTTTTTCCAACTGCTCCCGAACCGGATATTCCAATGCAATCTCTCCGGCAGAGATTGTCTCCTGAACATCTCCCCTTGCGCAAACAGTCAGGCTGTATTCACGTGCCTTTTCCTGAAACAATTTCTCCGCATCCGAAACCGTCATGCAACCGCAATCAATACCTGCAATCCTCGTTCTCCAAAAATAATGCTGAGAAAAATAGAAGGCAAATCCTCCATATACGAGCAACAGCAGTACCAGAATCCCCGCCAGGATCACCAGCCACCAATGACTCTTCTGCTTCTTTGGCTTGCACTCTTGCTTTTCTTCTACTGTTTCTTCCTTAATCTGTGTTTCCTCGGACATCCCCTTAACCATCCATTTATTCAATATTTCTTATTTTATTTTTTTCACGCGTACATTATACCATATCCATGTATAGAAGATACAAAAAAAGCCTCAACAAATCATAAATATTTGTTAAGACCTTTATCTTTCCTATGAAAGTGAGACACGGGGGATTCGAACCCCCGACAACTTGATTAAAAGTCAAGTGCTCTACCAACTGAGCTAGTATCCCATTTTTCTTTCGCTTTGCAAAAGAAAATGCCCAGAACCGGAATCGAACCAGTGACACGAGGATTTTCAGTCCTCTGCTCTACCAACTGAGCTATCTGGGCATTGAGTAGCGGGGACAGGATTTGAACCTATGACCTTCGGGTTATGAGCCCGACGAGCTTCCAGACTGCTCCACCCCGCGATATTAAATTATATGCACCTTTCTCATTTATCATTCAAAAAGTGCAAATAAAAAATGGATGGAGGTGGATTCGAACCACCGAAGCAATTTGCAGCAGATTTACAGTCTGTCCCCTTTGGCCACTCGGGAATCCATCCATGTTTACAATATGAAATTGTAAGCGTGTGTATTTCTACACAAAGCCGATGATCGGACTCGAACCGATAACCTGCTGATTACAAATCAGCTGCTCTGCCAATTGAGCCACATCGGCATATCTACTTGAGTGGGACCTATAGGGCTCGAACCTATGACCCTCTGCTTGTAAGGCAGATGCTCTCCCAGCTGAGCTAAGATCCCATGGGATATTCCCTTAGAACCCATATTGGATTCTTTCTCACAGTTTCCT
>Ga0129311_1000098_pt1 | contig 85327 bp, 70 predicted proteins | sample Go1ome_FD_94435 | JGI IMG/M metagenome (GOLD analysis project Ga0129311, IMG submission 94435) | Western lowland gorrila individual fecal microbial communities from Wisconsin, USA - Go1022B metagenome | ecosystem: Host-associated > Mammals > Digestive system > Large intestine > Fecal | place... | reverse complement strand
TGGTGGCATTTAGTAAGGCTATAGAAAGTGGAAAGAACAGTAGTTATGTAAGTGAGGAAGTGTCTGTAGGTATATCTAAGGTTATAGAAGATTGTACAAATGATAGTAATAATCATTTGTAATTACTATCAATCATGATATTTTTATTGTTTGGCAGAGGAAAAATACAAAAGAAGGAATATGCGCAAAGAAATGAAAAATAATAAAGGGCGAGTGCTGGAATATTTAAGAGAGAATTTATCTATTCTTAATATATTGCCTATATATATGGTTAATAGAAAAAAATTCTATGAAGACAAACATGATGTAGCAGATGATATAAGAAAAGAATTATGTGATTATAATAAATGCATAGTGCGTTCTTCTAGCAGCAATGAAGATACGGAATATGTTTCTAATGCAGGCAAATTTGAAAGTATTTTAAATGTGGACATTTCTTCTTTAGAGGATTTATCCAAAGCAATTGATACAGTATTTCGTTCTTATGGAACGTTGGATGATAGTGAAGAAGTTCTCATTCAGCCTATGTTGGAGAATGTAATAAAATCTGGCGTAGTATTTACGGTAGACATAGAAACCTTTGCAGATTATTATACAGTTAATTATCAAAACGGAAATGATACAGAAGCGGTAACAAGCGGACATAGTAACAATATATCAACCTATATTTGTTATAAAAATACACCTTTGCCTATTAGGGACGCAGATATGGAGAATTTGCTAGCAGCATGTCGTAACATAGAGACGTTTTTAGGCAATAATGCTTTGGATATAGAATTTGGCATTAATAATAAACATGAGGTGTACATTTTTCAGGTAAGGCCAATTATCAAGGGAAAGAAGAAAAAATACGGACATGTAGAATTGGATATGCCGCTAAATAGAATATACAAGAAGATAAGCAAATTGGGGAAAAGACATCCTTTTCTTTTGGGAGAAAAAACTTTTTTCGGTGTGATGCCGGATTGGAATCCTGCAGAAATTTTGGGGTTGCGACCTAAAAAATTGGCCTTATCTTTATACAAGGAATTAATTACAGATTCTGTATGGGCATATCAGCGTAGAGATTATGGCTATAGGGATGTGAGCATGCACCCGCTTATGGCATCATTTTTTGGTATACCCTATATAGATACACGAATTACATTTAATTCATTTGTACCAAATGAATTGGAAGATGAACTAGCGGAAAAACTAGTAAATTATTATTTGAAAAAATTGGAAGCATCTCCAGAATACCATGATAAGATAGAGTTTAATATCGTTTTTTCATGCTACTATGTTGGCATTGAAAATGATTTAAAAGAGTTATTAGCCTACGATTTTACCAAGGAAGATATTAAGAATGTCTCTAATTCATTATTAAATTTGACGAAAAATATAATTAATCCGCATAATGGTCTATATAAGGATGATCTGGCTAAGTTATCTATATTGAAAAACAAATATAACAGTATCGTAACATCAAAGTTATCTACCGTCGATAAGATTTATTGGTTGATTGAAGAATGTAAGAAGTATGGAACTTTGCCATTTGCAGGTGTAGCTAGAGCAGCATTTGTAGCAATACAAATTTTAAATTCATTAGTAAAAAACGAAATAATAACTAGTGAAGAAAAAGAAAAGTTTTTATTGTCGTTGAATACGGTAGCAAAACTTATGAAACAAGATGTTATGCAGATGAATAGCGGTAAATTATCTCAAGAGGTATTTCTGCAAAGATATGGCCATATTCGTCCTGGAACCTATGATATACTTTCTCCACGATATGATGAAGCATTTGATGTTTATTTTGAGCATAATAATATGTACATTCAAGATAACAATAATGTGGATTTTCATCTTTCTTCTGATGCAATCTCACAAATAGATAATATTTTGCAAGAATGTAGATTAGGCTTATCAGCTAGTGATTTGTTTACTTTCATTAGGGAAGCTGTAGAAGGTCGGGAACTACTAAAATTTGAATTTACAAAATGTGTAAGTGAAATATTAAGATTGATAGAAAAGCTAGGTGTTAGAGTTGGTATTAATAGAGAAGATATGTCATTTTTAGATATATCAGCTATAAAGAATCTTTATTTGGATTTGTATTATGGCAGTGTAAAAGAGGTACTGAAAGATAATATTGATAACAACAAAAAGCAGTATGTTTTTCTGGAACAATTGAAATTGCCGGCACTAATATTATCTCCAGAGATGATTTACGAATTTGATTTGTTAAATGAAGAACCAAACTATATAACACAGAAGCAGGTTACTGCTAAAGTTATAAGAGAAAATATTAAGGATGTGGATTTAGAGGGAAAAATAGTATTTATTCCTTCTGCAGATCCAGGATATGATTTCTTGTTTGATAAACAAATTGGTGGTTTGATTACTCAATTTGGAGGAGCAAATTCACACATGGCAATCAGATGCGCAGAAATGGGGATTCCAGCTGTAATAGGCGCAGGCGAAAAAAATTTTAAATATTGGTCACGTGCAGAGGTGTTAAGGATAGACTGTCAAAAAAAGCAGGTTATACTGCTTGGATTATAGGAAGAGGTAAAGTATGAGAGGGGAATTTTCGCTATTTTTAATAGGTGTAAGCGGGAGTGGTAAAACGACCATCGCTAGGCAATTACTTGACAAATTGCGGAAAAATAACGTTAAGGTCGAATTTATAGATGGAGATGTTTTGCGTAGTGAGCTTGGTAATCTTTTTGGCTATACTAGAGACGAACGTATGAAAAATAGTCATGTAGTGAGAACCTTGACAAAATATCTAAATAAAAATGGTGTGAATACTATTAACGCTATAGTTGGTCCCTATGAAGAAATGCGCTCTGAGTGGCGTGATTACTTGGGAAAAAGCTATATAGAGGTATATGTACAGTGTTCTTTGCAGGAATGTATTAAACGGGATGTAAAAGGTTATTATAAAAAAGCCCATGCGGGTGAGATGCCAAATTTGAATGGTGCCAATGACATATTCGAGCAGCCTACGAATAGCGATATAATAGTAAACACAGAAAATAATTCTGTTGAGGCTTGTGTGAATGCCATATATGATTATTTACAGGAGAAAGGTTATGTCTTATAAATATATTACAGAAAACAATTTAGAACATAAGCAGACATATATGTATAGCGAATATGGGGGAATGGATTTTTTGCTAGAATACGAATGTATTCGTCAGGAGTTTATAAAAAAATATCCTAGTGATAATCTTTCTATAGAAGAATTTTTTTATGAGAATACGAAAACCATTAGAGAGTTATCTGATATATATTGTCTTTTAGCAAAAGATGAGGAAATGGACTATAGTCGTTTGGATGGTTATTTAAAATCCTTTGAAGTCAGAAAAAAATTGTATGATTGCTATCAAGGATATACATTCAAGCCTGTAAATGAAGATAATTATGGCGATACTATGATCTATATTTTACTGTCGGCTTGCTTATATTTAGCATATGAAAGGACGAAATGTCTAAAATACTATAATGCAATGCTGAAAGTGAATGACACATTGATATCACTAGAAAAATTAATGAGTCGTGAAGAATGTAAGCTTGTGTCCTTTTATTTAGAAAAAGAGTTAGGTATATATCATGCTTTAGCTCATGACATAAAGGGGGTGTCTTGAAATGATAGTGCATGGAATTGCTTTTTTGGCATCAATTACCAGCAGGACACATATGTATTTGCAGTCGTTGATAGAAAATGATTTGTTGCCAGAAAATTGCATTGTATACGTTGAAAAAAATATAATAGAATCCACTAAAGATGAAGCCCAGAGCAAGGATTGCCATTTATATGAATCTATTATGGAATTATTAAAGAAGCATAACATAAATTATAGACTTGTCTTAGAAAAAGATATTAACTCAGATCTTATTTGCAATACAATTTCAGAGATGCCACAAAAAATTTTCATTTATTCTGGTTATGGTGGTTATATTTTAAAACCCCATTTGTTTTCTATAGGAAAGCAATTTCTTCATGTGCATGCTGGTATATTGCCGGAATATCGTGGTAGTACGACAGCTTATTATAGTATTTTGCAAGATTCCTACATAGGTGCTACATCCATTTTTTTGAATGAAAAAATTGATCAAGGAGATATTATCTACCAAGAAAAATTTCCGCTGCCTTCCAATAAGGAAAATATAGATTATGTTTATGAACCATGGTTAAGAAGCCAAGTGCTTGTGAAAACACTAAAATCATATATAGCTAATAGAGGATTTTCGCTAAGGATGCAAAGCAACGATAAGGCTGAAACATATTTTATCATACATCCTGTGTTAAAGCATTTAGCACTATTGAAGGTTGAAAATTTCAGGAGACTAAAAGCAGATGAAAAAAATATTATATACCCAGAGAGTGCTGCAAAAAAATGATTATAGAGAACGATGGGATTGCTCAGACCAAAATATTGCAAAACTAATTTCTTCTTGTGACTATCTGCCAATAGCAGTAAATAACAATCCTTATGATATTTTGAAAATTTGCTCAGAAATAAAACCAGATGGACTGGTTTTAACCGGAGGAAATAGTCTGGTTAAATATGGTGGCGATGCTCCAGAACGGGATGAAACAGAAAAAAGGCTTATGGATTACTTTTTATCAAAGAGCAAACCTATATATGGTTTTTGCCGTGGTATGCAGGTGCTGCAGGATTATTTTGGTGTAAACCTATATGAAGTAAAAGGTCATATATCAGTCAAGCATTTTATTACTGGCAGTTTGGGAGAGTTGGAAGTAAATAGCTACCATAGCTTGGGGGCATTTGATACTAGTCAAGAAATGAATTTATTAGCAAAATCTCTGGACAATGTTGTTGAGGCTATAAGCTTTAAGCATTATCCAATTATTGGAACTATGTGGCATCCAGAAAGAGAAATGCCATTTTGTAAACATGATATAAAGAGAATAAAAACATTGTTTGATGAAGGTAAGGTGCAGATATGAAAGTATTTATTTTAGCAGCAGGACAAGGTACAAGATTGCGTCCCTTAACAAATGACATTCCTAAATGTTTGGTAAAGATGAATGGTACATCATTACTGGATATACAGTTGGAAGTATTAAAAAAATCGGGAATTGCAGAAGAGGATATTTACATTGTTGGAGGTTATAAAATAGATGTCTTAAAAAAGCATTTATCTGGAAGCAGGATAAACATTATTGATAATCGTAATTATAAAGAAACAAATATGGTATGTTCTTTAATGTGCGCAGAGAATGAATTGCAGCAAGCTGATGATGTGATTGTTTCGTATGGTGACATTATTTATCAGGATGAGGTTTTAAAAAGAATATTAGCATCTAATGAAGAGATTTCAGTGGTTGTTGATGACGACTGGCTGGATTATTGGAAACAGCGTGGCGAAAATCCATTAGACGATGCAGAAACCCTGATATTTGATGACGATGGATATTTATTGGAAATAGGGCAAAAAACAGACACATTGGAAAAAGTTCAATCTCAATACATTGGTTTAATGCATTTTAAAGGTGATGGTGTTCCTAAGCTGGTGTCATTGTGTTTAGAAGCCAAGGCTAGAAGCTCCTCTGGTAAAAAATTATGGAGAACATCAAGAACTTATAAAGAAATGTATATGACAGATTTGTTACAAGGGTTAATAGATAAAGGAAATAAGTTAAAAACGGTTCATATAAATAGAGGCTGGTTCGAGGTAGATTGTATTTCGGATTTAAAACTGGCTGAGTCAATCATTAAATAAATTCATGGGGGCGGATGTTAATGTTAGATAGAGCACAGAAAAAGGAGATAATTAGAGATCTTGTGGATGCCAAAAGGCTTTTTGAGGCAACATCCTGTCCCTCGCCATCAGAATTGAATCTCGTGTTGCAGGTTTTGACTGTTGTTGATAAAATTTGTCAGCAAAATTTGTCTATCCCAAGATATAAATTTTATGGAGATTTGCTACATACTCTTATAGAGACTGTAACAAATCTGTCCATATTAAATGAGAATTCTAAGGATGAAGCAGCGAAATTAATGCTGGACATTCTCGAATATTGTATAGATGCTCTGGAAAAGGAAAAGGTAAAAAAAGAAATAGTTTTTTTACCCTATAAGGCAAGTATGTGGGATTGTATGGAAACAGTATGGCGAGCTGCCTATGAAGATAGGGACCATTGCAATGTATATGTAATTCCTATACCATATTGTGATAGAAACTCAGATTTGTCATGTGGGGAAATATATTGCGAAAAGGATTTGTTTCCAGATTATGTTAATGCTTTAGATTGGGCGAAGTATGATTTAAAACAAATAAAACCGGATATAGTATTGATTCACAATCCTTATGATGACACAAATCTTGTAACATCAGTAGAGGAGAGGTTTTACTCACGCAATATAAAAAAATACACAAAAAAATTGATATATATACCATATTACATTTCCAATGATATAGTTGGAGCATTAAAATGCACTGCACCAGGAGTTTTGAATGCGGATCAAGTAATTTTGGAAAATGAAAATATCAAAAGGCAGTATGAAGTATATTATCCCAAAACTATTATCCCAAAAGATAAATTTTTGGCGCTAGGATCACCTAAAATAGAAAAGGTATTGTCTACGACCATAGAGGACATTGATATGCCTGAGGCATGGAAAAAGTTGCTAGTTGATAGAAAGATTATCTTGTACAATACTAGTGTAGGGGCAATACTAGATAAAAATGTTGATGTTTGTGGAAAATTGAAATTTGTATTCAATAGATTTAGAAATGACAATCGGCTTGTATTGTGGTGGAGACCACATCCGTTGATAAAGTCGACACTAAAAACCATACGTCCTAATATATATGAAGAATACTGTCGTATTGAACAAGAATATAGAGACGCAGGTTGGGGAATTTATGATGATACACCTGATATGGACAGAGCTATTATATGTGGGGATTGTTATTACGGTGATGATAGCGGTGTAATGTGGACTTACAAAGCTACAGGTAAATCCATTGTTGAACAGTCAATGTCATATATTTCTGAAAAACAAGATTTCGATATACCGGTTTGGTCCCAAGCTTTTTGTAAAGTAGACGATGATTTGTGGCTTGTGCATGGCAAGTTGAATATTTTATTAAAATATAATATTGGTGAAGATAAGCTATACTACGTAGATAGATTGGCTGGCAGCCTTTTTGGTATGTACAAGTATTGTTCCTTGCAATATGTTGGGGGAAAAATATATTTTATTCCTATTACGGCAGATAAAATTATCTGTTATGATATCGCTTCCAATGCGTTTTCCTATATATCTTTTCCTATGGATCAACAATATGCGGGGATGGCTAAATTTCGTAAGGCATTGACTGTAAAAGAAAAAATATATGTTTTTCCTACATTTTATCCTTATGTTTTATGTGTAAATACAGTAAATAATACTGTTGAATGTAGTTTTGATGTAAAGAAAATTTTGGCTGAAAATAATATACCCCAGTCCTCATATATACATGATGTTGCTGTTTATGATCGGAATATCTTGATGTGTCTGCTATACAAGAGCAATAAAATTCTGTTGCTGGATATAGAAACTAATAATTATGAAATTATAACATTGGGAAAATATAAATATAGTACCATAGCTATTATAGATAATAGTATATTCCTAGCCAGTGCAGTAGATAGCTGTATTGATTGTTTTAGCAAAGAGGACTTGGCTTATCGTAACACCATTGTAGATAGATTATGCGTAGTAAGAAAATTTGATGAGCATCATGTTTTATTGGACAATATTAATGAGCCAGGCTGGGCAGTGATGGATTCAGAATGCAAGTTAATATACAAAAATGATGTACAGGTGGAATCCAATGGTTGTTTGATGGATGTATATAAGCGAGTTATATGTGATATGCAAGGCACTACTTGGGATACATGTACCAATACGTTATATTTGTGGGAGTATGGTAAGGCAGTACAGATAAATTTGCAAAATGTAGAAAATTTGGATAAAACAATATTTGAAGGGCAGCAATGGCAGGAAGAATATCCTGGATTGGATATTACTAAGCTATGTAACACTAAGAAGTTGCAGGGTAAGAAATGTCATATTGGCAAAAATATTTATCAGGCTATAATGAGGGATTAGCTATGGATATAGATGTTGAGTTAGAGAAAATTATTGAAAAATATGATTTGGATAAATGTGATCCAGCATATAGGCAAAGGAAAAAAGCTCTAGCAATTATAAAAAAAATAGTAGCTTCTATTACAGGTAAAATAGCAGTAATTGCTACATTTGAATCAGATATAAATCGCTTTCAATTTTTATTAAAGGATCATCAAGCAGATTATTACTATTGTTATAAAAATGATATACCAATTTCTGCTAGTAATTATGATTTAACTTATAATATGTCTGCATTGGAAGAAGTATGTTTTGATACGTATGAATATATTTGGTTAGTCTCATTAGAGGGATCCGTATTTGTTAAGCGGTGGTTAAGACAACGAGATATTAGGTATCATTTTTTATATGATGATTTAGAGTTAAATGGTTGTTATTGCATAGGCAATTGGCATTCTTTGCGACGAGATCCAGAGATTGAATGGTGGACACGGAGATGTTGGGGGAAACCTGGAAGAGAATGGATAATTGCTGATATTATGGAATTGGTATCAGAATGTGAATACCAGTACTTTGAAGATGTAAAAATTAATAATCTGAGAAAGCTTTTTTTTAGAGCTATTGTAATTCGAGATTTTTGTCTAGCAGAAAAATGCATTAAATTGTTGCCAAAAGAATTAACAAATGAGCTTTCTGCATGGAACGCTATTCAAGAATTATTAAAAAAAATATATATATGTTTAAACGGCAAAAAAGAGCATATGAGTGTCATTTGGACTGATGCAATATCTTATGATGAAATAAACAAGTGTAAATTTTTATCTAATATGCAGGCTCGTGCTGTAGTATTTGAAAATATGTATACTACTTGTCCAAATACAAATCCTACATTAAAGAGTATATTTAGTGGAAAGTTGCCGGTTAGTGATAATACTTATAGTATAAAAGAATTTACTCCAGATAATAGTGTATTATGGAAAATTCTCAATGATAATGAATATGATTTATGTGTTATTGGAGGATGTCAAAATTGGACTGCTGTGCCAATGGGAATACGTTCTGATAAATACCATGCTTCATATGGTCCAACATCAGAATTATTATGGGATTTATGGAGAAATATGTTGTTAAAAGATAATCCTACGTTTTTCATGTTGCACAGCTTATTAGAAACTCATACTCCATTTTTATCGCTTGGCATTCATGATGCGGATATTATTGATGATGGTATACGGCGTTCTAAATCTATGGAATACTTATCTGAGCAATATCAGTTTTATATGTCTAAACTACCTGATAAACAAATTAAAATATATATGACTGACCATGGATTATTTTCATATCATAATATGTACCATACTTTTTTAGCTATTGTTGGATTAGATTGCAATCCATATAGTATAAAGGAAATGTGTTCATATGTAGATTTTTATAAATTAATAAAGCAAATTATAGAAGATGGAAAACTAAAAAAGGAAGAATTTATTAGAAAATTTGTACCAATAGAAGATTTAGATTATTATTCTCCTTCTAGTATATCTATTATCATAAAAAATAAACTACAATTAGAAAGAAATTTATTTGGCTATTGTGGGGTAATAACTAAAGATGATATATATTTGCATTTTACTGATGGTAGAGAATGGCTTATAAATAGAAATGCTATTTATAAGGTAGAACCTAATTTATTCGGAAGCTATGTTTATGATGAAAGTAAAGTACAATGGTATCGTGATCTTGTGAACGAAAGAGAGAAAAAAGCACCAGACTTATCGAATAAGTTAAAGTACTTTAAATATATACGTATGATATATAACAATGCAAAAGATAAAAATTGTAAAAAGTTGGAAATAATAAATAGAATTATCTCTGAATATGCAGATGAAAGTATATATATTCGTTTGGGGGGACATATTGCAAGCAAATATATGATGTTTTAACCAAAGAAAACAGAAATAAAATTGCTGGAATAATAGATTTAAATTCAAATTGTAAGTGTGCTGAATTAGGGTTGCCAATTTATACGAGTATAGATAGTTTACCCAATAATGCAAAATGGATTCTACCATCTAATGAGAATTTTATAAGTAGGGCGGAAAGGGAATGTGCTGCTAGTACACGTAACCTGCAGGTTTTGAATTTACATGAAAAATTAAAAGAATATGGTATATATACTAAGGACTGTGTAGCGTTATTTCAACCAGCAGATGAGGATTATGAAGTTAATTTCCCATTTGATGAGGTTAGTTTTTCATATTAATGGGATATTTAGATAATACAAAAATAGATGGAGGCATTTATGGATATAGATGTTGAGTTAGAGAAAATTATTGAAAAATATGGTTTGGATAAGTATGATCCACAATATAAAAAATATAAGAAATCAGAAGCAGCTATACTATCATTGTTGCGTAATCAAAAGGGAAAAATGGCAGTAGTGTCAACATCTCAACCAGATTTACAACGATTTAAATTTATGGGGCAACACATGAATATGGATTTTTTTTATTGCTCACCCAATAAGAATAAATATAATAATTATGATTCGACTTATAACTTTGATAAATTACTTAATGTTGATTGGACTCAATATGCACGTATAATTATTGTGTCGTTAGATGGATCAACATTTATAAAACATTGGTTTAGAAAAAGAAAGATAGAATATTCTTTTTTATATGATGAATTAGAAGCGAGAGGCATCCATTGTGAAAAAGAATGGGATTCTTTTATATCAGATCCATCTACAGAATGGTGGTCATATAGTGCATGTTCGTGGTATCAGAAAAACTTTATCCTAGCTGATACTATAGAGATGTTAGCAGAATATACATATGTGAAAGAAATTGCAAAAAAATACGTGCTTTTACATAAGCTGTTTTTTCGGGCACTTTATCTGAGGGATTTTTGTTTAGCTGAGCGATGCTACATAGAAATGCCAAATGATTGGGTAAATGAACATAGTGCTTGGATTGAGATTAGTGCATTATTAGAATCTATTTATGAATTATTATCTAATAAAAAGCAAAAAGATGTATATATGATATGGACAGATGCGATTCCATATGATGATATGAGCAATCTGCCATATATTATAGAAAAAGCTGAGAATAGTGTTGTATTTAATAATATTCATACAGTATGTGCAAATACTAATCCATCTTTAAAAGCTATACTGTGCGGCAAACTACCGGTGGATGAGGATACATATGGTATAAATTCTATTGATGAAGATAGCAGTATTGTTATTAATATGCTAAAAGAACGAGGATATAATTTCTGCGCAATAAGCGGGGGATTAAATTGGACATCAATAAAAAATAAATATCGTTCCGATAAATATCATGAGTCTTTTGAGCCATCTAGTATGTTGATGTGGGATTTGTGGAGAAATATAATTTTAAGAGATGAACCTACTTTTTATATGTTGCATGGACTGGTGGAGTCTCATACACCGTATTTATCATTTGGCATAACTGATGATATTATAGGTAATGATAATTTGCGTTATAAAGAATCTTGCAAGTATTTGAATGAGCAATATAGATTTTTCTTGCCTAAATTGCCACTAACTGCCATTAAAATATATATGACGGATCATGGAAAAACTTGCTATACAAATAGAAATCATGCATATATGTCCATAGAAGGTGTAAAATCAAAGTCAAAAGAGATTAATGAAATGTGTTCTTATGTTGATTTTTACAAAATATTAAGACAGATTATCATGGATAATGAGATAGTTAGTAATGAGTTTGTAAAAGATTATGTATGTGTTCAGGATTTAGATTATTATAATGCAGCCTTTGCAGCAGACACTATTTTAGAACATAAAAATTTGATGGTTACTTTTTATGGCTTTCATGGAATTATAACTAACAAGGAAATATACCTACATTTTACAGATGGTAGGGAGTGGTTTGTAAGACGTGATGATGCTCATGCTCCTGAGCCAAATCTTTTTGGTAGCTATATCTACGATGAGAGTAAGGTAAAGTGGTATAGAGAGAAGGTACATCAGCAGGAACAAAATATGCCAGATTTTTCTAAAAAGCTGAAGTATTCTAAATATATACATAAAGTGTTTGAAAATGCCAAGGAAAAAAATTATAAAAAAAGGGATATAATTAATCAGATTATATCTAAATATCCGGATGATAGTATATATATTCGTCTGGGCGGTTCCTATGGCAAGCAAATATACGGTATTTTGACCAAGGAAAATCAAAGAAAAATTGGCGGAGTAGTAGATTTAAGTCCAGACTGTATGTGTTCTAAGTATGGTTTGCCGGTATATAGCAGTGTTGACGAATTACCAGATACAGCTAAAACTATTCTTCCATCTAATGAGAATTTTATTGATAGAGCAGAAAAGGAATGTGCTGCAAGTTCACATAATTTGCAGGTTTTAAATCTACATGAAAAATTAAAAGAATATGGTATATATACTAAGGATTGCGTAGCATTATTTCAACCAGCACCAGAGGACTATGATGTTGACTTTCCATTTGATGAGATTAAATATTGATATTGGTAATTTTGTTTGCATATATAGAAGGGAATTTTTATGTATAGAGCTTTAGAATATGAAGATATTGTAGAAGTAGTAAATATTAATACTATAGAAGAGCTAAGGGAAAAAGTTATCTATGATGATAAATTAAAAAAATATTTATATAGGGGACACAGCAAATCAGAAAGTTATAAATTAGTTCCAACATTACTACGATTAGAAGAGGAATCAGCTAAGGAACGGAGGTATGATTTTTATATAAAGGAACTTCGGTCATTGCTTCAATTTTATTTGGAATCCAACAAAATTGGATTATATGTACCTAATATACCTAGTTTTTTTCAATTTGGAGTGGCTAATAAATTTGATTTATCACTTGTATTGAAAGAGATGGAATGGAATTGGCTTTCAAATGAAGTTATAGAATTAGCAGCTTTAGCGCAACACTATGGTATGCATACTAGATTGTTGGACTGGACACAAGACATAAGAGTGGCATTGTATTTTGCCGCATCTGGTGTGGAAGAGTCACAGAAAGAAGATATGGCAATATGGTGTATTAATGCGGGAGAATTAACGGACATAAGGGAGGTTTTTGATACTAGTAACTATGTTGCCAATATTTTGTCATATGACGGACAAGGAGATCATTCAGAGAAATGGGATCTTATTAGGATTTTAAATGAAGATGTTTTATCGCTGAGGTTTTTTATTCCTCATTATGATGCTAATATAAATATTAATGCACAAAAAGGAGTTTTATCTATTTGGCAGTATAATTTGGGGCAAAAAGAAATTTATAAGCATTCATCTAGTAGAAAAAATATTAGGAATATACCCCATAAGGATGCATTACCTTCTGAATCCGTAGAAATGTTAAGAAAAAAGATAGGAGATAATGGCAAAGAATTTCTAGAACAAAGTATAGAAAGAGATACAAGACCATTAGATAAATTGATTTTAGATTATTTTGATCAAAATAATTCCAAAAGATGTAAGATAAAAGAGATGTCAAATAAGATATTATACAAGTTTGTTATAAAAAAAGAATTAAGAAATGATATTTTGTATATGTTATGTACTGATGGATATAATAGGGCAAAAATATATCCAGGATATCATAGCGTAGCGGAGATGATTATGAATCACGAAGTATAGGATATTAGGTATAGTGTATATGTGATAGTGTGAGACACATTATGTTGAAGTGAACTGTGCTTTGGGGGCAATATGATACAGGATAATTTGAAAAATAAAAAATATGTTATCTTTGGAGCTGGAGATTATGGAAAAAAAGCTCTGGAAATGCTGGGCAGGGAAAATGTTGCCTTCTTTGTAGATAATGATAAAAATAAGGATGGTTCTGTTGTCAATGGACTGGAGGTAAAGTTTTTCTCAAGGATTAATAAAAAACTAAAGGAGTATTTAGTAATTGTTGCTGTATCTTATCAATATATCAAAGATATAAAAACACAGCTACAGGATATTGGAGTATTGCCATATGATATTTTTGTAGAAATGCTGCAGAGAGAAACAAAGAAAAAAATAGAATCTCGTCCGGATTATCTTGGTGTTTATAAAAAAGCTATTAGTTGGATTGAGGCAAACACTATAGTTGAAAAAACTGGCAAATCTATCATCAATAATACTAATTGTCTTAAGGGGTATCCAGAGGTAACAGGTTATTATATACCGACCTTGATTCGTTGGGGGTATAGAGAGCTTGCTATAGATTATGCCAAATGGCTTATAAGTATTCAGCATGATGATGGTTCTTGGTATGATACCTTTGCTCAAATGCCATATGTATTTGATACGGCACAGATATTGAAGGGACTTTTAGCAGCATACAGTATTTGGCCAGACGAAAATGTAAAGAACGCTATCATCAAGGGGGCTATGTGGCTGGCAGGAAATATTCAACATGATGGCAGGTTTAAAGCAGCGGATGAATCCATATGGAAAATGCCTAAAGCCTATTCTGAATTGATACATTTGTATTGCTTGTCACCTATAAGGGAAGTAGGCATACAGTTTAGCAAGCCAGAATTGTTAAAAATGGTAGATTTGAGTATTGATTATTACAAACAAAACCATATGGAGGAAATTCTTCATTTTGATTTGTTATCTCATTTTTATGCCTATGTTATGGAAGCATTGGTGGATTTGGGCGAATTGGAGTTGGCCAAGATTGCAATGAATAATATAGCCAATTTCCAGACAGAAGATGGTGCTGTACCTGGCTATAATGATGTACATTGGGTGTGCTCTACCGGCTTATTCCAGCTGGCCTTGACATGGTTTCGTGTTGGGGATATTGAGCGTGGCAATAAAGCATTTAGTTATGCTTGCAGGCTGCAGAATGAAAGCGGTGGTTGGTATGGCAGTTATCCATCGGTAGATGATGAAAGTAATGATTATTTTGCTGCTTCTGAAATCAGTTGGGCCGTAAAATATTTCCTAGATGCGTTGTATTATAAGAACAAGGCCGAATTTGATATTTCTGCCCCAAAATTTATGACGAGTATAGATAAAGATGATGAACGGTATAAGATTATTTTGCAAAATGCTAAGGAAACTTGTCTACTAGGGGGGGACATTAGGATATTAGATGTTGGCTGTGGTAAGGGGCGTTATTTGAAAAATTTGATTGATGATTTGCCTGATAGCCAATGCTATGGAGTTGATATTTCCCAAAATGTCATTGCTGAAAAAACAAATCAGAATATTGTTTGGGAGGAAGGCTCTCTGACTCATATTCCTTTTAGAGATAATAATTTTGCCATGGCATATACCTGTGAAGCGTTGGAGCATGCCGTGGATATAAAGAGTGCTATTAGAGAAATGGCGCGTGTGGTTCGCCCTGATGGACGTATTGTGATTGTAGATAAAAATATTGCTGCATTGGGAACACTGGAAATTTGCGAATGGGAGCAGTGGTTTGACGAAAATGAATTGGCTGCTATTATGAGTGAATTTTGTAGTGAGGTAAATATCGTTCATGACGTAAATTATGAAGGATATTTCAAGGAAGGATTATTTTCCGTTTGGATTGGCAAAGTAAAATGAGGTATTAATATGAAAAATAAGCCTGTGGTATCAATTGTTTTGCCTACTTATAATGGTGCAAAATATCTTAGAGAATCATTGGATAGCATATTGGCCCAGACCTTTCAGGGGTGGGAGTTGATTATTGTTAATGATTGCTCAACAGATAAAACTCCGCAGATAGCAGAGGAATATGCCAAAAGAGATGAAAGAGTAAGGACTATTCATAATGTAGTTAATCAGCGTTTGCCTGAGTCATTGAATATTGGTTTTAGAACAGCTCTGGGCAGATATTTAACCTGGACTTCTGATGACAATAGGTATTTGCCTACAGCCTTGGCAAGAATGGTTGAGGAACTAGACAACAATAATGATTGTCCAATGGTTTGTGCCGATATGCATTATATAGATGCCAAGGGAAATATAACAGGTAAGGCTCCAGGTTATGATGAATATTATATGTTATCAAAGGATTTGATAGGAGCATGCTTTTTATATAGGCGAAAGGTATTAGATATTGTAGGGGAATATGATTCCTCCAGAGTATATGTAGAGGATTATGATTACTGGCTGCGTATATATAAGCATGTTGGAAAAATTATACGGATTCCTCATATTTTATATGAATACAGAGCTCATAATGGCAGTTTAACTGCTACAAAGATGGGTGAAATACGCAAGCAGGCAGTATTATTGTGGAGTGAATATAGCAAGGAATTTCTCAACCAATACTGTAATGACAAAAAAGTGCTTTGCGAAATGTATTATTATTTTGTTATGGCAAATGGAAGGGATAGAGAGCTTGCTAGGGTGATAGAAAAGCTTGTACCTGAATTGGCATATGAAAATATCGGATTACTCAAGGATAAGAAGATTTTTATATTTGGTTCAGGAGATTTTGGCAGCAGAGCCGTAGAGATAGTGAAAAATAATGTTATTGGTTTTATAGATAATGATGAGAATAAAATGGGCACTGAAAAAGCAGATTTGCCGATTATTTCTTTTGATGAATATTGTAGTAAATATAAAAAGCAGGCTAATATATTAGTAGCTGTCAGTGGTAGTTATATTTATGAGATTATTCATCAGATTTTGACGGCTGGAATTGGTGAATATTATACATACCAGCAGCTTCAGTTAAGTAATTTTGTTGCAGGAGAAAATTTATTATGAAAATTTTTATATGGGGTACAGGCGATGTTGCAACTAGATATTTCCTGTCAGGTGAGCTGAATACAGAAGATGTCTTAGGCTTTATTGAAAGTAAGAAAAGCAAGGAGGTATTTTTTGGAAAAAAAGTATTTTCACCAGTAGAGGCTAGCGAGCAGGAATATGATTTTATTCTTGTTTGTCTGGACTATTATGGTTATGCTGTATATTGTACAGCCAAGGAAAACTGTATTGATGTAACTAAAATGTATTTTTCAGATAATTATAAATACATAGCAGGCCATAAGATAATAGAGTTTCCTAAGCTGGATGTGTGCTTGAATGATAATAACCGAATAGCTGATATATTTCCAGGATTTTGCAGCCTAGATAATGATATAAAGCTTAATCGCAGTATTATAACCATGTGTAATGGAAGTGATGAGCTTGATAATACATCCTTGTTAGGAACAGCTAGATATAATAATCCAGAATACATAAGTGATTATTTTCGCTATCGGACTTTTGAATTGATGGCGAAGGAAATAAAGGCAAAAGAAGTAGATGGTCATGTAGCCGAGGTGGGAGTATATAGAGGCCGCTTTGCTAGATTGATAAATGAAACCTTTTCAGATAGGAAAATGTTTTTGTTCGATACCTTTGAGTCTTTTGATGAATATGAATTTAAGTTTGAAGTGGAAAAAGGAAGATGCCCGGAGGATTTCAGGGAAGTATTTACTGATACCTCTGAGGATTTCGTATTATCTCGTATGAAATATCCTCAGAACTGTTTGGTACGTAAAGGTTTTTTCCCTGCAACAGCCCAAGGCTTAGAGAATGAATACTTTGCGTTTGTATCCATAGATGTGGATTTTGAAAAGAGTATTTTCAATTGTCTTGAGTTCTTTTACGAAAGGCTAAACAACGGAGGCTGCTTGTTTATACATGATTATAATAATCGCTATCTAGAGGGAGTAAAAAAAGCAGTTGAGGATTATGAAGAAAAGTATAATTTGAATTTAATAAAGTTGCCTTTAGCAGATGAAGGTGGAACACTAGTGATTTTAAAACCATAAAAATAGGTGAAAAAAGTGTTATTGAATAATTTTTCATGGGATAAATTGCAGTATGATTTGTCTAATAAGCATATTATACTTTTTGGTGCTGGGGGAGCATTACAAACAACTGTAAACTTTATATGTCGAATAGATAAAACATATGCAAAAAATATAAAATATATAGTGGATAATGATGCAGAAAAATGGGGAAAAGATATTTATATATTTGAAAAAGCGGTAAAAATTATCTCTCCCGATAAATTATCTGCTATATATAATCAAGGATATATTGTTATTATTACAACACAGTTCGTGGAGGAAATTATAAAACAGCTTTCTTCATATTCAAATCTCAAGGAAGCAGAAATATATTTTTACGATGATATAAAAATTTGTGTATGTCAGCAGGAATTTAAAATACCAAAAACTTTTAAACGAGACACGAGGCAAAGGATTCCCAAGATTTTGCATTATTGCTGGTTTGGTAGAAACAAGCTGCCTGATGATTATGTTAAATGGATGGAATCATGGAGGATGTATTGTTCTGATTACGAAATAATCGAATGGAATGAAAATAATTATGATTGCCATAAAAACAGGTATATATCAGAGGCTTATCAGGCTGGCAAATGGGGATTTGTATCTGATTATGCTAGACTAGATATTGTAAACACTAATGGAGGCATTTATTTAGATACCGATGTTGAATTAGTACGTAATATAGATGAATTGTTATATCAACCTGCTTTTTTTGGTATACAAGACGATGGTTGTTGTAATACAGGTTTGGGATTTGGTGCAGAAGCAGGATTTCCGTTATTACGTGCATTGATGTTAGATTATGAAAATCGCTCTTTTGTATACTATGATGGAATGATGGATATGACAGTTTGTCCCGATATACAGACAGCTGCCTTGGAGCACTTGGGTTACCAAAAAAGGAATCGTTATCAGATTGTTGAAAATGCAGCATTTTTACCAGCACCATTATTGAGTGGATTTGTTGGAACGGAACTGTGTATGAGTAAAGATGTGTTTTCAATCCATCATGCTGCCTGGTCATGGCGTGATAATATAAGTAAGGCAGATACTATTCTGAAGGCTAGAATGATGGAGTCAGAAAAAAAATGGAGGGAATCTGTAACTAATATTGAAGAAAGTTGTTACTAATTGAAAATTGGTTTTGATAATATAAAATGCATCTTGGAGAATCGTATGATAAAAGAATATTATTTCGAGGAAGAATTTTTACATGAGATGAAATTGGCAACATTAAAATATGAGATGTATATAGCTGGAGCTGGTAGCTATGGAAAAATTATAGGAGAGTATTTAATACGGGAGGAAATACCTTTTAATGGTTTTTTAGATAAGAATGAGGACATAGAGCATCTATTAGGCAAAAGAGTAATTTCGTATAGAAAGCTTAATAAAGAAAATGTATATATTATAATATCATCCAATTCGTTGATGATAGATTTGATTCAAGAGTTGTTAGAAATAGGAGTAACATTGAATCAAATGTGTATTCCAAAAGTAAAATCATATATGCTGATGAATCTGCCTTCAATTCATATGAATAGATTGTTGTCATTTAGAGGAAAATATCATAATAAACGGTGTTTTATTGTTGGTAATGGTCCTAGTTTGTCTATAAAAGATCTGGATAGAATAAAGGGAGAATATAGTTTTGGCTGTAATGCCATTTTTGGTACTTTTTCTCATACGCAGTGGAGACCTGATTTTTATTGCACATTAGATTCGATGATTATTTCACATTTATATGATGGTTTACATGGCAAAGCTCTTGATTGGCAATGTTCTAAGTTTTCACTGATAAATGAAATGTCGAATTATGATAAGGATCACGAATTTATTTTGTGTAATGCAGTAGATGATATAGAATCGATAGATCAATTGCCTGTTTTTTCTTCCGAATGTGATAGATATATTTGTACGGTAGGAACTGTAACGTATTTTATGCTTCAGTTAGCAGTATATATGGGATTTAGGGAAATTATATTATTGGGAATAGATTTCAATTTTGCAGTAGAAAAACATGCTGATGGAAGTATTAAAAAAAAAGATGTGAAAAATCATATGGATTTAATAGAAGAAGCTATGCCCACGAAGGAATCAAATATTTTGAAGAAAAAAATAAATGTTTTAGGATATGATTGTGTAGGGTATATTGATAAGCAGTATGCAGGATATAAGGCAGCAAAAAAATATGCAGATGCACATGGAATTAAAATCATCAATGCTTCAAGAAAAACTAAGTTAGATGTATTTGAAAAAGTAAATTTAGAGAGTTGTTTATGATATAATGTAAGTAAAATTTATAAAATTGGGAGAAGAGCTATGCACACATTATTTTATTGCAACATAGAGGAAAATAATTTATTACTGAATTTTAGATGATATTATTATGATAGAAATTACAGAAGAAATTCTTCAAAAGCTTCGTCCTATCTATATGGATATGCTTATGGAAATTGACAGAATATGCAGAAAAAACAATATAAATTATTCATTGGATAGTGGCACTCTCATTGGTGCTATCAGACATGGTGGTTTTATACCCTGGGATAACGATGCAGATGTAGCTATGTCTCGCAGTGAGTATGAGAAATTTTTTGAAGCCTGCAAAAGAGATTTGGATAAAGAAAAGTTTTTTTTGCAGGATTTTCGAACGGATAAAAATTATCGTTGGGGATTTCCAAAGATTCGCTATAACAATACTGCATGGCTTATGCCAGGACAGGAAAGAACAAATTGGCATAAGGGAATATTTGTGGATATTTTCGTATATGATGGTGTTCCTGACAATTACATTCTAAGGCGAATGCATTTATTTATTTGCTATGTTATACGCAAGGGGCTGTACTCATTCTTCGGTAGATATAATGCTGAGAATATTTTCTTAAAAATGTGGTATGGACTATTGTATCTAGTTCCCAGAAATATATGGGTTCAAGGTTTTAATTTTATGGTAAAATTGTCTAATATATCTAAGCATCAACTATCTAGGCATTTGACTTTTCCATATGTCAAATCTAAATATGGGATGCCAACGGTTTGCTTTCAGGATTATATAGATAAGGATTTTGAAGGTTACAAATTTAAAATATATAAGGAATATGATTTGATGCTGCGAACGATGTATGGTGATTACATGAAATTACCACCTAAGGAGGAGAGAAAGGCATTTCCACTTATAGAATTGAAATTTCCGAATGAATAGTTAGGGGCATAATATGATAGAGTCAAGAAAAAGAATTTACACAGATAAAGTTGATATAAACAGTGATAGCATTAGAGACTTTTATGACAGGAGAGCAATGGCATTTTTATCTGGTACTAAAAGTAGCAATACTACTGTTTTGTTGGGGGATAATAATCCTGAATATGCAGATAAATGGGATGAGTTTGAAAAAAACATAATTTTGCCTAGATTGAAGCTTGACCAAGAAAAAAATGTCTTGGATATAGGTTGTGGTATTGGCCGTTGGGCAGAAACGGTTATTCCCATATGCGGAAATTATTTGGGTGTAGATTTTTCTGGAGAAATGGTAAAGGCAGCCTCAAAACGATTTGATAATATGATTAATGCCGCTTTTAGGCAGGGAGCATTTTTAGATATTTTTAAGATGGATGATGTAAAAAGGAATAAATTTGATGCGGTTATTATAGCTGGTGTATCTATGTATATAAATGATCAGGTACTGGCGCAATGCTATGGTGAGTTATCTACAATTCTAAATAAGGGAGCTATAGTTTACATAGAGGAGAGTATTGGGGTGGAAAAGCGTCTTACCCTGAACAACATTTGGTCAGAAAATCTCAATTCAGACTATCATGCCATCTATAGAACTAGAGAGGAATATAAAAAAATACTAACACCTCTGTTGAAGCAGACAAAGGTGTTAGCAGATGATTATTTCAATGTGTTGGATAAAAAGGAATTGTCAGAAACCAGTCATTGGTATACCTTGTTGGAGATGAAGTAGATGAAATTATTTACCGTAGGCCCTGTGGAGATGTTTGATGAGGTAAAGTCTATTCGAGCCGATAAGGATAGTGTGCCTTATTTTCGTACCAAAGAATTTTCAGAGATGATGCTGGCAACAGATGAATTATTGAGGAAATTCGCTTATGCAGATGAGGGGGCAAAAACAATATATCTGACTGCCTCTGGAACAGCAGCTATGGAAGCCACCGTAATGAATTGTTTTACGGAGCAGGATAGACTGCTTGTTATCAATGGAGGCTCCTTCGGACAGAGATTTGCTGATATATGTGAAGTACATCATATACCTCACGATGTGGTGAAGTTAGAATATGGAGAAATCTTAGGTGAGTCTCAGTTGATGCCATTCAGGGAGAAGAATTATACAGCTCTTTTGGTGAATATTGATGAAACCTCCACTGGACAGTTGTATGATATTGCTTTGTTGTCTGATTTTTGCCAATCCAAAGGAATGTATCTGATAGTGGATGCTATCAGCTCTTTTTTGTGCGATAAATTCGAAATGGCCAAATATGGCGTTGATGCCATGATAGCTAGCTCTCAGAAAGGAGCCTGCATTTCACCAGGTCTTTCCATGATCGTGTTAAGTAAAAGACTTGTAGCGGAACGAGTAGAAAAAAGCAATATTAGTTCCTTGTATTTTGATTTTAAGGATTATCTAAGAAATTTCCAGAGAGGCCAAACACCATATACCCCAGCAGTTGGTATTTGCGTAGAGTTATTTACTTCCCTGCAGATGATAGACAAAATAGGTCTAGAGCAGCATCTGCAGAATATAGCAGATGTAGCCAGTGATTTTCGCGAAAAGATAAATGTGCTGCCAGTATCTCTGCCTAAGTTTCCACTATCCAATGCCATAACGCCAATTATCTTTGACAAGCCTATTGCCTATAAGGTATTTGAAATATTGAAGGATAATTACGACATTTTTGTAAATCCAACTGGCGGCAAAATGGCAGACTATTCCCTGCGTGTAGCTCATATAGGCCAGACCAGCAAGGAAGATAATACCATGCTTGTAAAGATGATAGAGGAGGCCATAAAATATGTCTGATGAATATTGGGATAAGCGTGCAGCCTGTGAATATGGCTATATTGCTTTTTTAGGTGGAGCGTCTTGAGAATTTTTGGACTCAAAATATCAAAGAAATTTCTGTTATATGGGAGGCGGTTTTAGTGTTTGGAACGATAATAATGGATTCTTATAAATCTGATGAAGCAGAACTTATGGCAAAAAACATAGATGAAATTTGCTCACCGATGAATTCTTTAGGGTGGGCATCCGCTGGTATTTACTCATTTTGGGACTATTACACAAAAGAAGTTTTATACATTGGTTTGGCATCTGATTTGTGTATTCGATTTAAGCAGCATAATGGACTGATGCCTATTGCAGAAAATGCCTGTAAAGTGCGTCAGATTCAAGATTATTTTTCAGAACATGAAAGGCTCGGATACTCTATTTTGGTTCAGTCTCCTATGTCTCAGCCGATTGTTCATAGGAATAAAATGCTTTATAGGGATTTATTAGAAGATAATAAAGGGATGCCTATTCAAAAATACATTGGTGAGGAAGGGCTTGAAAATATTAGGCAAGCTGAAGGGCAATTAATTGAATCATATAGGCTAATAATGGGAGATATTCCACCGTGGAACAAAATTGGTGGAGACATGTTTTCAAGGAAGTATGCCTCTGAAAACAATTACTCGTATGTGGTTAGTGCATTTTCAAGCGGAACACCAGATAATTTCCTTGTTGCACGGTCCACCATTCGGGAATTGGCAGAAAATAATACATATGAATGGTTTGAAAGTCAACTCCATGGATTACGAATGATGATGTTAGCTATGAGAATGTCATTTAAAGAAGCTTTGGATTTTCAGATGAGATTTAACCCGTATTTTGAAGAACAATGGAATCTAATAATTAGTGTCAAGTATTTGGACAAAGAACTGATTATTTAATGAATGTTGGAGGCTGCGAAGAAAAGTCTGTAAATAGGACTATTATATATAAAGTAAAGGGGATTAACCTGAAAAGCATTTTTTTCAAGTTAATCCCCCTTGCTGTATACAGAACAATTGTTAAATCACTTTATGCAGTATGATTTATTTCAATTACATACTTTTCTTTCAATTTTGAACATCTGTTATGTGCAATTATTCCATCATGCTGCAATCTTCCGACTACGATTCCGGGTGAATCCCTATTTTTTAGCAAATTTAATAATCTAATCATCAGAAGTGTATTTTGAAGGACTACCTCGGGTTTCTTAACAGTCATACCTCTAAGTTCTGGCAAATTAACTAGATCAACAAAGTATTTATAGTTTATCTTTTTTGCAAGTTCTGCCTGTTCATCAATATTCTTAGACCGCTGAATCTAAATCAGCTTATGCTCATAAGTATTCTGCAAATTCAGTCAATCCTCTACGCTTGTTCCAAGCATTGCAGAAAGCTTTTTGGCTAAGTCGTTTGAAATATTAGCCTGTCCATGAATCAACTGACTTAAAGTTTTTCCTGTTGTTCCCATTCTCATAGCAAATTCGGACTGACTAATTTCCATGTCTTCAATAATATCCGCAATATAGTATCCAGGGTGAAATGCCACTATATCTTTATATTCTTTTACATTACTTATAATGGTTAAATCGACACAAATTAATTGTTTGCAAGAAACGCTTATGCTATAATGTTTTGTATATCAAGGCCTATAATGTTTTTACATTATTGATTACTCATTCGTGAGTGATAGTGTGATTAACAATTCCTTCTTGGAATTATAGTGATTTGCGTGTTGGTTGCAGACGTAGATTTATTCTTTATGAACTCAGGGCCTTGATATATTTTTTTGAAAGGTGAATTATATGCAAGATATGGACATTCAAGAAGAATGGAGAAGTTTAGAAAATACAGTATGGAAAACAAGGACGGCAAGAATACATTCAGAAAAAAGATGCATAAATTTAGCTACCTTTTATCAAACAATAAATTTATATTATACATGTATTGTGATTATATTATCTATGCTTAATTATGCTAGTTTTATAGATGTATACATAAAAGAAAAGTTAACATTGCTGTCACTTATTATGTCAGTTTGTTTGATGTTGGTAATTTTAAGATTAAATCCAGAGCATTATAGGGAATTAGCAAATAAATATAAAAGTAATCATATTGCACTGCAAGATTTATGGTATGAAGTTGTCGCTGCTTCGCAGACTGGTAATATATTAGAATATCAAAAAAAGTACACAAGCATTCTTAGTTTGTGTCCAAATCATACAGAGCAGGACTACAGAGAAGGTATTTATGATAATAGGTATAATGATGAAATAACATGGCAGAGGTGTACATCAGCGTATTATTTAAATTTAGTTTCGACTAAAATTTTGCAAATATTGTGGATTTTATTACCAGTCTTTGTCATAGTTATTGTGTGTGTTGTTTAGGTGATAGTATGAATAAGGAAAACATACAGAAAGAATGGGAACAAATTGTTTCTTTAGAGAATTTAAGGAAGATACACGATGAACATACGATAAAATCAAATGCTTCTGGTGTGGATAATATAACCGGAAAAGAGTATAGTAAACGTATAGAAGAGGAAATTAAATTTATAAACAAAAAGTTAGTGTGTCAACAATATAGGTTTTCCAAATATAAAATATCTTATATACTTAAAGGAGTACAGGAACCTAGGATAATATGTATTCCAACCCAAAGAGATAAGATTGTAGCATATGCAATTGTATTGTTACTACATAATTTATTTGAAAAGGCAGCAAAAACACCATTACCACAAACATTAATAGCTGAAATAAGCGAACACATACAAGGTTTCAGCTGTGGCATAAAATTAGATTTACATGATTTTTATGGAAGTATAGACCATGATATATTATTTTATAAACTACAGGATAAAATTAAGGATGAGTATATACTGAATTTAATAAGGCAGGCAATAGATATTGATAGGAGAGTAAGTTCATCTGGTGAGAATCAGGGGGTGCCTCAAGGACTGTCATTCTCTAATGCGCTAGCTAATATATATTTGACAGAAATAGATCAAAAATATAAAGCTATAAAAGATGCCTGTTATGTTAGATATGTTGACGATATTATATTATTGAGTAATAATCAGGAATATTTTGATTGCCTAAAGAGAGATTTGAAAGAAATTAAATTAAAATTAAATGAGAAAAAGGAACGTCAGATTCAAACAAAAACAAATTCGTTTTGTTTTATAGGATATGAATTTAAAGATGAAATTGTTAGGATTAGAGATGAGGGAATCAAAAAAGTTATTAATTCACTAGATCGTATTATACGTAAAAATAGATCTAATATAAATGCCATGGTTTTTAAGCTAAATATTAGAATAACAGGACTTATATGGGGAAATAAGAAATACGGTTGGATGTTTTATTATTCTCAAACGAAAGATTTAAGTCAGCTGTTTTTTATAGATAGGGTTCTTCGCACTAAAATTTTTCCTCGTTATGGAATAAAGGAAGATACCATATATAAAATTAAACGTTTTGTTAGAGTATATTGGGAAATTAGAAAATCTTTGCATAATAGTGATTATATATTAAATGTAGATAAGGTGTCAGCGAAAGAAAAATCTGAAACTATAAAGACAATATTAAGGGATAATAAAGAGCATACACAAAAAGAAATTGATGAATTGTACTTTCAGGTTATTACCAGAGAAATTACAGATATGGAAAAAGATGTACAGAATATTTCATAAAGCCTGTAGCGGTAACAGAGATAAGGAAACAAGATGAATGTAAAAATTAGCAATATTTATATAATTCATGATGTGGAATTGCAATAAGATAGTATAACAGTTTAGATGGTTAGAGATTATTTTATAGACTGCTTTTATTTATTATGGTTAAATGGTATAATTAGCTCAAAGAAAGGAGTGATATAATATGGCTACTATAAGTTTTGATTCCAAATTTGAACTCCAAAAAGAATATGTGGATAGTTTTTTTGATGCCTTAGATAAGATGCCTAAAATGCCAAGAATTCCTGATAGTCCATATGTTGGTAAAAAGGAGCGTGAGCGGGGGGAAATACTATTAAAAAGATATTGGAGAGTATAGTTCCTACTTATCAGGCAGATTAATAGCCGTTGATTGTAAGCCTATAGATAAGTTGCACGAATTTTATAAGCGAAATCGTTTTATTATGATTGGGCATGATCAAATTAGTGGATTGGATCAGTTTGTGTACTTTTTGAATAGATTACAAATACAAGGTGAAAGAGTAAAAGAATTTTGAATAAATTTCTTATTAAAAAGCGGCAATTGATATTTCACTATCAATTGCCACCTTTTTGTAAAATATTATACTTACTATATATCATTGATATATTTATTAACATCTTTCCAAAAGCTCCAAACAATCATTAGCATAATTATTCCTATGGGAAAAGCGGCGATTATGCTGACGGTTTGAATATTGCTCATGGAGCTGTCTGAGAATACCAATGCTGTTGGCAGTAGAATTAGGAGAAGGCACCATAATAGCTGAATGGCTTTATGAGGGGCTTCTCCTGATTCTATTTTTTTGTAGCTGTAGCATGAGGCAGTATAGGCTATGGAATCAAAGGATGTGGCATAAAAGAGAATCATGGTTGCCAGCACCCAGAGAGTAGCTATATTAGCCAAAGGCAGGGTGTGAAGCATAGCTATGATTATGGCGTATATATCACCATGGGCAGCATACTGGGCAATAAAATCAATTGTGCCAGTGGTTTGTAAGCCCATGCTGTAGTTTCCTAGAACAATAAAGCTAATTAATGTTGCGCCTACGCCGAAGAAATATCCTCCCGCTATAACCTGTCTGATAGTTCGGCCACGGGATATATTGCCAATAAAAAAGGGAGCTGCCACACACCATACCATCCAATAGGCCCAATAATATATGGTCAAATCCTGTGGGAAATTTGTTTCCCGGAGAGGGTCTGTATATGTGGCCAGGCTGATAAAGTTTTGTACCATGCGGCCAAAGGATTCCAGGCCTGTTTCTATAATATATTTGCTTTCACCACCGGCCAGTAGAACAAAAGCCATCAACCCACCAAACATATAAATACATAGTTTGGCCAGAATACTGATGCCCTTGAAGCCATGAAGCAGAGAATAGGTATAGATAGCACAGGTAAGGAAAATAATAGCAATAGTGATAATATTTCTATCCAAGGAAATTCCAAATATATTTTGGATAATTATGGACATCAGTGGCGTTGCTACGGAAAAGGTGGTGGCAGTACCGGCTAAGAGAGCAAAGACCGCCAGCAGGTCAATCAACCTACCTAGAATACCATCTGTTCGTCTGCCCAAAATCGGCCTGCAAGCCTCCGAAAACCGCAGTCTTTTTCTTTGTTGTACATGAATCATAAAGCCAAAGGCCACGGCTAGAACTAGATAAAAGCTCCAAGGAATAAAGCTCCAATGAAAGAGGGGAAATACCCCTGCCCATGCCTGAATACTGCCTAATTGGGAGATATGAGGAGTTGTAGCATATACAATCCATTCGGAAAAGGAATAAAATAAAATATCAGCGGCCAAGCCACAGGTGAACATCATGGAGCCCCAGGTAAAGAATGAGTACCGGGGCTTTTCTTTTTTATCTCCTAATACAATATTTCCATAATGGGAACAGCAGAAATAAAGTGATATGAGAAATATTCCCAAGCCTACGACTAAGTAATAGGTACCCATAGTATCACCAAATAAAAATCTAATGGAGCTTAGCATTCTATTAGACTCCTCAGGCATAATAAAAAACAAGGCACTTAGCCCTGAGATAGTAACCATAGGCAATAAGGTAATAACCCAATCAATTTTCTGCTGATTTATCACTTTACTTCCTCCAATTTCTGCAATTCGTATACATATTTATATTTTTTGCTACACTCAAAAACGAATCCTATAGCAGCATTATTTTCATTCTTTATGGCCTTTATACTATGTATTTGAGCTTCTGTAGTACCTAAATCATGGGCTATATGTTTTAAAATATTAGACCGGGTATTATTCATATAGGAGGTATCAAATTTCCGTAGTTCATCTAGAGTGTCAAATTCAAAGATGAAATCAGCCGGATACTTTCGTATTTGCATAGGTAGTTCATGGATATGTTCAATATAGATATTTTCCCACAGCTTGTCCTTGGTTTCTCTTTGGCTATATTCCTGCTGTAAAATAGAAAGGAATTTTTTACTGAAAGCCTCAGACCAAAAAACATGGCCTAGCATAATCCAGCTATTGGCTCCACCTATATGCACAGCTTTTATCCAATTATTTTCCTCAGTAATACACCATTCCGAGGTTTCTCCTTGGGCATAAATGGCAGAATAATAACTTTCCTCCACCTCTGCGGTAAAAGGATTCTCAATAAAATAGTTATCAGAGGAGCAGATATAGCTGTTTTTTAGATAATCTCTCACGGCATAGATGGAGGAGTGATTATTTCTTGTTAGATAATCTGGATTGTGGACAAGTATTACATTGTATTTATCCTTTAAATAAGCAAATGACTGGGATTTGTAGCCGGTGACAATAATGATTTCCGGGATGCCTGCTTTTTGTAATTGCTTAATCTGCCGCTCAATAAGGACTTCGCCTCTTACTTCTACCAAGCCTTTGGGGATTTCGTAGGAAAGGGGGGCAAATCTGCTGGCTGTGCCAGCGGCCAGGATAATGGCGTTATCTACTTTCATTTGTGACTATCTCCTACATTGTAATTCGTTATGAACTATCTCATAGTATTCCTTGGCGTATTCATATTGTCTGCGGGCATAGGTGCCAAATTTTATGCCTAATTTTCTCTTATATTCGCACCAGTTGCTCCAAAGCAAACCGCCAGCAGCCATGTAGCAATAAATTTTTAATCTGGTGGCTCTATCACATTCCCCTTCAAAATACAAATCAATCAATACATCTGCTTCCTTTTGAGTATAAAAGGAATAAATAGCGAACATGGCAATATCCACATGGGGATCCTGCATACCAGCATATTCCCAATCTGTTAATTGAATCTTATCTCCTGAAAAAAGAAAATTATCTGGTACAGCATCAATATGGGTGAGACAATATTGCTTTGATTGCTTGTTAATATAGGTCTGCAAAGAAAATACATTTTCCTTTACTTGCTGATAGTCAGGATAATGGGATGGAGTATCAGCCCATAGAGATTCATAAAAATCAATTTGCTTGAATATATCAAAGGTATGCTTGACCTGCAGCTTCATATTATGAAGAGCATGTAATTTTTCCATACAGAGTTTAACATTCTGCAAATTGCTAGCGTTACAGGTTTTAACCTGTGGCAAGAATTCAGTGATTTTGTAACCATTCTGTGGATTGATGTAAATGGGGTTATCACACAGCTCTGTATCTTTTATGGTTTCATATACATCAAATTCCTGCTGACGATTAATAAGAAAGTCAGTGCCTGCTCCAGGGATGCGAATAATAAATTTTTTATTTTGGCAGGTAAACATAAAAGAACAATTGGTCATGCCTTGTTTTAATACTTCAATGTGAGTGATCTCGTTTTTCTTTGCCCTTAATACATCCCTAATGATGCCAAGAGCTTCCTCTGGCAAATTTTCATACATAAATATGCCCTTTCTATTACATTTGTATTTATTATCCTGTCTATTCTAGCATGAAATGAACAAAAATACATAAAATAAATTTTGCTAGTTTAGGGATAGAGAAGATTGTTTTAGCATTAGGCTTAAAAAATATAATACATTGTTCGATTTATATAGTATCTATTTAGTAGATATAATAATGTAAAATTTTAGCAATGGTGGTAGAGTATGATAGAAAGAAAAATAGATGTAGCTTTTTGGCCAGCCGAGGAAGCAGAGGGCTTGGCTTTGTTTCGAAAGCTTCAGCAGAAGTGGGAGCAAAAGGATTTTGATGATGAATATTTGGCATTGTTAGCAGAATATAAAGAAAAATATCCCGAATCAGAGCATGTGGATATTTTTGCGGGATATTTCGCATTACACTATGGAGAGGTCAAGGAAGCCTTGAAATATGCTGAAGCAGCTTGGCAAAAAAGAAAATATAATTTAATCGTATGGAAGCTTCTTATAGAATGTTATGATAAATTGAATATGATCGTGGAAAAAATAAAATTTCAAAGTTATTGTCATCTGGTTTATGGTATGGACATGAAAGCATCATTATGGACTGAGGAAGTTCTAGATAACTTGACCATGTGTCATAATATTGGTGATTATGCACCTTTTTTGTTGCATAAGTTTAGACCACAGGATAATAAGCTGATTAGAAGTGAGGTGGCTATAGGAGGTGAATATATTCCTTGGCCTGTAGGTAAAGATGGTTATAAATACTGGGTTGGTGTATTTGTTAATCAGGAACCCCTTAATGGTAAGGGGGAGTTACTGTCCAGAGAACAAAATATATCGGAATTTGTCAGTGAATATGGGGCTGATATGGTATTTGATATTGTCAAATCTAAAACAGGTAAGGAGTTTCAATTCGATCCTAAAGGAAAAAAATATATAATTTCCTTAGCTGGCAGCAAGGCTAGTCAGGACATTACCATTACCTCTGGAAATACGGACTATAACGCTGTTCTAGGAAAATGGGAATATAGCCACTATAGAATAGAAAGGCCTGTTGAAATTAAGGGTGAAAAGGAATTTGCCATGGGCAAACCGATTCTCTTAGAGCATAGTCCCAAAAGAAAAAAAGTAGTTTTGAATATACTGATAGATGCCTTAAGCTGGCAAGCTATGAAGGAGCAGAATTATGCGCTATTGCCCAACACTATGAAATTTTTTTCCAAGGGAGTAATATTTAATAATCATTTTTCTGTAGAGGAATATACTTATCCAGCGGTACATACCATAGAAACGGGTATGTACCCTCATAATTCTCAAATCTACACCGAGTGTATTAATATGCCATTATCTGATAAATATGAAGTAATATCAGAACAGATGCAAAAGTTGGGATATTATTGTGCTAATATCATGGGATGTGGAGATGCTTTGTATACAGGTGGCTATAGGGGCTATGATAGGCTGATAACTAATTCCTATGCCACCAGAGCTTATGAGGGGGTAGAGCGTACTATTCAGCATCTAGAGGCCTTTGCCGAATGTGATCAATTTTTGTTTATGCACATCATGGATGTGCATCCTTGGCAAATCAGTACCATAAGCATGCCCCTAGCTACTCAGACTTGTTTGTCCTTAGAGGATAGATTGTGGCAAAACCAGGAAAAGGTAGCCAGTGTATATCTGAAATATTCCCCTTTATATGCTCATGCCAATATGATGGGCATACAGAATACAGACCGCAGCTTGGGAATTTTATTTGACTATTTGGAATCACACTATAATGATGATGAATATGTAGTTCAGTTGTATTCAGATCATGGTGCCTCTGTATATGATAATTATCCATATTTAATGAGCCGTTATCAAACTAGTGCAGCTTATATGGTGAGAGGATCAGGTATACCTGCGTTAGGAATAGTAGATGAGTTAACCAGTGCAGTAGATATTTATCAGGTTATGGCTAAATTACATGGATTTGAGGCTCCGGAATATACAGATGGCAACCTGCCATTAGCTTTTGGCGGTCAAGAGAGGGAATATACCATTAGTAATTCCATATTCCCTGGACAGACCTATAAGCTGTGCATACGTACAAAGCAATACGAATTTCAGTTAGAGTCTAAGGAGGTTGTAGATGTAGATGGTACTGTGGATTTGACAGGTGCATCTATGTATATCTTAGATAGACGGTATGAATGGCAGCAGTGCTATAATATGAATCTGTTGGAGTATTTTATTACTATTGCCAGAGAGCATACTAAGTCTTTTTGTACTTGGGGAAGAAATTGGCCTGAGATGCGAGAGAGAAAGCCTGAATGGTTTGCTCAGCAGAAAAAATCTGTATAATGTGAACTGAGATTAATTAGCGAGAAATTTTTCTAATAATTTTAATTATACGTTTAAGAAGCATAGATTATATCACGATAATATATATGACAACGGCAAAGGACATATTTCAGGTGGCTAGCAACCCAGAAATACGTCAGATATTTGCAAAACAATTTTATACAGTTAGTGGCACGGATGCTGCTAACCTTGTTGACAACCAAGGAGGAAAATTATTATGGCAATGGTAGTTAAAAACAACATGTCCGCTCTGTCCACCCTGAACACTCTGAACAGGAACACTAAGGCGCTCTCTAAGAGCCTGCAGAAGGTTTCTTCTGGTATGAAGATCAACAGCGCTGCTGATGATGCTTCTGGCTATGCAATTTCCGAGCGTATGCGTGTACAGATTCGTTCTTTGGATCAGGCTAATAGCAATGCTCAGAACGGCGGTTCTATGATGAAGGTTGCTGAGGGTGCTGTAAGCTCCACTGTAGAGATCCTGAAGACCTTGAAGGAGAAGGCAGTAAATGCAGCCAACGATACCAATACTGATGCAGATCGTCAGACTATCCAGAAGGAACTGGATCAGTCTATTGACCAGATCAACGACAATGCAAATGTAACCTTTAACGGCCAGTATCTGGTAGATGGTTCCAAGAATAGCAAGACTACCGGTACTTCCACTGCTTTGACTAACCAGTCTTTGAGCACCGACACAGCAAGCGATACTGGACTTACTGACTTGAAGGCACGTAATGGTGATAGCCTAAACATTCAGTCTACAGATACAGTTACTGTATCCTGGGTAAAGGATGGTAAGACCTATACTGCTTCTACTGAAGTTGGCACTAAGAGTACCTTGAACAGTATTATGACAGGCCTTAAGACTGCTGATAATCACAATTTGTCAGATGATGTGAAGCTTAGTGCTAAAAATACATCCTATATTGAAATGGATGGCTCTAACAACACTGTATATACTGCATCTGGTGAAAATGCAATTACTATTACTTCCAAGGGTACCGGTATTGAAAATCAGATTTCCGGCTTTACTATTTCTATCACCGATAATACTGGTGCAGTTCGCAAGTCTGCAAACGCAGCATTGGATGCCTTTGATGAGACTCTCCGTGCTCAGAATAAGTCTGTTGATAATTCCATAAATCTGCAGATTGGCACCAAGGCTAACCAGACCATTAAGGTTGGACTGACTGATATGAAGGCTCAGGCTCTTGGCCTTCAGGGCAAGGATAACAATACTATTCAGGTAGGCAATCAGAAGCAGGCTAATGCAGCTATCAATGTTTTGGATGCAGCTATTCAGAAGGCTCTGGATCAGCAGACCACTATCGGTGCTGTTCAGTCCCGTCTGGAGTACACTCAGAGCAATTTGACTACTGCCAGTGAGAATGTAACTGCTGCTGAGTCCACAATTCGTGATGCTGATATGGCTAAGGAAATGACAGAGTACACCAAGAACAATGTTCTGATGCAGGCTGCCCAGTCCATGCTGGCACAGGCAAATCAGAGCAGTTCCAATGTACTGTCTCTCCTCCAGTAATATCTGCTATTTCTTATACGGATATTCAACTAAACAATATGAGAACCGTCCTTTTGGGCGGTTCTTTTTCTAATATATATTCTGCAGCTTATGACAGAAGGTAAGGAAAAGTGGAGTTACGATAATTATGAAAAATAAAGTAGTTAAAATTCAAGAAATAAATTCCTCTCATCCTTTAGTAAGCATTATGATACCAACCTATAATAGACCAGAACTATTTGAAAAGACTTTACAAAGTGCATTGGCACAAAGCTATGATAATATAGAGGTATTGGTAAATGACAATAGCACCAACGAAGATACCAGTACTATAATAAGAAAATATGAATGTGATTCCAGATTAAAATATTATCGCAATATGGATGCCAAGTGTAAGGAAGATAATTTTAGACCTTTTGAACATACTGCAAAGGGAGAATATCTACAGTGGTGTATGGATGATGATATTCTTCATAAGGATAAATTATCTATGATGGTATCAGTTATGATGTTAAATCCACATATAACGTTAACATCTTCTCAACGTGGTTTTATAGATGAGAATGATAATTTTATAGAACCAATGAGAGAAACTCTTATTAGGGATGATATTATAGGAAGAGGTTATAAAGGCAATGCCATTGGGAATTATATGTTGAAGGAGATTAGCAATTTAATAGGAGAGCCATCAGCAGCATTGTTTAGAAGGAGTGATTTAGCTCATCATTATTGGCAGGCAGATTGTCGAGGATATAGAACTATTTCTGATGTGGTAATGTGGTTGGAACTACTGGAAAAAGGTGATTTGTTTTTATTTAAGGAACCTTTAAGTTACTATCGTTGTCATGGTCAACAAGAGGGGCAGCAGCCAGAGGTAGTATTACTTAGCAGAGCGGAATGGCTGAAACTGTTACAGGAATATTATGAAAGAAAAGTCTTTATTAATAGAGAGGACTATTTCTATGGACTTCGTAAACTGAGGGAGGATTACTTAAGCATAAGGTATGATCACAGGTGTATTGCTGCAGCTAATTATTCTGCATACTGTGAATGTATGGAATTTATACCAGAAATAATATCTAATATAAACAAGCAAGTTTAATATTTATGCTATGCTTTTCGATACTACATATAGGTAGTTTAGATTTAGTAAAGGCTGGCAATTATGAAGAAAAGCAAATTTTATAAATCGGAAGCAAATCAAACTGCTTCCGATTTTTTTGAAATGGATAAGTTACAAAGGATAAGTATATCTGCTTGTGCCATTATGAAAAATGAAAAATCCCATGTAGAAGCTTGGTTATATAATGCAAGAGTTTTTGCTCAGGAAATTATTGTGGTAGATACAGGTTCTACAGATGGGACTAGGGAGTTTTTGGACAAACAATCGGATGTAAAAGTATTTTATTCTGAGTGGCAGCATGATTTTGCTCAGGCAAAAAACGTGGCTTTGCAGGAGGCAACAGGTGATTGGCTGGTATTTACGGATGCAGATGAATGTTTTTATCATCCGGAAAATATCACGAAATATTTAGGTAAGCTGGACAGACATTCTGCTGATATAGATGTGGTATTCTGTCCTATTGATAATATTGATGCAGATAGCAATAATGAGATTATAAATTCTGATGTGGTGCCTAGACTGATAAGAAATCACGTAGGCATTAAATATATAGGGACTGTACACGAACAGCTAACCAAGGGGAGTGAGCCTTGGCAGGACATAAAATATATTGTGGCAGATAGAAATTTGGCAATTTGCCATTCAGGCTATTCTACTAAGATAATTCCTTTCAAACATCAGCGCAACTATGAAATTTTGTGGCAAGTTATGGAAAAAAGCAATAAACCAGAGATGTATTATGGCTTTCTCAGTGAAAGTCTATTAGGTTTGGAAAAATATCAGCAAGCTTTAGAATATGCTATTTTAGCTTTGGAATCTCCTTATCAGCCAGCTATTCAAAAGGAACGCTTTGCTCAGGTAGCTATAGAGTCCATGGACAAGTTAGGATTAGCTCTAAGTGATATATTTTCCCTGCCGCAGGCAGAAGAAATTTGTCAGACTATATTGAGACGGAATAAATGGCATCTAGGAACTTTGTGTCAGTGGCTGGATATGAAGTTGGCAATTGCTGAGAATGAACATCAAGAGAAAATAAAGGGCATTATACAAGGCTTACATAATATTTATGGTGAAAACACACAGGATATACAACAGTTGATTTCATTGTTGAAGCAAAATGGCTATATTTATTTGGCCAAGGAATTTTCTGCTCATATGAATATGGAAAAAGAAAATAATTTAGAGGAAGTCTATCAACTTTTATACCAAAAGAATTTTGCTCAATTAGAAAAAAAGATACTGTCACTAATGGCAGAGAATATTCAGCTTTTATTTGTTGCCTTACTAGGCTGTAATTATTCCTCCGGCAGCTGGTATCAGGAGAAATTACAGCTTTTGCCACAGGCTCAGCAGGTACTGGTACGGCTTTATCATGGACAAGTACAAAATGTTGCTTTGGAGCCTGATGAATATATTACTATGCTGGATGGCATTATTCTTTATGGCAGTCAGGAAATGCTTTTAGAATATTTACAGTTAGCTCAGGGAATGCCGGGAAACAAGCTAAAAAAAATAGGCCATCAGCTTGCAGCTAGGGAATACTATGATGAGGCATTGAATATTTTTGCTCAAATTCAAGTTGAGGATGAGGCAGTGACAGAAGATTTTTGGTTTGACTGCGGCATATGTTTATATTATTTGCAGGATTATAGTAATGCCTTGGCAGCCTTGGAGAAGTCAGCTGATATAGGGAATAGCAGTAAGAAGTTAGAATCATATATTGCTTGGTGTAAGGAGGTTGTGAAGGAATGAAAATATCAGCCTGTGTAATTGTCAAGAACGAGGAAAAAAATATTGGTCAATGGCTAAATAATATGCGGCATATTGCTGACGAAATTATAGTGGTGGATACTGGCTCCATAGATAATACCTTAAATATATTAAAAAATGCTGGTATTACTCCCTATCATTTTACTTGGTGCAATGATTTTGCGGCTGCCAAAAATTATGCTATTCAGCAGGCTACAGGTGATTGGATTGTCTTTTTGGATGCTGATGAGTATTTTGATGCATCAAGTGTACAGCGATTTAGAACGGAAATGACTCGCTATCATGCTAATAAAAAAATTGGTGCTATTATGTGTCAGCTGGTAAATATTGATATAGATAATAGAGATAAAATCATTGATACAGCCATACAGGTGCGTATTTTTCGTAATACTAAGGATATTTATTATAAAAATCCTGTACATGAACAGCTGGTTACTAAGCCTGGCAAGTATATTATGCAAAAATGCTTTAATTTGCAAATTATACATACAGGCTATAGTACTAGCATTTTACGTAAAAAGGCAGAACGGGATTTGCTTATTTTGCAGCAAAGAGAAAAAGAGGCAAAGACTCAACAGGAAATAGGGCAGTTAAGTGTATTCTTTATGGATGCCTATAATTGTTTAAAAAATTTTGACAAGGTATTAGAATATGCTCAAAAGGCTATTAAATTTAATACCAGAATTTTGGGTGAAGATATTCATGCCTACGAGGGAATGATATCGGCGATGGTAAATTTGGGTAAGAAGGACGAGGAAATAATGGCTGTTATTGCAGAGGCCAGAAAAAAATTTCCGCAGGAGGTTTTTTTTGCAGTTCAGCTGGGATATCACTATTATAAATATAGTGATTTTTTGCAGGCAGAGAAATATTTATTGGAAGCCATAGATTTAAGAAAAATAGCAGAAAAAAAAATTAAAGCTGGTATAGCTGCATCAGATACATCTTTGAAATTTGTACCAATACTTTATAGTTGTCTTGCAGATATCTATTTGCATAAGGGGTACAAGGAAATTGCTTTGAAATTTACCTTAAAAGGCATGGAATACTACAAATATAGTCGATTAATGGCAAGAGTATTATATCAATCCCTATTGGGGCGTCCTGTGGTAGATATTATACAGATATTTGACTGCCTCTATGATAAAAAAAAGGATGGAGATTTCCTTATGGAAGCTATAGGTTGGCAGGCAACTGGAGAATTTGCTGCCTATTATTATCCTATCCATGATACTAGGGATAAGGTAAAGCTTTATCTCAAAACGAAGAAATATCAAGGGGGAGCAGCTGTGGCAGGACAGCAATTGGATTTACTAAATCACTTGATTTTGGCTGAGACCTTTGTTAAGCAGGAAAATGGAGAAAAAAATATATCTGATGCTTTTGCTATTATGCCTAGTAAATATCAAAAATTGGCCATATCTAGGATAGAATGTCATAAGGATGAGGATGGAAGAGCCGCTATCAGATTGAGAGAGCAGTTGAAATATTATGGATAAGGTGGATGAAATATTACGGTTAATAGAAAAAAATGATTTAGAGACTGCTGTTTGTAGGGGGGTGAAATACTTTCAATTAGAATTATCTCAGAATGATGAAGAACTTATAGTTTCAAAACAGAGTTCTATTTGGAAAATGGCTGATTCTAAGAGATTGTATTTTTATAGTGTTGCTGGTGTATATTATCATTATTTGTGGTCACAGGAGTATGCTGCAGCGTTTTTTAGAGAAATTTGGCATGGGACAAATAGTTTGCCTGTAAAATGGGAATATTACAGCAAATATCTGATGCAATATCACTATTTATTCATCTCTAAGTCTAGGTATTTTCAATTACACCAGGGTTATAATAAATTATTCAAGGACATATGGCAGTTTAACCACGATAAACAATTACATAAGCAACATTCTAAAATTCGTATAGGATATTTATCTGCTGATTTTAATAGTTGCGTGTTGGAAGATTTTATTGGAGTTCTTACAGCTTGTTATAATCAAGAAGATTTTCAAGTATACTGCTTTGCCAATGGAAAGAAAGATGATGTTACGGAGTTTTATCAGAGCTGTCCTGTGGAATGGGTGGATATTACAGGTTTGAATGCTCCAGATGTCGCTCGTGCAATCTATAGTAGGGAAATAGATATTCTCTTTGATTTGGCAGGTCACACCCGCTATAATCTGCCTATTTTGGCATATAAGCCGGCTCCTGTACAAATGTGTGGAATTGGCTATTTTGCTACTACTGGTTTGGATAGTGTAGACTACTTTCTTACAGACAAATATTTGTGTCATAGGTATACAAGTAAATATTTTGTGGAAAAGCCTTTATCTATGCCGCAAAGTCACTTTTGCTATTGGCCTAGGGAGGAAATGCCCCAGGAAATCCACGGGGCACCTTGTAATGCAAAGGGATATATTACCTTTGGTAGTTTTAACGATCCTATAAAGGTTAATTCTACCGTATTGCAAACATGGCAAAGAATTTTGACAGCAGTGCCTAATTCCAGATTACTTCTAAAAGGTCGTATGTTTAATGCATATCAGGGTGTTGAGACTATGAAAAATATGTTGCTGGAGGCTGGTATTGAGCTGGACAGAGTGGAGCTCCGGGGCTTTAGTAAGGACTATCTTCGAGAATATTGGGATGTAGACATTGCCTTGGACACATTTCCTTACCCCGGAGGTGGTACTACCTGCGCTGCTCTTTATATGGGGGTGCCAGTTATAACCTTGGGCGATGGCAGTCATGGAGGAGATTTTGGTATAAGTATTTTGAAAAATATTGGCATGGAGGCCTGTTGCAGTTATAGTGTGGATGAATATGTGGAAAAAGCCGTACTGCTGGCTTCTGATTGGGAGCTTTTGCATGATTTGCACCTTCAGCTAAGAAATATTATGGAAGCTTCTCCACTAATGGATAAAGAAGGCTATATGAGAGATTTGGAAAATAATTATCGAAAAATTTGGCAGAATTATTTGCAGGAGGAATGAGATATGGGCAAGGCAGGGGCATTGAAAATTTCTGCCTGTTATATTGTAAAAAATGAAGCAAAAAATTTGGCGAAGTCCATTAAAAGTTTAAAAAATCAGGTTAATGAGATTGTGGTGGTGGATACAGGCTCTACAGATAATACCATAACTGTGGCTCGAAAATTAGGTGCCAGGGTATATAGTTTTCCTTGGCAGGATGATTTTGGTAAGGCCCGCAATTTTGCTTTAAGCAAGGCCAAGGGAGATTGGCTGGTATTGTTGGATGCTGATGAATATTTTACTGCTAAAACTGCTGGTAATATTCGTCAGGTAATTCGTCAAGCCAAGCAGGCAGATGCTATTTTGATTCAGATGGTAAATTATGATGTGGATAAGGCAGAAATACAGGACTATTTTTATCAATTGCGGATAGTTCGCAATCAGCAGGGACTACACTATGAGGGAAAAATTCATGAAGAGCTGAAGTTATCTGAGGGCAAGTCAATGAAATTTCTTAGGGTTCTCCCAGAAATGTTGGAGATTTATCATACTGGTTATGCCAGCAGTGTTTCCAGGCAAAAGTTGGAAAGAAATCTCAAACTTTTGCAGCAGGCTGTGGACAATGGGCAATCTGAGGCAGATTTGGCTAGATATTTTTGTGATTGCTATTTAGGTCTGGGAGATATGGAGAAATGTACCTATTATGGTTGGCTAGATGTAAAGAAGGGACGGCAGTCTGTAAATTTCGGCAGTCGCTGTCATCGAGTGTTGATGGCTTATTATGGTGGTCGCAATGATAGAGAAAGCATTAGCAAAAGGCGACAGCTGGCAGAAATTTCTACGGAGCAATATCCAGAGGTGCCGGATTTCTGGGCGGAATACAGTGAATGTTTATATCAGACTGGGGAATATGCGCGGGCCATAGCTGCTATGGAAAAGGCCTTGGAGCTGATGCAGGGAGCCTTCTATGCTGGTGGAAGGGCATATGGCACCTCAGTTAGAGGCTAGATTGCAGGTATTTCGTCAGGCACAGGCTGATTTAATTAATCAGGAAAAATCAACGATAAAACCTACAGAGGATAAATGCAATGGAGGTATTCAAATGGCTAGATTAAAGAACAAAATTAATAAAAATAGAATGAAGAAACGTAATAATCAGGCTAAGCAGGTATTGACCGTCTTGAAGCATGATATGCAGCAGTTTATGGAGGCAGAGGATTATACCGCCGCCATGGATGTTATGGCTGAAATGGCAGTTAAAAAGCAGATGGATGGTGAAATCATGTATTGGGGTGCCCAGTGCTATTTCTTCACCGGAGATTTTGAGCGGGCTGAAAAATGGGTAAATAATGCTTTAAATAATGGCTATAATGGCGTGGGCTTGAAAATGTTGTTGGCAACTCTGTGTATGACTGAGGAGCGTAACGAGGATGCCTTTAAGCTGTGTGATGTAGTATTGACTGAAGGCATAGAGGGAATGTCCAAGCAGGATCAGGAAATATTTGATAATTTTATGGATAATATCAGCTATGGTTACGATGAGCTGGTGTCTGAACATCCTAAGATTAGTGAATATTTCCAGAAGAAGCAGGCTGAAACGGAGGCTAATTCTCCTGTAAATAAGCTGAAACAGATTCTTAAGGACAAGGAGTCTGATGAGTTACGGCCTCCGCAGGCGAAAGTTCAGGAAGAGGTAAAGACTGAGCAGGAGAAAACTCCTACTGAAGATAAGGCTCAGGCAGCTTTGGCAAGATTGCGACAGCTGTTATCCAAGAAAAAAGACAGTGAAGAAAAACAGGCTGTAGAAGAGGTCAATGAAGTTCAGAAACCAGCTGAGACAACTATTACCAGAGATGTTATTGCTCCCGTAGTTGTTCAGGATAAAGAAGAAATTACACCTGAGATACAGCAAGTTGAGAAATCTCAGCCTATAGTGGAAGAATCTGATAATGTTCAGCAGAATGAGGTCGAAAAGGTAGATGTATCTGATACCTTGGCCAAGATTGCTGCTAAGGAAATTTCCTTGGTGGAAAAGGTACGCCTGATTAATGTTTTTGCTGGGGTATGCTATAAGCAGGGAGATTATCAGTCTGCCTTTGATTTATTGTCCGTTGCCTTGGAGTTGGATGGTCAGGATGTAGCAACCTTGAAAAATATTGCCTATACCTGCCTGTCTGCTGGGGAGCAGGAGCAGGCTATGTCCTTTGCTGCTAAGTTGCCAGTGGTAGATTTTGCTTTGCTTTATGCATTGAAGCAAAACTAAATCTACCTTCGTTATAGTAGAAAGAGGACAACATCGTGATAGATACAAGTATTATCGTTTTTGCACAAGGACGGGAGCAGCAGCTGGCTTCCTGTTTGTGGAGTATTGAAACCTTTACATCCAAGGATTCCTACGAATTGTTTGTCATAGGCAAAGGCTTGCAATTATCCGGAGAGACGTCAACAAAGATAAAATATTTTGAGATAGAGGATAATCCTGTGGCTGTTATCAATAAAGCCATAGCTGATAGTAATGGCAGGGATATTGCTTTTCTCTATGGAGATACTGTAGTTACCAGCAATTGGCTGCCAAGACTGCAACAGGTTCTTTATAGTACAGAAAATTGCGGAGCAGTAGGACCAATTGGTTACAATAGCTCTATCTATCAGTCAGTTCCCAGAGAGGAACGAAAGGAATATTCTACCATTCGGGATATGGCCTTGGTGGCAGCTGAAAATGCTGTTCATAATAAAGGGCAGGTAGGTCACAGCCTTTTCTTAGATGCCTTTTGCATTTTATTCACCAGAGAAATATGGCAGAAATTTGGGCCTTGGGTAGAGGAATATCAATGCCCTGCCAAGGCAGTTATGGATTATACAGTTAATTTAGTTAAGGCTGGTTATGATTGTTTGGTAGCCAAGGAAGTTTGGCTGCATAATAGTTTTTATACCTTGGATGAAGCCGATTACAGTGATGAGCAGGTATTTAGAAAAATACAGGGATTTGCTTCAAATTATTCCCTTGGCTTTAGAGGGGATATTTTAGAATTGGCTGATTTGCAGAAACCTCAGCTTACTATTATGGATATTGGTTGTGCCTGCGGTGGTACCTTGATGAAGGCCAGGGAAATGAACCCCAATGCACAGCTTTATGGTATAGAAATGTCTTCTGGGGCGGCAGCTGTAGCAGAGCATTTAGGGCAGGTAATTCAGGCTGATATGTTGACCATAGATAAACCAGAGCTGCTGGATAAATTTGATTATATCTTTATGGGAGATGTGCTGGAGCATATTGTAGATACAGATGGGGCTTTGGCCAAGGTTTATAGCTGGCTAAAAAAAGGAGGTCAGCTAATTGTCAGTGTGCCTAATATTGCTAACATTTCCATTATAACTAATATGTTAATGGGAAAATGGCATTATGTCGATAGTGGTATTTTGGACAAAACTCATATGAGATTTTTCACCTATAAGGAAATGGTTGAGAATTTGACAAGACATAATTTTACTGTTAAGACAAGTGCTTATAGCCATTTAAATTTTGAATCGCCAGCTCCGGAGTTGCGTGAAGCCTTGTTAAGTTTGCCTTTTATCAAGGTTGATTCTCAGGATTTGGATGCTTTCCAATGGGTATTTGTGGCGGAAAAATAGTTTTCAATGATTGGATAGAGAGACAATGGATTGGCAAAATTTGGATAAGAAAATGAATAGCTTGCGGCAGTACATGGATGTGGGGGATTATGTCAAGGCCAGGCCTCTCTATGAGCAGCTGCAGGCTGAATATAATAGTCAGATTGATCGTGGTGCTGAATATAAGGTGATTGGTGGAGAGCTGGCGGAGATTTATGCTGCTATAGTAGTGGAGACCAATAGTCAGCAGGAGATTCCTGCAGCTATTGCCCAGCTGCAGAAATTTACAGGTGGGGCTTATCATGGCTTTTTGGTGGCTAGATTGCATTGGCAAGCTAAAAAGCATTTGCAGGCTTTAGGAGTGCTGGAAAAACTTTGTCAATTAAGCTGGCACCAAGGCAAGCCAGTGATTCCTCCGGAAAATGATTTTTGGCAGGCTTCTTCTGGGGAAAAGGAAGTTATTCTCAATCTGCTGGGACAGGGATATAAGTATTTTGGCATGGCTCGGCAGGCAGCCCAGTGTTATCACTTGGCTAGTGAAGCAGCCATTTATTTTCCGGTTCAGACAGCGGATTACAGTAATTACGTTTTTACCCTGCATTATATTTTTATGCCCCAATGGGAGTATGTTGAGGCTCACAAAGGGTATAATGGGCTTTATTCTGTGTTAAAGCCTTTTATTCATGACAGGCGCCACCTAAAGCGTCGGCAAAAAAAGCGAGGCAAGCTGCGGATTGGTTATATTTCTCCGGATTTTCGCCGTCATGTGGTGCTGTTGTTTATTTGGGCTATGGTCACTAAATACAATCGGCAGGATTTTGAGGTATATTGCTTTAGTAACTCCCCTACTGAGGATGAATATAGCAAATACATTCAGAAACAGGTGAATTTCTGGTGTAATATTTCCCAGTTGTCTTTGCGGGATAAGGCTTTGTTGGTTTATCAGCAGGAGCTGGATATTCTGGTGGATTTGGCAGGTCATTCCCGGGATAATTGTCTGCCAGTACTGGGGTATAAGCCAGCGCCGATTCAGATAAGCGGTATTGGCTATTTTGCTACGACGGGTTTGCAGGCGGTGGATTATTTTCTGTCAGATAAATATTTGGCTGCAGGTTGTGCCTTGATTCCTGCTGAAAGTAATCAGGTTATTGATGAGAATTTACAGGCAACTGCCCTTGCCAGCAGTGAAAGCTTTACGGAGAAGCTGCTGGTATTGCCTCATTCTCATTTTTGTTATGTGCCTATTAAGGAAATGCCACCAGTGCGGCAGGCCCCTTGTATGTCCAAGGGATATATTACCTTTGGCAGCTTTAACAATCTTATCAAAGTGAATGATGTGGTGCTGGAGGCTTGGGGAGCAATTCTTAGGCATGTGCCGGAGTCCAGGCTTTTGCTGAAATGTGCCAGCTTGGATGATGCTGATATACGGGAGCTGTTCCGGCAGAAGCTATTGTCCTTGGGTTTGCCAGAGGAGCGGTTCCAGCTACGGGGCTTTAGCGCAGATTATTTGCCGGAATATTATGAGATGGATATTGCTCTTGATACCTTTCCATATCCTGGTGGTGGTACTACCTGCGATGCCCTTTATATGGGTGTGCCAGTGGTGACCTTGGGGGATGGCAGTCATGGAGGAAATTTTGGCATTAGCCTGTTAAAGAATATAGGGCTGGATTTTGCTTGCAGCTATTCAGTGGAGGAATATATTCAGAAATCAATTTTGCTGGCTCAGGATAAGGAGTTGCTGAATGCCTTGCATTTGGGTTTGCGTAATATGATGGAAAATTCTCCTATTATGAATGAAAAGCAGTATATGCAGGAGCTGGAGCAGGGGTATAAGCGTATTTGGCAAGAACTTTAGTGGGAGAGTATCTAATGCAGGAACAGTACAATAAGGCCTATGAATTGTATCAGGCTGGTAAATATAATGAGGCCTTGGCTGCCTTGCAGGATTTGCTGGGGCTTTTGCAATCAGCAGAAAATGTACTTTGGCTGAGGCCTTGGCTATTGCAATGCTATATTCTTCGTAATCTGGATTGTCCAGTGCAGGAAATGGAAGTGCTGGAAAGTCTGGTGGAGAAGCTGGCCGAGATTGATAACCTGTCCGATGGTGATAGACAGCTTGGGGCAGAGATTTATAGTTTGCTAGGAGAAGTGTGCTGTCGCTTAGGGGAGTGCTCCTTGGCGGTAGAGGCATTTTTGCAATCTGCTGGTTGGGAGCAGAATCACACGCAAAAACTGGTGGAATATAGCAATGCTATTTTTACCACCAATTATTGTGAAAATATTTCTCATGATAGGTGGCATGAGCTTTATAATGGCTATAGACATTTGTTGCGTAATATTCAGCCCTTAAATGCAAATCCTAAGGAGCATCAGAAAATACGGATTGGCTATTTGTCTGGGGATATTCGGCGGCATCCCGTGGCATATTTTCTGCGTCCTTTGTTGGAATATGCTGATAGAGAGAGATTTGTTATTTACCTTTATCAGACTAATCAGGGGCAGGACAGTTTGTCGGAGAAGCTTCATGGCTGGGCGGATTGTGTCCGCATGGTTTCAGGCAGGTCTCATGAAGAAATTGCTCAATGTATAGCAGAGGATGAAATTGATATACTGGTGGATTTGTCCGGTCACACCTGTGACAATCACTTGCCGGCGCTGGCTTACAGGCCTGCTCCGGTGGAGATTTCCGCTATAGGGTATTTTAACAGTACAGGACTTTCCATTGATGGTTTTCTTTCGGATAAATATTGCAGTCCAAGTTCATACAATGAAGATTTTCAGGAGCCTTTACTGCAGCTTCCTGATACGCATTTCTGTTACATTCCGGATTTTGATTATCCTCAGATAAGTTTGCAATCCTCTTGGCAGAAAAATGGTTATATAACTTTTGGCTGTTTTAATAATTTTAGCAAGGTTACAGATGAATTATTGCGGGTTTGGGCGCAGATTTTACAGCAATGTCCTCAAAGCAGGCTTATTTTGAAGCATAAGCTATTTGACAGTGCAGAGGGCAGACAATGGACGGTAAGGCGACTGAAAAATTTGGACCTGCCTGTGGAGAGAATAGAGTTGCGGGGATTTTCGGCAGATTATCTGCAACAATATAATGATGTGGATATTGCCTTGGATACTTATCCCTATACAGGTGGGCTGACCACTATGGAGGCATTGCTTATGGGAGTGCCGGTGGTGAGTCGATATGGCAGTAGGCATGGTACAAGATTTGGCCTTAGCTTTTTAAGTAATATAGGGTTGGATATGATGGCAGCAGCTAATTGGCAGGAATATGTGCAAAAGGCCATGCTGCTGGCGCAAAATCCGGAACTATTACAAGACCTGCGCCACCAAATTCCTCAATTAGTAAAAAACTCCCCATTGATGGATGGGAAAAGTTACTGTCAGGCTGTGGAGAAACTATATATTCGCTTGTATAAAAAGAGAGGCTTATCATGAGCTAATTGGCAGGAATTGCTTAGCAGTAGTTAGAATGTTAGTTGTTTTAGTTAGGTGAATAAAGTATAATATTATTGGGGGTGGGATTATGGGTGAAAAGGATATTACGCAGAAGAATTTTGAAGCATACAATGATGTTGTAGCGGATATTGTTAATGGTAGTTTATTCGATGGTGAAGAGATTATTAAAGCAGATAGTCTTATTGATGCACAGCCATTCTCCCAATATAAGGCTGATAAAGGTACAGTCCATGAGCAGGAGCGGGATGTTGCTAAGTATTGCATGGATATGAATTGTAATATTCGTCTTGCGTTGATTGGTTTTGAGAATCAAACTGCTATTGATCAGGATATGCCACTAAGAGTTATTGGTTACGATGGGGCATCTTATCGCGATGAACTTAATCAGGATAAAATGGCGGTAGATAGTAATGGCAATAAGTCTACTAATATTTGCAATAAACGCTATCCTGTTGTAACCTTGGTTTTATATTTTGGTAAAAGACCATGGAAAAAGCCCTTGTGTTTATATGATGTATTGGATATACCAGATAAATTAAAACCCTTTGTTAATGATTACAAAATTAATTTGATAGATGTTCCAAGGTTGACACCAGAGCAGGTGGAGAATTACAAAGGTGATTTTCAAATCATTGCTGACTATTTTGTCCAGACTTCTAATGGTAAGGAATATGTGCCAAGTATTAAGAAAATTCAACATGTGGATAGTATGTTAAAGCTAATATCCGTCTTGGCTAATGATGAACGCTATGTCGATTGTATGGAAAGTGAAAGCATGGAAATGGAGGTAGTCAATATGTGCGATGTATTAGATAGAGTAGAAGCTCGTGGAGAAGCCCGTGGAGAGATTCATGGCATGGAGAAAACCAGAACGGAAATGATTCTTAATATGCTTAAAGAGAATATCAGTGTTGACACCATTGCCAGAGTTGCGAAGCTTACTGCAGACCAGGTAATTGCCATTGGGAAAAAGGCTGCGGTTTTATAAAGCAAATACAAAATAAAAGATGTCTGATGTGGGGGCCATTATAGCTCTTATCAGACATCTTTTTTATTTTGTATTGTGCCTATCAAGGCATAAGAAAACCCGCCTTCAGCTCCGAAACTTAGGCGGGTGTTTGCTGTATTCTTATTTCGCAGTGGCTAGGGTGCTGTCCTCTTCTTCCTCAGTCTCGTTATTCTGCATACGGGCGGAGAGGTAGTTGGCGGCCAGGGAGCCGGAAATATTATGCCATACGCTGAAGATGGCACCAGGGATAGCTGCTGCTGCTCCGAAGTGAAGCATTGCCAGAGAGGTGGCTAGACCGCTGTTCTGCATACCTACCTCAATGGAAACAGCCTTGGTCTTGGCCAAATCCATGCCCAGCAACTTGCCAATGGCGAAACCACAGCTATAGCCCAGCAGGTTATGAAGCATAACAACCAGCATAATCAGGGTACCGGTTTCCATGATTCTCTGGGAGCTAACAGAAACTACACCGCCTACAATCAGCACGATGGAAGTAACGGAAATCAGAGGCAGAACCTTGATTGCTCTTTCTACAGCACTGCGGAACAGGGTGTTAATAACAATGCCCAGTACAATAGGAGCTACAACCATCTTCAAAATAGAAATCATCATGGCAGAAAGGGAAATCTCAATCCATGCTCCAGCCAGCCACCAGGTAAGCAGTGGAGTAACAATAGGTGCCAGAATGGTGGTAGTCATGGTCATGGAAACAGACAGAGCCACATCACCCTTGGAAAGATAGGTCATAACATTGGAGGAAGTACCACCTGGGCAGGTACCAACCAGAATAACGCCAGCGGCCAAATCAGCAGGCAGGCCAAAGGCATGAGCCAGCATCCAAGCCAGGAATGGCATAATAGTAAACTGAGCCAGTGCACCTACCATTACATCCTTGGGGCGCTGAAAGACCAGCTTGAAATCGCTGATTTTCAAGGTCATACCCATGCCAAACATAACAATGCCCAGCAGGATGGTAATATATGGAGCAGACCACTTGAAGGTAGTTGGCTCGTACAAGGCAATGGCAGCTACAACAATAACAAAAACAGCCATATACTTTGAGACAAAATTACTGAATTTTTCTAATGAGTTCATAATAATGACATCTCCCTTTACAAGTTTACACATTTTTTAATAAGTGTGATTTGTATAATACTCCAGTTAGATATAAATGTCAAACCTAAATTAAAGAAAACTGATTTAGGGATGGCATATCCTGAAAGTTTACTGGCATTAAAATATTTACGAGGGATATTGCCTTGAAAGTGACACTTGACAAATATGCTATATTGGTGGTGTATGTTCCTGTAGATTTGTGGTATAATATGACGAGATATTTCAGATACTAATCTTAATGAAAGGAGGATGTTTGTGAAGATAAAGGGCTTACAGCTAACGGATATTTTAATTATTGTGCTTATGAGTGCCGTTATTGGCTTGGATATGGATTTTGCCAAGCTGGATACCATAGATTATGTGTGCTTAGGGGCATTTGCTTTTTGGCTTTTGGCTTTGGTGGCTAGACTTTATATTGCTAATAGGAAGGACTAAAAATGAAAAAATATTTGCAGATTATCTGCGGTTTAATATTGTGCTGTACCATGCTATTAACAGGCTGTGGTCAGAGCGGAGGGCAGTCCTCAGATACTGCCGCCACTAACAGCAAGGCTGAGGCCAAGGGCCAGCTAACCATTAGTATGCTGGATATTGGTCAAGGGGATGCAGTGCTGATTCAGACTGGTGCCAAAAATATTCTCATTGACACCGGTGATGATAAATACTATGAGGATGGCAAAAAGGGCAAGGAAAACACTCAGTTGTTGACCGAGCTGCAGAAGCTGAAAATTGATCATATTGACACTTTGGTTATGACTCACGCCCATGCAGACCATATTGGCAAGGCTGACAAGGTTATTGCTCAATACGGTGTGAAGGAGCTGGTTTACAACGGTATTCCTTCAACTAGCAAGTATTTTATTAATGCTCTTAAGGCTGCCAAGGCCAATGGCACTCAGCAGGTGAAGGTAAAGGCTGGGGATGTGCTGGATTTTGGCAATGGTGTGTCCTTTGAGATAGTTTCCCCTAGTCAAAGTTTGATAGATGAAGATACAGCAGCTATTAAGGCTAAGAAAAAGGTGGATGTAAACAACGAATCTGTAGTAGGCCGGTTGACCTTTGGCAATTTTGCCATGCTCTTTACGGGAGATGCCGAAGGGCCTGTGGAGAAAGATATGGTTGCTTCCTATGGCAAAAAGCTGAAATGTCAGGTGCTGAAGGCAGGCCATCACGGCAGTAAAACCTCTTCAACAGCGGAGTTTTTGAAGCTGGTACAGCCAGAAAGCGTGGTTATGTCTTTGGGGGTAAACAACCAATACGGACACCCTCATGAGGCATTGCTGAATAGATTGCAGAAGCAGGGTGTCAAAAATATCTATCGTACTGATGCAAATGGCACCATTACCATTGTCAGTGATGGCAGCAGCTACAGTATAACCACGGAGAAATAAATTCCAAGGTTTTTGCTTCCAAGGTGTTGGGGAGTATCTGCTTTGGGTTGCCATAAAGGGGTGCTGAAAATGATTTCAGGATATATTGATCGCATAGAGGAAGGCGTAGCGGTAATTCTTCTTAATGATGGAGATTACCAGCTGAATTATCCAGCGGAGCTTTTGCCAGAAAATCTAGGCGAGGGGGATTATATTAATCTTTCTATAGAAAAAGACGAGAAAAAACAGGAGGCAATGCTGCAGGAGGCATTGTCCCTAATGGATGACTAAGGAGATGTCGTAGTGCTTTTGAATTTGATTAGACAGAGGCTGTGGCAAATGACTATGGCCATATTTTTGCTGGTGGGAATGCTGGTGGCTATACCTGGAGTCAATCAGGCTCAGGCGGCAGGAACTCACGAATTAAATTATTTTAACTATGAAACCTATACCCATGAGGGAAGAAACTGGCTTCGCATAGAGTTGGGCCTTAAGGGTGGAGAGGTTAATTACACTACTAATGTAAGAGAGCTGACACCGAAGCAGCTTCATGTAGTGCTGGAGGATACCAGCCGTGGCAAGGTAAAATCCGATATTTCTCTGGATAGAAAAATTGCCAAATACCTGACTATGCGTCAGGAGGGCAGTAACAATCTGGATGTAATGATTTCCTTAAATAAGCCAGTGGCAGATCAGGCCTACAAGGTGTATACTGCTGATAAGGATCGTAAGGCCAAGAAGCCTTATCGGCTTGTAATTGAAATTGCTGCGGACAAGCTGGCTTCTGAATATGAGGCGGAAAAGCCTCAGGTGGATGCCTTTGAGGGACTGCAGGGACGAAAGATTGTGTTGGATCCGGGACATGGTGGCAGTGATAGCGGCGCCATTGGCCCTAATGGTCTGAAGGAAAAGGATGCCACCTTGGCTATCAGTCAGAATGTAGCCAACATCCTCCGCAATTCTGGGGCTATTGTAACCATGACCAGAGATACAGATGTGGATGTATATGGCCCTATGGCCAGCGACCGCAACGAGCTACAGGCCAGAGTGGATGTAGGCAATCGGGATGCAGGGAATCAGATTTTTGTCAGCATTCACTGCAACGCTTTTACCTCACCTACAGCTCATGGCACAGGTACTTATTATTTTGCCAGTAGCTTCCGAGGCCAGCTTTTGGCCGAAAGCATTAATGAGGCCATTGTGGCAGACACTGGCTTGGCAGATAGAGGCCCACAAACCGCCAGGTTCTATGTGCTGAAAAACTCCAATATGCCGGCTGTTCTGATAGAAACCGCTTTTATCAGCAATTATCAGGAGGAGGCCTTGCTGGGAGACGAGGAATTCCAGTATAAGATAGCAGCAGCTATCTGCAAGGGTATTAGTCAATATTTTAGAATGAAATAAAAAGGGGAGAGCAAGATGAAGTTAAAGAGTATTCTGGTTCTGGCACTGACTTTGCTATGTGCAATGGTGCTGGCGGGATGTGATGAACAAAAACAGGGAGAGGCTGGCAGTAAGACCGTGGTATCCAGTAGCTCCAGCTCTTCCTCCAGTAGCTCTTCTCAGAGCGGCTCCAAGGCTCAGCTGGTTAATATCAAGGTTTATTATCCTGATGAAAATGCTACTGGTCTGGTGGCTGTGGAAAAGAGCATCAAGGATACAGACAATAAATATCAGGCTGCTGTGGAGGCTCTTATGGCTGGTACTGAAAAAAAGGGCTTGGCCAATGTGTTCCCTAAGAAGGCAAAGCTGCTGCAGGTAACTGTTAGTGGCAAGGTAGCCAAGGTAGATTTCAGTCGTGAGCTGCAGAAGAATTTCGTAGGCGGCTCCACCGGTGAAGAAATGCTGGTAGGCTCTGTAGTCAACACCTTGACGGAGTTTCCAGAAATCCAAAAGGTACAGATTCTGGTAGATGGCCAGGAGGTAGAAACCCTTTCCGGCCATATGGACCTTAGCCAGCCTTTGCCTCGTATGACTGAGCTGTTAAAGTAAATATACGGTACTAAATATCCTGCTGCAGGTGAAAATATCCATGGCCACTGTCTGGAAGCTTCATCTGTCAGCAGGATTTTTTTGCAACTTAAATAGGAAAAAAGTACAAAAGTCATTTCCTAAAGGATAGTTGCTTTCATAAAAAGTCATTTACTGATATAATATAAATATATAAAGTATATAGAATTTTTTGTATATATGTATGTAAAGGAGGAAGGACAATGGGACTGATTAAAGCAGCTTTAGGCGCGGCTGGGGGCGTTATGGCGGACCAGTGGAAGGAGTACATTTATTGTGAAAGTATGCCTGCTGATGTGCTGGTAACCAAGGGACAGAAGCGGACAGGCAAGCGAAGCTCTAATACCAGTGGTGAGGACAATGTTATTACCAACGGCTCTCTTATTGCAGTTAACGAGGGCCAGTGTATGCTGATTGTGGAAAATGGCAAGGTAGTAGATGTTTGTTCAGAGGCTGGGGAATACAAATACGATACATCCTTGGCACCATCGGTATTTACCGGCAACCTTTCCCAGACTGTGGGAGAGGTATTCAAGCAGATTGGCAAGCGGTTTACCTTCGGGGGAGATGCTGGTCAGGATCAGCGGGTATATTTCTTTAACACCAAGGAAATTATTGGCAACAAATACGGCACCCCTAATTCCATTGCCTTTAAGGTGGTGGATCCGGATATTGGCTTCAAAATGACCATGTCCCTGCGGTGCTTTGGTGAGTACAGCTACCGTATTACCAACCCAATTTTGTTTTATACCAATATCTGTGGCAATGTACAGCAGGAGTATACTCGAGCTGAAATTGACAGCCAGCTAAAGAGTGAGCTTTTGACAGCCCTCCAGCCTGCCTTTGCCAAGCTTTCTGCCATGCGGATTGAGTATGATGAAATTCTGGCTCATACTATGGAGCTGGCAGATTCCCTCAATGAGGTGCTTAGCAAGAAATGGTCTGAGTACCGAGGCATTGAGATTGTAAACTTTGGTATCAATTCCATTAAGGCCAGCGACGAGGATGAAGCCAAGCTGAAGGAGTACCAGAGCAGAGCAACTTTGGTAAATCCTAATATGCGTACTGCTTATATGGCTGGTGGTATGACAGAGGCTATGGGAGCAGCAGCTCAGAATGAAGGGGCTGGCCCAGCTATGGCCTTTATGGGCATGGGCATGGCTCAGAATGCAGGTATGATGGGGATGCAGGCCTTTGGGCAACAACAGCAGATGCCACCTCAACAGCCACCACAGACTCCGCCGCCACAGACACCAACACCAGCTCCGGCTCCGGCTCAGTCAGCAGCTCCACCGGCAGGCAGTTGGACCTGCAGCTGTGGTGCCGTGAATACAGGAAAATTCTGTATGGAATGTGGGGCCAAGAAGCCAGAGGTGCAGGCGGGCTGGACTTGCAAATGCGGTGCGGTGAACAAGGGACGTTTCTGCTCCGAATGTGGCAGTCCAAAGCCGGCAGCAGCACCTTTGTACCGCTGTGACAAATGCGGCTGGGAGCCTGAAGATCCTAAGAATCCGCCCAAATTCTGTCCAGAATGTGGGGACCCCTTTAATGATAGTGACATAGTTTAATGGGCTAATGAGCCTTGGGAAAAGGATGGAGGGGAAAAATATGGCAGATACTTCTGTAAGCTTCAAATGCCCCAATTGTGGCGGCCCCTTGGCCTACAAGCCAGGTCAGGGCGAAAAAATCAAATGTGAATACTGTGAAACTGAATTTGAAGTAGAAACCTTGGAAAAACTTTATGCTCAGTCCAGAGAGGAGGCTGCAGCAGCGGAAAAGGCCCAGGAGTCTCAGTGGAATCCCGAGGAGGCTGGCAGTGATTGGCAGGAAGAGGACATAGCTGGTATGCGTACCCTAAGCTGTCCTTCCTGCGGAGCGGAGATTGTCTGCGATGAAAACACTATGGCTACCCAGTGCTGCTATTGCGGTAATCCTACGCTGGTACCGGGAAAATTCAGTGGTGGCTTAAAGCCGGATTATATTATTCCTTTTGTGAAAACCAAGGAAGATGCTATTGCTCAGATGAAGAAATTCTATAGAGGCAAATGGCTGCTGCCTTCTAATTATGCCTCTGCCAGTCGTTTGGAAAAGGTGCAGGGGATGTATGTGCCTTTCTGGCTCTTTGATGCCTCTGTGGAGGGACATGCTCAGTTTAGTGCCAGCAATTCCCGCAGCTGGGATGATGGTGATGAAACCATTACTGAGACTGACTATTATACCTGTGTACGGCAGGGAACCATGGATTTTCATCAGGTGCCGGTGGATGGCAGCAAGAGCATGGACGATGGCTATATGCAAAGCATTGAGCCCTATGATTATCAGGGCATGAAGGAATTTACCACCACCTATATGACTGGCTATCTGGCAGATAAATACGATGTAACAGCTCAGGATGCCTGCCCCATTGCGGATAAGCGGATAAGCTATACTGCTGGAGAACAGCTGAAGGAAACTGTGACAGGCTTTGATTCAGTATCGGTGGGCTCCTGTCATATTGTGAAAAATAATAGCAATACTTCCTATGCTATGGCTCCTGTGTGGATTCTCAGTAGTCAGTATGAGGGTAAGACCTACACCTTTATGATGAATGGCCAGACTGGCACCATGGCAGGCTCCCTGCCAGTGGACAAGAAGAAAGGGAAGCTCTTTGGGGCTTTGGCAGGGTTGATAACCCTGCCTTTAACCTACTATATTGGCAAATGCATTTGGTATGTGCTGACAAATTGGCAGGGAGGATAAGTCTATGTATAAGAAAATATTGACAATTTTTGCCTTGCTTATGCTGCTGGTATCTGTAGCAGCAGCTCAGAACAGCCCCCAGGATTTTCCTATGGTTCATGACGAAGCTAAGCTCATGACAACTCAGCAGCAGCAGGATTTGGAGCAGAAGCTGAGAGAGCTGAATGCCAAATACAATATCAAGGTGGCAGTGCTGACCATGAAAAAAGTACCTGGAGCCAAGGAGGTCAAGGAAATCAGGGAATACGGCAAGGCATTCCTTTTTCAGCATTATCGGGATTTGGAAAACAACAATGGTTCCGTTATTTTCTTTCAGGTAACCAGCAGTAGGGATTTTATGGTAATTACTGATAACAATATGCGCCTGCGTATTACAGATGGAGAGGGCTATCCCTATCTGGAGGAACGTTTTTTGGAGCACCTAAAGGATGGTAATTATTATCAGGCCTACAGCGAATATGCTGATGGGGTGGATTTTCTCTGTGGTTATTATGAGGAAAATGATGGAGAGCCTTATAGTCCCTTCAGCGAATTTAGCTGGGCAGGCCTTATTGTAGGCATATTGCTTTCAGGCTGCCTAGGCTATGGCTTTTACGGTTTTTTGGTTTCCCGTATGTCCAATGTGGCTTTCAAATTTGAGGCAGGGGAATATTTGAACAAGGATTCCTTTAACCTAACCCACAGTGAGGATAATTTCCTCTATACCACCAGAACCGTGGTGCAGCACAAGAGCAAGGATGATGATAGCAGCTCTGGTTCCAGTTCCAGCTACAGTGATAGTGACAGCGGAGGCGGTGGAGGCAAATACTAAAGATATTTCCTCAACCTATACTTTATATTTTGTGTTTAATATGATATACTAACTCTGCTTTTGTGTTGAAGATAAGGAGGATATAAAGTGGATCTTAGTATCATGGAATTAATTAAAACAATAATCCTAGGTATAGTTGAGGGTTTGACAGAATGGCTGCCTATTAGCAGCACCGGTCATATGATACTGGTGGATGAGTTTATTCAGTTGGATGTGTCCAAGGCTTTTATGGATATGTTCCTAGTGGTTATTCAGCTAGGTGCTATTTTGGCCGTTGTGGTGCTGAATTTTGAGAAGCTGAATCCTTTTTCCCATTGGAAAACCAAGCGAGAGAAGAAGGAAACTTTTCAGCTGTGGTACAAGGTTATTTTTGCCTGCATACCAGCTGCCGTAATCGGTCTTACCTTTAATCACTACATGGAGGAGCATTTTATGACGGCTCCTGTGGTGGCCTTTACCTTGATTTTTTACGGCGTGATGTTTATTTTGGTGGAAAATTACAATAAGAATCGCCGTCCAGCAGTAACTGATTTGAACAAGCTGAGCTACAAAACAGCCTTTATTATCGGTTTGTTTCAGGTGCTGTCTTTGGTGCCTGGTACCTCTCGTTCTGGCTCTACTATTCTGGGCGGTATTCTCTTTGGAGCTTCCCGCTATGTGGCGGCAGAATTTACCTTCTTCCTGGCAATTCCAGTTATGTTTGGCGCCAGTCTGCTGAAGCTGGTAAAATTTGGTTTTCACTACACTGGAGCAGAAATCTTTATTCTGGTGGTAGGTATGGCTACAGCCTTTGTAGTATCCATTATCTCCATCAAGTTCCTGTTGCAGTATATCAAGAACAATGATTTCAAGGCCTTTGGTTATTATCGTATTGTGCTGGGTATTATCGTTATTGCCTACCTGTTTTTGGTAGGAGATCCTACCCTGCAGTAAGCTGATAAAATGTGGTCTTAAGGAGTTTGCGTATGAGATTTGTATCATGGAATGTTAATGGACTGAGGGCCTGCTTGACCAAGGGATTTATGGAGTCCTTTCGGGAGGTAGATGCGGATATTTTCTGCGTGCAGGAAACCAAGATGCAGCCGGGACAGGCTATTTTGGAATTGCCGGGATATAAGCAGTATTGGAATAGTGCGGAGAAAAAGGGCTATTCCGGTACTGCGGTCTTTAGCCGGGTAGAGCCTTTGAGTGTTTCCTATGGCTTGGGTATTGAGGAGCATGACCATGAGGGCCGGGTAATTACTCTGGAGCTGGAGGATTATTATCTGGTAACGGTTTACACCCCAAATTCCCAGAAGGAGCTGGCTCGCCTTAGCTACCGTATGGAGTGGGAGGTGGCTTTCCGTCAGTTCCTGCAGGAGCTGGATAAAAAGAAGCCAGTTATTGTCTGTGGTGATTTGAACGTGGCTCATACAGAAATTGATTTGAAGAATCCTCGTACCAATCGCAAAAATGCAGGCTTTACGGACGAGGAAAGAGGCAAGTTTGAGGAGCTGTTGGCAGCAGGATTTACAGATACCTTCCGTTACATTTATCCAGATGTAATCGGGGCTTATACCTGGTGGTCCTATCTCCGCAAGGCAAGAGCTAACAACTCTGGATGGCGGATTGACTATTTCCTGACCTCTAACCGTCTTCAGTCTCAGATAAAATCTGCTACTATCTATAATGAGATTTTTGGCAGTGACCATTGTCCGGTAGGCTTGGAACTGTCCTAAGGGATAAATGCTGGGGATATGTACAGGTTTACAGGATTTTGCTTGAAAATTTTTGTCTGCTGTGATACAATACATCGCAGTTGAATATATAAAGCGACGATAAAGAAAGTAGTCTGTGGTGAATACTCCCAGCGAGCCGGAGAGGGTGTGAGTCCGGCAGCAGTAGCGATAGATGAAAATCACTTTGGAGCTGCAGGTCGAGACCATTTTGGTGTTAGGCTGTGCCGGGCTCTCCCGTTATAGAGATAGTGTATGATGGTACATGAAATAGGTGGTTGCAAGGCACCCAATTTTGAATTTTAGCTCTTGTCCTATTTTGGGACAGGAGCTTTTTTATTTTGCGAGGAGGAAAGACTGTGTACAACAAAGTCGATACGAATCTGAACTTCGTGGATAGAGAAGCCGAAGTTCTAAAGTTTTGGAAGGAAAATGATATTGCTAACAAGTGTATCAGTAACCGTGAGGGTTGTGATACCTTTACCTTTTACGATGGCCCTCCTACTGCCAACGGCAAGCCTCACATCGGACATGTGCTGACTCGTGTTATCAAGGATATGCTGCCTCGTTATCAGTCCATGAAGGGCAAGAAGGTTCTCCGCAAGGCTGGTTGGGATACCCACGGTCTGCCTGTTGAGTTGGAGGTAGAGAAGCTGCTGGGCCTGGATGGCAAGGAGCAGATTGAGAAGTACGGCATTGAGCCATTTATCAAAAAGTGCCGTGAGTCTGTTTGGAAGTACAAGGGCATGTGGGAGGAATTCTCCGATGTAGTAGGCTTCTGGGCGGATATGGAGCATCCATATATTACCTACGAAAATGATTATATTGAGTCTGTATGGTGGGCATTGAATGAAATCTGGAAGAAGGGCCTGCTGTACAAGGGCCACAAGGTTGTACCTTATTGCCCTCGCTGTGGTACTCCTTTGTCCTCCCATGAGGTAGCTCAGGGCTATAAGGATGTTAAGGAACGTTCCGCTATGGTAAAATTCAAGGCCAAGGATGAGGCTGATACCTACTTCCTGGCTTGGACTACTACTCCTTGGACTTTGCCTTCCAACCTGGGCTTGGTAGTAAATCCTGAGGTTGATTATGTAAAGGTTTCTTATGAAGGTCAGAACCTCATTATGGCTGAGGCTCTGGTGGACACTGTTTTTGCCAATAAGGAAGGGGAGCATCCTGTTCTGGAGCGCTTCAAGGGCAAGGCTTTGGAATATCGTGAGTATGAGCCTCTTTATCCATATGCAGAGGGCAAAATCAAGAAGAAGGCCTTCTATGTAATGTGTGATGGCTATGTAACCACCAGTGATGGTACTGGTATTGTTCATACTGCCCCAGCCTTTGGTGAGGACGATGCTAGAGTTTGCCGTGCATACGATATGCCTTTCGTGCAGTTTGTTGATGCCAAGGGTAATATGACTGAGGATACTGATTGGCCAGGCACCTTTGTTAAGGATGCAGATCCATTGATTCTGGATGATTTGAAGGCTACAGGCAAGCTCTTCAAGGCACCAAAGTTTGAACATAGCTATCCTCACTGCTGGCGCTGTGATACTCCATTGATTTACTACGCCCGTGAATCCTGGTTCATCAAGATGACTGCTGTAAAGGAGCAGCTGATTGCCAACAACAATACCATTAACTGGATTCCAGATGCCATCGGCAAGGGCCGTTTTGGCGAGTGGTTGGAGCACGTACAGGATTGGGGCATCAGCCGTAACCGTTATTGGGGAACTCCGTTGAATGTTTGGGAGTGTTCCTGCGGTCATCAGCATTCCATTGGCTCCATTGCCGAGCTGAAGTCTATGTCTGATAACTGCCCAGAGGATATTGAGCTTCATCGTCCATATATTGATGCTGTTACTATTAAGTGCCCAGAGTGCGGCGGGGAAATGAAGCGAGTACCAGAGGTTATTGACTGCTGGTTTGATTCCGGCTCCATGCCTTTTGCTCAGTGGCATTATCCATTTGAGAACAAGGAGATTTTTGCGGAGCGTTATCCTGCTGACTTCATCTCTGAAGCTGTAGACCAGACTCGTGGCTGGTTCTATTCTCTGCTGGCTATTTCCACCTTGCTCTTTGACAATGCTTCATACAAGAATGTTATTGTCCTAGGCCATGTACAGGACAAGGATGGCAAGAAGATGAGTAAGTCCAAGGGCAACGCTGTAGATCCTATGGATGCATTGAGAAAGCATGGCGCAGATGCTATTCGCTGGTATTTCTATGAAAACAGTGCTCCTTGGCTGCCAAATCGCTTCCATGATGATGCAGTGCAGGAAGGTCAGCGCAAGTTCATGGGTACTCTTTGGAATACCTATGCTTTCTATGTGCTCTATGCCAATATTGACAATTTTGATGCTACTAAATATGAGCTGGAATATGGTAAGCTGTCCGTTATGGATAAATGGCTGTTGTCCCGCCTGAATACCTTGATTAAGGCTGTAGACAAAAATCTGGCTAACTACAAGGTTACTGAGACTGCCAAGGTATTGCAGGACTTTGTGGATGAGCTGTCCAACTGGTATGTACGCCGCAGTCGGGAGCGCTTCTGGGGCAAGGATATGGATCAGGATAAGATTAATGCCTACATGACCTTGTACACCGCTCTTACTACTGTAGTGAAGCTAGCTGCTCCAATGGTGCCATTTATTACAGAGAGCATTTATCGCAATCTGGTTTGCAGTGTAGATGATAAGGCACCTATTTCTGTCCATCTTTGTGACTTCCCTGTAGCTAATGAGGCTTTCATAGATACTGAGCTGGAGGCAGAGATGGAGCTGGTACTGGAAATCGTTGTTCTGGGACGTGCTGCCCGCAATGCTTCCAATATCAAGAACCGTCAGCCTATTGGCAATATGTATGTAAAGGCTGACCGTCAGCTGGATGATTTCTTCAAGGAGATTGTAGCCAGCGAGTTGAATCTGAAGGCTGTATCCTTCAAGGATGATATGGAGGAATATCTCTCCTATAGCTTCAAGCCTCAGTTCAAGGTACTTGGTCCAAAGGTTGGCAAGCAGATTGGGGAGGTAAAGGCTGCTCTGGCTGGTATTAACGGCCATGCTGCCAAGGCTGAGCTGGAGTCTACTGGCAAGCTGAAGCTGACCTTGAAGTCTGGCGAAGTAGAGCTGCTGCCAGAGGATGTGGATATTACCATGTCTCAGACTGAGGGCTTTGCTACTCAGCGTTATGGAAACGTAACTATTGCTCTGGAGACTACTCTTAGCCAGGAGCTGATTGAGGAGGGCTTTGTCCGTGAAATCATCAGCAAGCTACAGACCATGCGCAAGGAGAATGGCTTCCAGGTAGTAGACCATATTACTGTTTATGCTGCTGGCAATGATAAGCTGGTGGATATTATGAGCCGTAACGAGGACTTCCTGAAGAAAGTAGTTCTGGCTGATAAGGTGGTTTATGGTTCAACTGAGGGCTTTGTAAAGGAATGGAATATTAACGGTGAGGATATTACTCTGGCTGTTAAATAAGATTTAAGACAAAAAAGGGATTACTGGCTTTGCCGGTAGTCCTTTTTTGTTACAGGGATTGTATACATGGTAAAAATTTGTCATACAAGTTTTTTTGTACTAAAATGGGAGGTGTGTATATATGGTTATGAATGGAGTGTTTGCTTTATGAATATGGATCAACTGCAATTGAAGCAGAGTGCATATATAAAAAAGGTAAATGGCACCGGCTCCCTGCGGCATCATCTTTTGGATATGGGACTTACCAAGGGCACAGAGGTTACTCTGCAAAAGATTGCCCCTATGGGAGATCCGATTCAGATTGAGGTGCGGGGGTATGAGCTTACCCTGCGCCTTGCTGAGGCAGCCTTGATAGAAATAGAAAAGGTTCATCAGCGACAGCTGGTGGACAAGGTGGAGCCTGTTCGCTATGAGCCAGTGCCCCATCCTGGTATGGGTGAGCTGGGACAGGCAGAGAGCTATGAGGCTCATGCCAAGGCTCCTGTACTGCCCAAGGGCAAGAAGATTACCTTTGCTTTGGCTGGCAATCAGAACTGTGGCAAAACCACTCTTTTTAATCAGCTAACAGGAGCCAATCAGCATGTAGGTAATTTTCCTGGGGTAACAGTGGATAGAAAGGATGGTACTATTCGCAATCATCCAGAGGCTGTGGTAACGGATTTGCCGGGGATTTATTCCTTGTCGCCTTATTCCAGTGAGGAAATTGTTACCAGAGAATTTCTTTTGCAGGAAAAGCCTACAGGGATTATTAATATTGTGGATGCTTCTAATCTGGAGCGTAATCTCTGTCTTACCATGCAGCTGATGGAGCTGAATATTCCTATGGTGTTGGCCTTGAATATGATGGATGAGGTTCGTTCCAACGGTGGCAGTATTCGTATTAATATGCTGGAAAAAATGCTGGGCATACCTGTAGTGCCTATTTCTGCCGCCAAAAACGAGGGTATTGACGAGCTGGTTAGCCATGCCATTCATGTGGCACGTTACGGAGAAGTGCCTACCAGAATAGATTTCTGCCCTGATAACGAAGGTCAGGGAGAGTCCCTAGGCGCTGTTCATCGCTGTATTCATGCGGTGGCTCATATGGTGGAAATGGAGGCCAATAATGCAGATTTGCCAGTGCGATTCTGTGCTACCAAGCTGATTGAAAAGGATGCTCCTATTGAGGAGCAGTTGAATTTGCCAGCAGAGAAGCAGGAGGCCTTTGAGCATCTGGTTTCTATTTTGGAAACGGAAACCGGTCTGGATAGGGAAGAAGCCATTGCAGATATGCGGTTTAATTTCATTGAGTCCCTCTGCAAAAAGACGGTGGTTCATCCTCATGAAAGCAAGGAGCACAAGCGCAGTGTCCAGATTGACCGCCTGCTGACAGGAAAGTATACAGCTATTCCCTGCTTCTTGGCTATTATGGCTGTGGTTTTCCTGATGACCTTTAATTTGCTGGGAGCTTGGCTTTCTGATTTAATGGAAATCGGTGTTGATGGCGTTATTAATCTGATTGATGCTGGACTGACAGCTTGGCAGATAAATCCTGTGGTTCATGCTATGGTGGTGGAAGGTGTTTGCAATGGTATTGGCAGTGTAATTAGCTTTTTGCCTACGATTGTTACCCTGTTTTTGTTTTTGTCCATTATGGAGGACAGCGGTTATATGGCCAGAGTAGCCTTTGTTATGGACAAGCTGTTGCGAAAAATCGGCCTGTCTGGCCGCAGCTTCGTACCTATGCTTATTGGCTTTGGCTGCAGTGTGCCTGCCATTATGTCCACTAGAACCCTATCCAGTGAACGGGATAGAAAAATGACCATATTGCTTACTCCTTTTATGAGCTGCAGCGCCAAATTGCCGATTTATACCCTGTTGATAGCGGCTTTTTTCCCCCGTGGCTATCAGGCTGTAGTTATGCTGAGTTTGTATCTTTTAGGTATTATTTGCGCTATTGGCTATGCCCTGGTTTTGCAGAAAACCGTCTTTAAAGGGGAGCCGGTGCCTTTTGTGATGGAATTGCCTAACTATCGTATTCCTTCGGCCAAAAGCGTTGTGCGTTTGATTTGGGATAAGGCCAAGGGCTTTGTGCAAAAGGCTTTTACCATTATATTTGTAGCCTCTGTGTTGATATGGTTTATGGAAAACTTTGATATCAGGTTGAATCTGGCAGCTACCCCAGAGGATAGTTTGCTGGCTCTGCTGGGCAGTGTGGTGGCTCCAATTTTCAGTCCTTTAGGCTTTGGGGATTGGCGTATTTCCACCGCCTTGATTACGGGCTTTGCGGCTAAGGAAAGCGTGGTTTCTACCCTGACGGTATTGCTGGGGGGCAATGCAGACCAGGTAAATACCCTCTTTACGCCTTTTACCGCCATGATTTTCCTGATTTTCACCCTGCTGTACACCCCTTGTGTGGCAGCTATTTCTACCATTCGCAATGAAATGGGGGGCCGGGGAGCAGCGGTAGCTGTTGTAGTAATCCAGTGTGCTATTGCCTGGTGTATAGCCTTTTTGGTTTATCAGTTAGGCACTTTGGCAGGACTGGCCTGAATATAACAAAATAAAACTCCTAAAGCAGAAGCCTATGGAATGGCTTGCTTTAGGAGTTTTTGTTTTAGTTGATATAATACATCATATCATCAGCATTCTTGGCATATTGCTGTAGTTCCTTCAAGGAGTGTTTCTTGGGCGGCATGGATTCATATACATGGAGGCGGTTCTTGATAAACTGAGTATCAATATTGCCAGTACGATAGTAATCATCCTCCAGAATCCGCTGATGCAGGGGAATGGTGGTCTTAACTCCCTCCACCTGAAATTCCTGCAAAGCTCGCTCCATAATCTTGATAGCATCACCTCTGGTTCTGCCGTGGGCAATAACTTTGGCAATGAGTGAATCGTAATAAGGCTCAATGGACAAATCCGCCATAAAGCCACTGTCAAAACGGATTCTTGGGCCGCCTGGCTCGTGCCATTTGGTGATTTTGCCAGGGGATGGCATGAAATTATGATTAGGATCCTCGGCATTGATACGGCATTCAATGGCATGACCGTGGAAGTGTACATCCCGTTGACAAATATCCAGAGGTTCTCCCGCAGCTATTTTTATCTGGGTACGCACCAAATCAATACCAGTAACAGCCTCAGTAATACCATGTTCTACTTGAACTCTTGGATTGATTTCCATAAAGTAGAATTGGTTATTGGACAAATCCAGGAGAAACTCCACGGTGCCAATATTGGTGTAATGAACGCTTTTAGCTGCCTTGACCGCCAGCAGGCCTACTTCCTCCCGCATAGCTTCGGTAAGGGCAATGGAGGGAGATTCCTCAAGCAGCTTTTGATTCCGGCGCTGGATGGAGCATTCACGCTCCCCAAGATGTATAATGGAGCCGTAGTTATCAGCTACCACCTGTACCTCGATATGGCGGGAACGCTCAATATAATGTTCAAAATAGAATTTGGTTTTGGTTACATCCACAATCTGGAGAATTTCCTGTAGTTCCTCAGCATTGTGGGCTACAAACATACCTTTGCCACCGCCACCGGAAACAGGCTTAAGGATAACAGGATAGCCTACCTCCTTGGCAGCTTCCATAGCCATTTCATTATCGGTAAGAGGGTCACTGCCCTTGGCCATAGGTATGCCTGATGGCTCCATAGAGGCTCTGGCTACATCCTTGTCACCAACCTGACGGATGGTAACAGCCAAAGGCCCTATCCAGGTAAGGCCAGCATGAGTAACCATGTCGGCGAAATCTGCATTTTCGGAAAGAAAGCCATAGCCGGGGTGAATGGCATCCGCACCGGATTCAATAGCGGCATTTAAAATGGCTTTCATATTCAGATAGCTTTCGCTGGCATCAGCAGGTCCTACGTTATAGGCTAAATCTGCCAGCTGTACATGCATGGCATTGGCATCTGCATCTGAGTAAATAGCAACGGTTTCAATATCAAGATCCTTGCAGGCTCTAATAATTCGCACAGCTATTTCGCCACGATTGGCAATTAGAATTCGCTTAAACATAAAATATTTCCCTCCTAAATTTTATTACCAAGGATATTTGTACAACAACTTAACCTCACAAGGAATATTTTACTCCCAATTATAAATAAAAGCAATAATATTATAGAAAATAAGCATAGTATTTTTTAATCTAAACAGGAAGAAAATATAAATAAAATTAATGATTTGCAGATATAAAGTCTTTTGTATACAATATTACATACATAAGGAAAGGCTGCTGACATAAATTTTATTTATACCAGCAGCCTTGGGGACAGTTTCTATTACCATGTTTTATAAGGTTGTATCATTTGTCTATTGTTCCTGATGAATATATTTGTTTAGGATGAATTTCTGGAAGATAGTGGCAGATTCAGAGAGAGGGGAAGCCGTATTCCAGGCTATGCCAATGGCTCTCTGGCAAACAGGGAAGGATATGGGCAGGAAAACCAGCTCCGGAGAGCAAAGGGCTGGTATCTTAGGCAGCAGGGTAATACCCAGCTTGGCTCTGACTAATCCCGCTACGGAGAATACATCTGCTCCTTCAAAGATAATATTAGGAGTAACGCCAGCCAAATCAAAGAACTGATCTGTTAATACCCGCAGGTTATATTGAGGCTCTAGCACAATAAATGGCTCCCCATCTATATCCTGTAGACTGATTTCCTGTCGGGCAGCTAAAGGATGCTTGCGGTGTACCACTAGATAAAGCTCCTCGGAGCAAAGGTACATCCAGCCTACCCGTTCTACAGGCACCATAGCAGAGCAAAGACATAGGTCGGTTTTGCCATCCCGCAGCTGCTCCCCCAGATTCATGGGATCATCCTGATTCAAGGAAAAGGAAATATTGGGATGCTCCTCTCGAAAGGCACAAAGGAGATTGGGCACAAAATATCCCCCCAGAGATTGGATAAAGGAAAGGCGGACGATGCCGTTATCCGGGGAGGAGGAGGTAATGGTACGACGGCCCAAATCTAATTGCTGTAGTCCCTTTTCTACATAAAATAGAAATTTTTTGCCTTCGGCAGTCAGCTCCAGCTGCTTGTCACTGCGGTCAAAAAGCTGTACTCCTAATTCAGCCTCCAGCTTGGCAATGGAACGGCTGAGGGCAGGCTGAGAAACAGCTATGGCCTTAGAGGCATTGGTAAAATGCTTGATATGGGCCAGGGTGCGGAAATATTCTAATTGATGTAATTCCATTAAAGAAGGACTCCTTTTTGATGAGGTGAAAATTTTTGCAATTGACTTTAAAATAGAGAATTTTTCAAGAAATGATAACTTGTTTCTATAAAGCCATAGTAGATTATAAACAAAGTTATTTAAAAAATCAATAATGCTTTTCATGCAAGTTGTAAATTAAATCTTATGCATGATAAACATAATGGTGAAAATAGGAGCATTTTAGAAAATGGCTCAATAAAAGAGTAGTTGTGGGATAGCCAAGGATTTTCCCGCCCTTCTTCATGCATTTTCTGCATAAGAAAAAATGACCATTGACTATTGGACATTTTTTACGCCTGGGTTTACTATATGCAGCGAAAGGAGATAGATTCCCGATGAGACATAATGATATTGGTTTCATAACAGAGCTTTCTGAGGAAATGGGCATCACGCAGAGTGAGGCAGAAAGAATTGTTATGACACAGGGATTGGGCCAGCTTAATAAGCTGTGCCAAGAGGATGATATCGCCCAAATGAAAGGAGTGCACGTAGAAATGTCCGTGGACAAACCGGTATTTAACACTGGTGCAGCTGAGAAAAAGGAAAACAATGCTGTAGCTGCCAGCAACAATAATGGGGAAAAGCTTTGGACCCCCAGCTATATTTTTGATATTATTATTAACTTTTTGGTGTATGTAGTACACTTCCAGCTGATGCTCTGGTCTACCAGCTATGCCATCAGCAATTGGAATGTATCCATCAGCACTGCAGGTGCTGCTTCAGGCCTCTTTATTGTAGGTGCTCTTTTTGCCAGACTGCCAGCAGGCCGCTATATTGACTTGATTGGCCGTCGCAAGCTGTTCTTATGTGGTACAGCTTCCTACTTCCTGATGGTTTTGCTGTATCTGTTGTGCCCTAATGTATATGTATTTATGGCAGTTCGTTTGCTGCATGGTATGGCCTTCGGTTCTACCTCTACAGCAGCCAGCACTATTGTTGCAGCTTTAGTGCCTATTCACAAAATGGGTACTGGCATAGGTTATTTTACCTTGGGTGTAACTATGGCTTCTGCCGTAGGTCCATTCCTGGCCTTGACCTTTATTAATTCTGGTGATTTCACTATGAGCATTACCTTCTGTAGTGCTTTGACCTTGGTTATCTTTGTACTGTCCTGCCTGATTAAAGTACCAGAGCGTACCTTGACTGAGCGGGAGGTGGAGCAGTTCCACACCTTCTCCTGGAGAGATTTTATTGCCAAGAATTCCGTGGGTATTTCTCTGGTAGCCCTTATTGGCGGTATCTGCTATTCCACTGTTTTGAGCTATCTGGGTGAATATGCTTCTGCCAAGGGTATGGCAGAGCTGGGCGGTCAGCTTTTCTTTATCGCCTTTGCTGCTACCTCCTTCCTGAGCCGTCCTTTGACCGGCTGGCTCTTGGATAACAAGGGTGGTAATGTAGTGCTTTATCCATCTCTGGTACTGCTGGTACTGTCTATGGCAACTATTGCCATTGCTGGTAATGATTATGTACTGTTGGCTGGCGGTTTGCTGCTGGGCGGCGGCTATGGTAGTATTACTGCTGCCTGCCATGCTTTGGCTGTACATTGCGCTCCATCCCGTCAGATTGGTGTAGCCACCTCTACCTACTTCGTACTGTTGGATTTGGGTATTGGTGTAGGCCCATATTGCATGGGTACTCTGGTGCCAGGTTTTGGCTTTGAGGCTGTATATGTATGTGCCGCTGTGGTTTCCATCATTGGCTTGGGTGCATACTTCCTGTCTATGGGTAGATTCCAGCGCTTCTCCAGCAGTCGTATGGATAGAGAAAGACAGATTAAGGCTAACGCAGCTATGCGTCGTGCCGCAGCAGCTGCAGAGTAAATGCAGCTATAGCCGGCAATATATTCTTTAGCCGTTTCCTTAAATTAATATATATTTGGTGTTCAGTTGGATTTTCCCTATATAGATTCAGCTGAAAAGCAGAAGGACAGGACTTCCCTTAATCCCAGGGACATAGGCCTGTCTTTTTGTATTGTCTGCAAGAATTATAGAAAAGAATAGTCGTAAAATAGGGGATTTTCTAGGTAATAAAAATTTTTTTTGAAATTTTTTCAAAAAAAGCTTGCATTTATTTGCGACTTATCATATAATAACACTTGTCGACGTCATGTGACAAAACACTCCTCGATAGCTCAGTCGGTAGAGCACCTGACTGTTAATCAGGCTGTCGTAGGTTCGAATCCTACTCGAGGAGCCAAATGGCGCGTTGGTCAAGTGGTTAAGACACCGCCCTTTCACGGCGGCTTCACGGGTTCGAATCCCGTACGCGTCACCATCTTGATTTAACGGGGAGTAATCCCCTATATATGGGCGCTTAGCTCAGCTGGGAGAGCGTCTGCCTTACAAGCAGAATGTCAGCGGTTCGATCCCGTTAGCGCCCACCATATATGAAATGTAGAGATTGCGATAGGCAGTCTCTTTTTTGTTGTATACAACAAAATACCGAACATGGTATAATAGATAAAGACTTTGGAAAGGGAGGAGTCACTATGGGTTTTTGGGCTAATCTATGGCACAGGATGATTCTGCGAGAGCAGACCTCTACCAAGGAGGGTTATATCAGTGCTCCAGAGCATCCGGATCTGGTTGGCAGACAGGGGATTGTCACCCGTGAGCTGCGTCCTGCCGGAACCATCGTTATAGATAATAATCCGATAGATGTGGTTTCTGAGGGTGATTATATTACCAAGGGCCACAAGGTAGTTGTTACTCAGGTTACAGGTAATCGCGTGGTAGTGCGCCCTGTAACGGAGTAAGATGTATAGTTGTTGGTAAAGGAAAGGATGAAGAGAATGGAAGAATACGGATTGCTGGATTTGTTAAGCGATATGGGATTTTTCTGGGTTTTGCTGGCCATTGTATTTATCGGTCTGTTTTTGCATTTTGTACCCCTGAGATTGTGGATTGCGGCTAGAGCAGCCAATGTATCCCTGAATATTATTACCTTGGTGGGTATGAGAATGCGTCAGGTAGTACCATCCAAGATTGTTCTGCCTCTGATTAAGGCCAATAAGGCTGGTCTTGATGTGGAGGTAAATCAGCTGGAGGCTCATTTCCTGGCTGGTGGTAATGTGGACAAGGTAGTAGATGCTTTGATTGCAGCTCATAGAGCCCAGATTCCCCTGCCTTTTGAGCGTTCTGCCGCTATAGATTTGGCGGGCCGTGATGTGCTGGAAGCAGTGCAGATGAGTGTTAATCCAAAGGTTATTGAAACTCCGGTGGTATCTGCTGTGGCTCGCAATGGTATTGAGCTGAAGATTAAGGCTAGGGTAACTGTCCGTGCCAATATTGACCGTCTGGTAGGCGGTGCAGGAGAGCCTACAATTATTGCCCGTGTTGGTGAGGGTATTGTTACCACTGTTGGTTCCTCTGACAGCCATAATGATGTACTGGCTAACCCAGATGATATTTCCAAGACTGTGTTGGGCAAGGGCCTGGATGCAGGTACTGCCTTTGAGATTCTTTCCATTGATATTGCCGATGTGGATGTAGGCCGTAATATTGGTGCGGAGTTGCAGACAGATCAGGCTGAGGCAGACAAGCGTATTGCCCAGGCCAAGGCTGAGGAGCGTCGTGCTATGGCTGTAGCCAAGGAGCAGGAAATGAAGGCCTATACCCAGGAAATGGAGGCCAAGGTGGTGGAAGCACAGGCCGAGGTGCCTCATGCTATGGCAGAAGCCTTCCGCAAGGGCAATATGGGGGTTATGGACTATTATAATCTGAAGAATATTCAGGCTGATACAGAAATGCGGGACAGCATTAGCAAAAGCACTGGAGATAGTCAGCTGACACCTCCAGCCATCAAGTAAGCTGGTGAAAATATGGATTTATTTGACAAGCTAGGAAGCATACTGCCCTTTCTTATCTTTGCTTTGATTACAATATTAGGCAACCTGGGTGATAAGAAAAAGCCTAAGGTTAAAATGAAAACCAAGCCTTTTCCCAAGGGACAGAAGCTGCCGGATATTAAGCCTCCTGTTTCGAAGAACCAGGAGGGCATTCAGCTAGAGGTTGAACCTATACCGGCGCCAATTCCTCAGTCAGATCAGCTGGAGCAGGAAAAAGCTAAGCAGAGTGGCAAGCTCATGGGGCTGGAGAATTTGTCTCTGGCACAGGCTATTTTGTCAGCAGAAATATTGGGCCAGCCTCGTTGCCGTCAGCGAAGAATTCGCTAGAAAGGCTGGACTTGTTAATTAAATAAGATAACGCTATAATATACCATGTATAGCGTTATTTTATTGTAAAAAAGAAAAGACTGGTGTATAAATGAAATTAGTATCTATTGTGGTACCTGTGTTTAACGAGGAGGATAATATCCAGCACTTTTATGAAAGTGTTTGTGAAAACATGGCACCACTGCCTTATGATTTTGAATTAGTGTTTGTAGATGATGGCTCCAAGGATAGAAGCCGGGAAATTCTCCGTTCTCTGGAACAAAAGGATAAACGAGTACAATCTATTTTTTTGGCCAGAAACTCCGGTCATCAGCTGGCTCTTACCTGCGGTCTGGATCATGCTGATGGAGATGCAGTTATTACTATGGATGGTGATATGCAGCATCCACCAGAGCTGATACCTGTCCTGCTGAAAAAGTGGGAGGAAGGCTATGAGGTGGTACAGACCATCCGCAAAACAACTCAGGGTGTTTCTGCTATGAAGAAGCTCACCTCCTATTATTACTACAAGGTGCTGAATATGCTGTCCAATGTGCATATTCAGGAGGGAGGCTCTGATTTCCGCCTAATGGACAAGGTGGTAGTAAAGGCTTTCCGCCGTTATAGAGAGCATGCCAGATTTATCCGTGGCATGATTGGCGCTATGGGCTTTCGTCAGGTGCAGATTGAATTTGTGGCTCCCAAGCGCTATGCTGGTGTTTCCAAGTTCTCACCTCGCAAGATGTTGAATTTTGCCATTGATGGGGTGTTGGCCTATTCTGTTATTCCTTTACGGCTGGGATTGTATATTGGCACCCTTTGCGGTATTGTCAGCCTGTTGATGATTATTCATGTGCTGATTGCCAAATTTATCCTCAATGATGCCGTGGCTGGCTGGGCTACCATTACTGCCTGCATTTTGTTCTTCGGCGGTATGCAAATGATGGTGCTGGGAATTTTAGGCGAATATTTAGGCAGAGTTTTTGAGGAGGTTAAGCATCGTCCTCTTTATCTGATAGCTCGTGGCAAGCCTAAGGATGAGGATTTTTGAAACACTGCTTCTAGGGAATAAATAGCATCCTTTTAGTTGTTGTAAAAAAATGAGAAAAATTCTCAAATTCTACTTGAAAATGATTATCAATTGTGGTATATTATATTTGAGCTTGAGGAAAGCTAAAATCCAAAAAGCTAACTCTCCTAAATATAATACACACTAAAAAAGCCTCTCCGCTCATGAGAGGTTTTTTTAGTGGCTGAAATAGCGATAGGTATTTTATTTGCGGCCAAAGGCAAAAATCTTTACCATTAGGAAGGTTACAGGTATGCCCAGCACTGCCGCCAGCAGATAGCTGAATACTGGTGGGAAGTAAAGCATATTGTAGAAGATAATTACGATTACATTTTGAATAAGGTAGTTAGGAATATAGGAAATGAAGAATTTTACATATCTATGCAGGCTTAGATTCTCATGGAAAATAATCCGGCTGTTCATCCAGTAGGCGATGATGTTGCCTATGATATAGCCAATATTAAAGTTTAGATTGTTATAGGGGCTAAAATAGGAACAGAGCCAGGCTATAAAGGTGCCATTAAAGGTGTTGATACAGCCAATAATGAGAAAGAGAAAAAATTCTTTAGTAAGAAAATGATGTTTTGCTTTGTTGATAATATCCATATGCAATCATGGTCATAATGCCGATGGCCTATGACCTGTACTCCTTTCAATTCAAATATTGCTAGTTCATCATAGCATTTTACAGCCAGAGGGGCAAATCTTTTGGAAATGATGTATACATTGCATATATCATTTGCAAAAAATTTCATTCTTTAATATAATTGTATCTGTATTTTTTTATAGGAGGCATAACACGTGGATAATATCTCAGTAATTATAGCATTTGTCTTGTATCTGGGCCTGATGATGGCCATAGGAATTTATTATTATCGCAAGACTAATAGCATGGATGACTATATTATTGGCAACCGTAAGCTGGGAGCCTGGGTAACGGCTATGAGTGCCGAGGCTTCGGATATGAGTGGCTGGATGATGATGGGTGTACCGGGAGCTGCCTATCTGGCAGGCTTTAGCTCAGCCTGGATAGCTGTAGGCCTTGGCCTTGGCACCTGGGCCAATTGGCATTTTGTAGCCAAGAGATTGCGCCGCTATACAGAAATGGCCAATAATTCCCTGACTTTGCCGGACTTTTTTCAGAACCGCTTTAACGATAAGAGTAATCTTTTGCGGATTGTACCGGCCATATTTATTGTTATTTTCTTCGTTATTTATACCAGCTCCGGCTTTGTCAGCGGCGGCAAGCTATTCAGTACACTTTTTGGATTGGATTATACTACAGCAGTGTTGATTGGCGCCTTTGTAGTAGTATTCTATACCTTGACTGGTGGATTTATGGCGGTATGCTGGACTGACTTTATTCAGGGCATTATGATGTTCTTTGCCATTGTTATTGTGCCAGCCGTTGCCATGCATGTAATGGGTGGTGTGGAAACATCTCTGAATGCCATTGATATTGTGAATCCTACCTTTTTCAATCCTTTTATGAACCCTGATGGCAGTACCATTTCCTTTATTGCTTTTATTTCTCTCATGGGCTGGGGTTTAGGATATTTTGGTCAGCCTCATATTCTGGTAAGATTTATGGCTATTAGCTCCACCAGTGAGTTGAAGCGTTCCAAGCGAATTGCCGTAGGCTGGTATTCTATTTCTATGATTGCAGCTGTTTTTGTAGGTATGGTAGGTAACGTTTATCTTACAGAGCCATTGAATGGCCCTGATGTAGAAAAGGTTTTGCTGATTATGACAGAGAAGCTTTTTGATCCATTTGTGGGAGGTTTGATTCTCTCTGCTGTTTTGGCAGCCATTATGAGTACCGCATCCTCTCAGCTTTTGGTAGCTGCTTCTGCCTTCTCTCAGGACTTTTATCGTTCTGTTATTCGTCAGGATGCCAGCCATACAGAATTGGTATGGGTTAGCCGGGCCGCAGTATTGATTATTTCCGCTATGGCTATTTCCTTGGCCATGAATCCTAATAGCTTTATTCTGGAAATGGTAGCCTATGCCTGGGCGGGCTTTGCGGCAACCTTTGGACCAGCAGTGCTGATGTCCCTTTTCTGGCGCCGTACCACTCGCAACGGTGTGCTGGCTGGTATCGTAGTAGGCGGTGTTACTGTTCTGGTATGGAAGCAGCTGGCTTTGTTCGGTCTTTATGAAATTATCCCAGGCTTTTTCTTTGGCCTTTTGGCTATTTATATTGTCAGCCTATTGGATAAAGAACCAAGTAAAGAAATTACGGATTTGTTTGACGCAGTAGAGCGTTCTAATATATAATATAGGAAAACAGTGATTATTCCCCCTCAACGGCTGTTGGGGGGGATTTTCAAGGTACATGACTTTTTTACCACATAAAAAGGATTTTGCGATTTTGTGGCGAATTTATTAACTAGATGTTATAGAGAGAAAAGTGCAGGTGATTTTTGTGGAAAAAGTTAGGGTTATGGTGGTAGATGACTCCAAGATTAGTCGCATGATGATTAGCTCTATGCTGGCTAAAACAAATTTTGAAGTATGTGCCATGGCGGAAAATGCAGCTGCAGCAATTGATTTGTACGCTAAAACCAGACCAGATGTAGTAACAATGGATATGAACCTTCCGGATGCTGATGGTGTTGAATGCAGCAGACGGATTCATGCCATAGACTCTAACTGTCGTATTGTCATGATTAGTGCTATGAAGGATGCTAAGCTCATCATGCATGGACGTCTGGCAGGAATTAGTTCCTTTTTGCAGAAGCCTATCAGCACCAATGAACTGTTGGATACGCTGATGATTTTGTGCCAGGACAAGGTGGGAATTAATACAGTATACCGTGATTCCTATGTAACGACCTATGCCAAGGCATTTGCTGATGGTTTGAGCCAGATTGGAGGCCTGGAATCTGAGATTGAGATTCAGGAGGAAGATGTTGGTGCTCTGAATTTGGATGGCGTGGCTGTTATTATTGGTATTGTAGGAGAGCCTCGGGGCAGAGTAGCATTCTATATGGATACAGAAACTATGCTAAAATTTGCCAGCAGGATTCTGCAGGAAGATACAGTTTCTGAGTTTGAGGCTCAGGCGGCTGTAGAGGAAACTGGCAATATTATTGCTGGTCATGGTATTTCACGCATTAATGATGTTATTAAGGACAGAGAAATGCGTCTGACGCCACCAGGGATTATTAGCGGTGTCAACATTAAGCTATCCAATCCAGATTTGATTGCTTTCAACATAAAGGCCAAAACCGAGCTGGGTGATATCTTTATGAATGTCGGTTTTGCAAGGAGTGTGTGAACATGGATGTAAAATTGGTAAATCCATTTATAGATGCCTTTACTACAGTGTTGCCCCAGATGGGTTTTCCCACACCTGAACGCACCGGCATGGGAGTACAGGATAAGCATATCAACAGCCGCGGTGTTGCTGTGTTGGTAGGCTTTACCAAGGAAATCCGGGGAAATGTAGTATACAATATGGACGAGGAGACAGCAAAATTTATTGCCTCCACCATGATGATGGGCATGCCTGTGGCTGATTTTGATGAAATGGCCCAGAGTGCCATCTCTGAAATGTCCAATATGCTTACAGCTACAGCCGCTACCAATTTGGCTTCCTTGGGCCGGGAAGTGGATATTTCCACCCCTAGCCTGACCGTAGGTGCAGGTGCCGGTATTCGTATTAGCGGCGGTCAGTTTTTGACTGTTACTATGGATATGGGCGGCCATATTGTAGAGATAGATATTGCTGTAGAATAAAAGCAAGGGAATCGTATTTTGAATTGTACTTCAATGGAAGCTGTAAACAGATTTTTCATTTAGACTGTACCTCAATTGCGATTCCTTTTTTATGTTTTTTATCCTAAGTGTGTAGAAAATTCCTTTCGGGAAACTCCCTACAATAACATTGACTCCAAATAATTTAGGAGTTATAATAGTGTATAGTTTTGTTCGAAACCAAAATACAGAACATAAGTGTTTTTACATAAGGAGCTTTGCAGGATTGGATAGTGTAGAAATTATCATCAGGGCCAAGCAAAAGGACCTGAATGGCAAGGTGGAAATTGTGGAGCACAAGGCTCAGGGAAGCTATGGCTGCAAGGGTGGCAAGCATTATATCCGTTATATGGATAAGCATTTATCTCCCAAGGAGCAGGTGCCAACAGTTATTAAATTAGGAGATAGGGAGTTGACTATCATCCGTCAGGGATTGGTTAGCTCAAGACAAAGTTTTATTTTGCAGGGAGAAACCAGGGCGGATTATCATACCCCCTATGGTACAATGGAACTTGTAATGCATACCCATGAGCTAAGCTCAGAGTTTCAAGAAAATCAGGGAAGTATTCATCTGGTGTATTCTCTGGAGGCCAATGGTGCAGCTGTAGGTCATTATGATTTGGAAATAAGGTTTACTGCTACTTAACAGGGCAGACATAAATAGGGAGGCTTTTCTATTGGATATTAAAGAAACACTATTACATAGTATTGAAGCAGCTGCGGAAGCTGCCATTAAGGATGGAGTTTTTCCAGAGGCTCAGCTGCCTAAAATCGTATTGGAGGTTCCGCCTAAGAAGGAATTAGGCGATTTTGCTACAAATGTAGCTATGCAGTCTGCCAAGGCCTTTCATATGAATCCTCGTATGATTGCTCAGGAGCTTCAGAAGCGTATTCAGGGTGAATGGCTGGATAAGATTGAGATTGCAGGACCAGGTTTTATTAATTTTTACTTAAAGTCCAATGTGCTTTACGATGGTCTGGCAGATATTATTGCTAGAGGCGATAGCTTCGGTCAGCTGCCTGCCAAGGATGCAGAGCCAATTCAGATAGAGTATGTTAGTGCGAACCCAACAGGCCCTCTCCATGTAGGTCATGGCCGTGGTGCAGCTGCAGGCAGTGCGTTGGTAAATGTTATGCGGGCTGCTGGTTATAATGTAAGCAGTGAGTATTATATTAATGATGCCGGCAACCAGATTAATAATTTGGCTCGTTCCGTAAATCATCGTTATTTAGAGCTTTTGGGCAAGGCTCAGGAAGCAGATTTCCCAGAGGACGGCTATCACGGTGCAGATATTATTGATACTGCTCAGCGGATTATCAATAAGGATGGGGAAAAATACCTGCATATGTCCGAGGATGAAAGAATGAGTATCTTCAAGGAGCTGGCTCTTAAGGAGAAGCTGGCAGCCTTGAAGGAGGATTTGGAAGCTTTTAACTGTACCTTTGATGTATGGTTTAGTGAGCGTACTCTTCATCCAGATAAGGTAAAGGCTGCTTGTCAGCAGCTGCAGGAGAATGGCAAAATCTATGAGCAGGATGGTGCTTTGTGGCTGAAGTCTACCGATTATGGTGATGATAAGGACAGAGTAGTTATTCGTGATAACGGTGTTCCTACCTATTTGGCTGCAGATATTGCTTATCACAAGGATAAGCTGGACAGAGGCTTTGGCCGTTTAATTAATATCTGGGGTGCAGACCATCATGGTTATATCTGCCGTGTCAAGGCTGCTATCAGCGCTTTGGGCTATGATGCAGACAAGCTGGATGTTTTGCTTTTGCAGATGGTTCGTCTCCTGCGGGGTGGGCAAATGGTGAAGCTGAGCAAGCGTACTGGTCAGACTGTTACCTTGGCAGAGCTGATTGAAGAAGTAGGTACTGATGCAGCTAGATATTTCTTCATTATGCGTTCCATGGATAGCCAGTTGGATTTCGATTTGGATTTGGCTAAGAGCCGTTCCAACGAAAACCCAGTTTATTATATCCAGTATGCCCATGCTAGAATTTGCAGTATTTTCCGTCAGGCTGCCGAGAATGGTCTGTCTGTAGGAGAGGCTCCAGAGCTTTCCCTGCTGCAGGATGATACTGAGGTGGCTATTATCAATAAGCTGCAGGAGTATGAGGAGGAGATTGATAGAGCAGCGGCAGAGTATGCGCCACAGCGTATTGCCCGCTATGCTTACGAGTTGGCAGGCTGCTTCCATAGCTTCTACAATCAGTGCCGTATTCTTGGCGTTGATGATAAGCTGGCAGAGGCACGTCTGGCCTTGGTTAATGTTACAGCTCATACAATTCGTCATGCTTTGGGAATTCTTGGTGTATCTGCGCCAGAAAAGATGTAAAATAGAAATAGCATAGATGTAATGTGATTTTATATGGCTTTGAGAGGAGATTTACAAGTGGATTTTTTGAAAAGCTCTGATGTAGAGGTTGCAGCTTATATTCTGCACGAAAGCAAGGTTCCTATGTATTACAAGGATCTGATTATGGAGGTGCTGGAGAAGCGCCAGAAGAATATTCAGGCTTTGGCAGAGGCTATTTCTGAGGTTTACACCCAGATAAATATGGACAGTCGCTTCCATTATGCTGGTGATGGTAAATGGGGCCTGACTGAGTGGAATCCTCCAGAAACAAAGCGTTCCTCCCGTGGTGCCCGCTCTGCGTCTACCAACAGGGCCAAGAACGCTCGTCAGCGTGAGGAAAAGCTCTTTGAGGGCATTCAGGAAGACAATTAATAGAGATTGATTATAGATAGTTAAAGCAGGAGGCAGAATATGGCAAAGTATATTTTCGTTACTGGCGGCGTGGTTTCTTCCTTGGGCAAGGGCATTACAGCAGCTTCTCTGGGACGCCTGTTAAAGAATCGTGGTATTAAGGTTACTATTCAGAAGTTTGATCCATATATTAATATTGATCCAGGTACTATGAGCCCTTATCAGCATGGCGAGGTTTTCGTTACTGATGATGGTGCTGAGACTGATTTGGATTTGGGCCATTATGAGCGTTTCATTGATATTAATCTGACCAAAGGCTCTAATATTACCACTGGTAAGGTTTATTGGAATGTTCTTAACAAGGAGCGCCGTGGTGATTATCTGGGTAAGACTGTCCAGGTTATTCCTCATATCACCAATGAGATTAAGCAGCGTGTTTATGATGTGGCTGCCAGCGATGGTGCAGATGTAGTTATTACCGAAATCGGTGGTACTGTAGGTGATATTGAGTCCCTGCCATTTATGGAGGCTATTCGCCAGGTCAAGAAGGAAGTTGGCCGTAACGATGTACTGTACATTCATGTTACTCTGGTTCCTTATATCTCTGCCGCTGGCGAGCTTAAGACTAAGCCAACCCAGCACAGTGTAAAGGAACTGCGGGGCATTGGTATTCAGCCAGATATTCTGGTATGCCGTGCTGAGAAGCCTTTGACCAAGGATATGAAGCAGAAGCTGGCTTTGTTCTGCGATGTAGAGGAAAAGGCTGTTATTGAGAATCTGACTGCTGATACCATTTATGAGGTTCCTCTGATGATGCAGGAGGAAGGCCTGGATCGCATTGTTCTGGAGAAGCTGGGTATGGATTACAGTCCTGTAAATATGGAGGACTGGGCTCAGATGGTCAACAAGATTAAGAATCCTCAGAAGAAGGTAAAGGTGGCTGTAGTTGGTAAGTATGTAGAGCTGCCAGATGCTTATATTTCTGTAACTGAAGCTCTCCACCATGCAGGTATTGCCAATGATGCTGCTGTAAAGATTCACTGGGTAAATTCTGAGGAGATCGAGAACTCTGCTTTGGATCTGGATGAGGAATTTGCTGGCTGCAAGGGTATTCTGGTACCTGGCGGCTTTGGTGATCGCGGTGTTGAGGGCAAGATTAAGGCTATTCAGTATGCCCGTGAGCACAAGATTCCATTCCTGGGTTTGTGCCTTGGTATGCAGTGTGCAGTTATTGAGTTTGCCCGCCACGTATGCGGCATGACTGATGCTCACAGCACCGAGTTTAATTCCGAGACTGACCATCCAGTTATTGACCTGATGGCTTCTCAGGTAGATGTAGATAAGAAGGGCGGCACCATGCGTCTTGGTGCATATCCTTGCAAGGTACAGAAGGACACCAAGACCTATGCAGCTTATGGCTCTGAGGAGATTAGCGAGCGTCACCGTCATCGCTATGAGTTTAACAATGACTTCCGTCAGCAGCTTTCTGATGCTGGCATGGTGATTGCTGGTACCCTGCCTGATGACAGCTTGGTAGAGATTGTAGAGGTAAAGGATCATCCTTGGTTCGTGGCTTCTCAGTTCCATCCAGAGCTGAAGTCCCGTCCTAACCATCCACATCCACTGTTTAAGGACTTCGTAACGGCTGCTCTTAATGTAAAGTAATTTTTGGTACTTTCAAAGCTGCCACTTTGTTGTATAATAGATTTATACGATGAAGTGGCAGCTTTTTTGTATATAGACAAACTACTGTTAAGGGGGAGAGGGTTTGGCTAAATTTTTACGGCTAGCTTTATTACTGGTATGCATATTGTGTACAGGCTGCGAGACAATGGAGGGGAACATTGATTTTGCAAAGTCTCAGGACAGCCAGGTGATAAATCAGGGAATAGGAGCTCCTGAGCAAAAGCCCTTGCGGATTGCCTTTGCTTCAGTAATTTCGCCTATAGAAACCCGTAAGTCTTATCAAGCTATGGTACGGTATATTTCCCAGCAAATGGGGCGTCCAGCGGTGCTGATTCAACGAAAAACCTATGAGGAATTGAATATGCTGCTGGGAGCAGGAGAAGCGGATATAGCCTTTATTTCCACTGGTGCCTATACGTCTTACAATGGGATGATACCCTTGGAGTTGCTGGCAATGGTGCAGACTGACGATACAGTATTTTATCAGGCCTATATTATTGTTAGGGCGGATAGTGATATTAATAGTGTCAGCCAGCTTCGCAATAAGACCTTTGCTTTTACAGATCCGCTAAGTTATTCTGGCAGGCTGGCTATTGATTATATGCTGTGGGATGATTTTGGTACTACATCGGCTCAGTTTTTTCACAAATGCTTTTATACCTATAACCATGACAAATCTATTTGGGCAGTGACTAACAAGCTAGCAGATGGAGCAGGTATAGATAGCCAGATTTATTATTTTGCAAAAAAAACAGATCCTGATATAGATAAAAAAATCAGGATAATTCATATTATGCCGCCTACGCCTACAGGGCCTGTGGTAATGCGTCAGGATTTGCCCCAGGAGGATAAGGAGAAGCTAAAGACAATTTTCCTGCATATGGATGAAAATCCCAATTTAACAGAAGCTCTGCATCAGGCTATTATTGACAAATTTGTGGAGCCAATCCCTGATGCTTATGATGAGCTGAAGCGAAAATATCAGCAGAAGGAAAGATTGCCGGGGGTGTAGCATGAAGAAGGAGCAGGGAATATATTATAAATTTAATGTGCTGATTGTAGGCAGTATTTTCCTGTGTTGTCTGCTGATAGGAGGCATGATGCTGCGCATGGTCATGTCCACCTTGGAAACCAGTTTGATTAGCACAGGCAGAGAGATTGGTACTTATTTGGCTGCTGCTGTCAGCAATGATATTCTGGTAGACAATCAGTTTTCCATTCATGAGCGCATGAGTAAAACTATGGAGGCCAATAAACAGATTCGCTATATTATGGTAACTCATTCTGATGGCAGCTTGATGGCCTCGACCTTTACGGATGGGCTGCCTATGGGATTGCCTGTACTCAGGGTTCCTGACGGTGAAGAGGATATAGACCTGATGAGCTTTAGCAGTAATGAGGGAACCATTAAAGAAATTATGGTGCCTATTGATGATGGCTATATTGGCTATATTCGTCTGGGACTGACAGAGAAATACATGTTGTCCAGTTTGCAGGAGCGTTTTCTGGTGGTGGTGCTGATGGTAATTTTGGTCTGTGCTGTGGCAGCCACTCTTACTACCAGATATGCCCATGAGTTTTTGCGGCCAGTGGCAAGACTGTCCTTTGCCGTAAAGCAGATGGACAAGGGTAATTATGGTATTCAGGTACCGGTGGAGAGTCAGGATGAAATAGGCCGCTTGGCTAGCACCTTTAATAAAATGTCTACAGGCCTCCGTAATGTTGTAGACAAAAACAATCGCTTGCTGGAGGATTTACAGCTAAAGGAACAAAATCGCCGGTGGCTTATTGAACAGCTTTTTACAGCCAGAGAGGATGAACAGCGGCGTATATCCAGAGAGCTTCACGATGAAAGCAGTCAATCTATGGCCTCTATTCTTACCTACTTGCGAGTGCTTCATGACAGGCTTACCACAGATGAGCAGCGGGAAATGCTGTTTGAAATCCGGGAGTTGACTTCTACTACCTTGGAGGGAATTAGGCGTTTGGCTGTGGATTTACATCCTCCGCTGTTGGAGGATTTGGGGTTAAGAGCTGCCATAGAGAAGTACTTGGAGCCTATTTGCAGAATGCATAGGGATATTGATTTTAACTGGCAATTTCAGGGGGATTTTAATCGTTTATCCAAGCCAGTGAATCTGATGTGCTATCGTACCGTCCAGGAATCGGTAGCCAATGTGTTGAAATATGCAGAAGCCACTAAGGTAGATATTTTTCTGCGCATAGGGAAGGAAAATGTCATTTTGACTGTGACAGATAATGGCATAGGCTTTGATAGGGAAACAGCGGAAAAGGCTAGATTAAACAGGCATTTGGGGCTGGTAAGTATGCGGGAGCGGATTGAACTGCTGCAGGGAACCTTTCTTTTGGAGACTGCTCCCGGCAAGGGAACCAAAATTACCATGTTATTGCCAATAGATGAGGGGAATGATTTTGACAATGTGTAAAAGCTTAAATATCTTGTTGGTAGATGATCATCGTGTATTGAGAACTGGTATGAAGCTGCTGCTGAAAACACAGGAAGGCTTCAATGTGGCAGCGGAGGCTTCTGACGGAAAAGAGGCTTTGCAGATTTTGGCAGGTAAAACGGATATAGATTTGGTGCTGTTGGATTTGTCCATGCCAGGGATGGGAGGTATGGAATGTCTTAAAGAGATACGAAAAAATAAATATCCTGTCAAGGTTCTGATTTTAACCATGTATAGCGAGCAGCAATATATACGCGAGGTTATGCTGTTGGGAGCAGATGGTTATCTTTGCAAGGATTCAGTGGATGGGGAGTTGTTCAGAGCTATTCGTACTGTGGCCTCTGGGGAAAGATATTTAGGGGAGAAGGAGGCTCATGTACTGTTGGACAGCTTTATTAGCAAAAATGAGGAGGATGTGGAGCTGTCCAAGCGGGAAAAGGAGGTACTGGCTCTGCTGGCTCATGGTTATTCTCTGTCTGTTATTGCCGAAAAGCTGTATATCTCTATTAAAACTGTTTCTACTTATAAGACAAGACTTATGCAGAAGCTGGGCTTTACCCAGAAGCATGAGCTGGTGGATTATGCCTTGAAGCACAACTTATTGGAAAAATAATAGTAAAATATTTTTCTTCTACAAAGGTCCTGTAGGAAAATTTCTGACAAAAAATCAGAATTTTTCCGCTTACATAAAGATTAATAATGTGTGATAATACTAATTGTAAGCGCTGAATAAAGCTTTAGGGAGAGCTTTATGGGGATTATTTTTAGTCGATTTATGAAAGGGGTATATTTCGATGAAGATGAAGAAAAGTATTTGTGCAGCATTGGTTGCGCTGGGGTTGACCTTTGGTGCTGTAGGAGCCGATATTTCTACTGCAGATGCTGCACCAGTTTCTCAGATTCAGGCAATTAATGTTAAGGCTGATGGTTCCAATTTTAAGTATTGGAATGAGGACTCTGAGTCTTTCAAGGCGTTGAAGGCTTATGTTGAGGATGTAACCAATCCTAGAAGCCCTAACTTCATTCCTGTTGAGGATCGTATTGTAGTATCAGATATGGATGGTACCTTCTATGGGGAGTTGGCACCTACCTATTCTGAGTGGTATATGTACTTCCATCGCATCTTTGAGGATCCTACCTACAAGCCAACTGCTACTGAGAAGGCTTATGCTCAGGAGCTGTTGAAGGCTGCTAAGATTGGCAAGCTTTCTGAGGATATGGATGTAGGCGAGGATATGGCTCAGGCTTATTCCTTTGAGGGTATGACTCTGGAAGAGTTTGATAAGTATGTAGTTAATTGGCTGAACACCACTCCATTGGATGGTTTGACCAACTGTACCTTTGCAGAGGCTTATTATATGCCTATGGTTGAGGTTATTACTTATCTCCAGAACAATGGCTTTAACTTCTATGTAGTAACTGGTACTGACCGTCAGCTGGTTCGCAATGCATTGACTGCAATTCCTTCCATTGCTCCTGACCATGTTATTGGTACTGACAGTGTGAATATTGCTCAGCGTCAGGGCTTTGCCGGAGCTCAGTATTTCCAGTTTGAGCCAACAGACGTAATGGTTCGTGGTGCTTATCAGGCAACTGATAACAAGATGTCCAAGGTTTCTAACATCTGCCGCGAGATAGGCAAGCGTCCTGTAATCGGTATTGGCAATACCGGCTCTGATGCTTCCATGCTGAACTATGCTAAGTTCAATGACAAGTATAAGGGTTTCGTTCTTTCCGTTCTTTGTGATGATAGTGTGCGTGATTGGGGCTCCACTGAGAAGGCTGCCAAGATGAAGGGCCTTAGCGAGAAGTATGGCTGGACTGCTGTATCTATGGCTAAGGACTGGAAGACTATTTATGGCGAGAACGTAAAGAAAGCTTCTTCCCAGAAGTTCAGAAAGTAATTTTTGTGAACCCGCATAATTACCTTTCACTAATATAATTTTTCTTCCCTTCAAAATATTGATCTGTTTTGTTTTGCCGCATAAATGCTTAGGTATTTATGCGGCTTTTCTTTTGTCCTTAATCGGAGCAAGTGCAGGAGGAGAAATTCTGATTTATAGAGTTACCTATCTCTCCCTAGTATCAAAAATATAAGTCGTTATGTCAATGGTTTTCGAAATACAGCCTGCGGTCATAACGACTTTTGCTCTGTCCGACTTAATGGCCCTACCTGAGGGTTTATCCTTACGCAGTAATACCGCTTGTCGCTGAGCCAATTCACAGAGGCCGTAATGATAGAGATAGCCACCGGGGCCACTTTTGCTGCGCAAAAGCAGGAGTCTCCCGACGCAAAAGTGTCATGCCCCTCCGGCTGTTGCCGAATCATCGTTATTTACCGATTCTATCTAAATATACACAGCTGAGATAGTACTCACTAAAACCCGCTCTCGCTCCTAGCTGAGCCTAGCGGATGGTAAATTCTTTCTGCGCCTTACGGCTGGAACTCATTAAGCACCGAGGCTTAGCAAGGGTTTTCTTAGGGTACTATCATCTGCTGTTCTATTCCAGTAAATACGTCAAAGTTACAAACAGTGCCAAAGCAGGAAGGTGCAGTGAATAAACAAAGTAGAAGGCATGACATATACCCTTAACAGGTATATCGATGTGCCTCGCTTCTTAACGAATTTAAGCCATGAAAAGATGAACATCGTGAAGCTTTTCATGCGATTAAATGAGTTTAGCA
>Ga0129311_1000096_pt1 | contig 86059 bp, 66 predicted proteins | sample Go1ome_FD_94435 | JGI IMG/M metagenome (GOLD analysis project Ga0129311, IMG submission 94435) | Western lowland gorrila individual fecal microbial communities from Wisconsin, USA - Go1022B metagenome | ecosystem: Host-associated > Mammals > Digestive system > Large intestine > Fecal | place... | reverse complement strand
ATGGCTGAGTCCCAGAGAATTCATAGAAAAATATAAAAGTCAAGAAGAATCGTTATTTGCAATATAGGTGCTCAAAGTATTTATTTTAAATAATTTGTGACAAATGATTGACTAACCTACAATATATATATGTAACAATTTCGTTACAGTTATATAATTTTATGGAGGTGCAGTTACATCATGAACGCAATAATCAACACAAAAATCCGTGAAACTTACATCGCAGCGCATCAAGAGCTTTTGGATTATCAACTTCACGAAAAAGAAACTGATAAATCCATTTTAAACCGGAGAAAACATCTTTTAGAATTTCTTTATCTCAAACTTGATGAATTCAAACCTGAAAAAGATAAGGAAAAGTTCGCTCTTTTTATCAAAAAACTCCGTAGTTACTTCTTAAGTATATCTTATTTTGATGAATTCAAGACGTATATCTCGGATATAATCAAAACTGCTACTTACATTCAAATGTGGATGGCAGAAACCAAAGGTATTTCGTCTCATATTAGATGTGTTGCAAGAGAGAAATCGATTGAATCAACACTGACGAAAATCTATAATTATGCAGACGAAGTAAAAGCACATGGAATCAGGGACAGTATAGGAATCACCTGGATAATTGAAAATGACAACATAAATACTCTTTATCAGTTTTCAAACTATTTTGTAGGAATTATAACCGGCAGAGATAGAGAAGCCCAAGCAGATTTTAGCATGTGGTTTGCTTCTAATTCAGATTTATCTGAAAAGAATTATGATGCTATTATACATATCCTCACAAGTAACTTTGATATTGAGGATAGAGGCGAGCTAAGAGGTAACACCGATAAGTTTAACAAAGAGCTTTATCCAGACATTATAGTTCCAGCAAAATCGGAAACCAAATATCCTAACGGATTCAAGGATTATATTGTAAATCCAAAAGAGAACTCATACCAAGCTCTTCAAGGAGTATTTTGTTTTGAAAACAAATGCTTTGAGGTACAATTTAAAACTCGATCAATGGATTCTAATCCCCACGCCACACACATAATGTATGAGAAGAAACGGAACACCATCTTCACGTTAAACAAGCAGGAAGTTTCCAAACTGAAAAGTTATGCTTCGAAGTTAAATCTCACATTTAATGTGTACGATGGCGAACTTGATGACAAATTGGGAATTCATTTTCCTCAATTCATCTGTTCAGAAGCCAAAATATGCAGAGCTCCTCTGTAAAATTAGCTCCCTCAATTATTATTTTTGAGGGAGCTTTCTCATTAATTATTATATAATAGAATTAAAAATATAAAGAACCAATCTAATATAGAACAATAGCGGACATTATGATAATTGCAAAAGATAAAATTTAATGCAAATGTCCGCGTCATTATTCGCGCGCGAAATTTTCAAAGAAAATTTCTGTGCATCTGTTAGCGAAGCTTTTATATTATAGGGAAGTTCGGAGAACTTTCCTATAATATAAAAAAAGATTTGAAATTATCACTCAAATCTTTTTTATTATAAAATCTTATACTATTTTACTTATAGCAAGTCCATCTCCTACTTCTAAAATTTCAGTTTCAAGGTCTGGATTTTCACTTACTTCTTTTATATATTCACGCAAATTTCTTACAGCTGTACGTTGTTTATGCTTGTTGTAATCACTCATTACATAACCTTTGTATAAAATGTTATCTGCAAATATTACACCATTTTCTTTAATCATTCGTAAAGACTCTTTTAAGAAAAATGGATATTTTCCTTTTGCTGCATCAATGAAAACTACATCATATTTATCATTTAATGTTGGCAAAATCTCTACTGCATCGCCTTCATAAATGTTTATTTTATCTTCTACTCCAACATTTTTTATATTGACTTTTGCTTCTTTAATTCGTTCTTCATCTCTTTCAATTGTATCTATAATTCCACCTTCTGCTAAATACTCTGAAAAACACATTGCAGAATACCCAACAGCTGTACCAATTTCCAATATTCTATTAGGTCTAATTTCTTTTAAATACTTGGCCATAACTTCTAAAGTGTCATCCATTATTATCGGAATATGTTCTTCTAAGGCTTTTTGTTTTATTATTTCTAATTCATCTATATTCATCTTTCTCATTTTCCTTTCCCTCTGCAACTTAGTTCAATTAAAAATCATCGAAATTATTGGGTAACATTTTTTTGAATATACTTGAAAAAAATTTTCTAAATACGTTGCAAGTATATTTTACCATATTTTAGTGTTTTTTTCAACTCAAATTGATTTCTTAAGCGTTTTGTGATATAATTTAAACATACATTCTTTGATATTTGGCTTTTTAAGCCATCAACAGACCACGAAAATTTGTGGCAGAAAGGTACACACCATGACCCTTGAAAATATTAGTGAACGTTTAAATTTGATTGGTAAGCCTCTAGCAGATGTTCAATCAGAAGCTATTAAGAGATTTGCCGAAAGAATAGGTTCAAAAAAAACATTTTTTCACGAACCATTAAAATCCAAACTTTTTTATGTTGAAGCCTCTGCCGAGGAAAATAATTGCTACATCCTTCATCCAAATGGTAGTATTGACCATATTTGGGATGAAAGTGAAGCAAACAGTTTCGGTATGATGGTATGGTATGATACCGAAGTATGCAACATTATAATTGCATACTTCTAACGTTCAAAAAAGCACCGATTTAATCGGTGCTTTTACTTTTAATTTTTCATACTAGCTCTAGCTGCTCTTTCTCTTTCCTTGCTATCTAATATTTTCTTTCTTAATCTAATTGATTTTGGTGTAACTTCAACCAATTCATCATCTTGAATAAATTCAATTGCTTTTTCTAATGACATTTGCATTGGTGGAACTAGTCTTAAAGCATCATCTGAACCTGAAGCTCTTGTATTTGTTAAATGTTTTTCTTTACATACATTTATTGCTAAGTCTTCTCCTCTTGAGTTTAGACCAACTATCATTCCTTCATAAACATCTACACCAGGTCCAATAAATAAATCTCCCTTATCTTGTGCATTGTATAAACCATAAGTAATTGATTTTCCAGCTTCGAAAGCAACTATTGTTCCTCTTACTCTTGCTTGAATATCTCCCTTATATGGTTCATAAGAATCAAAGATGTGGTTCATTGTTCCTTCACCTTTTGTATCTGTTAAGAATTCTGTTCTATATCCAATTAATCCTCTTGCTGGAATTTTGAATTCTATTTTTGTATGCCCAGCTTCTGCAGGTTCCATGTTTACCATTTCTGCTTTTCTTCTACCTAATTTTTCAATAACGTTTCCAACACAATCATCTGGTACATTAACAACTAATAATTCTATTGGTTCACATTTTACTCCATCAATATCTTTGAAAATAACTTTTGGACGAGATACTAAAAGTTCAAATCCTTCTCTTCTCATTGTTTCAATTAAAACTGATAAGTGAAGTTCTCCTCTTCCTGAAACTTCAAATGAATCTGGTGAATCTGTTTCTTTTACTCTTAATGAAACATTTCTATCTAATTCTTTGAATAATCTATCTCTTATATGTCTTGATGTAATAAATTGTCCTTCTTTTCCAGCAAATGGCCCATTGTTTACGCTAAATGTCATAGAAACTGTTGGTTCATCTATATCTACGAATGGTATTTTTTCTGGATTATTAAAATCACAAATTGTATCTCCTATGTTGATATCCGGAATACCTGCAAGTTCAATTATATCTCCTGCTTTTCCTTCTTCAACTTCTACTTTATTTAGTCCAACATGAGTGTAAACTTTAGCAATTCTACCTTGTGTTATTTTATCTTCTTTACCACAAATAGAAACTGGCATACCTAATTTTATTGTTCCTCTTTCTACTCTACCAACTGCAATTCTTCCAACATAATCGTCATAATCTATGTTAGATACTAACATTTGAGCTGGTCCTTCTTCATCACAATTTGGTGCTTTTATTGTATTTATAATTGTTTCAAATAAACAATCTAAATTATCAGTCTCATCATTTAAATCCATTTTAGCAATTCCATTTTTTGCTGAAGCATATACAACTGGGAACTCTAATTGTTCATCTGTTGCATCTAACTCTATAAATAATTCAATTACTTGGTCTACAACTTTTTCAGGTTGTGCTCCAGGTCTATCTATTTTATTTATTACAACAATTGGTTTTAAACCTAATGCTAAAGATTTCTTTAAAACTTCTCTTGTTTGAGGCATTGCTCCTTCAAAGGCATCTACTAAAAGCAAAACACCATCAACAGTTTTTAAAACTCTTTCAACTTCTCCACCAAAGTCAGCATGTCCTGGAGTATCAACGATATTGATTTTTATATCTCCATGCATTACTGATGTGTTTTTAGCTAAAATTGTAATTCCTCTTTCTTTTTCTTGATCATTTGAATCCATGATTCTTTCTGCTACTTGTTCATTCTCTCTAAAAATATGACTTTGTCTTAATAAAGCATCTACTAGTGTAGTTTTTCCATGGTCTACGTGTGCAATTATTGCTATGTTTCTGATATTTGGGTTATTCATCTTCTTCTTCCTTTCAAAATTATTATTTTTCTCATTTATAAAACTACTAAATTATACTATAAAACACTGAATTTGTCAAATTTTAGAAGAAAAAAATTATTGCAAATTTGCAATAATTATACAATTCCCATTTTTTTAATCAATTGTTTTCCTTTTCTCATCATAGCTTTTCTTGTCTTACATTCATTTTGAGAATACATCATATATATTCCTGTTGCCACTAACCCGCCAATTACAGCACCTTTTACAAATTTCATATCTATCATCCTTTCAATTTGATTTATAATTTTATTATGTGCAAAAAAACAAATATTATAAATATAAAAAGATAAAAATTGTATTCAATCTATTGAATACAATTTTCATCTTTTTCATAATATTTAACTCCTAATACTTCATCTGGTAAATATTGTTGTTCAACCCAATGTCCTGGGAAATCGTGGGGATATAAATAGCCTTGGTGATATCCAAAATTTTCCATTTGTTTTATAGGTGCATTTCTAATATGCATTGGAACTTCCCCTGTATCTTTCGTTTTTACATCATTTAAAGCTTTATCAATAGCTAAATAGCTTGCATTTGATTTTTTTGATGTTGCTACATAAACTGCCGCTTCTGCAAGTAATATTCTTGCTTCTGGCATTCCAACCATGTGAACAGCCTGCATTGCAGAATTTGCAACAACAAGAGCATTTGGGTTTGCCATTCCGACATCTTCTGATGCGCAAATAACAATTCTTCTTGCTAAAAACATTGGGTCTTCTCCTCCATTTAAGGCTCTTGCTAGATAAAATATTGCCGCATCCGGATCAGAACCTCTCATTGATTTTATGAAAGCACTTATGTTATCATAATGACTATCTCCATTTTTATCAAAAATAGCTTTTTTATTTTGAACACTATTCTTTATTACTTCATCTGTAATATGTATAAATCCATCTGTGTCCATAGCTGTTGTTAGTACCGCAACTTCCAATCCATTCAAGGCTGTTCTAACATCTCCTGAAGAAATACTTGCAAGTTTTCTTAAAGTGCTATCTTCTATTTTTATTTGATATTCTCCTAAACCATCTTTTCTTTCTAGTGCATTTTTCAAAACAGTAAAAACATTTTCCTCTGTTAGTGCCTCTAGTTTTATTACCATTGACCTAGAAATAAGAGCTTTGTTAACTTCAAAATAAGGATTCTCAGTTGTTGCTCCAATTAAGATAATTGTGCCATCTTCAACATAAGGCAAAAGTGCATCTTGTTGAAGCTTGTTAAATCTGTGAATCTCATCAATAAATAAAATGCTTTTCCCTGTTGGGTTTAACATGAAATTTTTTGTTTCTTCAATTACTCTTTTTATGTCCTGAACCCCTGCTGTTACTGCATTTATTTTATAAAATTTATATTTTGTAGTTTCACTTATAACTCGTGCAAGTGAAGTCTTTCCGCATCCTGGAGGTCCAAATAATATAATACTAGATAGCCTGTCGGCTTTTATTGTTCTATATAGTATTTTATCTTTTCCAATTACATGTTCTTGCCCTACATATTCTTCCAATGTTTTTGGCCTCATTCTGTATGCTAATGGTTCCTTATTCATCTTTTACACCTAGTCGAATAAAAACTTCGTCTTTGATTCGATTTTCTTTCCTTTAATTTTTTATTTTCCTAATACTGCTAGTCCCTTTCTGATTAAATCTTCAGTAGAAACATTATCAGTTTCAATTTTAGCAAATGCTTTTTCAATTTCTTTCTTGTTATATCCTAAAACTTGAAGTGCAGCAATTGCTTCATCAATTTTCTCATTATTTTCAATTGTAATTTCAAGTTTTGTTTTAGCTGTTGTTTTGCTTGCTCTTGTTAATTCTTGAATTTGTTGTTCTTTCTTTATTTTGTCTTTTAATTCTAAAATTATTCTTTGTGCAGATTTTGCACCTATTCCTGGGATTTGTTTTAAAGTATTTACATCTTCTGAAATTATTGCAATTGCAAATTGAGTTGGTTCACAGCTTGATAACATTGTAATTGCTGTTTTGGCACCAACTCCACTTACAGAAATCAAAAGTTCAAACATTTTTAATTCTTCTAAAGTATTAAAACCAAAAATACTTATATCATCTTCTCTCACTTTGTAATAAGTGTGTACTTTTACTACATCACCTATATTGCCTAATTCTTCTATCCCAGAATCTGTCATAAAAACTTTATATCCAAGTCCACCTACATCAATTACAACATATCCTGTCATTTTCATTTCCAAAGTTCCTTTGATATATGCTAACATATTTATTACCTCGCTTTTTCTAATTTATTGTAATTATATATATTTCTTGTAAAAAAGTCAATCGTTTTTGCGAATTTATGTTTTACTATTTTTAAAAGCATAATATAATTTATATATTATGCTTTTTATCTAATATCCTTCATGTTAAATGAATTTCTTTTAAAGTTCTCACTATTTTTTCTTTTTATACTTTCTTCAATAGCTTTATTTATATGTCTTCTAAGTAGTTTTACCCCACTTTCTTGTTGATTTTTCCCTATAAATAATCCTTCTCTTTCAAGTTTTGCAAAGGTTTCCAAATCAATTGGTTTAAAACATTTTTCTTTATTAGAATACAAATATGCTTTTATTTTTTCTCCTATTATAGAATACATACACATTGAATATTCTTTTTCATCTTTACCATTTTCATCCTTCACATATCTATAACAATTGCAGTAATGAATTTTTACCTTATCCATTTTGGGTACCACTTCATAAACAACCCTTGTATAAAATTTAAATAATTCTATGTATCCAATATCTTCTTGATATCCTTTTAAACTCTTATCAAATAATATTTTTTCAAGAATTTCGTCAGCTTCTAATCCTTCTACTTTTTTAGAAAACTCTTTTATTTTGCCATCCATGTAGTCATTCTCTTTTTCAACATACCCACATGATTTATGTAGCTCAAATAACTCCTCATCACTAATTTTTTGTCCTGTTAAAACCCCATTTCTATATTTAAGCCCGAAATACTTTGTTTTACCTCGTATTTGAATATTTTCTAAATCCTTTTGTAAATCTACAACTATTTTTTCACCATTATTTAGTGATATAACATTTGAAACATGGTTATCATTAGCATATAATTGTTCAGTTTTACATTTTAGACCAAAATCTTTTAATAATCTACTATACAAACTAGAAATTGTAATACACACCAATTTTCTTTTCTTTATTAGTAAACCTATATCAGACTTTTCTCTATTATATATTTTTTCAATTTTTTCTCTTTCAGATTTGTTTCCAAAAAACCATCTTTCGTCAAACACTTTTGATTTTCCAAGTTTTAAATAAATATACATTGCTATTTTTTCTTGAACTTCTGTTGGATTTCCGGTAAATTCAGGCATTTCGGCATTTAATTTTGTTACATATTCTCTTTCTGTTTTTGTCATTTATTTTCTCCCTTTTCGCCATAAATAATCATTATCATTATAGCACTTTTAATATTATATTTCTACTCTTTTAAATAAATTCTAAGTTTAATATTTTCTTTTTTATTTTTTTATTATATAATCATTAAAAAGAGGTGGTAATTTTGAAAATATTTAGAAAAATTATAATAGTTTTATCAATTATTATTTTAGTTATTTTTTCAATCCTATTTTTTATAGGATATGACAGTTATTCTAAGGTTCTTAAAGAGAAACCACTTTTTGATAGAATAAATGAAATAACTAGTAAAGAAAACTATGTTAAATTTGATGATTTAAGCAAAAACTATATAAATGCAGTTATTGCAATAGAAGACCACAGATATTTTGACCATGGAGCAGTTGATTATTTATCTATAATTAGAGCAATTTTTACAAACCTTAAGGAAGGTGAATTTGAACAAGGTGGAAGCACTATAACTCAGCAGGTTGCAAAAAATGTATTTTTTAGCCAAGAAAGAACTCTTGCTAGAAAACTTGGTGAAGTTTTTGGGGCATCTGACCTAGAAAAAAATTATTCAAAAAATGAGATTTTTGCAATATATGTAAATACAGCTTATTTCGGTGATGGCTATTATGGAATTTACGATGCTTGTAAAGGATATTATAATAAAGAACCAAAAGATTTAACTCTATATGAGGCATCAATGCTTGCTGGAGTTCCAAATGCGCCTTCAATATATGCTCCAACAATAAATCCAGAACTAGCAAAGCAAAGACAAAAACAAGTTTTAAATGCAATGATAAAATATGGCTATATATCTGAGAGTGATAAAAGCGATGTGTTAAATGAAGCAAGCACAAAATAAAATACGATACTATCAAAGGAGCAAAAGAGGAGCAAAAGGGGACGAGTCCCCTTTTGCTCCTCTTTTGCTCCTTTTCTATCTATCTCTTCCTCTGTTCTGTATAGCTCTTTTTATATTATCCAATGAAAATTTATTTTGTTTTTCTTTTTTGGCTACATCATAATTACTACCGTCTATTTTTTTCGTTTCAAATTCTAAATCTGAAAAGTTTATTATTTGCAAATTATTACAACCCTCAAAGCTATTTCCAGTTGCAATTTGTTCACCTTTCTTATGTCCTTTAAACATTGCCATTTTCAAACTTTTACAACCGCTAAAAGATTCTTCTCCAATTTCTTCCATAGATTCTGGGAAATAAACTTCTTCTACTTCTTTGCAGTTTTTAAAAGCATTATTTCCTATTTGGCTCATTCCTTCTGGAAAATCTAAAAATGAGATTAAATTACAATCTTTAAATGTTCCTTCAGGTATTTCTTTTAATTTACTTCCTTCATTAAAATGCACTAACTTTATACCTTTACAATTTCTAAAAGAATATTTTCCGATTTTCTTGCAACTAGCAGGAATTATAAGCATTGTTTCATTAAAAGAATAATCCTTTAAAGCATCATCTTTAATATTCGGAATTTCCCAATTTTTCCTTCCTGCTTCTGCATATGCAAAATCTCCTATTTCTGTGACTTTTTTAGGAATAGATATTTTTAATTGTTCACACCTTGCAAATGCCATTTGATCTATTATATCTACATTTTCCATTCCAGCTATATATTTAAGTTTTTTGCACTCCAAAAATGAGCATTTTCCCACATTAGAAACTCTTTCTGGTAAAACCGCTTTTTCCAATGAACTACATTTTGCGAAAGAAAAATCCCCTAATTTCACACTTTTTCCATCAATTATTATTTCTTCCAAACTTGGACAATCGTAAAATGCAAAATCTGAAACTTCCTTTAAGCTTTTTGGCAAATGAATTCTTTTAAGATTATCACATTCAGCAAAAGCTCCAGGACCAATTTCAACTACTCCTTCATCAATAAAAACTTCTTCTAAATTTGGACATTGAGAAACAGCAAATGGACCTATTTTTTTTATGTTTGCTGATGATATATTTAATCGTGTTATTTTATCTAAATCTTTGATATCTGACATGCATATCTGTTTATTTTCATCTTTGTTTTTTTCAGTACTTTCCTCAGTTTTTCCTTCATATTTAAAGCATTTTGTGGTTTCATGTTTATCTACTTTTATATATGTTGATGAGCCCAATTTATCTGTATAATAATTATTGTTTACTTGTTCATTATTGTCATAGTAAATTCTATCAAAATTGAATTTTGGTTTTGAATATTCGCGATAATATCTTCCACTCTCAATAAATTCAGGTTTAGATTTGCTTATTTCGGCAGAATCTGGTATTACTAAACATGTAATATTAGATTCTGCTAAATTAGCACGCACTTCTGATGTAATGGATTTCAAATTTCTTGAAAGTCTTACCTTTTGTAATGAAGAACATCCTACAAAATTCCCATCTCCTAATTCAACAACTGAATCTGGCATACTTATTTTTTGTAATTTATATAAGTTTTTAATTACTCCATCATCTATACTTCTTAATCCTTCTGGTAATTTAATTTCTTCAATTGATTCCGAATACCCAGAAATTCCTTCTAAGGAAGCAATTCTTTTTACACCATTAGGAATTGTAAGGACGCCTTCATTGAGATTTTCTACAAAAAATTTGGTCATTACGCCATTTTCATCATATAAATCTTTCATACACTTCTCCTTTTCCTTTTGTAACAAGCATTATTACTATATTTTGATAATTATTATTCTTCTCTTAATTTAATGTGAACATCTTTTAATTGCTCTTCTGTTACTTTAGAAGGTGCTCTCATAAGCAAGTCTCTTGCTCTTTTATTTTTAGGGAATGCTATAACTTCTCTAATATTTGTTGAATCAGCGATTAGCATTACCATTCTATCAATTCCAGGAGCAGCTCCAGCATGTGGTGGTGTTCCATATTGGAAAGCATTGTATAATGCACCAAATCTATTCTTTACATCTTCTTCATTATATCCTGCTATTTCAAAAGCTTTTACCATTATTTCTGGATCATGGTTTCTTACAGCACCAGATGCCATTTCATAACCATTACATACTAAGTCAAATTGATATGCAACTATATCTAATGGATCTTGTGTTTCTAAAGCTTTCATTCCACCTTGTGGCATTGAGAATGGATTATGGTTGAAGTCTATTGTTCCTTCATCTGATAATTCATACATTGGAAAATCTACTATAAAGCAGAATCTGAATACATCTTTTTCTAATAAATCTAACCTCTTACCAAGTTCAATTCTAACTAAACCTGCTATTTTTTGAGCCTTTGCAAACTCATCTGCAATAAAGAATATTGCTGAATTTGGTTTTACTCCATATTCTTTTTCTAGTTGTTCTTTTATTTCATCTGTAATAAATTTAGCTATTCCTCCTGCAACTGTTCCATCTTGTTCAAATTTTACCCAAGCTAAACCTTTTGCTCCAACCTCTTCTGTTACAGCATATTCGCCCATTTTATCGAAGAATTTTCTTCCTTGTTCTGCCCCATTTGGAACAACTATAGCTTTTATTGTTTTTCCTTCAAAAGCTTTAAATTCTGAATTTTCAAAGCATTTTGTTACATCTTGAATTATTAATGGATTTCTTAAATCAGGTTTATCAATTCCATATTTTTCCATGGCTTCTCTATATGGAATACGTACAAATGGACCTTTATCTACTTTGTAATTTGTGAATTTTTCAAATGTAAAAGGTACTACATTTTCTATAACGCCAAATACGTCTTCTTGTGTTGCAAAGCTCATTTCAAAGTCTAATTGATAGAATTCACCTGGAGCCCTATCTGCTCTTGGGTCTTCATCTCTAAAACATGGAGCTATTTGGTAGTATTTATTAAATCCTCCCACCATTAATAATTGTTTAAATTGTTGTGGTGCTTGAGGCAAAGCATAAAACTCACCTGGATTTAATCTACTTGGCACTAAATAGTCTCTTGCTCCCTCTGGAGATGAATTTGCAAGTATTGGTGTTTGAATTTCTGTAAACCCTAATTCATCCATTTTATCTCTAAAAGTTTTTAAAATTTTAGAACGAAGCAAAATATTATTGTGTAATTTTTCATTTCTTAAATCTAAAAATCTATATTCTAATCTTAAATCTTCTCTAACCTCTTGGTCAGTGTTTATTTCAAATGGAAGTACAGTTTTACATTTTCCTAAAACTTCTATCTCACTTGCTACAACTTCTATTTCTCCTGTTGGAATTTTCAAGTTTTTATTACTTCTTTCCACAATTTTTCCTTTTATGTGGATACAGCTTTCTGTATTATAGTCTTTTGCAATCTCTTGCATTTTTTCATCATTTATAACAATTTGAGTAATTCCAAATTCATCACGTAAATCTATAAAAATCATTCCACCTAGGTTTCTTATTTTTTGAATCCATCCAGCTAGTTCAACTTCTTCTCCAACGTTTTTAATATTTAATTCTCCACATGTTTTTGTTCTGTACATTGTTCTCTTCCTCTCTTCATTTTTACTTTGTATATATTATCACATATTCAACCATTTTTCAATTGTTTTAAGACAAATATAATAATTTTTTATAGTCAAAATATAATAATTTTAATTTTTTCTCGGCTACCCGACGACGACGTTAAGAAATTGTCAAAAAAGCTCTTAACAAACCCCGGATTCAGGACCCTTTAAGAGCTTTTTAAACAATTTCTATAACTGCTCTGGTCGCATTCAAAAAAATGGAAATTATTATATTTTGCCCTTGCAGAATTTATTTTTTAATGCTATTATAAAAATGAGGAGAAAAGCAAATGAAAAATGAAGTTTTTGATTTTTATGATAAAACAAGTTTAAAGTCTTACAATTTAGACGAAAAAATGAGATATCAATTGAACATGTTAGATACATTAGATGTTTTTACAAGAAAGCACTGCGAAAATGTTGCAAGTGTTACCTGTAGATTATGCGAATATTTACATTGTAATAAAGGATTTACAGAATATTGCACTATTGGTGCATTTCTACATGATGTAGGAAAACTATATATTCCAGCAGAAGTATTGCAAAAACCTGGAAAACTAACTGATGAAGAATATGAGATAATGAAAACTCATACTACTATTGGTTACAATATGCTTAATAAGGACCCCAAATTAAGACCATATGCCCACTTCGCTCTATCTCATCATGAAGCACTAAACGGATCAGGATACCCAGAAGGTCTAACCAAAAAGGAAATTCCTTATGAAATTCAAATAGTTACTGTTGCAGACGAATTTGATGCAATTGTTAGTAAACGTCAATATAAAACCCACATTGGAATTTCAGATACTTTAAAAATTTTAATAGAAAATTCTCAACCAAACGCCAAATCTAGATATAAAGAAGAAGAAAAATCTGTAGCTTTATCTGAAATGAAAGATCTAGCAAAAATGGGAAAAATTAATCCTGCAATAGTTAGAGTTTTATTCAAAGTAGTTGTAGATGATATTGGCTATGAAATAACCTGCCGACAATCTTATGTTGATGATTTAAAAGCTGAAATTGACAGATTACATGAAGTTGAAAAATATGATATAAAACGTGAGAAAGCAACAAATGAAAAAAAGAAAAATTACTTTTTAGAAGGAATGAAACTTTATTTAAAAGGCGAAGAAACTGTAGATAATTATAAACAACTTTTAGAAGAATATAAGCAAGCATATTCAACAAGAAAAGCTCAAGTTGATAATTTGTATAATGAAATGAAAATAATAAAAAAATTGCGTGTATAACACGCAATTTTTTATATCACAAATATAAGTTCCTCGTATTTAAAATACAAGGAACGTGTATTCTTTCGTGCCGGTACACAATATAAATATTGCACGGCAAATGTATTCTAAATACATTATACTATATTATATGCACAAAAGTCAAGAAAAATACTTAATTTTTCACAAACATTTTTCTAATCTTTTCATCTATTAAATCTAAATTATCGTCTGATAATTTTATGCCTGACAAAATATCAAATTCAGTTTTAGGATCATATATTCTTTGCTTGCTAATTACTCTAATTTGATTAATTATTGCAATACTTCCATATTTCATTTTTTGTACTTCGTTATTTATTTTTTCAGCTAATTCCAGTTTTTTATATGCTTCAGTTATATTATTGTTAAGTTCAATTGTTTTTTTATAAATTTCATCTGAGGTAGCATTTTTTTCCATAAGTTTTTTAGTTTCAATTAATAATTTACTTTTGTTTTCTTCAATTTCTTTTTGACTATCTTCTAATAGTTGATTTGATTTTTCAACCAGTTTATTATATATATCATTTCCTAACATAATAGAATTTTTATTAACTTTCGTTGTTTTTTGTGATGATAATGGAATAACTGTAATTACTGGTGAATTTCTATTATTCTTCTTATCTAATACTACACAATAGTGCAAACCGCCCAGTTCACTTCCAATATTAAATCCTAAATTAACTTTAATTATATCTCCTCTTTCATATGTTTTTAGATTTATAGGGTTAAAAGCATTTTCATCTTTAATATAATTTATATAATCTTTTTGCCAATATGAAATTAAATTTACTTTTTTTATACTTGAATTATCATCTATTGCCAAGCAACTATCTAAATAATCTGTAATCACTTTTATTGCTTCGTTTTTATTTTTAATTACATCTTCTTTATTCAATTACTTCCCTCTTTTCTTGCAAATAGTTACCATAATAATATCATGTTTTGTAATATACTGCAAGAATAATCCATCGACAAAATTCGACAAATTGGGTACTGCACCCCATTTTTAGGACAAAAAATTAATAAATAATGGGAGGTATTTTTATGTATTCTGTTAAACAAAAAAAGGAAGTAATTGATTTTATTATTAATAATGATGCTTCACTTTATCAAGCTCAAAAAAAATTTAATATTAATAGAGAAACTATTAGAATTTGGCTCTATAAATATAATCATGGAGGTGTTAAAAATTTAAAAAACTCTAAAAAATATAATAAATATACTGGTCAATTTAAAGTTGATGTTGTAGAATATATGCATGAACATCGCTTTTCTCATAAGAAAACAAGCATAATATTTATGATTTCAGATTATTTAGTTAAAGAATGGGATTTAGTTTATAGGCACGAAGGTAAAGATGTTCTCTTAAAGGGGAATTATATGAAGTCTGGGAGAAAGAAAAATCTAGATTCAAATAAAAAATCTAGAGAAGAATTATTAGAAGAAATTGAACAACTTAGAATGGAGAATGCTTATTTAAAAAAATTAAGAGCCTTAATTCAAAAGGGAACCAAGCCAAACAATGGCAAAAAGTAATAGTCATTGATGAGTTAAGGCAAGAATTTAAATTGGCTGGTCTATTAAAGTTGGCTGGAATTTCAAAAAGTAATTTTTACTATAATCTAAATAAACTAAAACAACCAGATAAATACGCTGAAATTAAAGAATTACTTAAAGCTATTTATCATGAGAATAAAGGCAGATATGGTTATAGAAGAATTACACTAGAGCTTCATAATAGAGGCTTTTTAGTGAACCATAAAACTGTTCAAAGACTAATTAAAGAATTAGGTATTCAATGCTTCGTTAGAGCAAAAAAATATCGTTCTTATAAAGGTACTATAGGAAAAGTTTGTAAAAACCTACTTAATCGTGATTTTAAAGCTGAAAAACCTAATCAAAAGTGGGTTACAGATGTATCAGAATTTAAGGTAAATGGTATAAAAACTTATTTATCCCCTATAATTGATTTATTTAATGGAGAGGTTGTAAGCTATAATTTATCTAGACATCCTGTATTTGCTCAAGTTAAAGACATGATTTCTAAAGCATTTAATAAAATTCCAAATAATACCAATTTGATATTACATTCTGATCAAGGCTGGCAGTATCAAATGAAGGAATATCAAGCTTTATTAAAAGACAAAGGAGTTAGACAGAGCATGTCTAGAAAAGGAAATTGTTTAGATAATTCACTTGCAGAGAATTTCTTTGGATTACTAAAATCGGAGTTGTTTTATTTAAATAATTATGATAACATTGAAACACTAGAAAAAGATATTAAAAATTATATAGATTATTATAATAATAATAGAATTAAAGCAAAATTAAATGGAATGAGTCCTGTTCAATTCAGAATTCATTCCATGGGACAAGTCGCGTAATAATTTTGTCCTAAATTTTGGGTTCACATCAATATGGTAATATTGAGTAATTCTATTTTTAGAAATTTGAGTAGTATTCTAAAATGCAGGCAAAAAAATTGCGTGTATAACACGCAATTTTTTAGTTTCTTTATTTTTATTAATTATTTATTTGTGCAGATGGTGCTTCTGTTGATGATGTTGTTGGAGTTTGGAATAAGGTTACACGGAAGCCGCTAAACATATAATTTGTGTTTGTGGTAGCAACATCATGATACGATGCAGCTCTATTTCCTCCAAATCCTCCACTTCTTATACTTGATGGCCATGTATTATTATTATTATGTTCTAAAGTCCACTCCCACATATTTCCAGCAAAATCATAAATATTTATTATCGAATTTTTTAAACTTGCACCAGTAGTATACATATTTGTAGTATTTATTTGTTTTGTCTCACCTTTTTGAATTTGATTCCATGTTGGATTAGTTGTATATAAATTTGACACCTCACTTTTTTTAGCATTATCACTAGTTATCTTGAATGATGAATCCTTATAATTCCCCCAAGTTGTACTATTTTTAGCTATTTCATCATTAGTTTTAGCACCTGTTTCTTCTAAAAATTTACACACTATATTCCATTGTAATCCAAACATTGTACTTGTAGTATAATCAGTTATTCCTTCACTTACTAATTTAGATAAATTATATGCTTGACCAGCTGTTACATAATTATATGGATATTTATCTTTTTGGCTTACTGGTTTTCCATAACCACTATTAACATCATTTTCATTTCCTATTATATCAGAAGCATTTTCTGTAGAAGCCCCTGATGTTCTTGCTCTGCCTTTTGATACACCTGCTTCGTATCTTCCTATATAAAAACCACCATTTTGTTTGATACTTTGAAGCATTTTGTTTTTTAACTCATTATATTGTATTTTTGTCATTCCACATCCATCATACCAAGTATCGTCAAACCCTTCTTCTCTATAATCTTTGGTATAATCTTTTAATGCTTTTTCAATTTCTTCTAGTGTTCTTGCATTTGCTAGAACATTGTCTGGTACATCTATCCAAACATATTCATCTTGTGTTGTATCATTTTTTATTACTAATCCTTTATTTATAGTATTTAAACTTGATAGTTTGCTTATTTTAAATCCTGCTGGAATATATGCCTTGTCTCCGTTTTTATCTGTATAAGTTGCTGTTGCTTTATAAGGTATTCCCCAGTTATCATCTTCTGCTACTGAAAAATAATATACATTAATTGTATCTGCATTACTTCCTTGGGCGTAATAGAATCCACCAAATTCTTTTGCACTTTGAATTAAGTCTTCTGCATTTTGACCATTTGTTGTATCAAATAGTATTTTTGAATCAATGGTCTCTCCTGATTTTAAATGATATTCAACATTATTATCATTTTCTATTTTTGTCATTGTATATACATTATCTGTTGTGTTCGCCCAAGTGTATTCTATATTGTTTCCACCGGTTACAACCTTTTCAATCTTTAAATCATTTTTTGTATTTCCACTTTTATAAAGAAATCCTTCTGGAATTTTAATTTTATCAATGTATTTAGTGCTTACTACTTCTGTATCTTTTTCTTGATTTGTGTAATACATTTTTATTACACCATTATTGTTTATTCTTATTCCAGCTAAATAAAAAATATTGTGGCTATTTTCATTAATAACATAAACATCTTTATTTTCTGGCAATGTTGAACCATTTATTTTCGTAAAACCACTACCATAATTTAAAGATAGGTTTTCAAGTGCATTCAAATCTATCACATAAAATTTTCCTGTGTCATTTGCTCCAAGTGGGCCTTCATTATTTTCACTTTGAAGTTCTGAAATCCAACTACTTACTGTTGAATCTGATGTTACCTCAATTGTAACAGGTAATGCTCCATACCTAGAATAATAATTTGATACTCTATCGCTTATTCCTTCTATGTCTATATACATATTAGAAACACGTTCTACATCTTTTGTATCTTTTACATTATAAAGCAGCAATGTTGTAATAATTCCAAGTATAATTATTGCAACTGCAAGCGATACAAGTGTTACGCCTCGCTCATTTTTTATTATATTTTTCATCTTTTGCTTCCTTTCCGTTCTATTTATTTAATAATAGTTTACTATTTTTTAATAATATTTGCAAGAGAAATTTTGTATAAAATGAGCTCTTTTTTATAAATAGAATCTGCCCTTAAAACTATAATCCATAAATACGCAATAATTGCAACAATAGCAAAGTTTTTATAATAAAAAACTGCGATACTAGAAATTGCTGTTAAAATAATTGTAATTGCAAAAGATATGTCATTTATAAGCTTTTTAGCTTTCCATTTACCGTAAATTATATGTAAAATTCCTTTTAACACTCTCCCTCCGTCTAAAGGGTAAATTGGCAATAAGTTAAAAATTGCAATTAGTAAATTTGCATAAAAAATTGTGTTTACAATTATACTTGGCGTAGCAAAAAGTCCTACAAAAACAGCAATCGCTAAATTTACAATTGGACCAGCTAATGCTACTATTATTTTCTTTATTTCAAAAGCGTTTGCATTTCTAATTTTTAAATTATAGTCATCATAATTAGGTTTAAATGCAAGCGAAAGTCCAAGAGGATTTAGTTCTATTTTTTCGGGTTTAAATCCTAGAATAATTCCTACTAACATGTGCGAAAGTTCGTGAATTATTGCAAATACCATCATCACTGAGTAGATTTCAATTTGTTTTGTAATTATAAATATTAATATAAATGCAAATATTTTTAAATCTATTCTAAATCTCATTATACCTCCCATTTTATAATTCTAGAATTTTCTGCGGATCAACTGGCTTTTCATTTAAACGAATCTCAAAATGTAAATGTGGAGCTGTTGAATTTCCTGTTGAGCCAACTTCGGCAATTTCCTGCCCCTGTGTAATTTTGTCACCTTGCTTTACGTACAATTTGTTGCAATGTGCATATATTATACTAACCTGCCCAATTTGAATTTTTAAATGATTACCATAGTCTCCTTCTGATGAGGCAAGCACAACTTCTCCATCTGTTGCAGCTTTTATTATAGTTCCTGTATTTGCTGCAATGTCAGTTCCAGTATGATTTTTAGGAACTGTTGGAGTTGTTGGGTTTCTTAACCCGAATTTTGAACTAATAGTTCCTTCTATAGGTTTTATAAATGATGCTGTATTTTTAATAGTCTGAATTTCCTGTTCTTCCTCTGAAAGCACTGGTTGTGCTTCATTTTTTTCCACTGCCCCGCCAATTCCTTCTTGTGTTGTATTTACATTTTCTTCATTTCCTGCATTTTGATTTTCAATTTTTTCTCCATTTTGATTATCTGCATTATTTTGAGATTCTGCAGATTGTTTATTGTTTTGCTCTTCAGTATTTTCTTGTGGAGTATCTGCTTGTTCATCTTTATTAAAAAAGCCAATTACTGCATTTTTAGCATTATTATATAGCTCTCCAAAATTTGTATCGTAAGAAAGCACTTCTTTTGCCTTATTTACAAAATCTTCTGAAAATATGTAATCACTATTTTTTATCAAATAAAAAACCCCATAAATAAAAAGACAAATTATAATTTGAATAAAAAGCTTTTTAAAAACCTTAACATCTTTCTTTTCTTTGCCATTAACCCTGACTCTAGCTGTATTTGTATAACTATCGTTATTTCGCCTTGCATATATTTCTTCTGCTCTTCTAATCTTCTCTTCCACTGACATTGTTCTTTCCATACTTTTCCTCCTGTGTTTCTTTTTCTCTTAACTATATGCTTGGTTATTTTATATTATTACTTACTAATCAAAAAGCATATATATTATTTTTTAATTCCTTGGTGTCGCAATTTCCATATTAAAAAATACTATTATGTAAATTGTTCCAGTCGCCCTGCGCTTCGCTCCGGTTGGTCGCTTACGCGGAATTTAAAAATAATATATATGCTTTTAAACTAATAACAAAAATTCCAAAAAAGCCACAGCGGAAGAAATAAATGCAACAGCTTTAAGGCGTTTTACATTAACCTTTTTTGCTGGCTTTTTATTTTCATCAATTTTTGCAATATAATCAGAAACAAGCATTTCTGCCTCTTTTAGAACATATTGATTATCGTTTTTCTTATCACTATTTGAACCAGAAGATTTGCAATTTTCAATCTTTTCTAAATTTTTAACTTTTGTATTACTTTTTAAAACAACAATAGCCTCATCTATAATATTAGAAGGCAAATTTTTCAAAATAACCATATTTTTCATATTACTAACATTCATCCAAATCACTCCCGAAAATTTAAATTATTATTATTTAAATTATTGCCCAAAAATGATAAGTTATACAATCAAACTAGGAAAATATATTTATTATTCTATAATTTATAATTATTCGATGATGGAGTAATAATAATTTTTAAATTTTCATTATTTTTATATTTTCTAACAATATCATCTGAAAAACTTGCCAAACTATTAGGTATAAAAATAGTATTATAGTTTTGCTTTTCAAGCTCTTCGATTTGTCTATCAACATCCTCTGGTTTACTAATTTCGAAAACATCCATACCAACCATCTTGGCAATTTTATATCTATCTTTATCATCTTTAAATTTAATAAAAGAAACCTTCATAACATCACCTAATGATATTATGAAGGTTTTTCCTTTTTTTATTCGCAAAAATAATTTATTATTCCGCTGTAAATGCCCCATGCAAGTCTGTTTTGGTAGTCGTCGTCTAGCAATTGTTTTTCTTCTTCTGGGTTTGATAAAAAGCCACATTCTACTATTGTTGTAGGTATTTCTATGTGTTTTATAATGTACACATTATCTATTGTTTTGGATACTCTGTTGTTTTCTTTGTCTATTGCATTGTTTAAGCTGTTTTGTATTGCAACTGCTAGTTTTTTTCCATCTGCATTTCCATCTTTGTAAAATGTTTGCCAGCCATAGTATTGGCTTTGTGGTATTTTATTTAAATGAATTGATACAAAGGCATCTGCACTACTTTCGTTGCCAATTTTAACTCTATTGTGAATGTCTGATATTTTCTTTTGTTTCAAGGTTTTGCTGTCTATATCATAAATTGCATTTTCATCTGAACGAGTTAGCAAAACAGTACACCCACTTTGTTCTAGTAAATTTTGTACTTTTAACGCAATTTTTAAGTTTGACTCCGCTTCTGTTGTTCCATTGCTACTTTGAGCTCCCTCATCTGGTACTCCATGCCCTGCATCTAGTATTACTGTTTTTCCTGAAACTGGAAGAGAAACAGTTTCTTTTACAGGTTCTTTTGCTGTTGTAAACATAAATGTAAAGATTGATAAACATGCACACAATGTTGCAAGAATAATTTGTTTTTTTCTAATCACTAACATAATAAAAATCTCCTAATATAATTTTCGTTTCTATAAAAATTATATTAAGAGATTTTTTTATTAGAACTTTTTATTTAACACAATTTTCCAATAATTCTATTTTTACTTCTTTTGAGGTATCAATTCTAGCTTTTGTGCCAATTGGAATAACAGTTTTGGTTTCTGTATGTCCAAAATTATTTGATTTTATTATTGGAAAACTATATTCATCTCCAATAACATCTTTTATTATCTTTTCCAATGTAATTCCTGTATTACTTTCATAATTCCCAATCCATAGACCTTTTATTATATCAAATACTCCATTTTGTTTCATAAAATACAAACTATTACTTACAACTTCTGGTGGTGATTCAAACCCTAAATCTTCTAGGAATAATATTTTATTTTCAAAATTAACTGAATATTTTCCTGCTGTTACCCCTTTTGTTAAAAATATATTTCCACCAATCAATTCTCCTTCTGCTACACCTTCTTGTATAGTTTGATATTTGTCATTTTCTCCAATTCCAAATTGTAAACTTCCATTTACAAATCTATTTAATGCCTCTTTGTAACTAAAGTCTGTTTCGTCTGTTGCAATTGTTTTAAAATTTGTTGCGCTAAATGTAATTAATCCAGTCTTTTCGGCAATCATATTGGTTAAAGATGTTATATCACTATAACCACATATAATTTTAGGATTTTGTTTTATCAATTCATAATCCAAATATTCAAAAACAGAATTAGAATTGTTTCCCCCTTTTGCACACCAAATCATTTTCACATCTTTATCTGCAAACATTGAATTTATATCTTCTGCTTTTTCTTTGGCTGTTGCAGAATAACCACAAGTATTGCTAAAAAGATGTGTACCAAACTTAACTTTAAACCCATCTCTTTCAACAATCTCCTTAGCACGCATTACCTCTTCAACTTTCTCCCCAATAATTGGATCAGATGGTGCAATTACGCCAATTGTATCACCTTTGTTAAGTTTTAACGGAATAATTCTATTCATTATTTACCTCCTTGTCATATGACTAAATATATATTTAGTTGCTATAATTATGTTAAGTCTTTCTTCATTTTCAAAATAACATCATCAGAAGATTGGCTTGGAATATAGTTATATTTGTTATCACAATTCTTAGTATTAAAGCCGCAAATTGCTTTATATGAACAATATTCGCATGGTGTTTTTCCTTTTTTATTATATGGTTTTATATCAATTTTTCCTTTCAATATTTCCTTGGAAATATCTTTAATAGTTTTATAAATATATTCCTGTAAAACATTGAATTCTTCTTTACCAACACCAGAAGTAAACCTTTTATTAACTTCTCCAGAAGTTGTTAAACTTGCTGGCACTATTTTAGAAGTCCCAGACTGTAATGTTTTATCATGTAATTTTATAATTTTTACATCTGCTAAAATTAGCCCCTTCATTTTGAAATTTTTACGAATTTCATCTTCTATTTCTTCTTCGGTTATCTTTTTATCTGACTTAACCATTTGTTCTAACAAGCTAAAATATAATATTCCCGCTGGCATTAAATCCTCTTGCTTACATACTGCATCTAAATATGTTAAAAGCTGAATTTGCAATCCTGCATAAACTTGGTTTAAATCTATGTTTTTAGCTGAAGACTTATAATCTATTATTCTTAAATATCTTCCTGTTTCATCTTGTGCTGTATCTATTCTGTCAATTTTCCCAGTAATTTCAATTCTTTTTCCATTTTCAAGATTTAGAATTATAGGCTTATACTCTCCTTTTTTTCCAAATTCTACTTCTGTTCCAGAAATATCAAATTCACTATAAACTAATCCTTCTATAATAAATTTTAATGCTTTTGTAACTATTTTCTTTAGACGTCTAACCAAGATTTTATATTTCGCAGTTGCTGTAAACACAATATTTTTGCTTAATTCAAGTTCTTCCTCTATAATTTTAGCAACCAGTTTTTCTATTAATTCTTCATCTGCTAAAAGCTGTGGCAATGCAATGTTTTCCTGTTTTACATATTGGAAAAATGTATCTATTGTTTCATGCATAAATGAACCTGTATTAAAACTTTGAATTTTCAATTCTTCCTTTTCCTTTAAGTTTAACCCATATTGCAAGTAATAAGAAAAAGGACAACTTCTATATTTTTCTAACCTTGAAACACTAGTATTTAGTGTGTTTCCATATAATTTATCTACATTTTCTTTTGAAATGTCTTTTGGAATATTTGTGTAAATTAGTCCAAGTAGGTCATTTCTTAAATTCATATCCCATTCATTTTGTTCTTTGTAATATTTATATACTTCATACCAAATAGGTTCTATTTTTTCATTATTTTGTAATTTATAAATATTTTCTAAAAGTTCCTCATATGTTACTTTTGAATTTACAATTTCATATTTTTTATTTACTACATCACTTGTTTCTTCAAGCTTTGGAAAGATTTTCTTAAGCTTAATTATTATAACTGATGGTCTAAGTGATTTTCCTTCGCTATCTGTTGAAGCATAAGATAAATAAAGTTTATCCTCTGCTGTTGAAAATGCTTTATATATATTGAAATTTTCCTCATATAAATTTTCTATTGTACCTTTAGCAATTTCGAGACCTTCTTCTTTTAAATTTTCTCTATCGCTATCGTTAAAAAATCCTTCATCTTTGTTGTTACTTGGGAAAATCCCATCATTTACACCTATTATAAAAATGGCCTTTACTTTATTACTTCTTGACCTTTCTACATCCCCAACTATAACTTGGTCCTGAGTTCCAGGAATTTTTCCTAAACTACTATTTCTTAAACCAATTTTAAAACTATCTATAAATTTTTCTATTGAAAGACTTTCACCTTCAAATATAGTTGCAATATCATCTAATAAATTTATAATTATTTCATAGCTTTTCTTATACTCATTTGATAAATCTAAAAGCCCCTTATCTTCAAGTTCTTGTTGTTTATTTAAAACTTTTTGTTCAAGGTTTTGCTCCATTAAAAATGAATAAATCTCTGCACACATTTTATCTGCTTGCTTTTGAGATTTTAAATTTTTTCTTAATTCTTCTAAAGGCTCTATTATCTGTTTTCTAATTTCATTTAATCTTTCAATTTCTTCTGGTTTTGTTTGTTTATCAAATATAAAATCTTTCTTCCATTTGTTATATTTAATTCCCCATTTAGTGCAATAATTTTCTAGTTTAAAAATTTCTTCATCATCTAAGTCTGAGAAGCCAGATTTAATATAATTTATAACACTTTCATAAGAAAAGTTTTTGCTTAATACATCTAATACAGACAAAATGTATTTTATAATAACATTTTGGTTTAAATCTCTTTTTTCATCTATAAAAACAGGAATTTCGTATTTATTAAATATTGCTCGAATCAAACTTGAATAACCTGCTAAATCTTTTGCAATAACAGCTATTTCTCTATATCTATAATTTTCATGTTTTACTAAATTCGAAATCTTTGTAGCAACATTTTCTACTTCAGAATACTGGTTTTTAGCTAAAAATAGTTGAATGTTTTCCACATTTTCTGCATAAACTGTGGGTTTAGGGCTAAATATATTTTGTTCCAAAGTTTTTAATTCATTATTTTTGAATCTATGCATATTTTTCATTTCAACAGGTTCATCTAATTTTAAGTCATTTTCTTCTAACAAATTTAAAAGTTTAGATAATGTTTGTTTATTTGAATAGAATATATCTGCAACCGGATTGCTACTTGGCTTTAATGTATCTATGCAAAGAGTTATTGTTACTTGTTTTGCAAGTTTTATTAATTTTGCAAGTACTCCATATTCCTGCTTTGTAAATCCCATAAATTCATCTATGTAAATTACAGCATCTTTGGCTATTTCAGACTTTTCAATATTTTGTTCTAAATATGTTAATAAATCTGTATCATCTAAATATTTACCATTTATTTGATTTTGAAAACTTTCGTATATAATTTTCATATCATTTAGCTTTGTCTTTAAATATTCATTTTGCATATTTTCAAGTTTATCATTTATTAAATCTGTAGTAATTTTATGTTTTTTGAATTCTGTAATTGCTTGAATAGATAAATCTACATTTTCAGTTGATTTTCCTAAAAACTTAAGCTTATCTTTATTTTTTTCTATAATTGATTGCACAAGCATCGCTTTTCCTGCTTTTGTCAATCTTTCTGGTTCTTCCAAATTTTTAGGCATATCAACTGAAAGGTTGGAAATTTCTCTATTTCCAACCTCTTGCATTACTCTATACGCCATTCTGCTCAATGTTATTACTTCTGCATTTATTACCGCATTATTAGGTGTTACTTGCATTAACTTTTTTTCCGCTGTAAACGAAAATTGTTCTGGCGTTATTATTAAAAAATTTTCTTGTTTATCTAATAATTTTGATATTTCTGAAAAGCAAAATGAACTTTTACCGCTCCCCGCTTTTCCGTATATTATTCTTAATCCCATAATTTTCATTTCCTTATCCGCCCTAAACTACCTAAATATTTTAAGGTACAGGGCACAATATTTAGGCAGTTTAGGACTGCTCTACAAGTATAAATTATGCTCTTAAGAATAAGAAATCTTCAAAGAATTGATGAGTGAATGGTAAAAACCATAAAAGTAAACCTATGCCAATAATAATACATGCAGTAATAATTGCTGCTTTTTTATCTTCTTTTGAAATTTCTCTTTTTTCAATTTTATAATCTTTATTTTTAAATAAATTTTTAGTTAAATTAACTACGCCATCATATGAATGTGTTTTAGGCTTTTTCTCTTTATTTTTACCAAACATTTTCATCCCTCTTTCTGCTCGTGTTTTACAATTATATTTTATATTAAAATTATAATATTATCAAGTAAAAAATAAGAAAAATCAAAGATTTTTCTTATTTTTTATATGCTTTTATAAGTGTAAAACACGAGCCTTTATTTCTTTAGTTTTTCCAGCATTCCAGAAGTTTTCTCCAAGATAACCACAAGTACGTCTTACAACATTCATTTTAGCATGGTCTTTATTACCACATTGTGGGCATTCCCACTCGTTTTTATCATTAATAATAATCTCTCCATCAAATCCGCAAACTTGGCAATAGTCAGATTTTGTATTCATTTCAGCATATTGAATATTATCATAAATAAATTTAACTATTGTTTCTAATGCTTCTAAATTCTTTTTCATATTTGGAATTTCAATATATGAAATAGCTCCACCTGTAGATAATTTTTGGAATTCACTTTCAAATGAAAGCTTTTCAAATGCATCTATTTCTTCTCTTACATCTACATGATATGAGTTTGTGTAATATCCTTTATCTGTAACATCTTCTATGCTTCCGAATTTTTCTTTATCTATTCTTGCAAATTTGTAGCATAAGCTTTCTGCAGGTGTACCATAAAGTGCAAATCCTATATTTGTTTCTTTTTTCCACTCTGCAACTTTATCTTTTAAATATTTCATTACTTTTAAAGCAAATTCTTTTCCCTCAGGTGTTGTATGTGATACACCTTTTACAAGTTTTGTCATTTCATATATTCCAATATATCCTAAAGATAATGTTGAATATCCTCCATAAAGTAATTTATCTATTTTTTCGCCTTTTTCTAATCTTGCAATTGCTCCATATTGCCAGTGAATTGGACTTATATCCGATTTTGTTCCAAGTAATGCATAGTGACGGCACATTAATGCTTCTTTACAAATTTCTAACCTTTCATCTAATAATTTCCAAAATTTTTCTTCATCTCCATCTGCTATTATTCCAATTTGTGGCAAGTTAATGCTTACTACACCTTGATTAAATCTTCCCTCAAATTTATAGTTTCCGTTTTCATCTTTCCATGGAGATAAGAAGCTTCTGCATCCCATTGGACTAAATACATTTCCTTCATAATTTTCTCTCATTTTTTTAGCAGAAATATAATCTGGATACATTCTCTTTGCTGAACATTTAACAGCAAGTTTTGTTAAATAATCATATTTTCCACCTTTTAAGCAGTTGTGTTCATCTAAAACATAAACTAGTTTTGGGAAAGCTGGTGTAACATATACTCCTGCTTCATTTTTTATCCCCTCTAGTCTTTGTGTTAGAATTTCTTCTATTATCATTGCATTTTCTTTTATATATGGATCATCTTTTTCCAAATTCAAGAATAATGTAACAAAAGGTGCTTGTCCATTTGTAGTCATAAGAGTATTTATTTGATATTGAACAGTTTGAACTCCTGCTTTTAATTCTGCTCTTACTCTATCTTCTACAAGTTCCTCTATTGCATCCTTTGTAAGCCTGCCTTTATATTTTTCTTGCATTTCTTTTCTATATTTTTCATAGCTTTTTCTTAAATATTTTCCTAAGTGTTTCATATCAACAGATTGTCCACCATACTGGTTACTTGCTACTGTTGCTATAATTTGTGTCATTACAATACATGCAACTTGGAAACTTTTTGGGCTTTCTATTAATTTTCCATTCATTACTGTTCCATTATCTAACATGTCTGAAATGTTGATTAAACAGCAGTTGAATATAGGTTGAACAAAGTAATCTGCATCATGGAAGTGTAAGATTCCTTCTTGATGTGCTTGAACAATTTTCTCAGGCAATAAAAGTCTATTTGTTAAATCTCTTGAAACTTCTCCAGCTATGTAATCTCTTTGAGTTGAAGCGAGCATTGTGTTTTTGTTAGAATTTTCTTCTGCAAGCTCTTTGTTTTCATTTCTAATTAATCCTAAAATTGACTCATCTGTAGTATTTTGCTTTCTCACTAATGCTCTTGTATATCTGTAAACCACATATTTTTTTGCTAATTCGAAATGTTTCATATCCATTAGTTGTTCTTCAATTATGTCTTGTATATCTTCAACAAGCATTCTTTTTTTGTTTAATTCTTCTATATATCTTATTATTTCTTCTATTTCTTCTTTTGTGGCTCTTTCTGTTTTTCTTACTTCTTGATTTGCTTTTTCAATTGCAATTTTGATCTTCTCTTTATTGTATTCTACGGCTCTTCCATCTCTTTTAATTACTTTCATATTCAACATTCCTCTCCCTATTCCGTATATTAATTTAAAGAGATTATATTGATAGAAATTTACTATTTCTAGTTGCAAATGCAACATTTTTGAATTAGTATTTAGGTTTTAAAGTCAACTCTAAGATTTCGACTTTTTATTACATTTTTATTACAAAATGTTCGGGTTTTACATCAAAAAAGAGAGCTATGTTATCATAGCTCCCTTCTGTTTAAGATATTTGGCAGGTGTGCCACTTCCTGCATCTCTTTTGGCCCATTAGGCGCGTGGATGGCACAATTGTCCACCTCAAATATCTCTTTTAAAAATTCCTCTAAGTTTATTCCATATTCTTTTGAAAATGTGTTCTTTATATGGTACAAGTTGTGTTTTGGGTTTTTGTGTTTCTGGTTCAGATTTTAATACAGCTTCTGGCTCTTTATTTGCAAACACATCTGTATTGTATTGTTGCTGTTTCTTTAGTTCTCTTTTTCTTCTTTCTTCATTTTGCATCTTTAATATCTTTTTTCTTTGGCCTTCGTTTGCTAAGTAATCTCTATATATTTTAAATAACAATGCTCTTGCTTCTGGAAGTAGATTGTTATCTTTTAAATCTATACTTTCATCTATTTCAAATTGATATTCTTTATTTCTGTTTTTTCTTATTGCATCAACTACTTCTGGAGGAATTTTATCATACTCTTCATCTTCTAATTCATTTAATATTACATATACTTGTGTAAATGCATCAGTATATTTACTCATCTTTATTTTTTCCTCCTTTGTAATTCTTATAATATTTTTCCTTCTTTGTAACAATTAAGAATATATTCTGGATTCTCATAATACATACTACTATTATAATTATCTATTTTTTCAATAATCCATGAAGATAATACTTCTATAATAGTTTTAGCATATTCCTGAGGATTAGAATTTATCATTATTATCAATCTTTGATATACTCTACCAATTTCCCAATAAGATGGAATTCTATTTGATTGCTCTATAATTTGTTCGTAATTTCCATTTTCTATTTTGCAATCATTTATGAATTCATCTGAAATTTTTTCTATATTTTCTGAATGATATACATCTGCCAATTCATAAATTTTTTTTATTTTTTCATATCCCAATCTTTCAACTATATATTTTTTAGTATTATGAGTTTTTCTTGCAATATATTCAATTAATGAACATGTGAAAAATAAATCATTTTCCTCTTGTGGTTCTCCCATTTTATATTTCCTCCGAACCTATATATTTAATGCATTTTAATGCTTGTTCTGTACATAGTGCAATTTGATGTGTTGGATGCCTGAATTTGGCTAATTCCCAAAATGCTGTTCTTGTGATATTTCCAGCCATTAAATCTGTTATATAATTATAAACTTGATCATCTGCCATTGCACCAATTACTACATCATATTCATGTTGTTTACCGCTTCTGCAATCAATTATAAAATCTAGCCATTCTTCTGTCATTAACGTAAATTCTTTGATTTTTAAATTTTTATCTTCATTATACTCATATTTATTTATAAATGATGTTTCATATTTTTTAGCCCATCTTATTGCCTGTTCTTCAAGTATTGTGCAATAAAATCCATTTCCAAAATCCTTTGTGAATTTTCCTTCTTTTATTTCTGGCTTTTCAACCTTACAATAACTCCCATGATATACTATTTGCATAAAAATCTCTCCTTTTATATATTAATATTGTATAATAAAAGAGAGTACTTTTCAAGTATTCTCTTTATTTTTTCCTTCTTCTTTTGTTTTTTCAACTACACTATCAAATACCTGACTTACTTCGTCAAATTTATCTATATCGCCTATTCCGACTTCAAAGCCTGCTTCGCCAACATCTTGTGCTTTTGTTTTTTTCTTTTCTAATCCTAACCCATATTCCCTTAATTTAGCTATTTTCCCCCTATATTCCTCTGGCACTTCTTCTATTGGTCTTCCTGCATATTCTTCTAATATTTTCTTTTCTTCTGCCCTAGACCATCTAGCATATAAATTCACTTCTTCATTTTGTTCTTTTGTCATTTTATCTTTATTAATTCTTTTCCTGTTACCCTCACTAAATCCTGATTTCATAATCTGGCCATTATGAGTTTCTAAAAATTCTATTACTTCTTCGTATGTTGTTTTTTCTTTTTTTCCTAGTCCATATTCCCTTAATTTAGCTATTTTCCCCCTATATTCCTCTGGCACTTCTTCTATTGGCTTTCCTGCATATTCTTCTAATACTTTCTTTTCTTCTGCCCTAGACCATCTTTGATATAGATTTACTTCTTCATTCTCTGTACCATTTTTAATGCTCCCTTTCATAATGTGACCATTATGAGTTTCTAAAAATTCTATTACTTCTTCGTATGTTGTTTTTTCTTTTTTTCCTAGTCCATATTCCCTTAATTTTGCTATTTTATTTCTATGTTCCTCTGGCACTTCTTCTATTGGCTTTCCTGCATATTCTTCTAATATTTTCTTTTCTTCTGACGATCTCCATCTATGATATAACTTCAATTCTTCATTCTGTTCTTTTGTCATTTTATCTTTATAAAATCTTTTGCCATTACTATCTTTAAAGCTGTTTTTCATAATCTGACCATTATGAGTTTCTAAAAATTCTATTACTTCTTCATATGTTGTTTTTCCTAATCCATATCCTCTTAATTTAGCTATTTTTTCCCTATATTCCTCTGGCACTTCTTCTATTGGTCTTCCTGCATATTCTTCTAATATTTTCCTTTCTTTTGACCTAAACCATCTTGCATATAAATTCACTTCTTCCTTCTTTTTTTCTGTACCTTTTTTAATTATCGCTTTCATAATCTGACCATTATGAGTTTCTAAAAATTCTATTACTTCTTCGTATATTGTTTTTTCTTTTTTTCCTAGTCCATATTCCCTTAATTTTGCTATTTTATTTCTATATTCCTCTGGCACTTCTTCTATTGGTCTTCCTGCATATTCCTCTAATACTTTCCTTTCTTTTGACCTATACCATCTTGAATATAGCCTTACTTCATCACGCTGACATTTTGTCAATTCATTTCTTTTAATATTTTTACCGGTAGTCTTATCCCAAAATACTGAATTCATAATCTGACCATTATGAGAATCCAAAAACTCTATTACCTCTTCATAGGTTGACTTATTAAAATTCTCATATATATCTTCCTCAAACTCCACAAAATCCATCATCAATTGGCTTTTTATTTCAAATGTATCAACATTTATTATTTGCTCAATATCTTCTGCTGATTTTTTTGGAAGTTGTGTGTCCCATAGGTCTATTTCTAAGCCTTTTTCTATTATTGCTTGGATTTGAGTTTTCTTTTTTTCATCTAAATCCGGATAATTTTCAAAACCATTTAAGTAATCTTGGTATTTGTTTTGAATTCTGTATAATGTTGCTGCATAGCGTTGTTCTGTTTTGTTTGTGCTTTCTATATCTGGTAATCCATTATGCATTTTTACCCAGTCTACTACAATAGATAATAGTTGTAAATCATCTAATCTATTATTGTTTTTAATATCTTTATCTATATCTACATTTAAAGTGTTATTTACTAAATCTATTACAACTGGTCTTTTTTCATCTAGTGTTGGATTGTTTGGATCTTCCGAATATATTGCTCTTCCTAATTGTTGTAAATATAATATTTTAGAATTTTCATCCAATGTTCTAAACCAAATAATTCCGTCTATTCCTTTTACATGAAGCCCTTCATTTGCTTTGTTCATTACTATCATGAATTTTGTGTCTTCAGATTCATCTGTTTCAAATGACTTTAATTGTGCCTCATTTTTCTTATCTGAATATGCTCCAAGCATTGAATAACATTTAGGTTTTATTCCTGAATTTTGAAGATATTCCTTAATCTTTTTTTCATATTCTTTTATTTTATCTGCTCCAGATTTTTTTCCTATTTTATTTCCATCTTCATCTTCTAATTCTGTATCTTTGTCTGTAACTGGAATAAATACTATATATTTTCCACCTGGTTTTACATTTGATTGTAAAATTTCTGGAATTCCTTGCGCATTATCTAAACTTCTTCTTAATTGTTCATATTTAGCAAGTTTTTCTTTTTTAACATTTTCATCTTCAATAGAGTTTATAGTTTCTAGCAAATCTTCCATTCTACCATCTTGTTTTAGAGAATACTCACAAGATACTATCATAGGATTTACAACCAAGCCAAGTTTTATTGCTTCTACTAAGTCCATATCCATAGCAATATGTTCTCTTTTTTGAACTTCTTCTAGTGTATAACCTAATTTTAGAGCCGTTTCATTTGCCATGTTTCTATCGTCCATATCTCTTGTAGGTGTCGCTGTTATTCCTAGTACTCTAACATTTTCTTGTTGATTTTCTAATAATTCATCTAGCTTTTCTTCCCACTCGCTTGCACCTGTTCTATGTAATTCGTCTAAAACAATAAATCCATATTCTTGTTTTATTACCTCTTTTCCTTTTTTTGCAAGTAGACCTGGATATGTTTCAAAAGTTATATTAGGAAATACTTCTGCAATTATTTCTTCTTTTGATTTTTTACCTAAAGTTCCCTGTAATCCATGAACATATTCTATAACATAATCCTTCATTTGCTCTAAGATTTCATTTGATGGTGCTAAATAGAGCATTTTCTCATCTTTATGTTCCATAAGTTCTGTTAATGCAACAAAGCTTTTTCCTCCACCTGTTGGTAATACAACAGATGCAAACTTTTTATTTTCAAATATATCATCTGTTTTAACAACAGCATTTCTTTGGTAATCTCTTAAAACTAATTCTGTTCCATCTACCGCATAGTAGCCTAAATATGTTTCTATTTGTGGAATTGAAAGTTCTTGTTTTAACTCTGTTTCATTTTGTTTAATTAGTTCTACATAGTTTTCTTCATTTAAAATATTCTTCAAGTGTTCTTTTGAAGCCAAATTTATTAAGTATTTAGGAATGTCTTTTTCTGGTATTTCCGCTTCTTTTAGTTTTTTATAAATTGAAACACAATCACTTTCTTTTAATTTTTCAGTCAAATCTTTTCTTTGTTCAATTGTAAATTCCTCTATTCCTAGTTTTTGCCAGTCATATAAATCAATTATAGCTTCTGCATAATAATCATCTATGCTTATTTTTTCATCTTCTTGTACTTCTGAAAATGTATTTGTAATAATTCCTCTTGTATTTGAAAGACCACCTTTTTGCATTATTTCAAGTAATTCTTCATTTGTAAATTTCTTTAATTCTTCTACAAGAGCTATTTCATTTTTCTTTAAATTAAGGCTTACAGCTTCGCTAATTTGATAACCTCTATTACTATGCCTTGTTATAGCTTCTGGTTCTATTTCAAAACCATTTTTAGCAATATAATCTATCACTTCAGCATACTTAGGATTATTTTCTGTTATTTGATTTAAAACATTTGCCAACTCTCTTGCTCTTGCTTGTGATTTTGCTAAATAAAAAACATTTTTTATAATAGAATTTGCATTACCATAAGCCACTCTTCCTTCTGTTAAATTATACATTTCTTCTATTGTTATATTATCTTTTACTTTATCTTCCCTATTTAATATGCTATCTTCAGGAATATTAAATTTCATTTCAAACCTAGTAAAATCTACTAATACACTCTTTAACTCATCAATATTTGGTAAATCCACCCTTACTTGTTGAATTAAAGAAAACATGTCCATTATTTTACTTGGAACTTCTTGAATAACCTCTCCTGGTATATCCCCATAATGCAATAATTCCATAGAAGAAAAAGCACTACCAACTGTTTCTAGTATTTTGCTATTGCTTGCATAAGGTAACAATCTAGGAAATTCATCTTTTCTTTCTAAAAGAGTTAGTTTTCCAACTAGCTTGTTTTTGGCTAAGTTTTGCTCATCATTTAAAGTTTGATATTTACTAAATCTTGAAACAGGCGCTCTATACTGAATTCCTTGCCTCAAACCGCTTTTAGAAATATCAATTTCTCCTTTATATGTTGTTTTAACTATTTCCTTTATTTCTTCTGTTGATTGTGATTTTTCAATCATATCTAGCTCCTGAAGAATTCCGCTATCTCTTTCATCATTAGGATTTAGTGAAGAAATATACTCATTTACCTTCTTTTCTATTTCTTCTAACATATACTCTCCTGCAAACTTAACACTTTTGCCCATTTCTTCTTTTGGTATTTTAACCATTACATATCTGTCTTTGTAATTTCCTCTACCATAATCAATTATTACATTAGAATCACTTGATAGAGATATACAATTTGTATCTTTTCTATAATGCGTTTTTATATGGTCATGTGCTTGTTCTAGGCTTATCTCATCTTCTGGTTTATATTTAGGGATTCCATTTTCTGGATTTTCTATATATCTTTCTCTATCTGTACGAATTCTTGCAATTTTCCCTTCTTCATCAAGTGTTATTTCTTCTTCTACATCTCTATTATCTGCCATATTTAAGGCACGGAAAAAGTAATAATTCTCTTCATCTTGTATTATATTAAAATTTTCTATTCCAAATAATTCTTCCATTTTTTCTCTCCTAGAATCTAATATCTCCACTTATACAACATAATTCTATCACAAATGGTATTTTTAGTGTTAAAAGTAACCAAAATTTAATGAATTTGTTATATTTTTGTAATATTGAAATGTTTTTATGACCCATGTGTATAAACACTTGACATCATGCCAATTTAAGAATATACTATGCTTGTATAAAAATATGAGAAGGAGGCAACCCAAATATGAAAAACTTAATTGAAATTAGATGGCATGGTAGAGGTGGACAAGGTGCTAAAACCGCTTCACTATTACTTGCAGATGCCGCATTTAACACAGGAAAATATATTCAAGGTTTTCCTGAGTATGGACCAGAAAGAATGGGTGCACCAATTACAGCTTACAACAGAATAAGTGATACACCAATTACAATTCATAGTAATATATATGAACCTGACTATGTAGTTGTTGTAGATGACACATTATTAGAATCTGTTGATGTAACAGCTGGACTAAAACAAGACGGTGCGATAGTAATTAATACTACAAAAGATGGAGAATACTTAAAATCAGTATTAAAAGGTTATAAAGGAAGCGTATATACAATTGATGCTAGAAAAGTATCTATGGAGACACTTGGAAAGTATTTTCCAAATACTCCAATGCTTGCAGCAATAGTAAAAGTTTCTGGAATAATGTCAGACGAAGCTTTACTTGCAGATATGGAAGGTTCATTTAAGCATAAATTTGCTAAAAAGCCTGAAGTTATTGCACCAAATATGAAAGCATTAGAATTAGCTTTAAAAGAAGTTAAAAAAGTAAATTAAATTTTAATAATGAATACAATTTTTCTTTTATGCAAAGATACACGCTAGGCTAGTATCTTTGCGAAAAATTGTATCTAATTATCTGTAACACTCAAAATACTAAAGTATTTTTCGTTAACAGCTAATAAGAAAGGAGAAAACTATGTCAGAAATAAATACAAATACACCTATGGAAAAGCTTACAATAGGTGGAAACATTTATAAAGCTGGAAATGCAAAAGAATTTAAAACTGGCGATTGGAGAAGTGTATGTCCTGTATTTTTATCAGAAAAATGTAAACAATGTGGAATGTGTTTCCCTGTTTGCCCTGAAAATGCTATACCAGTTGGCGAAGATTTTAAAAGAAAAGATTTCAATTTTGACTATTGCAAAGGTTGTGGAGTATGCGCAAAAGTATGTCCATTTGGAGCAATAGAAATGAAGGAAGAAGGTGTTGAAAAATGAGTATAAGAGAAAGATTAAGTGGAAACGAAGCAGCAGCAACAGCTATGAAACAAATTAATCCAGATGTTGTAGCAGCCTTCCCTATTACACCTTCAACTGAAATACCACAATACTTCTCAACATTTGTAGCAAATGGTACAGTTGATACAGAATTTGTTGCAGTTGAAAGTGAACATAGTGCAATGAGTGCTTGTATTGGTTCTCAAGCTGCTGGTGCAAGAACAATGACAGCAACTTCTGCAAATGGTTTATCTTTAATGTGGGAAATGATTTATATAGCTTCAAGCTTAAGACTTCCAATAGTTATGTCTTTAGTTAACAGAGCTGTATCAGGACCTTTAAACATTCATAATGACCATTCAGATGCTATGGGAGTTAGAGATGCAGGTTGGATAATGTTATTTTCAGAAAACAACCAAGAAGCTTACGATAACTTACTTATGGCTCACAGAATTGCAGAACACAAAGATGTTCAATTACCATTAATGGTTTGCCAAGATGGATTTATAACATCTCATTCAATTGAAAATATTGAACTTGAAGAAGATGATAAAGTAAAAGCTTTTGTTGGAAAATATCAACCAGAACATTACTTATTAAATAAAAAAGAACCAATTGCTGTAGGTCCTTTAGATTTACAAGGATACCTATTCGAGCACAAAGCTCAACAAGCTGAAGCTATGAAAAATGCCAAAAATGTTATTTTAGAAGTTTCAAAAGACTTTGAAAAAACATTTGGAAGAAAATATGGGTTGTTTGAAGAATATAAATTAGAAGATGCAGAAATCGCAATAGTTTGTATGAACTCAACTGCTGGAACTACAAAATTTGTTGTAGATGAATTAAGAGATAAAGGAATAAAAGCTGGTCTATTAAAAATAAGAGTTTATAGACCATTCCCTGGAGAAGAAGTTGCAAAAGCATTAGCTCATGTAAAAGCAGTTGCAGTTTTAGATAAATCTGATTCTCTAAACGCTATTGGTGGAGCATTATTTAGTGATGTAACATCAAGCTTGTTTGTAGCAGGTGTTCAAGTTCCAACTGTAAACTATGTTTATGGAATTGGTGGTAGAGATACAACATCAACTCAAATCGAATCAGTTTATACAGATTTACAAGAAATTGTTAAAACTGGAAAAGTTGAAAATCCTTATAGATATTTAGGATTAAGAAAGGAGGAAAAATAATGGCTTATAACGTTAGAAAAATAATGGCTGAAACTCCTTCAAGATTCACAGAAGGTCATAGAATGTGTGCTGGTTGTGGTGCTCCAGTTGTTGCAAGACATATAATGAGAGCTGTAAAACCAGAAGACCATGCAGTAGTTTGTGCTGCTACAGGATGTATGGAAGTTTCTACTTTCATCTACCCATACTCTGCTTGGACAGACTCTTTTATACACACAGCTTTTGAATGTGCTGGTGCTACTTTATCTGGTGCAGAAGCTGCTTATAAATCACTTAAAAAACAAGGAAAATTACCAGAAGATGAACATACAAAATTCATCGCATTTGGTGGAGATGGTGGAACTTATGATATAGGTTTACAATCATTATCTGGTGCAATGGAAAGAGGACATGATATGGTTTATGTATGCTATGATAATGGTGCATACATGAACACAGGTATTCAAAGATCTTCTGCTACTCCAAGATTTGCAGACACAACAACATCTCCTGCTGGAAAAGTTGTACCAGGTAAAATGCAATCAAGAAAAGATTTAACAGAAATAATGGTAAGCCATCACCTACCTTACGTTGCTCAAACAATTGCAGTTGATAATTTAAAAGATTTATTTGAAAAAGCTGAAAAAGCTATATATACAGAAGGTCCATGTTTCTTAAACGTAATGTCTCCTTGCCCTAGAGGTTGGGGATATGCAACAGAAGATTTAATGCAAATAAATAAATTAGCTGTTGAAACATGCTACTGGCCTTTATATGAAGTTGTAGATGGTGTTTATAAAATTACTTATAAACCAAAAAATAAACTTCCAATTGAAGAATTCCTAAAACCACAAAAAAGATTTAAACACATGTTTAAACCTGGAAATGAATGGATGATTGAAGAATTCCAAAAAGAAGTTGATAAGAGATGGCAAGAATTATTAGACTTAGAAGCTATGACAAATAAGGCTGAATAATAGCGTTAGAGAGTTCACTTAAAAGTGAACTCTCTATTGCTTTTTGTTAAAATTTATGCTAACATATATTCATATTGAAAAAATGAGGTTAATTATGGATAAAAATAATTTAGAAAATTTAGATGACCAAAACATTGATGCTGAAATAGTAGAAAATCCTAATGAAAAACCTAAAAATAAGAAAATGAATATTATTAGTATAATTCTTATTTTAGCTATTTTTGTAGGGCTAACAATTTACATGATAACTGTTGATGGTCTTGATAATATAATTCAGCTTTTAAAATCTGTTGATTATAGATGGGTTTTTGGTGGAATTGGAATTTTGATTTTATGGTTTATATGTGATGCTCTAACCCTCCATCTCCCACTTAAAACTATGTATAAAAAGCAAAAGTTTAAAGATTCTTTTAGAGTTGCAATGATAGGTCAATTATTTAACAATATAACTCCTTTTGCTTCTGGCGGACAACCTATGCAAGCATATGAATTGTCAAAAGAAGGAAAAAGAGTTAGTGATTCACTTTCTGCTATGACTATGAAATTTATTATAACTCAAACAGCTCTGGCGATTTTTACAACAATAATAATTCTAGCACAGTTTGACTTTCTAAAAGATTTAATGAAAGATTACATGTGGATTGTTATTTTAAGCTTTGTGGTAAATCTTTTAGCTATTGTATTTGTGTTATTAGCAGGAATAAAAAAGGGAATTATTGTAAGCATTTGCAAGCCATTTATAAAACTTGGGGCAAAACTTCATATTGTTAAAGATAAAGATAAAACTATTGAAAAATTTGATGAAAGTGTTTCAAATTTTAGCACACAATTTAAAAATATGAAACACTACCCAAAAACAATTGTTGGAATTTTTGTTAGCGCTATAATTCAAAGTATGCTTTATTATTCAATTACCTACTTTGTTTATAGAGCTTTTGGAAATGAAGGAGTAAGCTATTTCCAAATTGTACCAGCACAAGCAATATTACTTTTAATTATGACATTTATACCTACTCCAGGTTCAGGAGGCGGTGCTGAAGGTGGATTTTTATTAATATTTAATTCCATTTTCAAACAAGGTACAATAAATTTGTCAATATTATTCTGGAGACTATACACATTCTATTTACCAATAATATTAGGAGCATTTTTCTTAATACCATCTAGAAAAAAAGAGAAACTGAAATCATAGATTTCAGTTTTTCTTTTTAGTAAAGCCTTATAATTTGCCCTGGATAAATAAGATTCCTATTTCGTATTTCATTTAATGCTACAAGCCTATTTACTGTTGTTCCATACCTCATAGATATACCCCAAAGAGTATCTCCTTTTTTTACTATATAAGTACTTTCAGATGTTTGAGAACCACCTGAGCTATTTGTATATATTACAAGTGTATTTCCAGCATATATTAAATTAGGATTTTTTATATTATTCCAATTAACCAAATCTTGTATTGAAACTCCATATTTCCTTGATATTGCCCACAAGGTATCTCCCCATTTTATTTTATATGTTAGCTTTTGAGGATTATTTTCTGGCGGACTACCTGAACCAATTAATATTTCCTTTGAAAATTTGTCTCTATCTACATTTCCAGATATTCCTGGAACTCTACCTGTACTTGTATATTGAATACCAATATACGTATCCCAGCTAGCATTTAAATTTATCAGATTATTAGGATTGCTATAATATGCAAGCCACAAATCACCTTCTAAAGCGACATCATCTCCAAAAGTATTTTTAATATTGTTTAAATTACTATAAACAATAACATCTTTTCCCGTTAATTGAGAAAGTCTTTGCATAAATGCTAGTGCTATTTCATTTATTTCTGCCTTGCCTTCTCCAAAGAATTTTTCATAATCCATTGCAGGCTTACAATCATATTCTTTTCCTGCAATTACAGATGCAAAAAAATCTGCCTGTCTTCTAGCTTCTTCAACCGATTTCGCAGTTACAAAATGATAAAATCCAATTTTTAATCCATTTGCTTTAGCATTTGCATAATTTTGTTCTAAATATGGATCTTTTAAAGCATACCCCTCACTCGCCTTAATATATACAACTTGAATTCCAGCATTTCTAACCTCTTCAAAATTTATGTTTCTTTGCCAACTACTAACATCAATCCCTTCATAAATGAATTCATCTTTAGGAGTTAATGCATAAATTGATGTATAACCTGAAATACATAAAATAATAAATAATAATACACTTTTTAATATTTTGTTTTTTATAAAATCACCCCCTTTTTTATTTATAATATTAAATTATAATTATTTATGTTAAAAATAAATTGTGGTCGAAATCATGTTAATGATTTCGTATCTACAATTATATACAATAGTAGAAAACTAAAAAAAATCGGCTAAGCCGATTTTTTAGTTTTCTTTTTCTAGTTTTTCTAATTCTTCAAGTTCCTTTTTATTTTTTAATTCTTCTTCATCAAGTCTTTCTCCTTCTGCATCTTTTATTACTTTTACATCCTTGGCATCATATCTTTTATATATGAATCCATCTCCATCATCATTTTTTATTTTTACTCTAACTCTTTCTTTTAGAGTCTCTACTCCATCTACTTCTCCCTCACCATCTTCTGTTTTAACAATTGCTCCAATATGAGGTAAATGTTTTAATTTTTCTTTGTAAACATTGTCTTCGAATTTTAGACAACACATTAGTCGTCCACAATTTCCAGAAATTTTTGATGGATTTAATGATATGTTTTGCTCTTTTGCCATTTTTATTGTTACTGGTTCAAAGTCACTTAAGAAAGTACAACAACATAATTCTCTACCACACACACCATTTCCGCAGATTCTCTTAACTTCGTCTCTTACACCGATTTGTCTTAATTCGATTCTTGTTTTATAAACTGCTGCTAAGTCTTTAACAAGCTCTCTAAAATCTACTCTTCCATCTGCTGTGAAATAAAACAAAATCTTGCTATTATCAAATTTAAATTCAACATCTGTCAATGTCATTTCTAATCCATGTTCTTTTATTTTCTTTTCGCATAATGTAAAAGCATCTTTTTCATTCTTTTTGCATTCTTCTGCATGCTTTATATCTCTCTTAGTTGCAATTCTAACAACCTTTTTTAATGGTGCAATAATCTTTTCGTCTTCTACCATTCTATTTGGAATCATAACTTCTCCAAGTTCTTCTCCCTGAGAAGTTTCAACAACAACCATATCACCTTTTTTTATATATAATCTTTCTGGGTTAAAGAAATATATTTTACCCAATTTTTTAAATCTAACACCTACTATTTTTTTCAATTAACTTCCCTCCACATGTTAAATAACAAATTATCTATACACATATCATAATTTCCATTATTTTTCAATCTTTCCTTTGTATTTTCCACAATTTCTATACATTTTGTGAATTGATAATTTTCTTTAGAAAGTTCCAATAATTCAACATTTATATATTCTAATATTGAATAGATTTCTTCTTTTGCTTCATAAATAGGTTTTGCCATGCTGATTATTTCAAGCATGTCCTTTTTATTTAATTGCTTCAACATATTTCCAATTTGCTCGTACTCTTCTATTTTATCCTTAAGTTCGATTGCTTTCCCTATACTTCCTTGAAAGATTTTTAAAACTTCATCATTAACTTGTAGTTCAAAATTTTTATTTAAAAAATCTTTTAAATCATTATTATCAATTTTATCAAAATGAAGAATTATACATCTTGACTTTATAGTATCTAAAAATAAACTTTCATTACTTCCTACTAATATTAAAATTGCAAACTCTGGTGGTTCCTCTAAAGTCTTTAGCAAGCAGTTTTGAGCCTCTGTTGTCATCTTCTCAGCATCGTCTATTATGTATATTTTTTTATTAGAAATAATTGGTTTCTCTTGAATTTTCCTCTGAAGCTCTCTTACTTGTTCAATCTTCAAACTGTTTCCATCTGGCTCAATAACATTAAAATCTGGATGATTACTAGATTTGAACTCAAGACACGATTTACAACTACAATCTCCATCACTTTCATTCAAGCAAAGCACTCTTTTAGCAAAATCCATAGCAACCAGCCTTTTGCCAATCCCTTCAATTCCAACAAACATATAGCTATGTGATGTCTTACCATTCTCAATTGAAGCTTCTAAATAATTTTTAACTTTATCATTTCCTATTATACTATTAAACATTATTTATCCCTCTTTTTTTAATTTTAAAGCTTCTTCTTTAGCAATTTACTATCAGGGCAAAATATTATTATTTTTAAGCAACAATCGTGGGGACCGACAAATTAGAAAGCCTTATAAAAATTTAAATTAAATTTTTATTTAGGGTTTCTTATGCAGTTGGGAGTTGCAAAAAATAATAATATTTTGCCTGAAAGCTTTAAAATTTTTAAATAATAATTTCAAAAATTATTTAGCAGCATCAATTCCACCAAATTTATCAAAAGGCCAAAATCTAAATGCCACTGTGCTCTCAATCTTCTCTAATGGAATACATCCAAAAGACCTACAATCTGTGCTATGATTTCTGTTGTCTCCCATAGCAAAAACACAATTTTCTGGAACAACAAAATCCGAGAATCCAACCCCTACAACATCAGTCACAACTCCTGGTTGTAAATAATCTTCTTTCAATTCTTTTCCATCTATATAAACTTTTCCATTTTCGATTTTAACATGTTCTCCTGGAAGTGCAATAACTCTTTTTATATAACTTCTTTTGTCTCCCTTTTCTAGGAATTCATCTATAAACCATTCCCAGCCTTTTCTATCGTAAAATTTAGCAACAGGATTTTTTACATCTATTTCGCTTTCACTATAACTGATTTTACTTGGTTCTTCAAAAGTTATTATTTCTCCTCTTTTTGGCAATGCATGTATAGTTCTTCCCCATCTATTAAGCCATAGTCTTTGGTTCTGTTCTAATGTAGGATACATTGAAACTTGTTTTACAACAGTTGGAGTACCTATAAAAAATCTAAATAATAATGCTAAAACTATTGCAATTATAAAGCAACCAATCCACTCTAGCACATTTTTTATCTTTGGATCAATTTTATCCAATAAAATCATCTCTTTTCATAAAAATTCTATCTAATTATATAATATTTTTTTGTTTTTAGCAAGACTTTTAGGCTTTTCAAGATACCTAACAATTTGCTATTTAGTTCCATCAATTTCTCCAAATTTATCAAAAGGCCAAAATCTAAATGCCACTGTGCTCTCAATCTTCTCTAATGGAATACATCCAAAAGACCTACAATCTGTACTATGATTTCTGTTATCTCCCATAGCAAAAACGCAATTTTCTGGAACAACAAAATCTGAGAATCCAACTCCTATAACATCAGTTACAACACCTGGTTGTAAATAATCTTCTTGCAATTCTTTTCCATCTATATAAACTTTTCCATTTTCGATTTTAACATGTTCTCCTGGAAGTGCAATAACTCTTTTTATATAACTTCTTTTATCACCAAATTCTAAGAATTCATCCACAAACCATTCCCAGCCTTTTCTATCATAAAACTTAGCCACAGGATTTTTTACATCTATTTCGCTTTCACTATAACTAATTTTACTTGGTTCTTCAAAAGTTATTATTTCTCCTCTTTTTGGCAATGCATGTATAGTTCTTCCCCATCTATTTAGCCATAATCTTTGGTCTTGTTCTAATGTAGGGTACATAGAAATCTGTTTTACTATAGTTGGTGTGCCAATAAAAAATCTACCCAAAAATATTACAACTATTGCAATTATAAAGCAACCAATCCATTCTAATGCATCTTTTAACTTGGGATCAAGTTTATTCAATTCAAGCACCTCTTTTCATAATTTTCTTAAAAACCTTAACTCTTAGTAGGAATTTTTATTACAACTTCTGTTCCTTGTCCTACAACACTTTTTATATCTATACTTCCACCATTTTTATCTAGTATTTCTTTTGCAATTGAAAGTCCAAGACCAGTTCCACCCATTTCTCTTGTTCGAGCTTTGTCAACTCTATAAAACCTTTCAAATATTCTATTTAGGTCTTCTTCTGGAATTCCTATTCCATTATCAAAAACTTTTATATATGCATCATTATATACAAAACCTACATATATCTTAATTTCCCCGCCATCTTTTGTATATTTTATGCTATTTGTAAGTATATTTAACACAACTCTTTCTATATCATCTTTATCTGCATATACTGGTGGCACATCTGCTGTTACAAAACAATTTACAGTATGATTTTTCTTCTTTATCTCAATTGCAAGCTTATCTTGGCATCTTTTTACTAACTCCCCTAAGTCAAATGCAACCTTTTCTGTCTTTTTCTTTTTACTATCATATCTAGAAAGAGTTAATAAATCTGTAACCAATTTAGCCATTCTTCTTGCTTCTGTTGCAATTACATTTAAAAATTTGTCTTGCGTTTCTTTGTCATATTCTCCTTCTAGCAATGTATCTGCATATCCCATTATTGAAGTAATTGGTGTTTTTAACTCATGTGATACATCTGCGACAAATTCTTTTCTCATATTATCTAGCTTTACATGTTCTGTAATATCTTGAACTACTGCAATTACTCCATCTGGTCTATCATCCTGATTTTTGAATGGTGCAAAGTAAATATTTATATATTTATCATCAACCTCTACTCTTTGTTCAGATGATGTCCAATTCTCCAAATAGATAATTTTTTCCATGTTTATATCTAATTTAAATTTATTAAAGATATCTTCAAATGTTGTATCTTCTGGTCTTATACTTAGCAATTTCTTAGCTTCTGGATTTATTAAAATTATTTCTCCATCCATATTGAAGGCTACAATTCCATCTGTCATGTGCCTTAAAATTGTCTCAATTTGATTTTTCTTTGTTGATACTTCATTTAATTGTTCCTTTAGTTCTGTTGTCATTAACCCAAAAATCTCATCAGCATTTTCTATATTTTCCTTTTTGCTTACTTTTTTTGCCTCATCTTTATTTTGCATAGTTTCAGCACTTTTAATTAACCTATTTATTGGATAAATTACAAATTTTGAAAGATAATATTTTATTAAAAATGCAATTATAATAAATGCTACAACTCCTATAACTAAGGTGATTTCTGCACTTGTTCTGACTTCTTCAATCTTTCCGTGTTAATTCTGCAGAATTGTTTGCTAAGTCATTTAAAAGCATTATATTTCTAACCCCTATTCCCGTTATAATAATTAAGCCGCATAAAAGCATTATTAATATTATTTTAGATTGTATATTTTTAAACATTTATTATTCCTCTTTTCCAGGTAATATTATAACAAATAAGGCAATGAATTTCAACCAAAAAATAGCAGAAAATCTGCTATTTTTTTTGTTTCAATATATTTCTATTTAACAATGCTAAAATCTCTTTAAAAATCTTATCCTGTGTGTCTTTTATAGAAATGCTATATGCACTTGCTCCCATAAGCTTTATTTTTTCTTTATCCGACACAATTTCATTTATTGTCTTATTTAAGAGTTCTCCATTCATGTTGTCATTTTCTATAATTTCAGCTGCATTTATTTTTTCTAGTACCTTCGCATTATACATTTGATGGTTATTACTTACATTTGGCAATGGCACTAAAATTGATGCTTTTCCTAAATTTGATATTTCTGTAATTGTCATTGCTCCGCTTCTTGCTACAATTAAATCAGCAATATTCATAATTTTTTCCATATCATAAATATACGGAACAACTTTCATATTTTCAATGTTTTCTATATCAATTTCACCCAAATTTTCTTTGATTATGTCGTATTGTTTTGGCCCAGTTGCCCAGATTACTTGGTAATTTTTATTTAGCTTTTTCTTTATAATTTCTGTTAAAGCTTCATTAATTTTTTGAGCCCCTTGGCTTCCTCCATAAACTAAAACAATTGGTTTTGAAGCATTTAGACCATTTTCTTTTATAATTTCATTTTTCTCATTTATTCCATAATTTTGCTTTTTAATTTTTACAGGAGTTCCTGTGCAAACTATATTTTTAGCATCCGGAATTCTGTCTTTGGCATCTTGGAAAGAAACTAAAATTGTATCTGTTCTTTTGGCTAACATCTTAACAGCTTTACCTGGAAAAGCATTACTCTCATGCAAAAGAGTTGGAATTCCTTGTTTGCTCGCTGCTGTAATAACTGCTCCACAAATGTATCCACCAGTTCCAATTACAATGTCTGGTTTAAATTGTTTTACAATTTTCTTTGCTTGCCCCATTCCTATAAAAGTTTTAACCAATTTTTTTAGATTATCAAAAGAAATCTTTTTGCTTAATCCATACGCTTCTATTGTTTTTAATTCATAGCCTGCCCTTGGCACTAAATCATTTTCTAGACCTCTTGAAGTACCTATAAAAATAATTTCAGAATTAGGTTGTTCTTTTTTTATTTTATTAGCTATCGCAAGCCCTGGATTTATATGCCCAGCTGTCCCTGCAGCAGCAATAATAACTCTCATTTCATTCACCTCTTTTAATAATCTATGCTGTTTTATTACTTGCTCGTGAAATATTGAGCAATATTCCCATCTCACACAAAATCATGAAGAGGGCTGTTCCTCCATAACTGAAGAATGGTAGTGGCATACCAGTAACTGGCATTGAAGATGTAACAACTGCTATATTTATAATAACTTGAATTGCAACTAATGCTGTAATTCCAACTGCAACAAGACTTCCAAACATATCTGGTGCTCTCATTGCAACCAAAACACCTCTCCAAATGAAAATCGCAAATAATATTATAACAATCGCGCATCCTATAAATCCTAGCTCTTCGCCTAAAATTGAGAAAATAAAGTCATTATGTGGTTCTGGTATATATAAATATTTTTGTTTACTCTCTCCTAATCCCGCTCCAAATAATCCTCCAGAGCCTATGGCATATAAACTTTGTATAACTTGCCATCCGTCTCCTGCTTTATCTTTCCATGGGTCTAAGAAAGTTACAACTCTTTGTAATCTATATGGAGAAAACATAATTAATCCTACAATTGCGGGTACTCCCACCGAACCAGCGGTTAAAGCAAAATGTTTGAATTTGCACCCTGCAACTATCATCATAACACTACATATACCAACTATAACTATTGAAGCACTAAAATGTGGTTGTAACATTAGAAGTCCTATTATTGGAGCTAATAAGCATATATGCTTTAAAAATCCCAATTTGTAGTTTCCTAACTCATCTCTATTAACCGTTAAAATACCAGCATAAAATATAATCATCAATATCTTAACTAATTCTGATGGTTGGAATGATAATGTTTCTGTTAAATATATCCATCTTTTAGAACCATTTACATTTTTACCTGCAATTAATACCAATGCTAATAATATTAGCGAAATCCACCATGCATTTTTGTAAAATTTTTGATAAAATCTATAATCTATTTTAGAAATTGCAAGCATTGCTACAATTCCTATTACAGCAAATAATAATTGTTTTGTAAAGTATTTGTAGCTATTTCCACTTTCCGACAATGCCGACGGAGAACTTGCAGACAATACCATTATTAACCCAATTGTTAGCAATAGCAGTATTACTACCAATAGCGGAAAATCTACTGGATTATTCAAAAAGCTCGAAAAACTTTTTTTCTTTTTTGCCATTTTTTCTTTTCCTTTCCAAATTTTTTTAAATAACTGAAATATAATTATTTCTTGCCCTTGTCGTCGCAACTTCCTATGTTGTACAGAAAAATTGCGATGCAATTTTTCGCACAACTAGTCTGTAAGTTGCTCCAGGTCGCACTCACTTCGTTCGTTTGGCGCTTTCGCGGGCTTCGAAATTATTATATTCTAGTTATTATTATACTATTTGTAAACCTAAAACGCATAAAGCTAAAGTTATAAGGCAAAAGATGATAACAACTTTGTTCTCGCTCCAGCCAGATAGTTCAAAATGGTGATGTAATGGAGCCATTTTGAATATTCTTTTTCCTGTTTTTTTGAAATATGCAACTTGCATCATTACAGAAATTGTTTCTAATACTGGAATTAAAGCAATTATAACAAGTAGTAATGGCATTTTTAAATATAAAGCCATTCCAGATATTACACCACCTAAAAGTAGTGAACCAGTATCTCCCATAAATACTTTTGCTGGATGCAAATTAAACATTAAAAATCCTAATGTTGCACCTATTACTGCGCTACCAAAAAATCCGATTTCTGGTATAAACTTTTGTATTCCTATAATTGTTAATGTTGTTATTATTAAAGAACTTACACTTGATGAAAGCCCATCTATTCCATCAGTTAAGTTTATTGCATTAGTAGTACCTAATATTACTAAAATTGCAAAAGGAATGTAAAAATATATTGGCAATGTAACAGAAGTTTTTACTATAGGTATATATGTATCTGTTCCAATTTGTAATCCATATACCAAATAAACCACAAACGCTACAGAAATAAGAAGCAATCCAAACATCTTATAACTTGGTTTTAACCCTTTTGTATTTTTCAAAACTAATTTTTTAAAATCATCTATAAAACCAACTATTCCAAAGCCTATTGTTAAAATAAGCATTGGAAGTAGTTTGTTTGCTGTCTCAGCTTGATTCACACTATTTAAATATATGTACATTCCAGTTATAACTATAATCATTGTTGCAATTATTATTATTCCTCCCATTGTAGGAGTACCTTGTTTTTTTAAATGGGATTGTGGTCCATCATCTCTTTCTATTTGCCCAACCTTTAATCTTTTAAGTTGTGGTATTGTTATTACTCCAGCCATTACAGATACTGCAAAAGATATTAAAAGTATTATTATATTAAAATTCAATTTTCTCAAACCTTTCTATTTCTTTTTTCCTTAGTCTAATCCATCGATTATTTCGTTTACTATTATTCTTTCATCAAATGGATATTTAACACCATTTATTTCTTGATATGGCTCGTGACCTTTTCCAGCTAGTACAATTAAGTCGTTTTTGTGAGCCATTTTGATAGCTTCTTTTATTGCCTCTGTTCTATCAACTATAACTTTGTATTTTCCGTTTGTTTTCTTAATTCCAGCTTCTATTTGTTTTACTATTTCTTCTGGATTTTCTGTTCTTGGGTTATCTGATGTGATGATTGTGTAATCTGCTATTTTACCAGATATTTCTCCCATCATTGGTCTTTTACCACTATCTCTATCTCCACCACAGCCAAATACACTTATAACATTTCCTCTTGTATAGCCTTTTACAGCTTGAAGTATGTTTTCTAAGCTTTCTGGCGAATGAGCATAATCTATCATTATTGGTAAATCTAATTTATTTTTAACAAGTTCTGAACGTCCTGGAACTCTTACATCTAAAAGAGCTTCCTTTATTATCTCTGGGGCAATTCCAAATTTTTTGGCAACACAAATTGCAGCTAATGAATTATACACACTAAATCTTCCAGGTATTCCAACTTTTACTCTGTCATTTCTTTCTCCCAATTTTGCTTTGAAATCAACAAAAGAATTTGTAATTGTTATGTCTCTTGCCATTATTTTTGCAGAATTATCAATTCCATAAGTTGTAATATCACTTTCTGGGAATAATTTTGGAATTTTTGCACCATATAAATCATCTGCATTTACAAAGCCTGTTTTACACATTTTGAATAACATCATTTTAGAGTTAAAGTAATCTTGCATATCTGGATGTTCTTTTTCACTTATATGATCTTCTGAGAAGTTTGTAAACAATACAACATCAAAATCACATCCAGCAACTCTATGTAACTTTAAGCTTTGTGATGAAACTTCCATTACAACATATTCTACTTTTTCTTCTACCATTTGACTAAAAATTTGTTGAAGTTCTAAGCTCTCTGGTGTTGTTCTATCACTTTCTTTAAGCATTTTTCCATTTATGTATGTAGCAATTGTTCCAACTAAACCAACATTTTTTCCCGCTTTTTCTAAAATTTCTTTAATCATAAAAGTTGTTGTTGTTTTTCCTTTTGTTCCTGTAACACCTATCAATTTAAATTTTCTTGATGGATTACCATAGAAGTTGGCTGAACATATTGCTAATGCATATCTTGTATCTTTTGCCATTACTATTGTAATATCATTTGGAATCTTAAGTGCTTTTAAATCGCAACCTTCTTGTACCATTACAGCTGTTGCTCCATTTTCTATTGCACTTTCTATATATTTATGGCCATCTACTGAAAAGCCCTTAATTGCTATAAATAAAAATCCTGGTTTTACATTTTTAGAATTACTTTCAATTCCTGAAATTTCTGTATTTAAGTCTCCTCTAAGTTTTAGATCTGTTAAGCCTTGTAGAATTTTTTCTAATTTCATGTATAATCATCCCTTCAATTTTTATACTAAATATATTGAATTCCAAAATTTTGGAAGACATTCCTTAGTCCGTATTTTTTTACATTATATATCTAAATTTTATTTTTGTATAGAGTTTTTAGGCAAAAAAATTATCTAATATAAATATATTAGATGATTTTTTATTTATGAATTTAAAAGTGGGCAGGATATAAATCCTGCCCAGATAATGTCTACCAATCAATGCATTCTTTCTTAAAATCAAATGCATTTGGTATAATATCAACCAATTTTTCAAAGAATTCTTTCTTGGTTTTACCAACAACAGAATTCAACCTTTCAGCTCTGATGCACCTTGTCTTGTCAGCCAGTGCAGCACCTCCTGTAAAATAATCATTATAATAAATTGCATCCTCAGGAGCCTCAAAACAAATATAAGATTTAGATTTCAAATCTGTTTTATTTTTGGTTATGGGTACAACGTACACCAACCCTTCATTCCCCAAAGTAACTACAATTGCATGAATATGGTTTCTATAAACCTCACCTGGGAGGCCAGAACCAAAATTAACATCAACAATGTCTCCTACCTCAAACTCTATGACTGAGTTGTTTGAGTATCTGAGAGAAATTTCGCTTATACATGTTTGAAGGTAATCAGTCAATTCCTTCTCAGGTGCATGACGTGTGTACAAGGCCCAATATGCTGACTTGCAAAGCGCACTAATTTTTGCATCAACATATTCGTTTCCTACTTTCCGTATAACAGCCTCCTCTGAAAGATCTGCTTCTAAATCCGTCATCTTTTCAGTATCATTTGTTTTAGTTGCAGTTTCACCGGTGTTGTCAATATCAATACTAGAAATTGAAAAATAATCATTTACAAGCCCTATGACTGTTTCGAGCATGTTTTCTTCAACATTCTCTACATCAACCATGCCCTTGTTAAGATTAATGCAAATCTTACATGATATTTTGTTGATTTCCTTGATCAGCGGAAGCAACGAGTCATCTTTTATTTGACTAACTTTAAAAAACAATTTCTTCATCTTTATTTTCCTCCTGTTTGGCTAAAAATGCGTTAATGAGTCGAATGAAATCAATTGTAGGAGCTTTGCTAAAGCCAAGTGTTTCTTTAACTCTTGCAACTATTAATCTTTTAATTTCCTCCCTACTAATTCCTTCATCTTGTGAAACAATTCCAGATAAAGTTTCAAGATTAAAATAGTCATCTTTGGGAGAAGCAAGAATAGCTTTTGCTAGCAGTTTTACACCCTTTTGAGTGAGATTAAATCCGAACAGCTCTAGGATTTTTTCGACTTTAATCTCATCCTCAAAGCTACTTTCGGAAATTTCTATCAGCTTTTTTATATCTACACGAGATAATAGCTGAATTTGAACCATATTAAGGTCTTTCCGTTTCCTTAAAGGTTCTTTCTTCCTGGAAATGTAAACTGTTTTATAATCCTCATTGTTAGAATCTTGATCAAGACATATTGTTTCATTTATCTTTTCAATAATCTTGCTCATTAGTTCAGTTTTCAGCGTTCCCAGATACTTTCTCAGCCGGGTTTTATCAACCGCACGAATTTGTTCGATTTTTATGGCATTTTCACGCGTTCCCACTCTATGTACATCATAGTCTACCATATTCTCATAAGAAAAGGTAGTATAATAGCTAGAAGGGATAACTCTCTTAGTTTGAGTCGTACAAGGTACAACTATTGTTATAGGAGAAACTTCATTTCCGAAGTCATTTTGTACAACAATAGCATATCTGATGAATCCCTGCTCATGTTCATAGGGATCACCAAAATCACATAAATACAACTCTCCAAACTTGACCTTTGGATACAACAGGTCAAATTCAGGTTTTTGAACAAAGACTGGCATCAGTAAGTCTGACGCCTCTTCGCTAGCAAAGTTCTGAATGGATTTTATCTCCATTTCAGAGTCACCACAAATCTGGGTGAGCAATTCATCGGAAATATCACCATCCAATGTGATTTGCGAATTAGAAATGCTTGCTTTGATATTATGCCTTACAAGAATTTGACTAATCCGACAGATGTTAATGTCTTTTACTTGCAGTTGTAGCACTGCTGATTCCTCCTTTATAGTTTTTGATCTTCTGGTTTTTGGGTTTACTTTTTTGTTTGTGATATCACACTCCTTTGTAGACATTTGTTTTCATCATAGCAAATTATTATCCCATGATTAAAACAGTGTTATGTAAATATTATACCACATTTTTCATATAAAATCAAATATTTAAAGCCCCCAAAAGTGCTTTTTTATACAAAAATAAAACCTGTCGCCTTATAGGACAGGTTTTATTTCAGTTTTTTGGGGAGTGTCCCAAAAAGTTACATTTTCAATAAATTTTCTGTACTAATATCATCTTTTGAAATAGTTTTAAGCACTTTTTTGCCTTTTTTACCCTTAGTATTTGATGCATGTTTTACAATTGATTTTTCATAGATATTTCTTACAAAACGTGCATTACCAAAGTTTTTAGTTCCTCTATATTCTTCTATTATTTCTCTAACTTTGTTTTGTGCTTCTTTTGTCACAACAAAGCCTGATTTTTCCATCATTTGATTAAATATTTGTATTAGTTCATCTGGTGTGTAATCTTCAAATTCCACTGTATACCCAATTCTTGAAACTATACCTGAGTTTGCATTTAAGAAATCTTGCATTTCTCTTGTGTATCCTGCAAATATTACAACTAAGTCATCTCTGTAATTTTCCATTGCTTGAATTAATGTTGCTATCGCTTCTTCATTAAATGAATTTCCTTGACCTTGTCCTGACGCCAAGCTGTATGCCTCATCTATAAATAGCACTCCACCTAATGCTTTTTGAACTACTGCATTTGTTTTAGGTGCTGTTTGTCCTACATATTCTGCAACTAAGTCTTTGCTTGAAGCTTCAATTAATTTATTTTGTTTTATATATTTTAAATTGTAAAGCATTTCTGCAACTATTCTCGCAACTGTTGTTTTACCTGTTCCTGGATTTCCTAAAAATACCATGTGAAGATTTATATTTTTAATTTTTAAATCATCTTTAGTTTTATTTTTTAGTTCTATTAAATCAACTAAATCATGTAGCATATTTTTAACTTTATCAAGACCAACTAAACCATTTAATTCTTCAAATATTTCCTCCATAGTTTTTTCTTTTTCTACCTCTGGAAGCTCTTTTGTAAACAATATTTTTCCACATAATTTGTCCCTGTATTCTGGGTATGGTAAGCTATTACCAGCATAGTATTTTGTGATATAGTCTAGAAGTTTAACTTTGAAATCATCTGTTACTTCCATTTTTTCTTCTAAATTATTTAATATATCTTGATAAGCATCTTGCACATCTGGCTCTATACCTGTAATTTCAAAGTCAAAATATTTTTGTAAAAGCTCATCATTTTTAGAAAAAGCTTCATTTATTAAATCTTTATTTTTAGCACAAAGTATTGTTAAAACTTGATTTTCATTTTTGCTTAATGTCTCGTCAAATTTGCTTATAAACTTATTTTTAAAGCTATCTTCTTTCTCGGTAAAACCTTCAAAATTTTGGAAAACGACAACACTATTTTTGCTTGCATATACCCCCTCAATTTGCTTTACTTCTTCAATATCATACATTGAATAATATGCTGCTTCCCCATCTTTTAAATATTTAAATATGTCTCCAGAATCTAAAAGAATTTTTACTATTTTTGATATTGTCTCTTTATTATTTGAATAAATTTTTAAATTGAAAGAAATGTATTGTTTTTCAATTTTTTCATTATATTTTCTCATGTATTCAATAATTCTCTTCAATAAATCTTTAGACGCTTCGTCAATATACAAACTATCAATATCTTCAAAGGTATCCTTCATGTATTTATCTTTGTCAAATTCTTCTTGAGGTTCAGCACCATCATCTGCTTTATTTTCCTCAGCTTTATTAACAATTATTTCTGGAATTTCCTCTTCTTTTAGTGGCTTATATTTGCTATTCATTTCCTCTAATTCTTGAGCAATTCTCTCGTTTTCTCTTGCTAATTTTTCAATTCCAAAAAAATCTTCATAAACACTCTTCAAAATATCTTTTTTGTCCATGTTTGCCCCCTCTTTTTTTATTAAGAACACTTTCGAACAATTTGGGGACACTTCTAAAAATGTACAAGCTTGTACATTTTTAGAAGTGTCCCCAAATTGTTCAATTAGTGTCTCCATTAGCCTTCTAAAAGTTTTAAACTTACATTTTCAACTTTATATTTGTTTGTTTGTTCATCCAATTTAAATTGAACCAAAGACTTTGATAACTCTACTTCATTTTGGCGTAAATCTGTTGTAAATAATAATGAAATTTTAGAAATCTCTGTTCCAGATGTTACAATTACTTTAAAACATTCTGCCATGTGCTTATCATCTTCTGCAACTATTATCAATTGAGGCATTGTGCTATATCCTGAATCCCCAATTACATAGTTTTCATAGAAATCTTTATATAATTTCATTTTATCTACTAATTTTTCTTTCCATTCTTCTTCCCTTCTTACTGCTTCAAAAATAAAATCAATTGATTTTCCGCCTTTAGAAAGTTTAACACCACCAGCTGTTGCTTTAAATTGTTTTCCAATTTGCTTTGCTTGAAGCACTGGCTTAACTTTAAAACTCTCAAATGCTTTTACCTTTGTTTTGTAGGCAATTAAAATTTGATTTCCAGCAAGTCTTTTCTTTATCATTGCAACCGGTTTTGTATTATCTGATTGTTGCCATTTACATTCAATTTCTTTAGAATTTAATAAGTATTTTCCCATTTTTTCTAAGCAATAAATTCTATAAACACCTTTACCTTCATCAGAAGTAAAGTAATATCTTGTTAAAATTTTTGATTTTACTAAACTATCTAATTTATTGTTTAACTTATCTTGTGATTGTGGGTCAATTCCTTTTAGTTCTAGTAATTGATAAATTTGTCTTGATGTAATAAATTCAAATTCATTTACTAAATCTAAAATTGCAAAATGAATATCTGTAATATGACCAATATTTATTTTATGAACAATTTGGTTCATAGATACATATCCATCTTTTCCATCAAAAGTTTTAATTTCTCCTTCTCTCATTGCAAATGGTGAAACTTGGGCTTTAATTTCATTGTCTTTAATCATCTTTAAACTTCCTTTCTAAATATAAATCTTATATATAATTATTTTAATATTATAAAAGTGAAATTAAACCACAAGCAATTTCACCTTTCTTCTTTCGTAATCGATTCGTTTTATATAAACATTTACTTCTTGCCCATATTCTAGCCCATCTACATATTCAGCCATTCCAACAAGATTTGGCAAAAGTTCAATGAAAATACCATTTTTATGTTTTTCAGTTTCTCTTACAATTCCTTTAGTCCTTTGCCCCACATCAAATTTATCAGCATTCTCTTCCCAAGTTCCCAAAAGTTCCTTGTAAGATAAAATAAGTTTTCCACTTTCTCTGTCAATAGATTTAACCATAACTTCAAGTTTTTGCCCTATGCTTACTCTTTCAAATGCTGACTTTATTCTTGCAACAGACAAATCTTCTATATGAGCTAGTCCAACAACTCCTCCGCCAATTTCAATAAAAACTCCATAGCTTTCAACTCTTTTTACTATACCTGTTACAATATCTCCAACACTTAAATCTTTTTTTACCCAGTTTAAAGCTTCACTTTGAACATCTTTCCTAGATAAAATTGCAATTCCATTGTTTCCTACATCTTTTACTTTAAATTGAACGAATTTATTTACCTTTCCAGTACAAAGATTAGTTTTTGGCAATCCATTTCTTTGAAGGTTTATTCCCTCCACTTCGCTTCTAGGCATTATCCCTTGATAATTTCCTAAATCAATGTGCAAATTAAAATCATTATCACAATCTGTTACAATACCTTGTAAAGTCGTTTTATTATTTATTACTTCATTTATATTGTTTCCATCTAATGTTGAAACCACGTTGTCCCAACCCTCTGGCATAAAATTATTTTGTATCATTTGTTTCTCCCATCTTTAGTTTTTTATATTATATATTTTCTTTTTTGATTTTTCAAGGTTTTTATAAAAAAAAGCCATTGAATTTTACTTCAACAACTTTTTAATTTCATAATCTTTTAAAAATCTCCACTTACCAAGCGCTATGTCCTTTACAACAATATCACCAATCTTTGTTCTATGCAATGCTAAAACCTTTCTGTTAACTGCCTCACACATTTTCCTAACTTGTCTGTTTTTTCCCTCATGAATTACAATTTCTAAACGAGAGATGTCTTTTTCAATATCAGTTTTTAAAATTTTAACTCTTGCTTCCTTTGTTTTATAAGGCACTCCGTCATCATCTATAACAACTCCATTGCGCAATTTTTCTACTTCTTCATTTGTTACAATTCCTTTTAAAGTAACTGTATAAGTTTTTGTAATTTCATGTTTTGGATGAGTAATTTTATAAATAAAATCGCCATCATTTGTAAGAATCAAAGCTCCAGAAGTATACATATCTAGCCTACCACAAGGCACAACTCTTTCTTTTACTTTCACTAAATCTAAAACTGTATCTCTGCTAAATTGATCATTTGCTGTTGTAACATATCCAATAGGTTTATTTAGCAAAATATAAACTTTTTTTGCTTTGTTTTCCACAATTTGTCCATTAAATGTGACTTTATCTATATCAGAATTTACTTTAGTCCCCAATTCAGTTACCACTTTTCCATTAACTGATACCTTACCTTCACTGATAAGTTCTTCACATTTTCTTCTAGAAGCTACTCCCGCTTCTGCCAAAAACTTTTGCAATCTAATTTGCTCCATTTCATTCTCCTTTTATTTAAATTATTATGAAGTCAAACAATATTAGTTTTTAATTCCGCGAAAGCGCCAAACGAATGAAGTGAGTGCGACCTGGAGCAATTTACAGACTAGTTGTGCGAAAAATTGCTATGCAATTTTTCTGTACAACAAAGAAAATTGCGACGACAAGGAATAAAAACTAATATTGTTTGACTATTATAACTTTAAAAATTATCAATAATATTTTGAAAATATGATGGCAAAGGAGCCTCTATAAACATATCTTTGTTAGAAATTGGATGCTTAAATCTTATAGATTTAGCATGAAGACATTGACCTTCTATGCCCCATTCATTCTTTCCATTTGAATATACGCTATCCCCAATAATAGGAAAACCAATTTCAGCCAAATGCACCCTAATTTGGTGAGTTCTGCCTGTTTCAATCTTAACTTCTAATAAAGTATAATTATTATGTCTTTTTAGAACCCTAAAATGAGTTACAGCATTTTTGCCAGACTTTGTTACAGCCATCTTCTTTCTATCCTTGGTACTTCTACCAATAGGCATATTTATAGTTGCTTCGTTTTCTGGAATATTACCTCTAACAAGCGCAATATAAGTTTTTTCAACCTCATGATTTTTTATTTGTTCACTTAAATTTATGTGAGCCTTATCATTTTTTGCAACTATAATAACCCCAGAAGTATCTTTGTCAAGCCTGTGAACAATACCTGGCCTAATTTCTCCACCAATCCCAGATAAAGAATCTTTGCATATAGCCATAACAGCATTTACTAAAGTTCCATCTGGATTACCATTTGCAGGATGAACAACCATACCTTTCGGTTTATTTATTACAATAATATCATTATCTTCATATAAAACATCAAGTGGAATATCTTGTGCTTCTAAAGAAATTTCCTTTGCCTCAACCTTTTCAATTTGAATTTCATCTCCACTTTGCACTTTATAAGAAGATTTTGTTGGTTTTCCATTAACCAATATTTTTTGTTCTTCTATAAGCCTTTGAACTGCAACTCTTGAAAATTCAGTATTCTCTGCAACAAAGGCATCAATTCTTTTTTTACTATCTTCTTTTACCTTTATTATATCCATTTATATTTTATTCCTCCATACAAATTATCTAAGTCGTTCATAAATAACAAAATAATCATCCGAATAAATCTTCTTATAATTACTATCTTGTGTCTTATCGATAATCATGCTAATTTTCGCATTTTTATACATAATCGCATGTGTAATATCATATTTTTCAAAAATATCTTCGTAAAATGTTCCAATACTTGAAACATTTATAAAATCCATAAAAATATCATCTTCTAAGCCACTAAATTCAGGTGCATATAAATCTGCTCTAGAATCTATAAACACAGGAATACCTCTATAAAGCAAATAGCTTCCATAATTATATTCATTGTAAAATCTAGCTTTGCTCAAATCTATATTTTCTAAAATGTAGTTACTAGCTTGTACAGGATAAGTTTTTTCATCTACTATTTTATCTTCAAATTTTCCCTTGCAATTTTGCCAAGAACACCAACCAACAATAGTTAATAGTAATATTACAGGTATTGGTTTTAATACAAATTTATTTATTTTTTCTAGCTTTTCTTTATCATATATAGTAACTAAATCCACTATCAATTTGCTCAAGATTATTGTTCCGACCAGTGCAAACATTGTTACCTGCCTTTTGCTAGAAAGCATCAAATAGCATAATCCCCCTATCATAAACAGGTCTCTAAGTTTTATTTTTGTTTTTGTGAATATTAAAATGCTTAAAAATAGAACTAATGTGCATAATGTCTCTGGTTGTGCAGAAAGTGTCATTGGTAAATGTTCATTTATGTTTTTGGTTGTGTTTCCTTGCATTGTTTTTACCAAATATGTAAATGGTGTATCACCTAATGGAGTTAAAAATCCTGTTATAACACAGATTATCATCACTAATATTAACCATTTTACATTTTTATTTTTTTCTAATTTTATCTTATATGGTTCCTGTAAATTTTTAGTTCTTTTAATTTTTATTCTATCAAGTTTCTCTTCCAACTCACTCAATTGTTTTTTGCTTTTTTCAATTTTATTTTCATTTTTTAAATGTTTTATTTTGAATTTTAATTTAAAATGTTTGAATTTTTGGTATATTAAAAAGTCAGCTAAACTTGCAACAATATACTCTCCAATATATGGTAAAAATAGTATAAAGAAAAATGGCCAAACTGCAACATGCATATTTGCAATTAAAGTAGCAATTCCAAATAAAGCAATACCATATCTTATTTTACGATTTTCTAAAAACTTTTCTATACAAAAAATTGACCATATAAACAATATAAATGTAACCAGCTGTGCCCTTGCAGCAATATAGTCTTTTAATAAATACAACGCTCCAAATGTAACAAAAAATGAAACAATATTATTTTTTGAAATTTTAGAACTCACAAAATATAATGATAATCCCAATATCACTGCTAAAATGACTGTGGTAACATATATTCCTTCAAATCCAAAATGAGAGAATATTTTAAAAGTCAATAAATCATAGAGCCAATGTGGGTATGTATAGTCTAAATTATCATGCCACGAAAATGGGTCTTTCATGTCTAATCCGTTCTTTTCAATATGTTCGCCAATTTTGATTGTATAATATGTATCATTTTGAAGCGTTACAGGCGTAATTGCAATGCAAAATACTGCAATCAATACTATTGCAATTAAAGAAAATTTAAAAGTATTACTTAGTTTTTTTAATTTTTCCATATCAATTCCTTTCACTTTTTTAATTATACCAAATAAAACTTAAAAAATCTAGATTACCTCTAGATTTTTAAGTTTTATTTTAACATTTATTTATACAGCTTCTTGTTCTTCTGTTTGTTCTGAACGTTCAGCTTCATCTTTATTTTCGTTAATTACTTCTAAACTACCAATTGAAACTTCATAAGCAACTCTTGTTTCTGCTGTTCCGTCTTCAAATTTCTTCTCGTAAGTTCTTGATTGAACTCTACCTACTATTTTTACTTGAACACCAACATCAATTGTTTGGCAGAATCTAGCATTTCTTCCCCATGCTATACAAGGGATATAATCAGATTTGTTATAAGCTCTGTTTACAGCTAATAAAATATCTGCAATTTCTCTACCAAATGGTGTTTGACGATAAATTGGTTTTTTACATATGTAACCTATAAGAACAACTTCGTTAGTTACAACATCTTTTTTAACCATTTCATTTTCTTCTTCAACTTCATTTTCTTTTACTTCTACAATGTCTTTTGCAAATACTGTTAATATAAGTTTATTTTTTTCATTTACATAGCTATTGTATGATCTAAATTGTCCTTTTACTAATAATTTTTTTCCTTCAACTAATGTGTCATCATTTATAATTCTTTCTGAAATTGTAACTGGAATTATATCTGAATTTCCACTTAATCTTGGGATTTCTAAGTTAAACACGTAAAATTTTTCTCCATAAATTTCATGACTTAATTTTTTTTCTCCTGTAACCTTTCCAACTAATGTAATATAGTTGTTTTCTAAATAATTTGTTTCCACAATATTTCCTCCCTATTTTTTATTTATCAATTGTACTTTTTTCTTTCAAGCTTATTTAATCTTTAACCATTATATCATGTTTTTCTGGTTTTGTCTACATAAAAAGTTAATTTTTTCTAATTTTTTTTCAGTTTTCCAATCATACTACTGATTTACATCAATTAAACTCATAATTATATAACACGCTAAAAGTTCGTGTAAATAATTTCGTTCAATCTTTTGTATTGATAAGCTATACTCTCCCACATCTATCAAATCACCATTGATACTGGGATAATTCCTTTGTACTGAAATCATCAAACTTTCATCTGTAACACTTGAAAATGTTACAGATGACAAATGATTCATTCCAAATGTAATAATATTGGTTTGCACATTTTTTAGTGCATCCTTTTTGAATTCTATATCTGAATTAACTATTAAAAAATTAGAATCCTTGCAAACTTCTTCTAAACTATCAATATTATCTTCCAATTGATTTGGTAAATCCAGTAATACTATTATTTCAAATTTGATTTTTTTCAAGTTGTCTATACTCTTATAATTTATATTTATTAAAGATACTTCACTTTTATTCTTATTTTTATAGATTATTTTTCTTAGAATTTCAAATTTTTTATTATCTGAAACAACACCAACAAAAATCATTTTTACCTTCTCCTTGTTAAGCTTCACAAGTTTTTAATGTGTAAAATTGTATTTTTGTATAGTATTTCCATAAATTATTACATTATTCACATTTGTAGTATTATTAGTAGTTTTGTTTTCTTCTTTTGTTTCATTTGTTTCTACTTTTACGGATGTAGGTTCTGTGTTTTCCATTTCGTTTGTTGTAGCATTACTTGCAATAAAAAATAAAAAGCATACTGTTAAAACTGAAACAATATATGCTGAAATTTTTTCTTTGTTCAATACTAAGAACATTTTAATTCCCTCCATATTTCTCTTTTATTTATATGATTTTTTTTTATAATTATTCCAATTTATATATACACTTTTTTGACATTTTTTTCATATATTATAGTAGGATTTAGTTTTTATTTAGTGCTAAATAATGATTTTTTATCCTTGTCGTCGCAACCTTCAATCTTAAAATTACCGCAAACTGCCAATTTCTAATAGCTCTTCGCTATAAGAAATTGTATGTTTGCACTAATTCTGCTGAGGGTTGCTCCAGGTCGCACTCACTTCGTTCGTTTGGCGCTTTCGCGGATTTCAAAATCATTTTTAGCACTTTTATAAAAATAAATTCAATTAGGAAGGATGATAAAAATGGAAGAATTTAATAAACCAGATTGCCCAAAGTTTGATATTGATGGCATAATCAATAAAGGCAAACAATATGACTTAGATATAACATTACCAGAAGACCATAGAAACGCAATTTATGGAACAGTTAAAAACTGCTTTAAAGACCCTGCAGTTGTAAAATTAGTTGAAATAGTATATGAACACGGAAAAGAAGAAAGAAGACCAGTAGGTCACACATTTACAGATAAAGAAGGAGAATTTGTATTTGGACCATTATGCCCAGATAAAAAATATGCAGTACAAATTTGGGTTAATGACACAAAACAAATAAAAATATGTGCTAAATGCCATCATGAAGGCAAATGCTTAAGAGGAAAAGACATGGGGAAATGTGATTGTTTCGCTGATGACAATAAACCAATGCCAAGATGTGATGAAGAAGCTTAAAAAAAGATTTGGCGTAGCCAAATCTTTTCTTCTCTCTATCTCTATGCAAATATTGCATCAAATTCTTCACCTTCAATTTTCTCTTTTTCAAGTAAAACTCCAGCAACTTGATGTAATTTATCAATATTATCTGTTAAAATCTGTTTTGCTCTATTATATGCATTATCTATAATTCTCTTTGTTTCTTCATCAATTATTCCAGCAGTTTCTTCAGAATATTCTTTACCTTGTGCAAAGTCTCTTCCTAAGAAAACTTCTTCTTGGTTAGAACCAAGCATTACTGTACCAATTCTTTCACTCATACCATATTTGGTAACCATGCTTCTAGCAATCTTTGTAGCTCTTTCTATATCATTTGAAGCACCTGTTGAAATATCATTAAGAATTATAGCTTCTGCTACACGACCACCTAAAAGTGATACAATGTTTTCTTCCATTTCTGTCTTAGACATGAAAGACTTATCTTCTGAAGGTCTATACATTGTATAACCACCAGCCATACCTCTTGGTACTATTGATATTTGATGAACTGGATCTTGTGTCTCTAAGAAGTGACTTACAACTGCATGACCTGCTTCGTGGTATGCAACCAATCTATTTTCTTTTTCACTTCTTACTCTTGCTTTCTTTTCAGGTCCCATAGTTACTTTAACCATAGCATCTTCAATTTCTTTCATTCCAATTACTGTTAAATTTCTTCTTGCTGCTAAAAGTGCTGCTTCGTTTAGAACATTTTCTAAGTCTGCTCCAACAAATCCTGATGTATTTTTAGCTATAACTTTTAAATCTACATCATCAGCTAATTTTTTCTTTTTAGAGTGAACCTCTAAAATTCTTTCTCTTTCTTTTACATCTGGTGCACCAACCATTATTTGTCTATCAAATCTTCCAGCTCTTAAAAGTGCTTTATCTAATACATCTGGTCTATTTGTTGCTGCTAAGACTATAACTCCTTCATTTGGAGCAAATCCATCCATTTCAACTAATAATTGATTTAAAGTTTGCTCTCTTTCATCATGTCCGCCACCTAGTCCTGCACCTCTTTGACGACCAACTGCATCAATTTCATCTATAAATACTATACATGGAGAATTTTTCTTTGCTTGTTCAAATAAATCTCTAACTCTTGATGCACCAACACCTACAAACATTTCAACAAAGTCTGAACCACTTATAATAAAGAATGGCACTCCTGCTTCACCAGCAACAGCCTTTGCAAGCAATGTTTTACCAGTACCTGGTTGACCTACAAGTAACACACCTTTAGGAATTCTTGCCCCCATGTCTGTGAATTTTTTAGGATTTTTTAAAAATTGAACAATTTCTTCTAATTCTTCTTTTTCTTCATCTACACCTGCTACATCTTCAAATGTAACTTTGTTTTTATCTGCAGGTGTCATCATTCTAGCTTTACTCTTTCCAAATGACATAGTTTTGTTTCCACCATTGTTCCCAGAGACTCCACCCATCATGATAAACCAGAAAATAAAGAAAATAATTAAAATTCCGAATGGTGTTAACCATTCTAAAACAGTTAATAAAAACATTTGTGATTTTTGTTCTAATTCAAAAGTTCCCTGTTTTAAATATTCTTGGGTAGTATTAATAAATCCTTCAACATCTGGAATGTTCACTTCTTTCTTTATGTTATTATCTTTTAAAGAAACAATAGCTTTTGGTTTATCATTATCTAATAAAACACTTTGAACTTTTCCCTCATTTATTAGTGTAATCAGCTCAGAATATTTTAGCTTAGAACTATCATTTTCCATAATAGCTGATAACACTACTAAAAAAATTACTCCTATAATTAGCCACATGGCTAAAGTTTTAATTCCGTTTTTCACTTCTTTTCCTCCTTAATTAGCTGTTGAGTTAGCTGTTAACGAGAAGTTTTTAGCTTCGAGTGTTACAGATAACTTATGCAATTTTTCGCAAAAATATTAGCAAATCTAAGTATTTTTGTAATAAAGAAAAATTGTATTCCTTATATTTATTTGTTTTATAACATATAATTGAAAGAAATACAATACATTTTTATATGTCTTTTTTGTTACAAAATCGCGTATTTGAAGCTTTTACTACGGATATTTGTTATTAAAGATATTAAAAATTTTTAAAAATACATTTATTTAATTATCATTTTTTATAAAATATATCTTTTTATTTTTTACTAAAACCTTTAAATGTTTATTAGGCATTAAAAACTTATTTCCAATATTTTTCTCACAGAGCTTCAAAATATCATCAATATGTATCTTTTCAATACCATTGCTTGTACCCATAAGCCTCTTTATAGTATATAAAACTAATCTAGATTTTATAACCTTATCTTGCATATTAAATGACCCGATATCATAAATAATTTGTTTTGAAGTGTCTTCTCTTTTCAAAATATCAAAAACTCTTTTAGTAAATGCATCATAAAATTCATCTTCTAGTATAACAGCCTCAGAAAGTCTTGAAATTGTTTCAATAATGTTTGGATTAAATTCCTCTTTTATATACGGAATAACGACATTCCTGATTTTATTTCTTGTATAAACATTTTCAAAATTTGTTTTGTCTATTCTAGCTTCAATATTACTTTCTTTGCAATAATCTTCTATTTCCTGTCTTTGGCAATCAATTAAAGGTCTAATATACTTACCATTTTTTGCTACAATTCCGTGTAGACCATAAGTTCCACAGCCTCTTAAAATATGCATTATTATTGTTTCTACGCTGTCATTTTTATTGTGAGCAATTGCAATTTTCTTTGAATCCGTAAGCTTTGCAACCTCATCAAAATATTTATATCTTGCAATTCTTCCTGCTTCTTCTAGTCCTATTTTATTATTATTAGCAATTTCTTTAACATCTATACTTTTAGAAAAAAATTGAACACCAATTTTTTCGCAAAAATCTTTAACAAAATTTTCGTCTTCTTCAGCTTCTTCCCTAATCATGTGATTTATATGTGAAACAACAAATTCAAAATTGATTTCTTTGCTATTTTTAATGTTATTTAATGCATTTAGCATAGCTATTGAATCTGGTCCACCTGAAACTGCCAATACGAGTTTATCTCCATCTTTTATCAATTTGTTTTCTTTTATTGTTCTTAAAATTTTTTCTTCTAAATTATTCATAAAATTTTACTCCTATATATAATTTTCCCGCATGTGTTATTATATCACATTTTTTTGTTAAAAGCTAGTATATTTTAAAAAAATGGAAAATTTTTCCTTATTGACTATATTTTGAGAAAAGCTTCAAATGGGTTTCATTAGTACGCATTGGCTTAAGTATTCCTCGTTCCTATTCTTAAATGAACTTAAAAAAAGTTGCTAAATAGCAACTTTTAATCATCAAATCTTTTTTCCAAATCCACAAATTTTGTATAACTTCCAAGCCATAATAAATCTAGTGTTCCTGTTGAACCACCTCTGTGTTTTGCAATTATTACTTCTGCCACGTTTTTCTTTTCGCTTTCAGGATTATAATAATCATCTCTATATAAAAACATAACCAAGTCAGCATCTTGTTCTATCGCTCCAGATTCACGCAAATCTGAAAGCATTGGTCTATGGTCAGGTCTTTGTTCAACCGCTCTGGATAGCTGAGAAAGAGCAATTACAGGAACCCCTATTTCTTTTGCTAGAATTTTTAAAGATCTACTAATTTCAGAAATTTCTTGTTCACGGCTTCCACCTCTTCTGCTACTAGCTTGAACAAGTTGAAGGTAGTCAATTATCACTAGCCCTATGTTTTTCTCCATTTTTAGTTTTCTACATTTTGACCTTATTTCTGTAACTGAAATACCAGGTGTATCATCTATAAAAATTTCTGCTTCTGAAAGAGGACCAATAGCCTCTGCAAGTTTAGTCCAGTCATCCTCTTCAAGTTTACCTGTTCTAACCTTGTTACTATCAACCATTGCTTCACTACAAAGAATTCTGTTTACCATTTGTTCTTTGCTCATTTCCAGGCTAAAAATTGCAACTGGCGTATTTGCTTTTAACGCAGCATTTGTGGCAATATTTAGAACAAATGCAGATTTACCCATAGCAGGTCTTGCAGCAATAAGAATCAATTCAGACCCATGGAATCCTGCTGTTTTGTAATCTAATTCCTTAAATCCAGATGGCACCCCAGTTACATGTTGTTTTCTGTTATATAATTCTTCCAATTGTGTAAAGCTGTCAACCAAAACATCTTTTATTGGAGTATAGCTTTTGGTGTTTTTATTTTGAATTGTATCAAAAATTTTCTTTTCAGCACCTTCAACAATTGCATCTACATCCTCTGTTGTATCATATCCTAAATCGATTATTTCATTTGCTGTTTTAATAAGTTGCCTTAATGTTGACTTTTCCTCTACAATTTTTATGTATTTTGTGACATTTGCAGTTGTTGGAACTTTGTCAGGTAATTCTGCCAAATATTCAATTCCTCCGACATTATCAAACTTTCCCATGCTCTCTAATTCTGCTTTTACGGTGATAATATCAACAGGCTCTCCCTTATTAAATAAGCTAACAATTGCTACATATATTAGTTTATTATCTTCTCTATAAAAATCTTCCGGTTTTAGCATTTCTATTGCAGTTACTACTGCCTCGAAGTCTGTTAGCATACTGCCTATTACAGCTTGCTCTGCTTCTATGTCATGTGGTGGTATTTTTCCTAGTTCCATAAAACTCTCCTCCTGTTAATTTATATCTTTGTAAATATATTATTCAGAAATTACGTCAATTTTTAATTTTCCAACCACGCCTTCAAATAGCTTGATGTCAATTGTTCTAGTTCCTAGTTCTTTAATAGTTTCTTTTAATTCAATCTTCTTTTTATCAACCTTTATGCCATATTGTTTTTCAAGAACTTCTGCTATTTCTTTAGAAGAAACTCCACCAAATACTTTACCATTTTCTCCCGTTTTTACAGGCATTTTTAGTCTTATCTTTTCCATCTTTTCTGCAACTTTTTTTGCAGCTTCTCTATCTTGGTCTTTTTGGTAAGCTTTAGAATCGTTTTTAGCTTTTAATTTTGATAAGTTTTCGGCATTTGCTTCAACAGCTAAATTCTTTGGTAATAAGAAATTTCTTGCATAACCATCTGCTGCATTTATAATCTCGTCTTTCTTTCCTACTCCCTTTATATTATCTAATAAAATAACTTTCATTTTCATCACTCCTCGTGTTTTTTATTCTACAATATTTTGTTGTATTTTTCAAGTGTTTTTTTATCTTGAATTTTAAAAGGGTCCTAATTTTAGAACCCTTCTATCTTATATTTTTTAGTTTGTTAATTCAGTAAAGTATTCATCTATTCTTGTTTTAAGTTCTTCTTTTACTTGTTCCATTGTCATTCCTTCAACTTGGGCTCCAGCAACTGTTAGGTGTCCTCCGCCTCCAAGTTTTTCTAGAATTACTTGAACATTTACATCACCAATTGAACGCCCGCTTATGCAGATTCTATCTCCAATGTATCCAAGTACAAATGATGCAGTAATATCACTAATTGTAAGAAGTTCGTCAGCAGCTTTTGCACATGTAATGCTTGCATCTCTTTCTTTTCCTTCATATTGAGATATTGCAATTGTATCATTTACTATCTCTGCATCTTTAACAATATCAGCAATTTTTGTGAATCCACTTAAACTACTTTGGAACCATTTCTTAACTTTAATTATATCAACACCGCATTTTCTTAAATATGCAGCCGCTTCAAAAGTTCTTACACCTGTTTTAAATGTAAAGTTTTTAGTGTCCATCATTATTCCAGCATATAAACCTTCTGCTTCAATAGTTTTTAATTCAATTTCAGATGTTGCATATTGAATCAACTCTGTTACAAGTTCTGCAGCAGAAGATGCATAAACTTCTTGGAATATCAAAGTTGCATTTTCTATATAGTCTGCACTTCTTCTATGGTGGTCAATTACAACAATTTTTGAACATTTTTCTAAAACTTCAACTGACTCAACGAAATTTTTCTTATGAGTATCTACAACTATTAAAAGTGTATCTTCGTCAATGTTTTCAAGTGCTACTTCTTTAGAAATAAGAACATCTTCGTATTCTTCGTCTTCACTTAATATTTCATTAAAACTATCTAATGCACTTGAATTGTCACTTGTAACTATATATCCTTTTTTATCAAGACTTCTTACAAATCTATAAGCTCCTAGAGCTGACCCCATGGCGTCTATATCTGGATTTGTATGTCCCATTATCATGACCTTACTAGATTCTTTAATTAAATTTTCTAAAGCATGAGCAACAACCCTTGCCTTAACTTTAGTCCTCTTTTCAACCTCTTGCGCTCTTCCACCATAGAATTTATAAATGTCATTTTCTCTTATAACCGCTTGGTCTCCACCTCTACCAAGTACAACATCCATTGCTGCTTGTGCAGCTTTATATTTTTCTTTTAAATTTTCGCCTTCATTAGAAATTGCAATACTTAGAGTTAACTGACCTTTTCCCTTTAAGTTGATATCTTTTATTTGATCTAATATGCTAAACTTTTCTTCTTTTATTTCCTCTAAATATCTTTGTTCAAAATAGCAAACATATCTATCTCTATCAGTTTTAACAAGAATTCCATTCCATTTGTTAATCCAATCATACATACATTTATCTATTTCAGCTTTGCTATTTAAAGCTTCTTCGCTTTCTAAAAGCTGTGTTGTTTCTTCATAATTATCTACCATTATCAATCCAACACATGTTTTAGAATTCTCATATTCTTGTTCTAAATTGATTTTTTCAGTTTCATTTAGGAAATAAATAACCATCATATATTCATTTTTGTTCTTTTTATCTTTGTTTTTAGAATGGACAACTTTTGCAAATACTTTGTAAATATCTTTTCCTATTCGAATCTGTTTTTCAATATCTTTTTTGTTTTCTTCTTTTTCAATATCATTTTTTATGTCATAAACCAAATCGTCAATATAATGATTTATTTGTATATTTTGGAATTCAGTAACAAACTTTGAACTTTTCCAAACAATGTTCCCGTCAGTTTCCAAGATTACAAGTGGAAAAGGCGAGTTTATTAAACTGCTTTTTGCTGTGCTATCTACTGTTAGTGTTAAATCTTGCAATGTTTCAGAAATTTCGCTTTTTCTTTTATTGTTTGCAAAATATGCATAAAACATAATTACCAAAAACACAATAATAGAAGGCAAAATCAATGCATTTTCTTTTATACAAATATAAACCAATAATAGTAATATAATTACTAAATAAATTTTAGTTCTTGAAACTAAGTTATCAAAAACCTTTCTATTTGGACTTTGCATTTTCCTTTGTATGATATTTTGTATCATACACTCCTTTCTTATTTGCATTCTTACACAAGTATATTATACCCTAAAATGCCTATATTTGTCAAATTTTTGAGATTTTGGAAAACTTGAATTTTGGGACACTCTTAAAAATCAAGGTTTTTGAAAAACCTTGATTTTTAAGAGTGTCCCAAAATTCAAGGGGGTCCAATAAGTTTCACAAATTAAAAACAATTCCCGTCTTTTACGAGAATTGTTTTTGTTTTCAATATAATTCTGTTTCACAATCACTACCAACATAAGTTCCAATTAATTCACCATTGCAAACTTTTGAAATTGCATCTGGTTCATCAAAATCAAAAACATATAGTGGCATATTATAATCTCTTGCTAATACAAATGATGATTGGTCAGCAACTTGTAAGTTTTGACTAATAACATCATCATAAGTTAAGTTCTTATATCTTTTTGCATTTGCATCTTTTCTTGGGTCAGCTGTGTAAACTCCGTTTGCTCCACTCTTTGCCATTAAAACAATGTCTGCATCTATTTCAATTGCTCTTTGAACTGAAGGATAATCTGTTGTTACAAATGGTTGTCCTAATCCACCGCCAAAAATAATTATTCTACCTTTATCTAAGTGTTTTTTAGCTTTTAATCTAATATATGGTTCTGCAACTGATGGTACAGGTATTGATGTCATTACTCTTACATCATCATCAGTTTTTGAAGATATAGCACCTCTTAGCATTAAGCTATTTATAATTGTAGCCATCATTCCAATATTATCTGCTTCAACTCTTTCAATGTTCCATTCTTCAGCTGTTCTACCTCTAAAAATGTTTCCTCCACCAACTAATACAGCTACTTCTATTCCTTTATTTTTTGCTGCAATTATTTGGTTTGTAATGTTTTCAAGTTTTTCCTTGCTAAAATTTTCTCCGTTACTTCCTCCTAGAGCTCCTCCGCTTAGTTTTAATAAGATTCTTTTATACTTCATTTTTTCCTCCTCTTTTTTACTTTTATATTTTCTGAACCTCTTTTATTTTTTCAGGTTCATTGATAATAATATCCAGCATTGCATCAGCAATTTGTGGGTCAAATTGAGTTCCTTTGCCAATTTCAAGCTGTTTAATAACTTTTTTTCTTGTTAAGGAATTCCTATAAGAACGCTTAGAAGTCATAGCATCAAAACTATCTGCCACAGCTACTATTCTTGCTAAATATGGTATATCTTCTCCTTTTAAACCAGCAGGATAGCCAGTTCCATCATATCTTTCATGGTGATATTTTATTATAGGTATGATATTTTTAAAATATGAAACAGGTGCAAGCATTTCAGCGCCAACTAAAGGATGTTTTTTTATTTCTGCGAATTCGCTTTCTGTAAGACCTCTTTCCTTTAATAAAATACTGTCTGGCACCCCAATTTTTCCTATATCGTGGAATATCCCACCTATTTTCAGTGTTTTCAATTTTCTAGATGATAAACCTAGTTTTTCACCCAACAAAACAGAATAAGCTGACACTCTATCAGAATGACCTCTTGTATATGTATCTTTGGCTTCAACTGCAAGTCTTAAAGTTTCTACAAGCTCTAAATACGCATTTTCTAATATGGTATTTGATTCGCTTAACTCTTCATTAATTTTTTTCATTTCTGAAATTTCTTCATTTTCTTCCAATGCAATTGTGTCTTTATTCAATTGGCATCACCTCTGAACATTTTTATACATTATATTAGTAAAATGTATAAAAAGCAAGTATTTTGTGCTAATTTATCAATTAAAAGTTTTAGAAACTTTTTAAGAGTGTCCCAAAAAGTCTTGAATTTTAAGAGTGTCCCAAAAAGTTTTAAAAATTTTTAGGCTATATTTTCATAGATAATGCAACTTTTTTACGTTCCATATCTATTTTTATTACACGAACTTTTACAATGTCTCCAACTGAAACTATATCAGAAGGATTTTTTATGAATTTTTCACTCATTTCTGAAATATGAACTAAACCATCATATTTTACGCCTATATCTACGAATGCTCCAAAGTCTATTACATTTCTTACTGTTCCTGTTAGTATCATTCCTTCTTTTAAGTCTTCTAATTTTAATACATCTTGTCTTAAAATTGGCTTAGGCATTTCGTCTCTTGGGTCTCTACCAGGTTTTGCAAGCTCTGCAATTATATCTGTTAAAGTCATTTCTCCAATTCCAAGTTCTGTGGCCGTTTTGCTAACATCTATTGTTTTTAATTTTTGTCTTAAATCTGTTATTTTTTCTTTATTTCTTAAATCTTCTTTGTCAAAGCCAATTGATTTTAAAAGTTTCTCTGTTGCTTCATAGCTTTCAGGGTGAACAGCAGTTATTTCTAATGGGTTATCTCCATCCATAATTCTTAAGAATCCTGCACATTGTTCAAACGCTACTTTTCCAAGTTTCGGAACTTTTAATAATTGTTTTCTATTTTTTAATTTTCCATTTTCATCTCTATATTTTACTATATTTTTAGCAATTGTAGAATTTATTCCAGAAACATAACTCAAAAGTGATGGTGTTGCAGTGTTAACATCAACTCCAACTTTGTTAACGCTATCTTCTACTACTCCTGCTAGACTTTCAGCTAATCTTTTTTGATTAACATCATGTTGATATTGTCCAACTCCAATTGCTTTAGGATCTATTTTTACAAGTTCTGCTAATGGATCTTGTAAACGTCTTGCAATTGAAATTGCACCTCTTATTGAAACATTTATATCTGGATATTCTTCTGTTGCAAGCTTAGAAGCAGAATAAACAGAAGCACCTGCTTCGCTTACTATTACATAGCTTACATCTCTTGAAGTATCTTTTAACATATCAGCAACAAACATTTCAGATTCACGAGAAGCCGTTCCATTACCAATTGCTATCATGTCAATTTTATCTTTATCAATAAGTTTCAAAAGCTCTTTTTTAGCCCCAACAACATCATTTTGTGGTTCTGTTGGGTATACTGTTGTATAATCAAGTACCTTTCCTGTTTCGTCAATTACAGCGATTTTGCAACCAGTTCTATATGCTGGATCAAATCCCATAACTGTTTTTTCCTTAATTGGAGCTCCTAAAAGTAATTGTTTTGAATTTTGACCAAATACCTTTATAGCTTTTTCCTCTGCCTTTTCTGTTAAATCTGAACGAATTTCTCTTTCAATTGATGGCTCAATCAAACGCTTGAAAGCATCTAAAACTGTCTCTTTTAACATTCCAGTAAATTGAGTTTCTTCTTTTTTAAGAATGTCTCTTTCAATATAATTTAAAATCTTCTCTTCTGGCTTTTCAATTTTAACCTTAATTGCGTCTTCCTTTTCCCCTCTGTTGATTGCTAGAATTCTATGGCTTGGAATAAATTTTATTGCTTCATTAAAGTCATAATACATCTCATAATTTGTCTTTTCTTCTTCATTTGATGCCTTTGTAACAATCAAGCCTTCTCTATAACATAGTCTTTTAATTTCTTTTCTGTATTTTGCATCATCAGAAATACTTTCTGCAATAATATCTAAAGCACCTTGTACCGCTTCTTCTGCAGTATTAACTACCTTATCTTTATTTTTCTTATCTTCGTCTGATAATTTATCTACATTTATATATTGTTTTGCGATCTCAAAAATATCTTGTTTTTCCTCTTGAGCTAAAATAATTTCAGCAAGTGGTTCCAAGCCCTTTGCTTTTGCAACTGTTGCCCTTGTTTTTTTCTTTTGTTTATAAGGTCTATAAATATCCTCAACTTCTGCTAATGTTTTAGCAATTGCAACATTTTGCAAAATTTCATCTGTAAGTTTACCTTGCTCTTCAATAGAATTTATAACCTCTTGTTTTCTTTGTTCTAAATTTCTCAAGTAATTCAATCTGTCAGCTAAATCTCTTAAAATTTCATCACTCAAGCCACCTGTAACTTCTTTTCTATAACGAGCAATAAACGGAATAGTATTTCCCTCATCTATCAATTTTATTGTCGCATCAACTTGAGTAGGCTTAATGTTAAGTTCCTCAGCAATTGTTTTAATAATTTTTTCCATATCTATCCAAAATCCTTTCCTTTGTTTCTGCATTTTACCTTGTAAATATACTACAATTTTAAAAAATTTGCAAGAACAATAGTGGGCATTATTATAATTGCAAAAGACAAAATTTAATAACATTGTCGGTGCAAAAAAACAAACTTTTAGGATTTATTCCCAAAAGTTTGCTCCCAAAAATTTGCTTTTTTAATCAAAGAAATTTATAATTCCAGAATCTTCATAATCCATTGGTTCAATATTTTTTGCTGCTTGTTTTACTTTAGTTTCTTTTATTGAGTCAATTAAATTATTATCATAATTATCTACTGGTTCATAAGAAAATACTTGAGTTGTTATTCCACTTCTTGTAGTTTTTCTTCTAGCTGTTGTGGAATCTGTAGCACCTTCTGTTAAAGCAGTAATCATTTTTTCTAATTTTTGTAATTTATTATCATAATCTGCTTGCATTAGTTTTAGTTTTTTATCTACAATTCCGCTTGTTTGTACCTGCATAGACTTAATCTGTTTAGAAAGCTTTTCTTCGTTTTCAATTTGGATTCTTGCTATACTCTCATTTATAAGTTTTTTACTTTCAACTTTTATCTTAGCAAGTTCCTTATTTAAAACTTCATTTGCTTGTTTTTTTACATTTTCTATTTGCTCCTGCATTCTCATTTCGTTTTGTACTTGAAGTTCATCTAATTGCTTTGTAAATACTTTATTTACCTTTGTTTGCATAGAATGGATTTTATTGTCTACTAGAAGTTCATTTTCTGCTTGCATTTTAGAATTTGCATTTTCAATTTCTTGGTTGACTTTTTCCACAATTTCTTCATTTAATGTGGAAATTCTTTCTTCTACTTGTCCATTTAGTTCTTCATATTGTGCTTGTACGCCTAATTCTTCAATAGCCTGTTTAATTGAATTTTCTATTCCTTGTTCTGCAACTTCCAATCTTTCTTCCATTGCAATTGCTAGATTTTTAACCTTTCTAGCTGTCTCTTCTTGTTTTTTAGTAATATCATCGATTTTTTCTGTTTTCGCGTTAACTTCTTCTATCTTTTCATTATAACCTTCATAAGCTTCTTCTATTTTCTCTATCTTCTCATTGTATAAATCTTCTATTTTTTCGATTTGTTCATTATAAGAATCTTCTATTTTTTCAACTTTTTCATTGTTTGAAATCTCAATTTCTTCAAATTTATCACTATATAAATTTTTGACTTCTTCTATTTTTTCGTTATAAGAATTATCCAATTTTATAAGCTTTTCAGTAAAAGAATTTTCCAATTCTTCCATTTTTTCCTCATTTAAAGTCTTAAATTCAACAAACTTTTCACTATTTATTTCATTTAATTCTTCGATTCTTACTTCAAATTCTTCTGTTTTAACATTAATTTTTTCTTCTAAAGATTCAGTTTTTTCATTCAATTGTTCTTCAATTTTAGAATTATCTTGCAATTTTTTAATTTGTTCTTTTAATAGAGTAATTTTATTATTTATTTGTTCTTGAACTTCTACATTTTCTTGTAATTCTTGAATTTTCTCTTCAATTTCTTTTATTGCAATATTTGTTTTTTCTTCAGTTGCAATCGTTGTTTCTTGTATTTGAGTAGTATTTTCTTCTATCTCATCTACTTTTTCATGAAGCTTCTCTAAATTATAGTTTTCTAATATATTTTGAATTTTTTCAATTTGTTGTTCGATCTCTCCTGTTTTATCATTTAAACCTTCAATTGAATTTTGTGTTTCTTCTTTATGCTCTTCAATATTTTTGTTTAAGAAATTTAGACTTACAGCATAATTTTGATGTTTTTCGTTCATTTTTGTAATGTTTTTCTCAACATTATTTTCAAAGCTTTCTTGTTTTTCATCTAGTTCTTCTATCTTTTCATTTAGCTTTTGCTCTAATCCCTCAACATTTTTATTTATTTCTTCAATAGTTGCATCTTTTTCATTTATTTTTTCTTTTAAATCTTCTGAATTTTCAGTTAGTTTTTCTTCAAATTCGACTACTTTATCATTTATCTTTCCTTGAAGTATTTCTGAAAAGCCTTGTACCTCTTTCAATTCCTCACTTGTTTTTTCTAATTTTTCTTCATGATCATTTTGATATTTTTCTGCAAGATTTAACCTATCTTCAAAATTAATAATTTTCTTATCATATTCTTTCTTTATTTGTTCTTTTAACTCATCAGTTCCAACCCCAATTGTTTGTAGCTTTTCTTCATGTTTTTCAGTATTTTCTTCTAATCTGTTAATTTCTTCTTCGTATTTGTCAAGCTGTTTTTCTTGTTCTTGAACCAATGCAATTAAAGTATCTATTTTTTCACCATAAGCAAGATTTTGTTCATTTAGTTCATTAACTTGGTCAGAATCTTGTTTATAATTTTTTTCCAATTTTTCTAATTGCTTTTCAATGTCTTTTATTTTAGAATTTGTTTCTTCAATCTCTTTTTGCTTTTCATTTTGATATATTTGTAAGCCTTCAACTTGTCCAAGCTTTTCCTCTTGCTTGTTTTGTGTGTCTCTTATTTCTTCTATTCTTTCTTTTAGAGCTTGTATCACTTCAACTCTTTCTTTTAAAAATTGTATTTCTTCAGCACTTTCTTTCAAAGCTTTTATTTCTTTATTATCAATAGTTGTATCATTTTTTTGCTCTATTAAATTTTCTATATCTTCTTCGTTTAGAACCTTTTCTTTAAGTAAATCAATTTGTTCCTTTATACTTTGAATTTGCTCAGTTGTTTCAAGTTTATTTCCTTGAAATTTTCCTTCTAATGTTGCAATATTGTCTTCCAAAGTATTTTGAGTTTCTGTCAATTTATCAGATTCTTCTAAATTTTTTATTCTATCTTTTAATTTTTTATTTTCATCAACTACTTTATCAGCAATTTCTTCTACTAATCCTGTTAATTCATCTATCTCAGTTTCTTTGCTGTTTTCTTTAATTTTGCTATCAATCAATTTATATATTTCGTCTTCGTTCAAAAATTTTTCTAAATTAGGATTGTTGTTAATACTATAGCTATAAGATTCCATAATTTCTTCAAATTTAGATTGTATAAGTTTTCTGTTTTCTGCTTTATTATCTTTTAACTTTTTAGAGATTTTCTCAATTTCTGCTTCTGTTGTTTTCTTTAAATCTTTTAAATTTTCTCTAATTTCAAGTATCTCAACCATTTCTTTATTCATATTTTCAACATTCCTTTTCTATAATTTTTCTAGCTCCCACTATATACTATTTTAAGTTTTTTTTCAAGTATATCTTGCAATTTTTTTGCAATTTTCAAACCTTTCCCATTTTAAAAATACACCTCTTTTTATAGAAAAAGAAGTGTATTCTTTATTGCAAAATAAAAAAACGTATTTCTACGTTTTTGTTTTGGAGGCGACACCCGGATTTGAACCGGGGATCAGAGTTTTGCAGACTCGTGCCTTACCACTTGGCTATGTCGCCGAATATTCAATTTATGAGATATGAACTAATGTATACCACTCACTGCTCCGCTGACCAGAAATCCTTCGCTACGCTTGAATTTCTTGCTACGCAGTGTACTGAATCTGTAACTCGCATATGCTCGAACAGCTTCAGCATGGCTATGTCGCCGAATATTCAATTTATGAGATGTGTTGTCATAAAATGGAGCGGGAAACGGGGCTCAAACCCGCGACCTCTGCCTTGGCAAGGCAGCGCTCTATCAACTGAGCTATTCCCGCATCTGTTATTTAATTATATGACTAAGCATTTAAAATAATACCAAATTATTATAAATTTGTCAAGTAAAATTCAATAAAAAATAAAAGTTGCTCCCGCAACTTTTATTTTTTTGTTGTTTTTCTTTTTGTAGCCTTCTTTTTAGTTGTAGTTTTCTTTTTAGCTTTGGGCTTTGTTTCAACTTCAGCCATATCTTCTGGATTCCATTCCTCTCCTGGTTTTGGTTTATTCCAAGAAATATAATCACATGATGCCGGATTATTTTCACAAATAAAATATTTTTTACCACGTTTTGTCTTTCTTACTTGCACAGTTGCTCCACATTTTGGGCAAGGTACATCTATTGTTTCAATAATTGGTTTTGCATTTTTGCATTCTGGGTAACCAGGGCAAGCCAAGAACTTTCCATATCTGCCAAATTTGTAAACCATCATTCTGCCACATTTTTCACATTGTACATCTGAAACTTCATCAACTAATTCTACATGTTCTAGCTCTTTCTCAACCTTTTCGATTTGAATTGCAAATGGTCCATAAAATTTTTCTATCATCTTTTTCCATTGCAATTTTCCTTCAGAAATTTCATCAAATTCGCTTTCAACTTGTGCTGTAAACTCAGCATTTACAACATCTGCAAAATTTTCTGTAAGTAATTTATTTACTATCTTTCCAAGTTCTGTAGGAACTAATTGTTTTTGTTCCTTTTGAATATATCTTCTCTCCAAAATTGTTGTAATTGTTGGAGAATATGTTGAAGGTCTTCCTATTCCTTTTTCCTCTAAAGTTTTTACAAGACTTGCTTCTGTATATCTTGCAGGTGGTTCTGTAAAGCTTTGCTTAGGCTCTAACTTTACAAGTTTTACTTCTTGTTTTTCTTGTAAATCTGGCAATGTTCCATCCTCTTCTTGTTCTTTTGAGTCTGTTCCTTCAACATATAGAACCATAAATCCCTTAAATTTAAGAGTTTGACCGCTTGCTTTAAAGTCATAATTATTGGCTTTTATATTAACTTGCATTGTATCATAAATTGCTTGACTCATCTGGCTTGCAATAAATCTGTTATAAATTAGCTTGTATAGCTTATATTGGTCTTTGGATAAACTTTCTTTAATTGAATCTGGTTCAATATCAATATAAGTTGGTCTTATAGCCTCATGTGCATCTTGTGCATCTTTATTGGTTCTGTAATATCTGTTCTCGTAGTATTTTTCGCCATAAGTATTCTCAATATGTGTTTTAGCAGCAGCTCTAGCCACTTCTGAAATTCTTGTAGAGTCTGTTCTCATGTAGGTAATTAAACCAACTGTGCCATGTTCAGGTATTTTCACACCTTCATATAATCCTTGTGCAACCGACATTGTCTTCTTTAATGTAAAACCTAATTTTCTTGAAGCCTCTTGTTGCATTGTACTAGTAGTAAATGGTGGCGCTGGAGTTCTTTTCTTTTCTCCTTTTTTAATTTCATCTATAATATATTTTGCACCATCTATATCATTTAAAATTTTATCTACTTCTTCTTGTGAATGTACTTCTAGCTTTTTGCCGTCTTTTCCGTAAAATTTTGCATGAAATTCTTTTTTAGACTTTGAATCTTTTAAATCTGCATAAAGATTCCAATATTCTTCTGGAACAAATTGCTCGATTTCAGTTTCCCTATCCACTATTAGTTTTACTGCAACAGATTGCACACGACCTGCTGAAAGCCCTCTTTTTACCTTTTTCCACAAAACCGGACTCATTTTGTATCCGACAATTCTATCTAGCACTCTTCTTGCTTGTTGGGCATCTACTGTATTCATATCGATTTCTCTTGGTTCCTTAATTGCCTTATTTACTGCAGGTTTTGTAATTTCATTAAAAGTAACCCTACAAATTTTCTTTTCTTCATCTTTTAAAATATAGGCTAAGTGCCATGCAATTGCTTCTCCCTCACGGTCAGGGTCGGTTGCGATATATATTTTTTTTGCAGATTTAGCCTCTTTTTTTAGGGACTTTATTAAATCTCCTTTTCCCCTAATATTTATATATTCTGGTTCAAAGTTATGTTCAACATCTACTCCAAGCTTAGATTTAGGCAAATCTCTAATATGTCCCATAGATGCCATAACCTTTGTACTTCCACCTAAAAATTTTTTTATTGTATTCGCCTTTGCAGGTGATTCCACTATTACTAATTTATCTGCCATTTTTTCTAAATACCTATTGCCGTAAGAAAAACGGCTCCTTTCTTAAATCTTTTGTTTCCCCTAGTTTGCATATAGTATTTTAGACTAAAATTTATTTTTTGGCAAGGGATTTTAAAAAAATTCTCGGCATAGCCGAGAATTTTTTATAAATTTCTATATTTTTTTATTGAAATAACCGCAATTGCCACTAATCCAATTATTGCTGGAACCATGAAATATTCCATACCTGCTTTGTTTATTTCGCCCATTTTCTTTGATGTTTCTTGTGCAGTTTCTTTTGCTTTTTCTATTTGTTGCTTTTCTGCCAATTCTTTTTCCATTTCTTCTATTAATTTTTTCTCTTCTTCACTTAGTTCGCCTTCTGTTCCAGTTTCGTTTCCGCTTTGATTTTTTTCTCCTTGGCTTCCACCTTCGTTATTAGTAGATGAAATTTTTGATTCGCCTTCCTCACTTTGTGTAATTTCTTCTTTGTCTACAACATAAAGTTCATATAGTTTATTTCCACAATTATCTTCTGTTCCTAGAATAATATAATATTTTCTATCTTCTGTAAGATTTGTAGATGCAACAAAATCTTCACCATTTAATAAGCTTTCTATATCAACTATAAATCCTGCTTGTTTGAATCCGCTTCCGTTTTCTGTTCCATTGCCATTAACAATTGAAACATTTATGTCTTTATTTGTATAAGTTGTTTTATAAGCTTTAGCAATACTTATTCCAGTATTTCCTAAAATTGCATTTATAGCAGACCTAGTTTCTTCATCTTCTACAATGTCATTTTCATTAAATACATTATTATTTGTTCCAACCTCTTTAAATACAAGTTTTGCTTTTTCCGCTTCTGATACCTCATTATCAAACTTAAATGGCCCAACTATTCCAGTTAATTTTCCTTCAGCTGTACTACTATTAACTTCATATACAAAGTTATATAATCCGTTTAAATTTCCTTTTGTAATTCTATCGCCAAGTAGAGCTTTTCCGTTTTCTACAACTTTGTTATTTTCAGCATTTACCCATTTAAATGAATAGCTTTCATCAACATAGTTTTCATCTTCACTATCCATTAAGTCTACTATTACATAATGTGATTTTTGCCATCCAGCGTTTGCATCAGATTCTACGTCGATTTCAACTTCTTTATTTACTACTTGGACTTGTCTTATATATTTTGTATAATCGTTTGAACTTCTTAATAAATAATCATTTGGTATATTACCACTAGTATCTTTAATATATTTTGGAGTAATTGAAATTTCATATTCTATTGTATCTTCATCCTCAATATTTCTATCAGTTATTGTTACTGTATATGTACAAGGATGTTTTGAATTCTCCATATCCCATTCAGGCTCACTTATACTAAACACAGCTGGAGCACAATCTTTAAATTCATTATCGCTATCATAAGTATATCTATATATCATTATATCTCTATCTCTTATTAAAGCTTCTGAATTTGTATCCATAGCTCTGTCATCTGATATTGTAAAGTTTGCTACAACTTCTGCATATTTTCCATTTGTATCTTCTTTTATTTCTTTTGTTATACTATTCATTGTTATTTCAGGTCTAACATTATCTGTATTTTTGAATGTTTCTAGTTCTGTTTTAGAAATACTTGCAGTATTTGCTTTAGTTAATTTATCAAACACGTTTCCTGCAGTATCTTCACATGCATTATTGCCTGATGAATCTATTTCAAAACTATAATATAAATCCCCAGTTTCTAGCATTTCTGTAGTAATTTCTGCTATGGTTGTTATAGTGTAAGCTCTTTCTTTTGTTGAACCTTCAATTGTTTTGTTTGTTATTCTTGATTGATAGTTCCCAACTTCTTTTGAAAATTCTATTGTTAAATTAGAACTATCTATATTTGCTGCATCAGCTTTAATTTCTGTTTCATCATTTACAACAACATTTGTAATAAATGATATATAGTATTTTCCACCTAATTCAGTAATTTTCTTTGTAGTATTATATGCTGATATTGTTGGTTTTTGTGTGTCTTGAGTATCACCTTCAGAAGCTACAGTTTCTATAAATTCTCTATCTTCTGAACTAATTACTAAATCATTTTCATCATCTATTAACTCACTTAAAGAATCAGCATCAAATCTATTTCCTGCAACATCTGCACATGCACCATTTACAGAATTTAAATTTAAATCATATGTCCATTCAGTAAATTCATTACTATCTAATTCTATCTTTGTTGTAACTAAAAATACGCGCATTTTAGAAGTAGTCATAACTTCTTCTACTGTTGTTAAATTTGCATCAAGTGATATTGTAGCTGGTGCTTTTTTCAATGCAATAACATTGCTATTATTCACTAAACCAGGAGCTTCTGGATCTAAGTAATTTTCATCAGTTACAGCCAATTGAGATGTTAAAATAACATATACTTTTCCATTTTCTTTTATATATTTTTTAGTAAATCTTGTTAAACTAATGTCTGGTTTAATTGTATCAACATCATCTTGGTCATCAAATAAATATTTATATTCTTTTGCCTCGCCTTCATTTCCAGCATTTTGATAACTATCTAATAAATATCCAATATTATATGATTTTTCAAATCTTTCAGTCCTATTTCCAGCTATGTCTTTTACACTTTCGTTAAAATCAGGCAATAATTTGAATGTTAAGTCTGAATCTCTTTTGCTTTCTAAGTCAGCTAAATGTATAGTTGCTTTATATGTAAATTTTTCTTCTGTTTTACTTAATGCTTCAAAATCTATATTACTTATAGCACTACCATCAATTAAGAATTTTAATTCTCTTATATCAGCTGTTATTCCAGTAGGGTTTACATATCTATAGTCTACTCCTTCTTCAACTTTCATTTTATTATTGTCTTTTACTGTGAATTCCACAACAATATCATTTTGGTTCTCTGTGCTTATGTATGGTTTTACACTTGTTACTTTTGGTCCTTCTGTATCAATATTATACGTAAAACTTGCTGAATCTGATAACATTATATTTGTTCCATAAATCGTGATTGGTGAAATCACATTAAATTGAACACCATTTCTAAATGTAATAGAATCTTTTAAGGTTACAGTAACATCAAATGTTGCATCATTTTTTCTTTCAATATTTGTTACTGTTCCAACAGATGTACCATTATAGTAATTTAATATATTGCTTTTTGAAAGTTCACTAACTTTTTGATTGAATTGTACTCTAAATACTAAGTCTTTTTCGGTTCCCCAATAATTTCCTTCTGAATCTTGTACTAAATTTTTTGGTGTTATTGATGTAACTGTTAAAGGTTCATAAACTTCAACATTGTATGTTACTACTGCCGTTTTACCCCAGTCATCTGTTATTGTTGCTTTTATTGTTGTTTTCCCTGTTGTATTTCCTGTTATTTTTAAACCTGTTATATTTCCATTAGCATCTTTAACATAACCTTCATCAGTATTATTTACTAATGCATGATTATTATCAGTATTTAAAGTTATTGTTCTGTAATTAGCTGGTTTGAATACTGCAGTTTCAGTTTCACCTCTTACAAGTTTTATAGTATTTTGTGTATAGTTTATTACTGGTCTTTCTGTTACTATAATATTATATGTTTTTGTATATCCATATCCCCATTTTGAATTTCCATATCCTTCAACTTTTAATCTTCCTGTTCCAACTTTGTCAGCCTTAATTGTTATTGGATGAGTTGTACCATCTCCAACCTGGTAAGATACTGCGCCATTAGTTGAATCCATAAAACCATAATTTGTTTTATCTCCATTTTCCATTAAAGTTAGTTCTTCGCCTACATATAAATGGATATCGTTTCTTTGTTCTATTATTGGTTCAGCTTGAACATATACCATCCAGTGATAATTTCCTCCACTCCAATCTCTATTTCCATAATTTAAAAGATGAAGTTGTGTCCATGTATTGTATTTTATATCAGACTGAGCCCAAATACCAAGATGTGTATAATTATTAGGATCAAAGTTAAATCCGTCTATTACACTATTATTATCTATAACAGCATTTTCCCATCTATCTACATTAAGTAAATGAATTTCGTGATTTTCTCCTGGTTTTAAGTAAATATCACCTGTTGAATCTGGATTAATCATTGCTTGTGGTTCAGGTATATATTCTTGTTGCTGTTGTTGATTGTTTGATTGTTGTTGGTTGCTTGACTGTTGTTGATTGTTTGATTGTTGTCCTGGTTCTGTACTGCTTGTTTGTCCATTATTCCCTGCTTTAATAACAGTAATATCAACATAATCGGAGGTTCCATTAGCACTAACTAATACTAATCTTGTTTGTCCAACTTGTTTTCCTAAAACATTAACATGTTTTTTCTGTCCTGAATATCCCACATTATCTTGTATTACTTCTACATCAGCACATTTTTGATTTGGATTTATAAACCAAGGCATTACACGTACATTTGCATCAAAATTTACAGGTACTATTTGACCAACGCTTAATACAACATTCTTTTTATATAAGCTTACAGACTCAGAAACTATTTCTTGGTTTGCTTCCTGTTCTGCTTCTTCTTTACGTGAATCTTTAACTCTCACTTCAATAGAATCAAAAGGATCATAATCGTCATAGTAAACTGTTATATACGTTTTTCCTTCTTTTTTTAATTTTAATTTAATATAAGTTTCAGCTTCTTCTACTACCTCAGCCACACTTGGATCATCATTTTTAACACTATATTTTTTAAGGACAGTGCCTGAACCAGTCAAACTCGAAGTTATGCTATCCCATATGTCATAATTTTCATAATTTTCTAAAAATAAATATAAGTATTCATTAGCTAGATCTATCTCGATTGGTCCTCTTTGTTCAAATCGTATTTCGTCTTCTTCGCTTCTTCTGCTCAAAGTTTTTTCCATATCTGCAGTTTTAATAGTTGTAACTGATTTAGCAACCATCAAAACATCAGGCAAAATGTATGACATTAAAATCAATAATGCCACTAAATGTCCTAAAATAATTTGCTTTTTCTTTCCCTTAAACCTATCCATAATTTTTCTCCTTTAAAAATTATTTTCTTATCTAAATACTACAAAATATTTTTATAAAAGTAAATAGATGATTTTTACAGCAAACAAAAAACGTTAAATATCTTGCTACGGAAGGGCTTTTGAGGGATTTTCTGTTTCAAATTTTAAATTTATATTACATTTATATTACATCAAACTTTTGGGGACACTCTTAAAATTCCAGACTTTTTGGGACACTCTTAAAAGTCAAGGCTCGGTTAAACAAACATTGACTTTTAAGAGTGTCCCAAAAAGTCTGGAATTTTAAGAGTGTCCCAAAAAGTATCGAAAAAAATCCCGGTTTACCCGAGATTTTTTTGATTATTTTTTATTCTTTTTCTCTAAATTTACAAACAAATATTGTCATGTCATCTTTTGGTACGCCAAAGTTGTTGTCTATTGCTTCGTTTAGAACTAAGTCTGCCATTTTTTTAGTGTTGTCTGTTTCCATGTCTTCTAGCAAGTATTTAATCCATAGTTCTTTGTTTTTGTATTCAACATTTGAATCTAATATTCCATCTGTGCACATTAACATTATTTCACGGCTTTGTATGTCTTTTTCAAACACTTCTAGCTGAAGGTTTTCAATCATTCCTGCAGGAAGTGATTTTGATTTTATCACTTGCACTTTTTTCTTATTTTTAAAGTATGTTGGGCAAGCTCCATTTTTTATCATTTCTATTGTTCCAGCATATAGGTCAACTATAGCAATATCAAGTGTTGCAAAGTTTTCTTCGCCATTATTTATTAGGCTTGTATTTATTAATTCTATTGAAGTGTTTTTATCAAAACCTGTTAGCAGAAGACTTTCTAGCATGTTCAGAGCCTGTATACTGCTTTGATTTGCGGTCTCTCCTGAGCCCATTCCATCACTTATTGCTACAAGATATTTTCCATCCTTTAACTTAGTTGTTATAATGTTATCTCCGCTAATCTCTTGCTTGTCCTTATTTTTGCTTGCTGTACCAATTGCCATAATGAATTTATCATCTGAAATAAGGCTAATTTTATTTGCCACACATTCATCTTGATTAACAACTATTCTTTCTTTTAAAACATCT